>Ga0315545_1002459_pt1 | contig 16700 bp, 19 predicted proteins | sample SalMarSW160210MG_FD_203096 | JGI IMG/M metagenome (GOLD analysis project Ga0315545, IMG submission 203096) | Salt marsh sediment microbial communities from the Plum Island Ecosystem LTER, Massachusetts, United States - Salt Marsh Sediment SW1602-10 ...
AAAAAAATTCCTAAAAAGAAAGTTAAAAAAAAGAAGAAAGTAACTAAGAAAAAAACTATGAAGAAAAGTTCTAAAAATAAAATTAAATCAAAAAGAACTAAGAAAAAATAATTCTTAAAATGATGAGAGTTTATAGAATTCCTGAGAAAAAGAAAAAAAGTTTTTTTAATAATTTTTTTAAAAGAACTAGTATTACAAATCTTATTATTTATTTTAATGTTGCTTTTTTTATAATTGTGATGATTCTTCTTAGTTTTTTCCCTAATTTTCTTAATTACATTGCCTTAAGTCCTTTGAATATTTTTCAAGGAAAGTATTTTTGGACTTTTTTAACAAGTATGTTTATGCATGCTCCCAGTCTTATTCCAATTCATTTATTAATTAATATGTTTGTTCTTTTTAGCCTGGGGGGAATGATGGAAAGAATTATTGGAAAAAAAAGATTTTTATGGTTTTATTTAATTTCGGGATTAATTGCTGGTTTATTATTTGTTTTTTTATCTTATTTTTTTGGCAATACTGATTTAGGAGCAAGGATTTTCGGAGACCCTATGATTTCAGCAGTAGGTGCATCTGGAGCTATTTTTGCAATAGCAGGATTGTTTATGATGTTAACTCCTAGACTTAAATTTATGATAATTTTTCTGCCTTTCTTTTCATTACCTGCTTATGTAATGATTCCGCTAGTTCTTTTTGGAACATGGTTAGTTTCTTCATCAACAGGTTTTCCAATTGGCAATACAGCACATTTTGGCGGGCTTTTATGTGGAATAATATATGGATTATATTTAAGAAAAAAATATCCGAAGAAAACTCAAATGTTAAATAAATATTTTTCACGATAATGAAAAAAAGTAAAGAGGAATTTAATTTAAAAAAAGAATATAAGAAAAGTTTGGATTATCTTAAGGAATCAAAGAATTTTATTTATACTATAATAATAGTTTTTTTTATTTTTGCTTTAATTGGTTTTTTTATTCCTGTTCAGGATTCTCTTAAAAATCAAATATTAGAATTTCTTAAAGAATTACTTGAAAAAACTCAGAGAATGTCTCAGATAGAATTGATTAAATTTATTTTTTTAAATAATTTGCAAAGTAGTTTTTATGGAATGATATTTGGGGTTTTGGTTGGATTATTTCCTGTAATATCAACTATTGCTAATGGTTATGTGTTGGGATTTGTTGCTTTAATGAGTGTTGAGAATGGAGGTATTTCAACTTTATGGAAATTATTTCCTCATGGAATCTTTGAATTGCCTGCTGTTTTTATTTCACTTGGGTTAGGATTAAAATTTGGAACTTTTATTTTACAAAAAAGAAAATTAGAGTCTTTTAAAAAATATCTTGTTAATTCATTAAGAGTTTTTTTGCTTATTGTTATTCCTCTTTTAGCTATAGCTGGAATTATAGAAGGAAGTTTGATTTTTTTTATTAAGTAATTATCCTTTTAAGTCACTAATTCCTAATACTATAAAGATTAGCCCAATCATAACTAACATCCATACTAAGCCGCCTTTGAAAAATTCCCAGGCTGCATGTTTGAAATTCCAAAAACTTCCGAACCATTCTCCAGAATACCAAGCTAATAATATTACTCCATTTAGTAATATTACTCCCATTAAAATTTCAGCCCATTTATTCATATATTATCTCTTTTTTATTTATTTAAAAAGATTTTTGTGATGAAATATGTATAAAAAAATTTAAATAGGCTTTTTTTGTAGGGTTTTTATGAATTTAGGAAATTTTTTAGATTTGGCAATTCCTATTTATTAATTCTTATAATTGTAAAATGAAAAAAGTTAAAGATTTTTTCTGGAAACATGGTATATCTGTTGAAGATTGTGTAAATAGTTTTGGCTCTTTGGGTTATCAGGCAATTGAACTTGCTGAAGCTGCTAAAGTTATTTTAAAAATGAAATATTCTAACTCTAAGATTTTTTTAACTTTTACATCCAATATGGTTACTTCTGGTTTAAGAGGATTTTTTGCTCAGATAATTAAGTTAGGATTAGTAAATGTTTTGGTTACAACTTCAGGTTCTATTGAAGAAGACATTATGAAATCTTTGGGAGAGGATTTTGAAATATCTAATTTTTCAGCTGATGATGTTAAGATGCATGAAAGAGGAGAGAATCGAATTGGGAATCTTTTAATCCGAAATGAGAGTTATATGAAATTTGAAGACTGGATGAATGAAATCTTGCAAAAAATTTATCAAGAGAATAAGAGAATTTCGTCATGGGAACTTTTGAAAAGAATTGGATTAAGTTTGAATGATGAAAATTCTATTTTATATCAGGCAGCAAAAAAAAATGTTCCTATTTTTTGTCCTGGTATTGTAGATTCTTCATTTGGTTTCCAACTTTTTATGTTCCAGCAAAAACATAAAGATTTTGTTGTAGATACTTTAGAAGATATGAATAAAGCAGTTACTGATTTGAGTTTTGATGAGAAAAAAGGTTTGATTGCTTTGGGAGGAAGTATTTCAAAACATTATGCTGTTTTCTCTGCCTTGCTTTCTGGGGGATTTGATTATGCTGTTTATATGACTTCATCTCATCCTTATTCTGGAAGTTTTGCAGGTGCAACGACTAATGAAGCAAAGTCATGGGGAAAGATTAAAGATGATGCAGAAGCTGCGACAGTTATTGGGGATGTTACAATTAATTTTCCAATTATGATGTGCAGTGTTTTGGATAAACTGAAACGGGAAGGATTGTTGGAAAATGACTAATGCTTATTTTATTCTTTCTAAAAAAGTTATAAAAGAACAAGTTGATAAGTTGTGGAGTCTTGGATTGAGAATTTCTTATTCTTATAAAACAAATCATGAAGTTGGAAATGTTTTACAGGAGGTTTGTCCTGGTGTTGATTTTTCTATTCATGCGAGAGAAGAAATAGAAATGATTAATGATAAATTAAAGATTTGGTTTTTTACTCAGGCAGAATCTGAAGATGAATTAAAGGAAATTTTAGATAAAGGAATAAGAGATTTTGTCGTTGATAATGAAGTTGATTTAGAAAGAATTTTGAAAGTTATTAAGGATACTAGAATTAAAATTAATCTTTCTTTGAGAATGAAATTTAGAGAACATAGAATTGGAACAGGTAGATACTTTGTTTATGGAATGCCAGCTTTGAAAGTGAATGAATTAATTTTGAAATTAAAAGATAATAAATTAATTGAAAAATTAGGGGTTCATATTCATAGGAAAAGTCAGAATGCAAGTGAATGGGAGATTAAAAATGAGTTGAAAGATTCTTTATCTGAAGAAATTTTGGAGAGAATTAATTTTGTTAATTTTGGAGGAGGATTACCTGTAAAATATATTAGTTATACTTCTAAGATTTTGCCTTATATTCTTGAAAAAATAAAGGAAGCTTCTGATTGGTTAAAAGAAAAAGGGATTGAAGTTTATATTGAACCGGGGCGATTTATTGCTGCTCCTGCTGTTAAACTTGTTACAGAAATAATTCAAATTTATGAAGATAAAATTATATTGAATACAACTATTTATAATTGTGCTCTGGATACTTTAATTGGCCAACATAAAATGTTGGTTGAATCAGAACTTCAAGATTCTGAAGAGGGAAAAATTTTTTTGTTGAAGGGCAATAGTCCTACAAGAGATGATATTTTTAGATATAGAGTTAAATTAAAAAATTCAAAAATTGGAGATAAAATTATTTTCCTGAATGCAGGGGCTTATAATTATACAACTGATTTTTTTGGTTATAAAAAATTGAAGACAAAAATTGTGGAAGATTTTTGATTGAGGTTTCATAAAGTTTTATATAGGTCTTGGTTTTTCTCAAATTATGCCTAAGAAAAATTCATTAAATAAAAAATTCGATAAAAGAAAATTACAAGATAGAAATTTCATGGAAATTCTTAAAATGTTTGCACCTGGAACTTCTTTGAGGGTTGGTTTAGATGATATTAGAAAAATGAAAAAAGGTGCTTTGATTGTTTTTGAATCTGAAAGACTTTCTGAAATTTTTGAACCTGGATTTAGAGTTAATTCAAAATTTAGTTCACAAAAATTAGCAGAATTAGCAAAAATGGATGGAGCAATTATTTTATCAAAAGATTTGAAAAAGATTCTTTATGCAAATGCTTTTCTTTTTCCAAGTGTTAAGATTTCTACAAAAGAAACAGGAACACGACATAAAACTGCTGAGAGAACTGCAAAGCAACTCGAAACAATTACTATTGCTGTTTCTGAGAGGAAAAATAAAATTACTATTTACTACAAAGATTTTAAATATGAATTAGAAAATAGTTCTGAAATATTGAGAAGAGCAGCAGAAACTTTACAGATTTTAGAAAAACAAAAAGAGTTATTAGAAAATCTCATTATTAATTTGAATGTTTCTGAAATTACTAATATGGTTACAAGAGAAGAAGTTTGTGATATTTTACAAAAAATTGAAGTAATAAGAAGGATTGCAGAATCTGTCAAAAAATATTTGGTTGAACTTGGAAGTGAAGGAATAATTGTAAGTATGAGGTTAAGGGAATTAACAAAAGATCTGAATAATCAAAGGAAAATGATCCTTAAGGATTATTTTAATTTAAATTTTTCAAAAATTGATATTATTTTGAAAAGAATTAATTTTGATAAATTACTTGAACCTTCTGAGATTTCAAAAGTTCTTTTTGATGAATTAAATAATGAATTTATTTGTCCAAAAGGAATACGGATTTTAAATGAAGCAAATGTTGCAGAAGAAAGCATTCGCTTAATATTAAATAATTTTGAAAATTTGGAGGGGATTTTAAATGCAGGAACAGAGTCTTTAATGAAAGTTTTCAATGATGAGGATTTTGTAAATTCTTTGAAACAAAAAATTGAGAATATTGGAGAAAAAATTTTAGCAAGAAAGAAAATATAAAATGTTAACAAAAAAACAAGTTCAGGAAATTCGAGAACATCTTGATAAAGCACAGAATCCTTTGTTTCTTTTTGATAATGACCCTGATGGACTTTGTAGTTTTCTTTTATTGCAAAGGTATATTGGAAGAGGAAAAGGAGTTCCGATAAAATCTTTTCCTGAATTAACAGTAGATTATCTTAGAAAAGTTACTGAATTAAAAGCAGATTATATTTTTATTTTAGATAAGCCTCTTGTTTCTAAAGAGTTTTTGGAGGAGATAAGGAAAATTAATATTCCTGTTGTTTGGATTGACCATCATGAGATTGATAAAAAAGATATTCCGAAATTTATCTATTATTATAATCCTCTTTTTAATAAAAATAAAACTAATGAACCTGTTACAACTCTTTGTTATCAAATAGCTGATAATGAAAAAGATTTATGGATTGCTGTTGCAGGAAGTATTTCAGATAAATTTGTTCCTGATTTTTACTCTGAGTTTAGGAAGAATTATCCTGATTTGGCTATTGATTCAGAAAATGCTTTTGATATTTTTTATAAATCACAGATAGGGAAAATTGCTAGGATTTTTGGTTTTGCTTTGAAAGACAGAATTACAAATGTTGTAAATATGTTAAAATTTCTAATGAAAGTAGAGACTCCTTATGATGTTCTTGAAGAAACTGGAAAAAATTATACCATGCATCATAGATTTAATTATCTTAATATAAAATATCAGAAAATTTTACAAAAAGCAAAATTTATTGCAGAAAAACAAGATAAATTTTTATTTTTTCAATATTCTGGAGATACAAGTATGAGCAGTGATTTATCAAATGAGTTGAGTTATTTATTTCCTGAGAAAATAATTGTTGTTATTTATCTTTCAGGAGTCAAAGCAAATATTTCTATTAGAGGAAAAAATATTAGAGATAGGGTTTTGAATGCTATTTATAATCTTGAAGGTGCTAGTGGTGGCGGGCATGAAGATGCTGTTGGAGCAAGGATTAGAATACAAGATATAGAGAAATTTAAAGAAAATATGAGAAATATGTAGGATTCTATAGAAAAATATAAAAAGAGAAATTTATTTCATTTTTTATGCAAAAGAGACTAAACTGTATATCTTGGAATTTTAAGGGATGTGGCTTAGTCTATACTTTAATTAAACCACTATCAATTTAATTCAGTGATGTCCTGGATTAAGTTGAATTTTTCTTATATTAATTTAGGGGCTAAGAATTAAGTTGAATTGTTTCAGATGAAACATCAAAAAGAAATGAATGAAAAAGTTGCTGTAGAAAGAGAACTTAGTTTGTTAATTGAAACTACCTTGAGATTAGAAGAGGATTTGAATTCTCTTACAGGAATGGATGAGGAATAGTCTAAAAAAATATGGATTTTGAAAATTGTATTTGTTAATATGCTTTAGCGATATAAACGATATGGTTTGCTTTTTTTCCGCAGATTGCACATTTTCCTGAAGATTTTTTCTTTTCATCTAATTTTGTTCCTCGGACTTCTGCGCCAACTTCTTTTTCTATCTTTTCTGCACATCTTTCTCCTTCTTTATCAATGGAGCAGAATTCAACTCGTGCAATTCCCCCTTGTTTTATAATTTTTTTTATTTCTTTTAAGTTTGATGCATTTTTTATTCTTCCTTCAAAAACTTTATCTGCTTTTTTTATTAGATTTTGTGTGAATTCTTTAGATATTTTTTTTATTTCTTTAACAATTTCTTTTTCAGGAATAATTATTTTTTTATCCAAATCTCTTCTAAATAAAGTTATTTTTTTATTTTGTAAATCTTTTAATCCTAAATCTATTCTTATTGGAATTCCTTTCATTTCCCAATAATTGAATTTTTCTCCTGGTCGTTTGTCAGAATAATCTATTTTGACAGATGTTAATTTTTGTAATTGTTTTTTTAATTTTTCTGCTTTATTTTTTATTTTTTTGTCATCTTGATTTATTGGAACTATTACTATATTAATTGGTGCAATTTCCCATGGAAATTTTAGGCCTTTGTCATCTCCATGTGTTATTATAATACTTGCGAAAATTCTTGAGATTGCAGGACCATAGCAGGTTATCCATGCTAATTTTTCTTTTCCATCTTTATCTTTGAATTTTACATCAAATGCTTTTGAAAATTTTTGTGAGATGATGTGTGTTGATGGTTGTTGAATGACTTTTCCGTCGGGATTTAATGCATCTGCTGCAAAAGTTCTGTATGCTCCAGGGAATTTATCCCATGCAGGTCTTTCAAAAAATATGAAAGGAATTCCAAAAATATTATGTAAAACTTCTTTAGTTGTTTGCATATCTTCTTTAACTTGATTAAATGCGTCATTTTCTGTAGAATGTGCTGAATGTCTTTCAATCCAATAAAATTCTCTGCTTCTTAAAAAGGGGCGTGTTGCTTTTGTTTCATATCTAAAAACATTAGCTCTTTGATATGTTTTGAATGGTAAATCATTATAACTTCTTATCCATTTGCTGAACATAGAATATATTATTGTTTCAGATGTAGGTCTAAGAGCAAATTTTTCTTCAAATTTTTTCTTTCCTCCATGGGTAACCCAAAATACTTCAGGAGTAAATCCTCCTATGTGTTCACTTTCTTTTTTTAGATTTTCTTCTGGAATTAATGTTGGAAACCAATAAGGTTTATGTCCTTTTCTTTGTAAATTTTCTTCTAGAATTTTATACATTTTTTCCATTGATAAAACAGACCAAGGTTGAAAAACAAGACATCCTTTTACATTACTTCTCAAATCAGCAAGTTTTGTTCTCTGGACTATTTGAGTAAACCATTCACTAAAATTTTTTTCTTTTTTTGCTGTTATTCCTTTTTGTTTTGTCATATTAAATCTTCTCCTATAACTTCTGAAGAAATTTCATTTACTGTCTCTTTTATTTGATTTGATTCTAAAGCAAACCCAATTCCTTCGGTTCCGCTTATTTTGAAATTATTAATGCCTATTACTTCACCTTTTTTATTGATTAAGGGTCCTCCTGAATTTCCTGGATTTAGAGCAGCATCTGTTTGGATATAAGCTTTTATTCCTGAAGGACCTTCCTGATGTAAGTTTGAAATAATTCCTTCTGATACAGAAAATTGAATTCCTAAAGGGTTTCCAATAGCAATTACTTTTTCTCCTATTTGTGCATTATCTGAATCTGCTAAAGTTAATGAATTATAAGTGCCCTCTATTTTTAATAATGCTATATCAAGATTTTCATTATATCCTATAAAATTTACCTCATGTATATTTCCATCATAAGTAAAAATTCCTGCTGATTGGGCATCTTTCATTACATGATAATTTGTTACTACATAACCATTTTTATTTATGATAAAACCTGTGCCTTGACTTATATCTGTTCTTATTGTAACAACTGATTTTATTACATCTTCAATTATTCCTGAAAAATCTTCTCCTGCAGATGCCTTTAAGAAATCAATTTCTTTATCTATTGAACCAATTTGGGAACCAAGAGAATTTAATTCTTTTTCTGTTTGGATAATGGATGTTGTTAATTCATTTAGTTTGATTTGAGTGTCTGTCTGTAAATTTTCTATTTGTTTGCTTAATGAATTATATTGAAAGTCTTGTTTTACAAAGAGAACATAAATAAGAACTCCTGTAGTAATCATAAAAATAATTATAATTGTGCTGAATCCTCCAATAATTATTTTGTGGTGTTTTTGTAATGGCATATTTATTTTGAATATATTAACATATAAAAACCTAACTTTATTTATTTTTTTGGGTCTATAGTCTAATGGATAGGACGCTTGGCTTCGGACCAAGTAATAGGGGTTCGACTCCCTTTAGACCCATTTTAATAATAAATTTATTCTATTTTCTTTCTTATAAAAAGATAAGAAATAAATAATAATACAAATAAAACAATTCCTGAAATTAGAAATCCTTTTTGATAAGAAATTATCATTAAAAATCCTATACCAAAAGTAAAAGTGAATTGAAATATTGTATAAATTTGATTTTTTATTGAAAGCATAGTTGCTTTATAATTTTTATTTAAACAAAATTTGTCTAAATAATATTTATTTATTATTTCGCTCCTTGACCAAAAATATCCAAAGAATAATGCAAAAATAAATCCAGATACATAAGGATTTTTTAGTATTGATACAATTATGAATATTATTGGAAAAAGAAATATTTCTATTTTGAACATCTTTTTTATTTTTTTCTTTTCTTCTATTTTATGAATAAAGTTACTTCCGATGAACCAGAAAAATCTTGACAATGCCATTACACTTCCAATAAATACAATTGGAAATCCTAAGCTTTGAAGAAAAGGCTCTCTATATCCACTTATTGCAAACATTGAACCAAATAATATTCCTGTGAAAATAGAGGTCACGTAAAAACCGGTTCCTTTCCATCTTTTTAAGTTTTCAAGCAGAGAAATTGGTTCTTCTTTTTCTGCTTTATATTTTTGATTTGGGGAAATAAAGGAAATTGCAATAAAAAGACCAAATACATCAAAAATAAGATTTATTTTTAATGGAAGAGTTATAGAGATTCCTGCTAACATTGGTAATAATAACATTAATATTCCACTGATTAATGAAGCCCCTCCTGATTGTTTGCTTGCTATTTTTGAATATTTTTTTTCTTTTTTTAATCCTATTAATGTGTTATGCAAGAATGCACTATTTGTTCCTGAAGCAAATGCATTTGCAGATGACATTAATATTGAACCTATTATAAATAAGAAAAGCGATTTTGCAAATATAAATGCAAAAGTAGATAATATTAAACAAATTTTAGAAATAATTAATGTTTGTTTATGTCCTATCTTATCTGAAAGATATCCAGATGGAACTTCTAAAATAAATGAAGCAATATGTCCTGCAGCCATATAAAATCCAATTTGTTTTGCATTAGTATCTGGAAGACTTAGAAAGAAAATGGATAAAATTGCAATATAATTTCTTCTTTGTGTGAGGTGGAATAAAAATAATTTCCAGATATTTGATGCCAACCTTTTTTTCATTTTCCCTAAAAGTTTTTATATCTTTTAAAGTTTCTTTTAAGATGAAAAAAACAAATGCTAAACCTGGGGATTATGTAGAAATTCATTTAATGAAGTTGATTTATGAAGGAATTTTATTAGAGGGTCCTGAAACTGAAAAAGGAATTGTTCTTTTGAAATTAGATAATGGATATAATATTGGTTTTAGCAGGAAAGATATTTTGCAGATTAAAGTTTTGAAGAAGGCGAAGGAAGTTAAGACAGAAATTAATATTAAGAAAGATTCAAAGAAACCAAATATTGCAATGATTATTACAGGTGGGACAATTGCTGCGCGTTTGAATCCTCGAAAAGGAGGGGTTGATTGGTTGGATACTCCTGAAAGTTTGTTTAAATTTTACCCTGAACTTTTTGAGAAAGTTAATATTTTGAAAGTGGAGATTCCTTTTATGAAAGCATCTGAAGATATGGATTTTAAAGACTGGCAAAAAATTGCACGAGTTTGTGAAAAACTTTTGCATGATTCAAATATTAAGGGGGTTATTATTACTCATGGAACTGATTTTTTGCATTATACTTCTGCTGCATTGAGCTTTATGTTAAAGAATTTGAATAAACCAGTTGTTTTAACTTATTCCCAGAGAAGTATTGACAGGGCTTCATCTGATGCTAATTTGAATTTGCAGTGTTCTGCTTTGACTGCGATTTCTGATATTGCTGAAGTTTGTTTGGTTGGACATGCTTCTTCAAATGATGATTATTGTTATGTAATGCCTGGGACAAAAGTTAGAAAATTACATACTTCAAAAAGAGATGCATTTAAAGTTGTGAATGATAAACCTATTGCAAAAGTTTCTCCTGACAGAATTGAGAAAATTTCTGATTATAAAATTAGGAATAAGAATAAAGTTAAGTTAGATGTAAAGTTTGAAGAAAAGGTTGCATTGGTTAAAGTTTTTCCTGGACAAAGTCCTAATATTTTGGATTATTATGTTAAGAATAAATATAAAGGAATTGTTTTGGAGATGAGCGGTCTTGGACATGTTCCAACTTCTCGTTCAAGAAATAATTGGGTTAGGAAAATAAAAGAAGTTATTGGCAAGGGTTTGATTGTTTGTGCGGTTTCTCAATGTATTTTTGGAAGAGTTGATCCTTTGGTTTATTCAAATGGAAGAGAAATTTTGGCGACAGGAGTTGTTTACTTGGGGGATATGTTAGCTGAAACTGCTTTTGTAAAACTTGGTTGGGTTTTGGGACATAAGGAATGGGCTAAAGATAAAAAAATTGTAAAAGAAAAGATGTTGGAGAATATTGCTGGTGAGTTAAATGATAGATTGGAAGAATAAAAACAAAAGATTAATAATATTTGTTGTCTTAATTATTTTAATTATAGTTGGAGTTTATTTTATAATGGATTCAAAAAAAGTAAAAGAGGAAGCATTGAAACTTTATAATCAGAAAAAGGCAGATGGAATGGAATTTAATTCTCAGTGTTTAGGAACAATAGAAGTTGGGGGTGAAAAATATGCTGTAGATATTGTTCATGTTCCAAGAACAGAAGAAGATAATTTACCTGAAAACCAGTGTGAGGATTACAGAACAGGAAAAGTTAAGCATTTTATTGAATTAGATAAAGATGGGAATGTTTTGAAAATTGTTTGATTATTTCTTCTTTTTATCTTTAATTAAATGGTTTCTTAACATATTCTTTATTTCTCTTATTTCTTTTTCTGCTTTTTTGTTTACTCTGTAATCAAATTCTGCTCTTAGTCTGTCTCTTTGGGCTTGTCTATTTTGGCTCATTAAAATTATTGGTGCCTGGATTGCTGCAAGACAGGATAATACTAAATTTAATAAAATAAATGGATAAGGATCCCATTGGTTAATCCACATTAATATATTTGCAGAAATCCAGAGAGCCAAGAATACAAAAAAACTAAGAATAAAAGTCCAGCTACCTGCCCATTTTGTTACTGCATCTGCGGCTTTTTGCCCAAATGTTCTTTTATATCTAATATAAGAACCATCTAATTTTTCAATAATTTCTTTTTTTATTTTTGCTTTTTCCTCTTTTTTGTTGACCATAATTTTTATTACAGAAAGAATATTATAAATTTATTGTTAATCTTATTATAACTATATAGGAGTTACAGATAGAAAGATTTAAGTAAGAAAAGTTGGTTGAAAAAATATAAAAATTAAAATGATACCCTCAAAATATCTTAATAATAAAGGGAAACCTACAGAAAAACTTTTAGAAAAATTAGCATGTGCTAAAAAAGTTTATCTTGAGAATTTAACTACTTTTTGTAATAAACATTTTTTAGATATAAGTTCTTTAAGAGAGATAAAATCAATTTTTTTAATTGGTTCTTGTGCTGCCGATAATTTTGGTGAAAATTCAGATTTAGATTTAAAACTTGTAAATCCGTTAGCTATTCCAGAGAATCTTTTGAGATATAAAAGAGAAGTATTAAATCCTTTATTGTGTAATCCTGATAAATTAAAAAGAGATTGGGTTGATATATACTTCGCCAGAGAAGAATACCAAGTATCTTTTCCAAGAGTAAACTTAACTAATTATTGGGATAATGTTTCTTTATAATTTTTCCTTCCCGACATCTTTAAATAATTCTTAAAATTAGTTTTTTTATGTCAGAAGAATTGGATTATAAGAAATTGAAATTTAAATGTGGGCTTGAAATTCATCAGCAGTTGGATACTAAAAAGTTATTTTGTAATTGTCTATCTTTGTTAAGGAAAGATGTGCCTGATTTTGTGATTGAGAGAAAGTTGCATGCAATTGCTGGTGAGAGCGGTGAAATTGATGTGGCTGCAAAATATGAAGCTGAAAAAGAGAGAGGTTTTATTTATCAGGGTTATGACACTACTTGTTTGGTTGAATTAGATGAAGAACCTCCACATGAGATTAATAAAGAAGCATTGAAGATTGCTTTGCAGGTTGCTTTGCTTTTGAATTGTAAAATTATTCCTTTGACGCAAATTATGAGAAAAACTGTGATTGATGGTTCTAATACTTCTGGTTTTCAGAGGACGGTTTTGATTGCTCGTAATGGTTATGTTAAAACTTCTTTTGGAAAAGTTGAGATTGAAAGTATTTGTTTAGAAGAAGATGCTGCAAGAAGAGTTGGAGAGGAAGAGGATAAAATTATTTTTAAATTAGATAGATTGGGGATTCCTTTAGTTGAAATTGCGACTGCTCCGGATATTAAAACTCCTGAACAAGCTAAAGAAGTTGCTTTGCATCTTGGGAATATTTTGAGAAGTTGTAAAGTTAGAAGAGGGCTTGGAACTATTAGACAAGATGTTAATATTTCTATAAGAAATGAAAATAGGGTTGAATTAAAAGGAGTGCAGGACATGAAGGTTTTTATTAAAACAATTGAAAATGAAATTTTGAGACAAAAGAAATTAAGTGATTCTAAGAAACCTACAAAAACTGAAGTTAGAAACGCTTTGGCTGATGGAACTACAGAATTTTTGAGACCCATGCCTGGAGCTGCTAGAATGTATCCTGAAACAGATTTATTATTATTAAAAATTTCAAGAGATTTTATTAATAATACTAAGAAGAGTTTGCCTAAATTAAAAAGTGAAATTGAAAAAGAATTAATAAAAGAAGGGTTGTCTCAAGATACAATTAAATTATTATTTAAAAGAAATAAACTTGAAGAATTTAAGAATTTGATTGGAGTTTTGAATAAACCTAATTTAATTTCTAAAATGATTTTATTGTATCCTAAAGAAATTGCTAAAAAGTCTGGAAAGAGTTTGAAAGATGTTGAAGATATTTTAGAAGATTATTATGGAGATATTTTGAATGCCTTGAAGAAAAAGAAAATTTCTGAAAGTGATATTAAAAATATTTTAAAGAAAATTATTGAAGGTGAAAAGTTTGAAGATATTATTAAGAAAGAGGAAGTTGATATGAGTGATGTTGAAGAAAAAATTTTAAAAATTATTAAGGAGAAGCCTGGTTTGAGCCCAAATGCTTATATGGGTTTAGTTATGAGCGAGTACGCAGGCCGAATTAATGGAAAGGAGGTAATGAATGTTATTAAAAAATTTGTCCATTAATTCACTCACTCGTCCGCCGAAGCGTCGTCGAACGAAAGAGTTTAAAGGAGAGATTTCTGGGAAAGAGGTAATGGAAGTTATTCAGAGGTTGATGGGATGAACAAAAGTGAAATCAAAAAAAGAAATATCAAAAATCTTTTTATAGGGACTTTTTTTGGAAGTTTTTCTATAGCATTAGTGACTTTTTTCTTACCTTTTTTCCTTAAAGAACAAGGACTGTCTGCTTTGGAAATTGGAGGCTTATTTACATTAAGTATTGCTGCTGGTTCTTTATTTTTTGGATTATTTTTTTCAAAGATTATTAGGCGGGTAAAGTTAAAATTTGGATTATTTTTTGCAACAGTTCTAAGTTTTTTTAGAACATTTGTTCTTTATTTATTTCCAACTATAGGAGGAATAGTAATAAACCAATTTACAAATGAAACAGCTAAGCAATCATATAGAATTTCTGCAGATGCTACAATACAACATAATGTTAAAGAAGGTGAAGAAAGAAAAGCAAGTGCTTTTTGGACAATGGCAGATAGTTTAGGGTTAATAATTGGAATAGTTATTTCCATATTTTTAATACCTTTAATAAGTTTTAAATTGTCTTTTTTAATTTTCTCATTAATTGCTTTAGTCGCTTTATTTTTTTATCTTAGAATTAATGATAAAACAAGATTAAAAACAAAACTTAAGTTCAAAGAACTTCCTAAAATTTCTAAAAAATTAAAGTTAATTTTATTTTCTGAGATTCTTTATTGGTTGGCTCTTTCTTCTAGTTTTTCTTTGGTCATTACTTTTTTGGTTTCAGAGAAATTATCTGGGACTATTTTAGAATTAGGTGTTTTATTTATTGTTCTTCATGGTTCAATGAGTATAACATTGTTTTTAACAAAAAATAGATTAAAAAAATTTAATGAAGTTAAAACTTCTATTTTTGGGATGATTTGTCTTTTAACAAGTGCAATTATTATTATTTTATCAAAGAATTTTTATTTAATTTTTTCAGCTTTTATTTTGGAAGGAATTGGAGCAGGCATTTGGGTCCCTTCTAAAACAGCTCTTCAATGGAAAAATACAGAAAAAGAAATAAGAGAAAAAGTTTCTGGCTGGCTTTCTGGATTAAAAGGTTTTGTTCAGGCAATTGGACCTTTGGCAGGAGGATTTTTAATTACTGCAATTGGAATTAATGCTCCATTTTATTTTAAAGCTGGAATTAGTATTATTTCTCTAGGAATTTATTTTTATATTTTGAAAAAGTATAAAAATTAAAATTTGTTTTTTATGTTATGAGAATTTTAGCTTTAGGTGACCCTCATGGAATCCTTCCAAAAAATTTAAATTCTTTGATAAAGAAAAATGGAATTGAATTGATTATTTGTGTTGGAGATTGGGGATTTACTCCTGAAAAACCTTGGTTAAAAAAATCCTGGAAAGGAAAAACAGGAAATTATGTGACTAAAACTGCCAAAAGTGTTCTTTTGAAACTTGATTCTTATAATATTCCTATTTTATCGTTGAGAGGTAATATGTTTCTTGGAGGTGGAAAGAAAATTATGGATAAGTTTCTAAAGAAATGCAAAAATTTGATTCAGAAATATACTGGAAAATATAAATTTCATAATCAGAATTTTATTTTATTTGATATTAGTTATGAACCAGAAACATTAATGAAGAGGCACAAGCAAAACCCAGTGACACTTAAGAGAATGAAAAGACTTAAAACAAGAGAACAAAAATTAAATAAATTGTTAAAAGAAAATTCTGATTCAATTTTGATTTGTCATAATCCTCCTTATGGCTATGTTGATAAGGCTTATAAGGGGAAACATGTTGGTTCAAAGATTTTATTGAATGCAATTAAAAAATATAAGCCAAAATTAGTTTTATGTGGACATATTCATGAAGCAAAAGGAAAAGCAAAAATTGGCGAGACAAAAATTTATAATTTAGGTTGGCATGGAGATTATACTATTTTTGATGTTGGACAAAAAGTTAAATTGGTTAAAAGTAATTTTTTAAAATGAAAATTTTAGCAATTGGGGATATTCATGGAAATCTTTCTAAGTTAAAAAAAGAAATTCCAAAACATGATTTTGATTTTATTATTGGAATTGGGGATTATGCTGGAATTGATGAATGGTATTCTTATGTGAGATATTATCTTAATTTGAAAAAAAGAACTAAAAGAAAATCTGCAGAGGATTTTTTTGGGAAAAAGAAATACAAAGAATTGATTAAAAAAGATTTTGAAGCAGGAAAAGAAATTCTGAGTTTTTTGGATTCTCTTAATAAGCCAGGATTCTTTATTTTTGGAAATGGTGATGATGATTGGTATAATTATCCTTTTAGTAAAAAAATTCTTCAGGCAAAAAAAAGAAATTTGAATTTCTTAAAGAAGATTAAGAATCTTAAGGAAATGACTTACAGAGTTTTAAATTATAAAGGAATTTCTTTTTTGGGATTTGGTGGTTATATGGATGCAAGAGCAAATGAAAGTGCACGTGATAAAAAATGGCAAAAGAAAGTTGATAAGAGAAATGAAAAAGCAGAAAAGAAAATGAATTCCTTGGTTAAAAAGATTGGTAAAAAATCAATTTTTATTTTGCATTACCCTGTTTTAGGAATTTTTGATAAAATTTTGGAAAAAAATAAATTCTATGGGAAAAGCACTGGAGTTGATTTTTTTAGAAAAGCCATTTTAGAGAAAAATCCTTTTTT
>Ga0315545_1002460_pt1 | contig 16697 bp, 17 predicted proteins | sample SalMarSW160210MG_FD_203096 | JGI IMG/M metagenome (GOLD analysis project Ga0315545, IMG submission 203096) | Salt marsh sediment microbial communities from the Plum Island Ecosystem LTER, Massachusetts, United States - Salt Marsh Sediment SW1602-10 ...
TATGCGGCTTCCCATGGAGGTAGCGGTAATTTGGGTGAGTTTTCTTATAAAGGCAATTGTTCTTGCTTTTATATTTACAGGGATGGATGCGCTTTTTACAAAAGTTGCAAGAAACTCAAGAGGTCTCACTCTGATTCGTTGGAAAAATATTTAGGCAAACAAGCTATATAAGATTTTCCATTGAGAAGTCTCCTTAAAAAAGTTGGCGTTTTAAATAGCATAAATGTAGCCTTGAAATCATATTCTCAGGAGCGCGCCGCAAAAAAAAGTTTAGAATATTATCGTAAGCAAGCAAGCAAAATCCCAAATTTTCATGGCAATAGTGATATAGCTACAGCTCTTAGAAAACGAATCCTTACCCGAGGTATTAATCCAACCCCCAGAAGGAAGGGAGAGCTGCACATCTTTCTTGCTTTCTCCCTGAGTAACTGGGAAAGGGTTTTACCCTTAGTTCTTCAACCGTTTGGGAAGCTTACTATTTTTGAATGGCGTTCTCTAGGATTTGATGATCAATCCCCTCAGTGGCTGAAGTATAGGGATTCGATGAATGCCGAAATGCTGCGAGTATTCCAAAAGGCCCACTCTGAACAGCCAATAGATGCTGTAGCGGGATACTTGTCTGGATACTATGTTGATCCCAAGATACTTTGTAGTATGGGTGAAAAGGGTGCGGTTATTTTTAACTTTTGCTGGGATGATAAACTTAGCTTCCCCGGGAAAATTATCGGTGGCCGATATTCAAGCACTGCTGCTATTGCCTCTGCGGTTGATCTCAACCTTACAAATTCAGAAGAGTCCCTTATTAAATATGCAATCCATAATGGTCTAGCCATGTTCTGGCCTGAGGCTGCTCATCCAGATATTCACAAACCTTACGATCTTCCATTTGAATTTGATGTGTCTTTTGTAGGGGGCAAATACGGCTGGCGGCCAAAGTTCATAGAAAGATTGCAAAAAATGGACATAAAAGTTACCTGCTTTGGAAATGGCTGGGAAAATGGTCCATTGTCCAATGAAGAGATGATTAAGATTTATTCTCGCAGCAGGATTAATCTTGGTTTTGCGGGAGTGGGTTACTCAAAAAACCTAATGTGTCTTAAGGGCCGTGATTTTGAAGTACCGATGAGTGGTGGCCTGTATCTTACGCAGAATAACCCTGAGCTTTCTTTGGTTTATGAAGTGGGCAAGGAAATTGTGACTTATAAAGATGAAAAGGATTGTACTAATAACATTAAATGGATTTTGGATAATCCTGAGAAAGCTGAACAAATTCGCCAAAGAGGCCGGATACGTGCGCTTTGTAGCCATACTTGGGAACTTAGATTTCGGGAAATATTTAGGATAGCAGGCTTTTTATAAAGCGATGTTTAGCATATTAATAAGGGATTATTATGCCACAAATCAATATTAGCAATAAGAATGTAAGAAATGAGTTAAAACAAATAGTTAGATTTTTTGCATCTTGTGTCGCTAAAACAATCTGGCCTGTAATACCAAGAAGTTTATATTTTAATCATATTAACCGGGTTTGCATTGCGATTACACGAAAATGCAATGCAAATTGTATTTTCTGTGCATATCAATTTCTTGAAAATCGGTTTAGAAAACCTATGCCAGATGAGATATTTGGAATAATTTTACAGGAATTAAGAAGGAATTCTGTAAAGGAAGTTATGCTTTCTCCGGATTTGGGAGAACCATTATTGGCTCCAAACCTCCTTGATAAAATAAAAGCGATAAAGAAAACAGGAGTGAAGATAATAGAATTAACAACAAATGGAATATTGCTAAATAAAATAGGAGTTGATGATTTCCTTGAATATGGTCCAGATATCATAAATCTTTCAATCGCTGGATTTGACGAAAAAATGTATAGGAGAATATATAGAGTATCAAGATATCAAGACATAAGAAACAATACCTTAGAATTATTGATTAAGAACAGCAAACGTAAGAACCCCAGATTTATTCGCGTTTGGCTTAGAGGAGATATAGAGGTCATTGATCAATTAGGTTTTAAAGAAATAGATATTGTTAAAAAATATGCTGATGAGTTAGCTGTTATGACGGAAGTGGATTCATGGAATGATAAGATTGCACAGAAAATGCTAACCGGAACGATGAAATTACAAACTGAGGCACCAAAAATCAAGAATCGCCCTTGTCTGGTTTTGTTATCGATTACCATACATCCGGATGGAAATATACATGCATGTTCTTGTCGAAATGTTAATAATGACCAAGATCTCTACCTTGGCAATATCAGAAAAATTGATCTTCACACGGCTTATGACAATATAAATAAAATCTTTGATAAATGGGAAAAGGGCTATATTCCTCCCATTTGTCAATCTTGTTGTATGTATAACGATCCGGGGGATGCTATTTTAGGTACAATCCGAAGATCATTTAGGAGACCATTGAGATAAATAGTACGTGTTAAAAACAGATGTGAAATCAACATGGTGGATTATCGGAACCGTATATATGATCGTTATGCCTCATTGATGAGTGATTCTTCGCAGGTTTTTGATAGGGGTGCGACTGTTCGTTGGGGTAGGTGCGCTTATGATACATTCCTCAGAGGATGGCTCCCTGATAAAAAGGATGCATCCCTTTTAGATGTAGCCTGTGGAGGGGGGAAACTCTTGTATTTTTTAAAAGCCAGAGGGTATACAAACCTGCAAGGAATGGATATAAGCCCGGAACAGGTGGCTTTGGCTCGTCAAGTAACAGAAAATGTGTTTAAGGCAGACGCTATTAGTTATCTCGAAAATCATCAGGAGACGTATGATGTTATTATAGGATTTGATCTTGTGGAGCATTTCAAGAAAGAGGAAGTATTGCGGTTCCTAGATGCCTGTTATTCTTCCTTGCGACCAGGTGGGCGTCTGATATTGCAGACACCAAATGCGGAAAGCCCATGGGGAATGAAGATCAGATATGGGGATTTTACACACGAGGTGGTATTTGATCCAAATTGCTTGAAGGGGTTGCTCACTTTATGTGGCTTTTCTGCGGTTGAATCACGAGAGGCTGGGCCTGTAATACACGGAGTTTTTTCCCTTGGAAGATATCTAATCTGGAAAGCTATCCATACGGGATTGCTCGTCTGGAATCTTGCCGAGACAGGAAGCAAGGGAAGTAAAATCTATACCAGGGTATTTCTTATAACAGGTAAGAAGATTAGCAAGTAATGCGTATTCTTTACGTTGGTCCGCTCTGGAAAGGTTCTACTTGCCTACAACGTATGCAGGCAATGCAAGATTTGGGTTATGAAGTAGTGCCTGTAGATACCGAGCCAGAAGATACACGGGATAAGCAGAAAAGGTTTTTTTATCGGGCAAAACGGAAATTATTTGGACCTTCAGATTTGGCTAGTGCAAATTATCTTATTTGCCAGTTGGTAAAGGAAAGTCATATTGATATCCTGTGGTTAGACAAAGCAATGACTATAAAGGCGGAATCGTTGCGAATTGTACGGCAAGTCAGTCCCAAAACTGTCGTCGCCGGATATTCGCCAGACGATATGGCAGGAAAGCATAATCAATCAAGAGCTTTTTTAGATGGCTTACCATTATATCATGTTTTTTTTACAACCAAGAGTTATGGAGTAAAAGAGATAGAGGCTCTTGGAGTGCCACGGGCAATCTTTATAGGCAATGCCTATGACCCTAATATGCATCGTCCCGTAAAAATTTCAGAAGAAGAAGAAAAGCGATTTGGTGGGCCGGCGGGGTTCATAGGTGATTATGAAATTGAACGGGCTCAATCCATGTTTTTTTTAGCGAAGCATGGCATTCCAGTTCGTATATGGGGACCGAATTGGGATAGGGAATGTGGGTTGCGTCATCCAAATATGAGGGTTGAAGGTAGACCGCTTTGGGGAGATGACTATGTGAAAGCCATTTGTTCTTTTGATATCAATTTGCATTTTTTGCGCAAGATAAATCGAGATTTGCAAACAACCCGTAGCATAGAGATTCCAGCCTGCGGGGCATTTATGCTGGCTGAGCGAACAGATGAGCATCTGAAATTATTCAAGGAGGGTGAAGAAGCAGAATTTTTCAGCACAAATGAAGAGCTACTTAAAAAAGTCAAATACTATTTAAAGTACAAAGAGAAACGTGAACAGATTGCACAAAGCGGTAGAGAAAGATGTCTAAAAAGCGGCTATAGCAACCATGACCGAATAAAACAAATGTTGGCAGTGACAGAGGGTTTGCGTGAAAGAAGTTAAAAAAATAATGATTTACCGCATCGGTAATCTGGGTGACATTGTGTGTGCTATGCCTGCAATGGTGGCGGTGAGGCGTCGTTTTCCTGATGCATGGATTGGGCTGTTAACAAACAAGGAGGAGAGGAATAATCCTGATTCTGAGGAGATATTAAAAGGGAATGATTTTCTTAGTGAAATATTCACCTACGAATCGCATAGGATCTGTGAGATTGGTTATCTGTGGCGTCTTCTTAAGATGTTACGCTCATTATATATTGATCTTTTTGTCTATCTTTCTGTTTCTAAGAGCACTCATAAACGTCTCATTAGGGATCGGCTATTTTTTCATTTAACAGGTTGCAGGAAGCTTATTGGGTTTAGACTGCCAAAATCTACAGGAGCCTTTATGGACAATAGCATAAAGGTACCTGTTTTCCCTCAAGAGGTGGATCGGTTAATGTCCTTATTAACTCCTCTAGGGATTGATAGTGCTAAAGTAGATTTTCGCCTCCCAATAAATGATAAAGATAGAAAATCTGTGCATGCTCTCTGGAATCACTATAATTTGAAGGATAAAAATCCTCCCGTTGCAATTTGTCCCGGTGCCAAATTTCCGGTTAAGCGATGGAGTGTTGGACGTTTTGCTGAGGTTATATATAGATTGCAGGAACAGTTTAGCGCTAAAATTGTGCTTATTGGTGGCTCAATGGAAAAAACAATTGGAGAAGAAATTGTAAAAAGAGCTAAGAATTCGGTAGTCAATCTCATAGGAAAAACAAATTATATGGAATCTGCAGAAGTTATCTCCCGCTGCAATCTTTTAATTTCTAACGACTGTGGGCCGGTGCATTTAGCAGCAGCGGTTGGGACACCGGTTGTGGGGGTTTATTCTTCAAGGGATTTTCCAGGGGCATGGCACCCATGGGGTGAAAATCATACCATCCTCAGAAATGACTCTGTTTCTTGTCGTTTCTGTTTTCGGATGGAGTGTGAAACCATGAAATGCATTAATAGCATAACTGCCGACCAAGTGATTGAAGCATGTCGTAAATATCTATATAAATATGAAAATAGCTATCATTAATATAACTGGAGGCGGGATGAGTGGGGGGTATCGGAAATACTTGCGTAACGTAATTCCCCGAATGGGCGCACATCCTGAAGTGGAAGCTTTGCTGTGTATTTCTCCTGAATCACTATATGTTCAAGACTCGTTTGAACCGCTCCCTAATATTGAATTTATGGATTTCAAACCATACGGATTTTTTCATCACAATTCTGATCCCAAGTTGACTCAGTACCTGGAAAAGTTTTCGCCTGATGTTATATTTGTGCCAGTAGAGCGTCATTTTCGGTTTGATGAAGTTCCTATTGTCACTATGATTCAAAATATGGAGCCCTTCGTTGGAATCAATAAAAATCCTATTTTAGAGAGAATCATAAGCTGGGCAAGGGCCAAAGAGGCTCGGAGGAGTTCATTAAAATCAGATAGGATCGTTGCGGTTTCCAAGTTTGTTAAGGAGCATATAATCCAAAAATGGAATATTACTCCAGAAAAGATTGGTTTAATTTATTATGGGCTAGATTTACTTGAAAATAAAGATATTCAGCGTCCCGACATTATTCCAAAAGGATGGGATGGTCGGTTCTTATTTACTGCTGGTTCAATCAGACCAGCGAGAGGGTTGGAGGATATGTTTCATGCCCTTAAATACCTAGTTGATTCTTCTTCCGATATTCCAGTACTAGTAATTGCAGGAGAAACTACTTCAAGGATGAGGAAATATAGAAAAAGACTTGAGGACTGGATTCGGGCGTATAATTTGTCGTCTAAAGTTTGTTGGGCAGGCAGTCTAAATGAGCAAGAAATGTCGTGGTGCTATCGAAACTGCAAAGCATTTGTGTTGACTAGCCGAGTAGAATCCTTTGGTATGATTGCAGGTGAGGCAATGTCACAGGGTTGCATCTGTATTGCTGCAGATAATCCCTGCCTGCCAGAGATTTTTGGGGATGTGGCTAGTTACTACCCTCCAAGAATGTGGGAGGCTCTGGCCGAGGTGATTCAAGCTGTACTTCTTTGGGATGATAATCAACGCAAGGTCGCATCTAAACGGGCAAAAAACCGGGCTAAAAAATTTTCCTGGGATGTCTGTGCTGAAAGAACGATAGCTCAATTGGCAAAAGCTGCTAGGAGATAGATGGAATAAGAGAAACTTAATGAACTTTGTTGTTTTTCTAGAAAAAATTTTTCAAGGTTTTGAGTCTCTGAAAGATCAGTTTAGCCGTTATATTGAATTGTTATCTCTTGATGATGTTTTTAAAAAGTAAAAGCGATCGAGAACCAGCAGCACGCGATCGACTTTAGTACAGTATAACATGTTTTGACTTCTAAGGGCTTGCTCTGGGCAGGCCATGCAAGCTCACCAATCTTCCAATATGTAGGTTTGGGAACTTTGAGAAGACTTGTAACTGGAGCCAAAGAGCTTATTATTTGAAAATTGCACTGATTAGCAATCCAACCAGTCGGCGTCATAAGCCGGACTTTCCTCCACCGGGTATCGCATACCTGGGTGCGGCGGCGCATCAAGCTGATCATGATGTGCTGTTGATCGACAGCGGGCTGCGGACAATATCGCAGATTACGCAGGAGGTACGAGACGCCTCTCCTGACTTGGTCGGGATGACGTGCTGGACGATCGACCGTAGTATGGTCTGGAAATTATGTGCCGCATTAAAACAAGCTACCCCGAAGACCTTTCTGGTCATTGGCGGCCCGCATGCCACAATTTACCCCGAGCACATCTTCAAGAAGACCCATGCATCGGCGGTGGTTATTGGCGAAGGTGAAGAGACATTTGTGGACCTCCTCGGCGCCTTGGAGAAAGGTAAAGACCTGAAAACCATTGCAGGCTTGGCTTTACAGAATGAAGACGATAGCGTATTCTACACCCATCCTCGTCTTCCCATCCGAGACATAAATTCAATACCTCATCCCTATTACGCTGGTTTTCGCAATTTTCGCTTTTCTCACTATGGAGGTTTTCCGCCGTTGCCCCATCCGACAGCAGCTGTAATTTCCTCTCGGGGGTGTGTGTTCGATTGTAACTACTGCGCCTCCGTTCGGTTTTGGGGTCAGAGATGGCGGTTCCGCTCATCGGAAAATGTTCTTGAGGAAATAGGATGGTTAGTCGAAGATTTTGGCGTTCGGTCACTCTATTTCTTTGACGACAATTTTCCCGTTAACAAGGAGCGTGCTATTGCCATTTGCGAAGGTATTATCATTAACGGTTGGGATCTGAAATGGGCTTGCTGTAGTCACGTAAAGATGGTGAATCGTGAGTTGTTGGGGGTGATGAAGGCTAGCGGTTGCGTGACCATCGACTTCGGGGTCGAGAGCGGAAGTAATAGGATCTTGATGAACCTCAACAAGCGACAAACTCGAGAAGACATCGAAAGGACTTTCACCCTTGTCCACGTGATGGGCATTCTTCCCAGAGCGTATCTGATGGTCGGTTGCCCGGGCGAGGATGAATCAACTATTGATGAAACCATAGAGTTGATTGGTCGCATCAAGCCGCGATCATCAATCGGCACAAACATCCTTTGGCTGCTACCTGGGACAAGCTTGTATGAAGAAGCTGTCAAGAATGGATATATAGGGGAAGATTACTGGCTGGAATCTGATGAAGTACCTTACAATCTTCAGGAACATTCGCTGGAAAAACTCGAGGCACTTCGCAGACGTTTGATGCTTGGTATCGTTAGGAAGAAAGGTGGCTTTAGCCCATGGATAGCATACTACCTTAAGAGAGCATACTATAAATACCCATTTCTTTCTGTTTTCCGGTCGTTAGTGCCAAGGCGATTTCGGTGAGTTGTTACGTAGAAAGGGTTTCTGTTTATGTTGATTTTAGGTATCAATGCCTATCACGGAGATTCTTCGGCTTGCGTTGTAGTAGATGGAAAATTAGTTGCCGCAGCGGAAGAAGAAAGATTTACAAGGATAAAACACTGGGCTGGTATGCCTTTAGAGGCGATTAAATACTGTTTGGATGAGGCTAAGGTTAATGTTGAGAATATAGACCATATTGCAGTGAATCGAAATCCAACTGCCAATCTTCTAAGAAAGGCTCTCTTTGCCTTTGGTAAACATCCGTCATTAAATCTGGTCAAAGATCGCCTCAAGAATGCCACCCGGGTCAGGGACATAAAAGCAGTATTAAGTTCCGAGTTTGGGGTTAAGGGTGAAAACATAAAGGCTAAAATACACCATATCGAACATCATGTGGCACATCTGGGGAGCGCCTTTTTTGTTTCTCCATTTGAAAAGGCAGCCGTGGTTTCTGTGGATGGATTTGGGGATTTTGTGGGTACGATGTGGGGTGTTGGCATGGGGAATCGCCTGGAGGTGAAGGAGAGGATCTTTTTCCCTCACTCCCTTGGTCTGTATTATCTTTCTCTTACTCAATTCTTGGGCTTTCCTAAATACGGAGACGAATATAAGGTAATGGGGTTGGCGGCATTAGGCGAGCCAACCCTAACGGACAAGATGGGAAAAATTGTCAAGTTGAACTCGGATGGAAGGTTTGAGTTAGATCTTGACTACTTTATTCACCACTCTGAAGGCGTTACCATGACCTGGGAGGATGGTGAACCGAAAATGGGCCCTGTATACTCAAAAGAGGTGGAACGTCTTTTAGGGCCCTCTCGAGGCCCAAAAGAGCCGATTGAAAGGAAGCATGAAAACATTGCCGCTTCCCTTCAGGCCATGTATGAAGAAGCCTTTTTTAATTTGCTTAATTATGTTTATGAACAGACAAAGATCCCCAATCTCTGTCTGGCCGGGGGCTGCGCTATGAACAGTGTGGCTAACGGCAAGATATTCGATCGAACACCTTTTGAGGAAGTTTATATTCAAGCGGCTGCAGGCGATGCAGGGGGTGCTCTTGGAGCGGCTTATTATGTTTGGAACCAGAAACTGAACAAACCACGAGATTTTGTAATGGAAAACGCTTATTGGGGTCCAAAGTTTAGTGATAACGAAATAAATAAGCAGTTGACAGTAAGCAATGAACAGTTGAGGAAATATAATTGTACTAGTGAGCATATTCAAGGTGAGAATGAGCTGTGCAAGAGGACTGCAAGAGAGATTGCATCTGGGAAGGTGGTAGGCTGGTTTCAGGGGAGGATGGAATGGGGGCCAAGGGCGCTTGGTAATAGGAGCATACTGGTTGATCCAAGAAGGGCTGAGATGAAAAACGTGCTTAATGCCCGAATTAAAAAAAGGGAGCCATTTCGGCCGTTTGCCCCTTCAATCCTTCTAGAAAAAGTTGGTGAATATTTTGAAAAGGACTATCCTGATCCCTTTATGATCAAGGTTTATCCTGTGCGGCATGAAAAGAGGGCGGTTATTCCAGCCGTAACCCATGTAGATGGTTCGGGCCGTTTGCAAACTGTCCGGAAAGAAGATAACCAACTTTATTGGCAGCTCATTAAAGAATTTGAAAAAGTCACCAGTGTTCCTGTTCTCCTTAATACATCTTTTAATGAAAACGAACCCATTGTCTGTAAGCCTAAAGAGGCCATCGAGTGCTTCCTAAGAACAAAGATGGATGTGCTGGTAATTGGAAATTATTTGGTAGCCAAAAAGTAAAACGCAGATCATTTACTCCTTACCCGCTTTCAACTGGAAACCATCTGTAATAGTAATAATGCATGAAGATTCTCATCCTACACATGCGGTTCCACCCCGACCTCACAGGTACCGGCCCATTGGTTACAGAACTGGCCACAGACTTAGTGGCCATGGGTGATGAGGTCACAGTTGTGACAAGTATGCCCCATTATGGGCGTAAGGATATTGCTTCAGAGTATCGCGGTCGCTTGCTCCACCGTAAAAAGCACCTTGGTGCAAATGTTTGGCGTACATCCGTTTACGTCCCTCCCAATCCCAGCGGCTTCCACCGAAGCATCAACTATTTGAGTTATACATTCATGTCTGTTGTAGCGGGGATTCTTTCATCCAACCACGACGTGATCCTCTGTGTTAATCCACCCATTACAGTAGGCTTATCAGGAATTCTGGTTGGGATCACTCGTCGTACTCCAATGATTTTTAATGTCCAGGACATCTGGCCTGATTGCCTTATAATCATTGGCCAGATACGTAACCCTTTGCTAATCGGTATCTTTCAATACTTAGAGAAATTTATCTACCGTGTTTCAGCTCGCATAACTGTTTTATCTGAAGGCATGAAGCAGAATCTCATGAGCAAGGGGTTTAAGGGGGACAAAATTGTTATTATACCGAACTGGGCAGATGTGGATCACATCCAACCGGTGTCAAAAGAAAATAACTTTCGCGTAGTCCATAATCTGAATGGACGCTTTGTGGTATTGTTCGCCGGGAATCTGGGTTACATTGCTGTACTCGATACCGCGCTGGAGGCTGCAAAACTACTGGGTGATGACTCCAACATAATCTTCCTTATCGTGGGAGAAGGAAATGCCAAAGCTGCGCTATTAGAACGCGCTGAGATGATGGGGCTAAACAACGTCAGATTTCTCCCTACACAACCTAAAGAAGTGCTGCCCGATATGTTAGGAGCAGCAGATGTTTCTTTGGTGACGCTTAATCGACATCTTGGACAGCTCAATGTTCCCAGCAAGACTTACTCCATCATGGCGAGTGCCCGGCCCGTTATCGCAGCAGTGCCTGGTGATTCCGAGATCGCGGGACTCGTTCAGAAGGCGGATTGTGGTTTATGGGTACCGCCGGAAGATCCGCAAGCCCTGGCACAGATTATCAAGAAACTCTCGAAACAGCCCGAACTCCTCGATCGGTATGGTTCAAACGGGCGAAGGTATGTAACTGCGCATTTTAGTCGCTGCACAGTGACACGGCGGTATCACGAATTATTACACCAAGTCACCTCCAAAGGAAGATAAATCACTCACTCACTCCCCATTCACTTTTACCCATTTCTGCCCAAGGTTTACCCGCCGTTATTTTGGCGGGCCATTTCGGGTAACATTTTATTTTCTGTTTTTAGGTGCCTTCGTTCAAACAATCTTCTATACCTCAATGCAGCTATGGACCCAATTGATTTAATCCGAGAAGGTAAGGTTAAACGATACTTTTGTGCGACCAAGAAATTGAGTGCCCCAGGTATTATTTCGAATATCACTCAGCGTGCAGCGGGAAAGGAACCACTGTTTTTAGAGGAGAGCGATTATCTTATGATGAGATAGTGGAGGCAATGAAGACAACACTACAGTTAGCCGTGGAGAGAAAGCAGATAAGTAAATCATGATACTTAATCTATGAATAGTTCAATATGCAAATGGGTTTGAATAGGTGTGATTTTAAAGAGGGGGTATAGAAATAATTGAAAATTAAAGAATGCTTGTGGTTAGATAAATTTGTTGATAAAATAATTCGTAAACATAATGTTTCTCCTGAAGAAGTGGAACAAGTTTTATCTAAAGACCCTGCTATTCATAGATTAGAAGGGGGTCATGTTAAAGGTGAAGATTTATTCATTGGCTTTGGAAGGACAGATGCGGGACGTTATTTGAGTGTATTATTGGTTCTGAAAAAAGACAAACGGGCGTTGGTTATAAGCGCGCGAGATATGACTAAAAAAGAAAGGAGAAAATATGGGAGAAGATAAAACACTTGACTTTAAAACCTATGAAGAGGCCGCTGAATGGTTTGATACGCATGATATGTCTGATTATGAAGATAAATTGAGGCCTGTTGATTTTCATTTTGATTTAAGAAAAAATCGCGAGTGGGTTGAATTAGAACGAGAGATTGCAAAAGATGTCCGCAACTTAGCAAAAAAACAGAATATTCCCACTCGTAAATTAGTCAATGAATTACTGAGAGAGAGACTTGAACACCTACAATAGCTTCGATTAGTCCTTGTTTCCACCACCTTTCCTCCACAGATAGCCTTCTTTATCTATACCGCCTTAATGAGCACGTATATTTTACATATTGTTGGTGCACGACCCTGGCATCTGATGCTATCATTGACCCTTACCACGATGAGGCGCGCCGAGAAGAACTTGAGGTCAGTGGCAGAAACTATATTGTTAGGAATCTATCACGCAGGCGAGCGGCAAAAGAATATGTAGGTGTTCTTGAAAAGGCTGTCTCGAGATGGAAAGAAAAAAGCAGATAACAGCCACTGTCTTGTCCCTATCTAAGGAGGTTAAGCCAGCCTCTATGGCCGTGCCAAAATTTAAGGAGCCCTTTTTGAAGCGCCCTCTTGATGTAATCCTTTCTGTCATCATGATTATACTCTCTATAGCTGTTTCCCTTCCCCTGGACCTGCTCATAAAACTTGAAGATAACGGTCCTATCTTCTACCGTCAGGAGCGATGAGGGGGCAGCACACGGTGCTCGAAGCAGGGGTATAGCCCACAAAGCGTAGACAAGCAGAGAGCAGGGAGTTGGCACCGAGTGTCATAAAGAGAAAAGATTATTTGTTATTCATTATTAGAAGGAATGGGAAGGGAAACAGTAAAAGCCTTAAAAGTTTTGAGGACTTGAAATGCAGTCAGAGGAATCGTGAATCGAAGCTAAAAACAATCCTTGACATAAGTCTATAATTAATCTAATACATCCTTATTATAAGGATAAATATATGATAAGCAAGAATATCTTAAAAGAAATTATTGTATCAAACGAGGATTTTATCCTGCAACAGATTAAAACGATTGTGGACAGAGAGGGAGTAGTCTTTCCTGAAATCTTGAATAAGACTGTGGTGTTTTATGGAGTGAGGAGAAGTGGCAAGACATTTATTTTATTTGACCTATTTAAGAGATACAGAGACCATTCCTTATATATAGATTTTGAAGACGAGCGTCTCTTAGGGTTTGAGCTTAAAGATTTCGAGAGATTAAAAGATGCAGTGTTAGAGCTAAAGCCAGATCTTATAGGAAAAGAACTGGTATTTTTATTGGATGAGGTTCAGAACATAGAGGGGTGGGAGAGATTTTGTAGAAGATCGGTAGAGCGGGAAAACATAAGGGTCTTTGTAAGTGGTTCTTCCTCTAAAATGATGCCCTCCGAGTTTCAGACAGAACTGAGGGGAAGATCATGGAGTGCAGAGGTATTGCCGTTTTCGTTTAGAGAATATCTGCGTGCTGACGATATTGATATAAGTGATAAGAGTCTTATTTATGGGCCTAAGAAGGCACTTATTAAGAAATACTTTTCTGAATATATGAAATGGGGAGGATTCCCTGAGGTCTTTTTCCTAAAGTCGGGATTTGAAAAGAAAAGGCTTATAAAGGAGTATTTTGGTGCTATGTATTTCAGGGATTTGGTAGAGAGATACACTATAACAAATATAGCTCTTTTAGAAAGTCTTACTGACAAGCTCTTTTCTTCATTTTCCATGAAATTTTCTTTAACTGCGTTCTATAAGTACTATAAGGATAAGTTTCCTTTCTCAAAGGATTTGCTTTTCAGATACTATAGGCATTTTCTCCAGAGCATGCTTGTTTTTGAGGTGAGAAAACTTACTGAGTCTGCTTATAAGCGAATGAGAAATCCTGCAAAAGTCTATCTCGTAGATACCGGATTATGCAGAAGGACAACCTCTGCTGACGCAGGAAGAGTATTAGAGAATATTGTATTTTTAGAGTTAAAAAGAAGGAGCTATGAGGTTTTTTACTTTGAGGAGAAGAGAGAATGCGATTTTATAGCAAAGACCGAAGATAATAGATTTTTACCTATGCAGGTATGCTTGGAGTTGAATGAAGAAAACAAGGAAAGAGAGGTAAGCGGATTGACTAAGGCTTGCAGATGGCTCAGCATACAAGAAGGCAGAATACTTACCTCCGATGATGAAAAAGATTTTATTATAGATGGGATTAAGATCATAGTGCTTCCTGTGTGGAAATGGTTACTTCAATAGTAATTGAACTGAACGGTTATCGACTCTCCTTAAATAATCTTCAAGGCCCATGGCAAACCACAGGCATAAATATAAAGTTCGAGAACCTTTTCTAAAACGTCCTCTGGATATTGTGCTCTCTACCTTTATGCTGATCCTCTCTTTGCCAGTTTCTCTGCCCATTGTCGTGGCAATCAAACTGGAAAATAACGGCCCCATCTTCTACCGTCAGGAGCGGTGGGGGCAAGACGGCAGTCGTTTCAAGGCATATAAGTTTCGCACTATGATAGCGAACTCTGATGAGGAGTTCGGGCTTCGGCAGGCCAGGGAAAACGACCCAAGAATCACCAGGATAGGTCGAATATTGCGTGCCATGGGACTGGACGAGTTACCCCAACTTTTAAATATCTTCTTAGGAGAGATGAGCTTTGTTGGGCCGAGATCTCTGGCAGTGGGTGAGATTGTGAAAGATGAAAAAGGCCGCATTGTGAAGTATGAGGATATGCCAGGTTTCAGGGAACGGCTGCATGTCAGACCAGGTCTCACTGGTGTGGCCACCATCTATATCCCCAAGGACGCCTCTCCACGCCGAAAGTTTAGGTATGATCTCATCTACATTCGAAAGCAATCCTTCTGGCTTGATATTCGCTTGATCGTGCTTTCCTTTTGGATCAGCTTCAGAGGCAAGTGGGAGACCCGGGACAAGAAGACGTAAAAAGGTTTATATGGGAGATGAGGTTCATTGACAATAACCGTTCTGTCATCTATAGATAAGTGAGTCCAAGAGTCCCACTGATTGTCTGATAGGATGATAAATGGATATTGGGGAGACCAAAACGTAATATGAAGAAGGATGTAGCTATTATTGGTGGATCGGCCGCTGGATTTTTCACTGCCCACCTGCTTGCCCATAAAGGTGTACATGTCCGGGTGTTTGAGGCGGAAGACCCTCTCAACCCTTCTCCTCGAACCCTCATTGTTACCAGCTATATGCCGAAACTGATAGGATCGCTTTGTGAAAGCGCGGTGGTCAACAAGATTCGCCGCTTCGAATTGTTTGCTGATGGACGCGTTGCGACGATCTCGCTCCAGAGGCCTGATCTAGTCATTGAGCGCTCGAAGCTCATTCAGGGGCTGGCAGAACGGGCAGAAGCAAGTGGGACCAAGGTCTTGGCCGGTCACCTTTTCTTGGCCCTTAAGCCTAACGGAAAAAGGCTGACCTTCACTTTATCACACAATGGTGATGGGCCCCTGGTAGAGGAATCGGCCGATATCCTTGTTGGTGCTGATGGGGCCTTTAGCAAGGTTGCACAAAGTGCTGGTTGGTCAAAACAGCCGACTGTTCCCCTATTTCAAGCCGTTGTTGAATTGCCAAAAGACATGCCTTCAGATACAATAAGAGTCTGGTTTGCCCCGGAGGATACGCCGTATTTCTACTGGCTGATCCCTCACTCGCCGAGGCAGGGGGTTCTCGGCCTTATAAGCAAGGAGGAGAAGGAGGGTTTTAGCTTCCTTGAATGTTTCCTTGAGAGTAAGGGTCTGGTGCCCATTGAATTTCAAAGTGCCCGAGCCCCATTCTATACCAAATGGATTCCTTTTCACCGGAAGATCCAAGAAAGCCATGTTTATCTAGTAGGAGATGCTGCCGGTCATGTAAAGGTTTCTACAGCGGGTGGTGTAGTCACCGGGTTTCGAGGTGCGCAAGGCGTTGCTGAGGCGATCCTTAACGGTGGATCAAGCCGAGAATTGCGAGCCCTACGAAGGGAGTTAGGCCGCCACATGCTAATGCGTACGGTTTTTCAAAATTTTACCCAGGCAGAGTACGCCAGGCTTTTGGACATATTGGATCCAGCTACCAAACGTTTGCTCAGCGTATTTACCCGCGATGAAACAGACAAGCTTCTTTGGAATCTTTTTCTCAGAAAACCCCGCCTTTTACTCCTCGGGCTTCGATCCCTCCTCATTAACAAACAATTATTACGCCTTTTCAGGATCTAAATCCTGTAACAAGCTTGACAACGACTAGTTTGCATAGCTTTAATAACATTTCATTACTGCTGGAGATAAGGATTATGCTTAAAATTATCAGATAACAATCCTCAAGGGTTTTCACCTGTCACTACAATAAGATCGAATACCGACGGCCAATTCAAGGGTTTAAATGTTGTATTACCTCCAAGACTCACTGCAAGCTGCTCTGCTTCATCCTTGAATTCTTGTGTAAAATATACTGTATTTCGTGAAAACTTGGATTGAGGAGCGTAACTGATTGATTTTATGTCATAACCAATCTCTCTAAGCTTTTTTGCCATCTTTTCAGCAGAATTTTTACTATCTATACTGAGTACTTTGATCTTTAATTTCTGAATATATTTTTTCAATGCATACGATTGAGATGAAAGGGTTCCTTTTTGTCTGGTGAGTATTTTCACAAGGGATTTATTTTCATATTTAACTTTTTGGTTCTCCTTTGTTAAATTTTTTATCTGCTCACTGAGGAGCACATTTTCCTCTCGTAACCTTACAAGCTCATTCTCGTTTTCCCCTCTCAGCCCTGCAATTGT
>Ga0315545_1002462_pt1 | contig 16689 bp, 15 predicted proteins | sample SalMarSW160210MG_FD_203096 | JGI IMG/M metagenome (GOLD analysis project Ga0315545, IMG submission 203096) | Salt marsh sediment microbial communities from the Plum Island Ecosystem LTER, Massachusetts, United States - Salt Marsh Sediment SW1602-10 ...
CGGACGAACAGATGGAGGCTCTGAATTTGCACCCACACGATACACTCCCACAATGGAACTACACCATCAAGCCTATCCTGCCTCCGATGCCAACCTGAAAATCGGAAGTTATTCTTTTACAGTTACTTAGCAACTCTTGCGGAGTGAACGGCAAGGTCAGGTATTCATCGCCGTGGGGTAGGTAGCATTCAGTGGCAAGCTTCGACGGTCGTGCAGCCGAAAGGAAAAGCACCGGAATGGAGCATAGCTCCTCATCCTCTTTCATCATTCGATACAGTTCCCACCCATCTATGCCTGGTCTCATGATGTCTTGGGTGAATAGATCGATTTCCTGATTGCGCAGGATAGACAATGCTTTCTCAGCGTCGGTAGTCCGAAGATGCTCGTAGCCAGCCAGTTCTAGGATCAGGCTGAGTAGTCCTAGCATCTCGGATTCATAGCTCAGGCTTGGATCGCCTCGCAGCTCGCAAACGGGAAGTGCTGGCGTTTATGTACGATTTTAAGGTACCGTTTGACAACAACCTGGCGGAGCGAGACCTCCGCATGGTCAAGTTGAAACAGAAGATATCTGGCTGTTTTCGTGTCCAAGGAGGAGCAAAGACGTTTTGCCAGATTCGCAGCTACATCTCCACAGCCCGAAAGAATGAACAGCGAATATTGGAAGCTCTGAGAATGGCATTGGTTGGCTCACCATTTTGCCCTCCCATTCTTCAACCATTAGCCTCATCAGGAGGCTGAGCAGTTACGCTCAGGCTTAGAATGCGTACCATGTTCTTTGAACCACGCAGGTCTGTGCAATACTGGCTTCACCAGCTTGGTTGAAGGCCGCCCAACGGCGCGGCGGATAACCCGCCGCCCGTCGTGGGCAGCGTGCTCGTCCCTTACAAAGTGCTCGCTGTCGGTTGCAACCTGACCCTCTACGTGCCGCTGGTCGCGCCGGTTCACGCGCTGGCGGGTGCAACAGGCACTGCCTGCGGCAATGCGGTTTCCCAACGGTCGATGGTTCGTTTCGGGATAGTCCTCAAAGCCGAGACCCATCGCCAGTGTTGAGGTGACGGCAAGACAGGGCGGTCGGGTTCATCCGCTTGTTCGGCGGCGCGAGCGGGCGTGCACGGAGTGACTTGCCTATGCCGCGCTCGCCATTGGGCCATTCCAAAGACCTTTCGTATTCCCAAGCTCGCAGTGCCGGCGATGCCGAACCCTTGGTTCGCGGGGTCCGCCGCGCCGTTCGGCGTCGCAGGGAGCGAGCGCAGCGAGCGAGCGACGCCGAACTACTGATTATCCTTCCCATCTGACCAATAAACTGCCGAAAGGAGGTTTATTGGTCAATCCTGGCGCATAAAACCCTGCCTGGGTGTTTTATGTGTCTTTCGTCGCGCATAATCCCCCTTTTGGGGTTTTATGCGGCCTCTTGGCGCTACGAAACGCTTGCCATCGTGGGGGAAATCGAGCACAATCGAGGCGGGCGCAGACGTATGTTCGCGTTACCCCGGCTGGCCTTCCCCCTTTTCGCCGCCAGTATACTTCAGTTCCTTTCCGAGCGCAAATCTCTTGGGCTACCTCCCCGGTCTGTCCCTGTCATAACAGCCACTGTGAGGATTGCCGTCTGCTGCGATGGTAGGAGGCTACGCTGTATTGTCCAAGAGCGGGATCGTCAGGACCGACCGATTTGCCAAATGGCCGACTCTCTGATATAATTCTCCACCGTAGACGGGGCGTGGCGCAGTTTGGCTAGCGCGCTACAATGGGGTTGTAGAGGCCCCGGGTTCAAATCCCGGCGCCCCGACAGGTAGGGCGTCCCGTGTTGCTAGGGACGCCCGTGTCTGTGTGACGGAGTGAGGCAACCGCCTGGTTGCCTCTTTTCGTCCGTGTCTGTTCAAAATTTGGGAACGTGTTCTGTATTCCCCACTGGGGCTGCAAAAAGACATACTTTTGGTGCAACTCGCCCCACTTCGATGCTATGTATGGCGCTATTTAGGGCTGACGCCCCACCAACAACCTATTTCCCCATTTATTGAACAGTCACTTTCGTCCTGTCTGCTTGCCAAGTCGCCTTTTCTGTGCTACAGTATTGCGCGGAACGACCGATGCCCGAAAAAGTCCTGATCGTCGATGATGACCTGGAAAGCGTCAAGCTGATTGGATTGATGCTGGAAAGGCGCGGCTACACCATCGCTGCTGCCCAGTCTGGTGCACAGGCCCTGGCAAAGGCTCAAGAAGAGCAACCGGATCTGGTGATTCTGGACGTCATGATGCCGGATATGGACGGGTACGAGGTCTGCCGTCGCCTGCGCGCCAGTGCGGCCACAACCGATCTGCCGATCATCATGTTCACCGCCAAAACGCAGGTGCGCGACAAGGTGACTGGATTCCAGGTGGGTGCAGACGATTATCTGACCAAGCCAGTTCATCCGGAGGAGCTGATTTCCCGCGTGGAGGCGGTATTGCTGCGGACGGCGCGGCGGCGGGAGGAGGAACAGGTACGGCCGCGGGCACAGGTCCTTGGTTTCCTGGGGTCGAAGGGAGGGGTGGGGACTACCACCCTGGCAGTAAACATCGGCGTTGCTCTGGCGCAGGCGTATGCAGAGAGCAAGCAGGTTGTATTGGCAGAGATGAGCCCTGGCATCGCGACCGCTGCATTTCATCTGGGCTTGCGTCGTCAACGCAGTATAGTGCGCCTTCTGGAGCAGCCGGTCGAGAACGTTGACGCCAGGCTGGTGGAGGCTCAATTGGAGGAGCACAGATCGGGCTTGTTTGTCCTATCCGGCCAGGTTGAGCCACCGGGTGCGGGGGTGCCGGTGTCCCCGATCCACGCCGAGACCATCGTTCGGCATCTTGGAACCATGGCCGACTATCTTCTACTAGACCTGGGGGTGGGGTTGGGTGACGTGAACCGGCGCCTGCTGCCGGGTTGCTATCACATCACGGTATGCATCGAGCCACAGCGCACGTCGCTTGAACTGGCGCAGTTTCTCTTCACCGAAATGGCCGACTCGCTCAATTTGCCTCGCTACAAGACCAGCCTGGTGCTGATCAACAAGGCTCCGTCGGCAGCTTCTTTCACCAAGGGGATGATAGAGGAGGCGCTGCAGCACGACTTGGCGGGTGTGATTACTCCTGCCCCCGAGTTGGCGTTTCAATCGGTTGAGCAGGGCATCCCGATGGTCATATCGCTGCCGAATAGTCTTGCCGCTCAGCAGTTCCAGCATATTGCAGAGTATCTGGCCAGCGTTTGAGCATGCCTGTCCGACCCGTCTTCACCCACCCGTGGGACGTCTCGCCGGCTGAGGCCAGAGCGATCCAGGATCGGCTGCGCGGGTGCGTGTGCGTGCAGCCTCTCGACCGCCAACCAGAGCGTGTCGCGGGTGTGGACGTCAGTGTGAAGGGGGATCTGGCTCGGGCGGCTGTGGTGGTGCTCTCCTATCCCGACCTCGTTCCCTTCCAGGCTGCTGTCGCCGAGCTGGCCGTCCCGTTCCCCTACGTGCCGGGGCTCTTGGCTTTCCGGGAGGGGCCGGTCGTCTTGGCGGCGCTGGAGCGGTTGACGTGCAAGCCGGACGTACTGATGTTTGATGCCCAGGGATTGGCTCATCCCCGTCGCATGGGGCTGGCAGCCCATCTGGGCGTCCTGCTGGATGTCCCTGCTGTGGGGTGCGCCAAGTCCCGTTTGTGCGGGACGTACGTGGAGCCTGGGAAGGAGAAGGGAGGTTGGGCGCCGCTGATGGATGGAGACGAGGTGATCGGCGCGGTCGTGCGGACGCGCAGCCGTGTCCGGCCGGTCTTTGTGTCTGTGGGCCATCGAGTGGACTTGGCGGCGGCGGTCTCGCTGGTGTTGAACTGCACGACCAGGTATCGACTGCCGGAGCCGACGCGCTGGGCGCACCGGGTGGCCGGTGGAGAGTCCCTGCCGAGGACGTGTCGGTCGGCGCCGTCTTGACTGAGGTGGGCGTGATGCACGACGACCAGGTTGCGCGCGCTGCGGCGCTGTTGCGAGAGTCCCGCTATGCCATCGCCCTGACCGGCGCGGGCATCAGCACTTCCTCCGGCATTCCCGACTTTCGCTCGCCGGGCAGCGGCTTGTGGGAACAGGTCAATCCTTTCATCGTAGCTTCCATCTTTGGCTTTCGGCTCCGTCCGAAGGCGTTCTACGACTGGGTGAGGCCGTTGGCGGCGAAGGTGATGGCTGCGGAGCCCAATCCCGGCCACCTGGCGTTGGCAGAACTGGAGGCAGATGGTTGGCTGAAGGCGGTCATCACGCAGAACATCGACGGCCTGCATCAGCGGGCTGGGTCGTGCAACGTGCTGGAAATGCACGGCCACTTTCGGGAAGCGATCTGCCTGGGCTGTTCTCAGGTCGTATCGACCGAGGGGCTGTTGTCCGACTTCCTCGCGTCCGGTGATGTGCCTCGCTGCGCCGGGTGCGGCGGCGTGATGAAGCCCATGGCCGTGCTTTTCGGAGAGCAGTTGCCGTCAGAGGTGTTCGATGCGGCGCTGGCCCACGTTCGCCGGGCCGACCTGGTGCTCGTGGCCGGGTCGTCGCTGGAGGTCACGCCTGTCTCGCAACTGCCGCGCCAGGTGTACGAGCGTGGCGGCCGGGTCGTCGTGGTCAATCTGACGCCGACGTATATCGATCCCGTGGCCGACGTGGTCATTCACGCCGACGTCGTTGACGTGCTGCCCTCTATTGCTCGGTCGTGTACAGGGAGGTAGCGGAATGAAAGGCTCTCGTAAAGGAACGCGGGGCGGCAAGCCCGTGGATAGACTGGAGTGGCTGATCGAGATCGGTCGTTCGCTGAATTCGACCCTCAGCCTGCGCCCGTTGCTGAACCGCATCGTCGTGGCGGCGCGGGATCTCACCGATTCAGAGGCCACTTCGATCTTGCTCGTCGACCGCCAGAGTGGCCAGTTGTACTTTGAGGCGGCGACCAACTATCCGGGAGTGCGTTCCATCGTCGTGCCCATGGAGAACAGCATCGCGGGATCGGTCGTGCAGACGGGCAAGCCCATCGTGGTGCAGGACACGCAGGAATCCCATCATTTCTACTATCGCGAGGCGGACGAGCAGTCCGCCTTCACCACGCACTCCATTCTTGCCGTCCCGATGATCGTCCGAGGCAACGTGATCGGCGTGCTGGAGGCGGTCAACAAGCAGGAGGGGGCCGACTTCGCTGACGAGGACGTCGAGATGATGACCGTCCTGGGCGATCAGGCGGCGGTGGCGGTGCAGAACGCTCTGCTCTTCCAGCAGTCCGATCTGGTGGCCGAGATCGTCCACGAGATGCGCACGCCGCTGGTGTCCATCATGGGTTACGCCGACCTGATGCAGCGACCCGACGCGACACTGCCCCAGTGTCACCAGTTTGCGTGCATCATCCAGGCCGAGGCGGAGCGGCTCAACGGCCTGGCAAGCAACTTCCTCGACTTGGCGCGGTTGGAATCAGGCCGGGCCGACATGAGCCACGATCCGGTGGATCTGAATACGGTGATCCGCATGGCCGTCAGCGTCTTGGCGCCGCAGGCGGACGCGAAGCAGATCGTGCTCTCGGTGGGCGTTCCCACCGACTTGCCGTTTCTCACCGGGGATGCGCAGCGCCTGCACCAGGTGATGCTCAACTTGATGGGGAATGCGATCAAATACTGCCGCCCCGGCGACAACGTCACCGTCAGGGCGTGGAGCGATGGCGACCGCCTGTCTGTCAGTGTCGCCGATACCGGCCCCGGCATTCTGAAAGATGCGTTGCCGCACCTTTTCGAGCGCTTTTATCGCGTGGCCGGCGAGATGGGCAAGGCGGTGGGGACGGGGTTGGGGCTGACCATCGCGCGGCAGATCGTCGAGGCGCACGGGGGAGAGATCGCGGTCAGCAGCGAGGAGGGGCACGGCGCGACGTTCACGTTCACGCTGCCGCTGGCGGGCGTTTCTGGTGGTGTGTGAGCCGGTGGTGGCGACAGGCGCAGCCGCGCCGTCAGGCGCGGCTTTTGCTTGCGGGCCCGTCAAACCCGCGATTCGCGGAAAGTGTGGGGGTCGAGGGTCAGGTCGCCCAGATGGATGGCGTCCGCGTCTGTCAGCGATAGGAGGGGGGTGTGCAGCGTTGCAGCGTGGCGCGCGGGATCGCTGGCGGTGACGATGCCCAGCGCCAGGGTGAATCCCTCTCTGTCCTCCAGCGCCGCCAGCCGGTGGGGGAGGAAAGTGGGGGCGGGGAAGACGGCCAGGCGCTGCCAGGCTATCTCCAGGGCGCGGGCGTCCTCGAAGTAGCGGCGGAATTGGGCGGCGCGGTGCTCCTGCCGGGCAGGCGGCTCGCGGCGGCTCGCAGCGCGCGAGGCCGGGAGGTCGATCACGCGTGTGCGGCGGCTGAGGCGCAGGGGAAGCAGGATGTGCTCCAATTCGCTCCCACGCTGGATGCCCACGACGGCGCTGGGTCGCAGCAGATCGATCTTGGCTCGCTTGAGCTCCCTGCCGCCGCAGGCCGGATCGACCAGGCCGGTCGGGTCGAACACGATGGCGGTGGCTCCCTCCGCCTGCGCCTTTTGCACCAGTTTATGTGCCCCGACGATCGTGGGCAGCATGTGGCGGCGCGGGGAGACGTCGCCGACAAAGATGCGGTAGCGGGGACCGGCGGGCGGGAAGGTATCGTCGCCGGGCTCGTTCAGCGCCAACGTCATCGTCGTCGGCGGGCCGAGGGTAGCCTGTCCCATGTCTCCATCCACGAAGGCCACGCGCTCGTGGCGCCCGCACAGGCGGCGGTAAAGGTAACGGGCAAAGGTGGATTTGCCCGTATCCGGCGCGCCGATGATGAGGATGGGGCCGCCTAGCGACGAGAGCGTGAGATGTTCCCAGGCTGCGGGGACGTCCATCGCTGCTGTTAGAATCCTTCCCCGAGCAGGACGCCGCATATCGAGACTGACGATGTGCCGTTCTTGTCAGCCGGGCATTGGTGGTAGGCCACCTGTTTCCCCTTGACGGGCCTCAGCAGCCGCAGAGCTATGTAGATGGGGGGCAGTCCGCAGACGTTGTGGCGATTGCTCTCGCGCTTGATCGCCGCGAAGAACCCCTCCGCGTCTCCGGCGCACATGCGATCAACGAGTTCGTCGTCGGCGCTGCGGAGTTGGGCGCGTCTCATCAGCCCCTGTGGGTTGCCTCCGAATGCTGGCCCCACGTGCGCCAGGTCTGCTGCCGCCACGATGAGCGTCCGCCGCCCGGCAGTCGCTTGCTTGAGCACGTCGGCCAGCGCGCCGAGCACAGGCTCGTGTTCTGGCCCTGCTTCGCCCCAGAGGAACTTGCCGAAGGAGCCGCACAGAATGGGCACCATCTCGCATGGTTGCCCGTCGCGGACGTGGTGCAGCCAGACTGCCGCCAGCTCGATGGAGTGCTCGGTGCGGTGGATGAGTTCGCTGGCAAAAGCCTCGTCCGGTCCTATCGCGTCGGCCAGTGCGTCCACGGTCTCTTGTGCGGTCGGCAGTACGCCGAGCGGTGTGCTGTAGTGCTGGCGTGTCAGAGTCAGCAGGCTGTCCCCGTAGTGATCGGTGCCCAGCAGTATCACCATGTCGGCTTCTCTGGCCGCGCCTGCTGCGTGCTTCCACGCGGCAGCGTAGACCGGTCCGCCGCGCGCAAAGTCGATGTGTGGGCTGACCAGTCCTCGAATGTCGCCGGGGTTGATGGTCTCGGCATCTGTGACTTCGAGGTAGCTGTCCAACAGGCGGCGTAGCTCATCCGCGTCGGCTGGATACGATCGCCCGGCGCTGGCGGGGGGGCGGAGCGGGGCTTGGCGGTAGGCGGCCAGGGCTTGCTCGCGCGCCTGGACGAAGCGGTCATTGTCCAGCAATAGCGCCTCGTTGAGCGCGGCCACGAGTTGCTCCAGCATGCTCGGGCCGACGCGCAACCCGTATCGGATGCCCAGGGACGCGCGCAGCCCCGCGACGTCCCGTGTTCCATCGCACAATGCCAGCAGGGGGGCCAGTTGCTGGGGGATGATCACGGCCTTTTCGGTCAGTTGCAGCGGATCGCGCAGCAGGATGGATGGCCTGCCGTCGTGGACGATGGGGTGGGGGTCGATGGTCCGCAGTCTTGGGGCGTGGTTGTCTGTCACGTACAGCCTTTCGAATTCGTGGTGGACTGGGAAGTCGGCGCCACGTCAATCAGGACCTTGAGCGTGCCGGGTCGAGCAGCGTGCTCGAAGGCCATCGGTGCTTTGGTGAGTGGGTAGCGGGCTTGAATCAGCGGCGTGACGTCTACCAGGCTCTGCTCCAGCAAGCGCAGCGCTGGGGCGAACGGCCCGCAGCGCGAGCCGACCAGGGTGATCTCGTCTACAACGGCCATCGTCAGATCGGCATCGAGGGAGCCGTGGTAGGTGGATTTCAGGACGATCGTGCCGCGCGGACGGACGAGGCGGCGCGCCACGGCGTATCCTGCAGGCTGACCGGTGGCCTCGACGACCAAGTCGAAGCCGTTGTCGTCGTCGTTCTCGTCTTCCATCGCCGTCGAGGTGGATCGTTGAGCCAGGATATTCAGCTTCTCCCGGTGGTGCCCGATGACGGTCAGGTCGCAGCCGGTGAGGGCCAGCACCTGCGCGCACAGGAGGCCCAGCTTCCCGTCGCCCAGAACGACGACGCGGTCGGTAGGACGAACGTGCACTTGCTGAAGGATCTCGCAGGCAGCAGCCAGTGGCTCGGCGAAGACGGCGACCTCATCGGCGAGGGTATCTGGGACGGGGTGGAGATTGCGGATGGGCAGCGCCAGATACTCGGCAAGGGCACCATCGCGCCCGGTAATGCCCAGTGTGGTGCGGAGTGGGCAGTGGGTGGAGCGGCCGGCCTGGCACGTGGGACAGGCGCCGCAGGCGGCGTTGATCTCGCCCACCACGCGGCGGCCCTCCCATGCTTGCGCGCCGGGGGCCTCTTCGACAACACCGACGAACTCGTGGCCGGGCACGCCCTGAAACTGCATGTAGCCCCTGACCAGTTCGAGATCGGTGTTGCAGATGCCGGCCACGCTCACGCGGATGAGCGCCTCACCCAGCGAAGGCTCCGGGGCGGAATAGTCTTCAACCAGTCGTAGGTCCCCGTCGAGCAGCAGAGCGCGCATAGCTGTTAAATCGTCGCTTGAGTTTGCCTTGCTAGATGGTCAAGAGCAGCACGGCCGTGAATGTGGCCGAGTAGGTCTCGACGATCACGCCGACCAGCAGCGTGGCGGCGAATGGGATCACTGTCGAACCGCCGACGACGGCTATGGCGATCAGCACAAATAGTGCACACAGCCGCGCCACCAGCGTGGGGACGATGGTCTCGTAGACTGAGCGAGTGATCGCCATCTCTTGTGATTCCTTTCTGCGCATGGCCGCATTCTCCTGGACCCGGCTCAAAACGGCGATGGCGTCCTGTGTCGAGAGGCCGATCACAGCCATGACAGCGACGAAGAACAAAGCGTCGGCCTGCCAGCCGGCGAGTATGCCCATCAGTGCCTGGAATCCGAGAAGCACGAGGAGGTTGTGGGCGACGACTGCAATGGCGCACGCGCTATGGCGAAAAGCGCTGGGCGTGGCGCGGAATGACCACCAGACGAAGGCCATGGCGACGGCGGCCGCAATCGGTATGGCGAATCCTGCTGCCCTGATCGTCTCCGAACCGGTGGCGGCGGGATCCAGCCGCAAGGGTATGCCGGATAGGATAGCCGAGACGATCATAGCTACGATGCTGAGGCCGACCAGGATGGGTGAGGCCAGAAGATACCAGCGGCGCTTGTCGATGACGTGTAGGTCAAACATAGCTCCTCCCAGGCTAGATGCCCAACAGCCACTTTCGTTCGTCCAGCCATTCCTGCGACACATTGGACGCCAGGCTCATAAGTAGTTGAGTAAAGACCAGGGTGACGAAGGCGCTGACCAGGGCACCGGCGGCCAGGGCCGCTCCCAGCCAGCGGATGGATATGGCAGCGGTCGCCGCGCCCACTACCCACACGACGAAGGAGAAGAGGAGAAGCGCGAGGTGGGTGTCGCGGATGGAACGCCAGGCATCGGAGAAGCTGTTCTTGACCGTCCTGGGCAGAGAGCGATTGGCCCGTATTCCCTCCCGCAGCCGTTCAAAGATGGTGAAGTGGGCTTGCAGGGCGAGCAGTGCGGCTACGGCAAAGCCGGTGATGCTCGGCAGGGTGATCGGCATTGGGATTATCTTGCATAGGGCGAGGCCGATGAAACCGAAAAAGACGAGCGCCAAGTCGGCCAGCAGGCCGGGGAAGCGATAGTGGGCTGGCAGCAGGGCGAGCGCGGCGGCGAGGCCGATGACGGCGGCAATCCCAATCCGCCGGACGGCCGCCTGGCCCAGGGTTGACCCAACGGGTCCGACTTTCTCTACCTTCAGTGGCACCGGGAGGCGGCCGGAGCGGAATATAGAGCTAAAGGGTGCGATCTCCGCCTTGCCAATGCTGGCGTAGAAAGATAGAGGGAGCGGATTACCCTTGGCATCTCTTTGGATGAGCGTGCTCCCTTGCAGTCCGGCGCATCCGACAACCTGCTTATCCAGGGTGACGCACAGGTAGTGTCCCGCGCGCGCCATGGCGTAGAGATCGAAAATGGTTGCTCCCTGTGAAGTGAGCCTGAGCTCTGCGTAGGTTATTGTGGAGCCTTGCTCGCTAGAATACGCTTGTTTCAGTTCTATGTGTTCCAACTCGTCGTTGGTCAGCACCGTTTCGTAGATCGGCGTCGGTGGCGTGACTGGCTCCATCTCCTCTGTCGGGGTGGAGGGGGCAGTCGGAGTCAACGATGCGGTGGGTGTGATGGTCGTGGTCGCCGTCGTCGTCGGGGCGGCAGTCACAACAGGGGTTGGCGTCACCGTCACGGTAGGGGTGGCGGCGGTGGTTGCAGTCAACGTTGCCGTCGCCGCCGCAGTGGGGGCAGGCGTGGCGGTGGGCGTGAGGGTTGCGGTCAGAGAGGTCGTTGGAGTGGCAGCAACGGTGGCAGTGAGTGACGGCGCTGGCGTGGAAATTGGTGATTCCGGGGGCAGCGATCCCGCGGGCACCGTCTCCAGGGTCGTTCCACGGAGCGCACTGGGATCCTGGGTGCCGACATCGACGATCTCCACCAGTCCCTCCGCCGATAAGGTCTCACTCATCATACCGGCGTCCTGCACGGTGGACATCTGGACGAGGATGTGGCGCGCATCCACGATCTGCACGACCGGATCGGACGTCGCCAGGTCTTGTGCGCGGCTCCTGACGATGGCGCGAGTGGCTTCCATCGAGGCTGGATCGATCACCTTCCCCGTCGATGCGTCGGTGACCAGCAGGGCGCTGATCCCTCCTCCCAGATCGGCGCCGTAGCGCAGGGCAATGTCGCGCTGGCCTTCCGGCTGCCAGAAGGCCAGATCCTTTGCCCACGCAGGATGTTCCACGTTCAAGTCCACGAATATGGTGATGGTCAGCACGAGTGCTGTGGCGATGAGCCGGATGATGTTTGCCTTTGTCATAGCGTTCCTCTCGCTGGGGGATTGTGTGCAAGCGGGGGAGATTATAACCGGGCGGGGCTATTGTGTCAACTTGCGCTAGAACAGGTGGTCGGAAATCAGCCGCGCACCCCACCCGGGACGCGCAACGCACACGTGATGCACACCGGGCAGCGCTTCCAGCCGTCGAGTGACCTCCGCCGCATCTGCTTCCTCACACAGGCAGTGGACGTTGGGGCCGGCATCCTCGGTGTGGTAGACTAGCAGTCCCTGCGCGCGCCAGTCGACGGCGGCACGCACGACGCGCAGGGTATCCGGCGTCCAGTAGTAGATCGGCGGGCGAGAGGTCATGGTGATGGCGTGCATCATCACCGATTCAGCCTCCGCGATCTCGCCCAGGGTCTGCAAGTCGCGTTCCAGGATGGCTGACTTGCAGGCTTCGGCCCGGGCGGCTGCACCTTCGATCCGCGGTTGGTAGAGCGGGCTGGATGGCGCGCGAGCCTTGCCTTCGGTAGAGCCTACCGCCTTGTGCGTGGAGCTGATGATGGCAATGCAGTCGCGCAGAGCCCAGTGGTCGGGCGGGGCGATGGAGCGCGCGATGGAGGTTTCGTGGCTTTCACCCGCCGTCCACTCGACGAAGCCCGCCGGGATCGACCGGCAAGCGGAGCCGGAGCCCAGACGGGCCAGGGAGGAGAGCGGCTCCTCGGCCAGCGCCAGCCCAAGGGCGGCGGTCGCTGCCAGCGATAGCGCAGCAAAGGCGGAGGCGGAGGAGGCCAGGCCCGTCCCCGCGGCAAAGTTGCTGCGCGAAATCACGCGCGCCCGTAGTTCTGTCCCAGCCTGCGCCCGCACGCGGTCCAGGTGCTCGCTCACGCGCTGGAGGGCCGCGCTGCTTGCAGGGGTGTCGTCGATGATGACGTCATCGTCTTCCAACCCGGCCAGGAAGGCGACGGTGGTAGTGGTATTCAAGCTGTCCAGGTTCATCGAGATGGAGGGATTGGCCGGCAGGTTAAGCGTGGGATCGGTGTTGCCCCAGTACTTGACGAAGGCGATATTGGGGTGAGCGATGGCTGTCGCTTCAATCGTGCCTGCACTCATCGTGCGACGATCCGCGTACCCACGTCCAGCGCGGGATCGAGCAACGCACGGACCAGCAAGCCCGGTTCGGTTCCGGTGAGGACGTGGGCGGTCGTCTGGGGATGGCGCTGCACCAGCTCAACCATGCGGGCCACCTTGTCTGCCATGCCGCCGGTGACATCTACGCCAGCGGCTCCGCCCAGCGCTTCGTGCAGAGCGGGTAGACTGGCCGGGGTGATGCGCGGAACCACGGCACCGTCCGGTCCCAGCACACCTGGCACCTCGCCCAAGAGCAGGATACGGGCCGGGTGCAGTTCTTGGGCCAGGAACAGAAAGATGTCCTCGGTGGAGATGATGGTACCGCCGCGTGCGTCGTCCAGCGCGACGTCCCCGTAGACCAACGGTACGAGACCTTGATCCAGTGCTGCGCGGAATGGACGCAGATCCATGTATTGCAATCCACCGTTGTGGCAGTGGGCGGACGCGGAAGGCTGGACGCTCAGCGCCGGGACCTCGGCTTCCAGAAATGCGTCGGTCACGATCCGATTGAGGCGGGCAGCGGCGGCGGCGACCTCGGCGTAGCCACGCCACTGGGTGGGGGTCTGTACTCCCTGGCGGGTGCTGTAGGGCTTGGCAGCCCAGTGGCCGAAGGAGCCCGATCCGTGCCCGACGAGAAGCTGCAGTTTGGGCTTGGCGTTCAGGGCCTGATGCACTTCGCTGGCCAGCTGAGTGATGATGTCGCGGCGCGCGGTGTAGGGGCGAGTCTTGTCGGTGATGAGAGAGCCGCCGAGCTTGAGAAACGCGAGAGCCAACTTACCGCCCCACCTTTGTGCGAATCACCTGCACTGCCCCGGCTTCCTTCAGTGCCTCCGCTACTTCTGCAGCGGTGCTGTCCTCCACCAGCGCGATGACATTTCCGCCTCGGCCCGCCCCGGAGAGTTTGGCTCCCATCGCGCCGGTCAAGCGGGCTGTTTCCACCAGTTCATCCAGTTGCGGCGACGAGACTCGCAGTTCGATCAGCAGCTCGTGGTTTTCGTCCATCAATGGCCCCATTGCCTCGATGTCTCCCATCTCGATCGCTCTGCGGGCCTCGTCTGTCACATCGCCGATCTGGTCGAACAGGGCATCATAGCGAGCGGGTTCACGCTGCCGGGCCCGCCTCACGCGACCCACGATCTTGCCGGTTGGGCTGGGGCGACCGGTATCGGCGATCAGGAGCGTAAAGGGCTCTTTGACCGTCAGTCGTTCGACGGATTTTCCGTGCACAAAGTAGACCGGCTGCTCGTAGGCGATGACGGTGTTGTCGATCCCGCTGGGCGTGCCATGATGGATTTTTTCCACCTCAAAGACCAGCGCACTGACCTCGGCGGGCTTCAGCCTGTGACTCAGGAAATTCGCCAGGGCACGCACGAGGGCTGTGGCGACGGCGGCTCCGCTTCCCAGCCCGCCTGCAATGGGGATGGTGGATCTGATCGTCAAGGTGGCGTCGGGTTCAGGGGCGGAGAGGTGGCTGAGTGTGAGTCGCGCGGCGGCGATCAATGGCTCTTTGCGCGAATCCTCAGCCAGAGTAAGACGTTTCTGAAGATCCGAGGCAACGATCGTCAGGCCGCTGCCGCGCGAAGCTGATTCGACTGCGGCGGTGGCCTGTACCTGCGTGATGGGCACCGCAATCGCCGGCTGCCCGTAAACGACGGCGTGCTCACCGAAGAGGATCGCCTTGCCTGGGGCAGTTGCTTGAGTTGGTTTGGTTTTCATGCCTGGTCTCCCTTCCTTCCTAGTGTACCGCAGATTGGATTGCCTGCCAAGTGCATAGGGGACAACGGACAATGCACCCCTAATGCAAAGTGTATTTGACCAGCAGAGCGGGAAGTGATATACTTGTCGGCGAGGCGGGAGAGATGGAGGTACCTGCAAAAATTCTTGTGGTTGATGACGAACGAGCTTTTCGAGAACTCGTTCGACTGACCTTGGGAGAGGCCGGGTATCGGGTGCTGACGGCCAAGGACGGCGCCGAAGCACTTGCCGTGTTGCATTCAGAGGATGTGGATCTGATCCTGGCAGACATCACGATGCCGCGTATGAACGGTTACCAGTTGTTCGAGCGGGTGCGCGAGCATTCGCGCTGGGTTCTGATTCCCTTCATATTCTGGACCGGCCGGGAGATGGACAGTGATATCCGCTATGGCATAGAGCTAGGAGCGGATGACTACCTCACCAAATCTGCCGATACTGCAGACGTGCTGGCTGTGATTCGGGGTAAGTTGCGGCGCGCGCGGCAGTTAAGGTCCTCTCGCCCTGATGCGCCTGAGCCATCTCACGTGATCGTTGGAGCATTGCGGATAGACTCCAGCCAACACTGTGTCTGGATGGGAGAGGAGCCGATCAGGTTATCTGCCACTGAGTTCTCGTTATTGGAGTATCTGGCCCGGCGGACGAGCCAGGTGCTTTCTCTGCAAGAATTGGTCCAGGTTACCCACGGGCTAACCACGGATCGGGTGGAGGCTGGGAGCTTGTTGCGCCCGCTCATCCGGTCTCTACGTCGCAAGTTGGGCTATTCTGTGGGGGATTCGGGCTGCATTGAGAACGTGCGTGGTGTGGGCTATCGCTTGATCACACCTGTCCGGGATCTGCAGGCTCTTGATGTAAGCAGGTAGCCTGTCGGTCGCAGTGGAGCGGCGACAGCCTTTTTGTTTAATGAAATGCATTTTTCGCACGCAATCCGATCACAAAGACTATATATTTGGAGGTCGGCCTTGTGCTATATTTATGAAGTGTAACCTCTTTGAAGTACCAACTCCTGTGTAAGGGAGAGGGGGAGGGCGGGTGGTGAAGAAGAGCGTTTACGGGCTGGTTGCATCAGGACTGGTATGTGCGGTGGCCTTTGGAAATGTGGCCGCCGTCTATCCCCAAGCGGCGGGGTGTCGCCTCTTCGCCGAGACTGGTCACTACGTATGTGACGAGTTCCTCACATTCTACGACGCGCGGGGCGGGCTGGAGATATTTGGCTATCCCCTCACAGAGGCGTTTGTAGACCCCAATTGCGGGCTGCTGGTTCAGTACTTTCAGCGATCTCGTATGGAATGGCGTCCATACAACCCCGATCCCTACAAGGTGCAGTTGGGGTTGCTGGTCGATGAGTTGGGCCATAACTACCCGCCAGTGAGTTCCGATCAAATACCCGCTTTCAATAGCTCCACCCATCACTATTTCCCAGAGACTGACCACGTCGTTTCCTATGCCTTTCTTGATTACTTCCGAGCGAAGGGCGGATTGGATATCTTTGGCTACCCCCGTTCAGAGTTCATGTATGAGGATGGATACATCGTCCAGTATTTCCAGCGGGCGCGGATGGAATGGCACCCTGAGGCTGCCCCTGATTCCCAGATCCGTTTGACCGAGATTGGAGAGATCTATGTCGATGAGTTTGATATCGACATCTCTCCAATTGCGGGCGAGCCCAAGGAATTGCTCCTCAGTGCGTCTGTGCAGCGCGCCATTATCGGGCGCGACGAGCCGCAGGTCGTGTTTGTCTACGTGACCGATCAGCACTGGGACCCGATTCCGGGCGCGATCGTCTTGGGGGTCATCCACTATCCGTCCGGCGATCAGGGGTGTACATTCAATCCGACCGACGAGCGTGGTTTCGCGCGATGTGAGTTTGATCTTCTCCCGACGCTGCCGCCGGGTCAGAAGGTAGTGGTTGACGTGAATGTGGCGTATGGCAGCCTGACGGCCACGACGCAGACGTTCTTCATTCCTTGGTGGTAGGTAACTACTCAGGCATAGTACCGTCATATATGGAGGGCGGTCATTTCTCGGCCCCAATATGTAGGGTCTCCACGGCTATGACAGACCAGTTCTGCTCAGTTTCAGCGGCAGGGGGCACAAAAGAACCCCCATATGTGGCAGTGGAGCACTCGTCAACTCCTGTATGTATGGCTGAGTAGTTACGGTGGTAGGCTGAACGCTCGGCGCAAAGAAGCCCCCGTTTCCCGGGGGCTGGTCTTTTCGTGGGGGCATCTCCAGGTTGGTCTGCAACTGGAGGTGCCTTCCTTATTTCTGAGGTACTTGTTTAGCGTCTGACAATTGCCGTCGGACCGACCCTTATCGTAGCTGAGACCGGCGGCCGATGTCAATAGCGAATATTGGTGATTGAAAAGACGTGCTATCTGGCGTATTCTGTAGATG
>Ga0315545_1002463_pt1 | contig 16688 bp, 16 predicted proteins | sample SalMarSW160210MG_FD_203096 | JGI IMG/M metagenome (GOLD analysis project Ga0315545, IMG submission 203096) | Salt marsh sediment microbial communities from the Plum Island Ecosystem LTER, Massachusetts, United States - Salt Marsh Sediment SW1602-10 ...
GCGCTGCTTGGTGCTGGAGCAACTACTCTCTTAATTTGGGGAAGGCTTCGTCAATCATCTGGGAGAAGATAAGTAGGTTTCTTTCGTGTAAAGTGAAAGGGTGTTTAAGAGGGGCGAAGCCCCTCTTTTTTAATTCTTCCCCTTCCCATGGGGAAGGGGATAAAGGGGATGGGGTTGTCAAATACTGGTCAAAGACCGTCTTTCGCCGAGGAAGAGGAACTGCTGGCCCGGGGAATCAGGTTTATCGCCGGGGTGGATGAGGTGGGGCGGGGCTCCATAGCCGGCCCGGTGGTGGCCGCCGCGGTCATACTGCCGGATAATCTTCGTGTATCGTGGCTCGCCGAGGTAAGAGACAGCAAACAGCTGAGTCCGGCAAAGCGTGAAATCCTGGCCAGACATATCAGGGAGACTGCGATATCGGTCGGCATTGGCGCGGTAAATCACAGACTTATCGATACAATGGGTATCGTACGGGCCAACAAGCTGGCCATGAAAATGGCAATCGATAAACTCTCGCCGATACCACAGTACCTGCTCATCGACTACTTAAACCTGCCGGCGGTGCCCCTGCCACAGAAAGGAATCACTGACGGCGACTGCAAGTGCTGTTCCATCGCCTGTGCTTCTATCGTGGCCAAGGTGGCCCGGGACAAGATGATGGTTAAACTGGACCGACTTTATTCGGGATATCGGTGGGCGGAAAATAAAGGATACTGCACGGAAGCACACGTGGCGGGACTGTCACGGCTGGGGCCATCGCCCATCCACCGGCGGACCTTTGAGCCGGTCAGGTTATATTTCTAGGCAGGCACCATGAAGCGCCAGGAAACAGGCCATCTGGGGGAAAAGATGGCGGCGGGATTTCTGCAAAAGCGGGGATATCGTATCGTCCAGACCAATTACCGCTGTCCGGAAGGGGAAATTGATATCGTGGCCCGGCATAAAGACTGCCTGGTTTTCGTTGAGGTGCGGACAAAGCGCAGTTCAGCATTCGGCAGTCCGGAGGAATCAATCACGCCGGCGAAGATGGACAAGCTGAGGCGAGTGGCGGCTCATTACCGGCAGACACACGAGGATATACCTCCTTCCTGGCGGATTGATGTGGTTGCCGTTGAGCTGGACCGGCAGAACCGGCCGCTGCGCATCGAGCTTATAGAAAATGCCGTCGGTGAAACATAGACCGCAGCCAGCTTTACTGGCTTAATCGGCTGTGCTAGAATTAACCCGCCTGAAAATGGAAAAATTGCCCGAAAAAACACTGCGCATTATCGATGCCAATCTGAACCGCATCGGTGAAGGTCTGCGCGTCCTAGAGGATGTCAGCCGGCTGTTGCTTAACAGCGCCGACCTGAGCCAGCAGTTAAAAAACCTGCGCCACGAGCTGGTGAGGGCGGAGCCGGCACTTGACCGGCAGCTCATTCAGGCGCGGGACGCTGCCGGCGACGTTGGCCGCGACCTTGAGGTGCCGGGAGAGGCAAAGCAGAGGGACTTGCCGTCCATGGTGATGGCTAATTCGCGCCGGGTGCAGGAATCGCTGCGCGTTATGGAAGAGCTGGCGAAGCTGCCGGGCATAGGTCTCGATTCGGAAAAGTACAAACAGGCCCGATTCTCACTCTACACGATAGAAAAGGAGCTGATGGGCCGGCTGGCAGCGTAGCGGAGGTCTGCCGCCGGATAATCAAACGATTCGAGGTAAAGAAGTGAGCCGATTAAGTGATAATCTGGAAAATATTGCCGAAGGGATAAGGCGCGATTTCACCGAACTGGATGCGGCCAGAGAGAAGGCGCTGCCCTGCTGCCGCGAGGTGATTCGCAACTGCAGCCAGGCCATCCGCGCCGTGCACCGGCAGGAGTTCGACCAGGCGGCGGAACTGCTGAAGACGGCCCGGAGTCTGCTCAACGAAGCGGAAGGGACAGTGGCCGATTATGACGAACTGAATTACACCGGCTTTTTCAGAGACGCGCAGAAGGAGTATGCCGAGGGAAGCACCCTTCTCTCCGTGGTGAACGGGAAGCCGATACCTTCGCCGGAGGAACTGGGCATTGATAACGCCGCCTACCTGAACGGGCTGGGGGAAGCGGCTGGTGAACTGAGGCGTTACCTGCTGGACAGCATGAGGCAGGGCGATGTATCCAGAGGCGAGGAGCTGCTGCTGGTAATGGACGATATCTACAGCGTTCTGATAACTATAGACTTTCCCGATGCCATTACCGGCGGACTCCGCCGCACCACCGATATGGTTCGTGGTGTGCTGGAGAGAACGCGCAGCGACCTCACGCTTATTGTGAGGCAGAAAGACCTGGAAAACAGGCTGGAACAAATAAACAGGGAGTAAAAATGCTCATTGACTGAGGTCAAAAAATGCGCTAAACTAACAACGTCAGTGAGCAAGCAAAAAATGAGGTTGAGTTTGAGAAGGCTGGTTCGCAACCGCCTTCTTTTTTCTTTTTAGGGAAATGATTTTCAGGAGGTCTGGTATATGAGTGAAACGGCTTTGCGCGTACTGATTATTCTGGCGGGGGTGCTGGCCCTGGGCTTTGTTGGCTACCTCGTGTCCACGATTCTGCGTGAGAGCCCGGGCAATGAGAAAATGCGCGAGATATCCCATGCCATACGGCAGGGGGCGATGGCCTTTCTGCGCCGCGAATTCACCACCCTGGCCATCTTCACCGTGGTGGTCTTCATCATCCTGGCGGTATTCATTGCACCGAGGCCATCTGTCGCCATCGCCTATTTATGCGGCACGTTTACCTCGGCGCTGGCGGGATGGCTGGGTATGAACATCGCTACCTTGGCTAATTCCAGAACGGCCAATGCCGCCATCGGGAGCTGGGCCAGGGGACTGAAAATAGCTTTCTCCAGCGGCGCGGTGATGGGCTTCTGCGTCGTCGGCCTGGGACTGCTGGGCCTTTCCATTATCGCCTTTATCTGGGAGGACAGTCACGTCTGGCTGGGGTTTGCCTTCGGCGCTTCTTCCGTAGCCCTGTTCCTGAGGGTGGGCGGGGGCATCTTTACCAAGAGCGCGGACGTCGGTGCCGACCTGGTGGGAAAAGTGGAGAAAGGCATTCCCGAGGATGACTCGCGCAACCCGGCGGTAATCGCCGACAACGTGGGCGACAACGTGGGCGATGTGGCCGGCATGGGCTCTGACCTTTATGAGTCTTACGTTTCCGCAATCGCCGCCTCGATGGTGCTGGGGGTTATCGTCCTCGGCGCGGTGAAAGGCATGCTGCTGCCTCTGGCGCTGAGCGGGGTTGGCATTGTGGTTTCTATTATCGGAGCTCTATCGGTCAGGCCGAAAGAAGTCGAGGCCAACTTTGAGAAGCAGGTGGCCAAAGCGCACGCTACCATGAACTGGGGCGTATATATAAGTACCATACTGATGATAATCGCCAGCGGCCTGATAATCTGGTTTTACGTTGGTGAACTCGGGCTTTTCTGGGCGCTTATTTCCGGGCTCATCGCCGGTCTCCTCATTGCCAAGGCGACGGAATACTTTACCTCGACGGAGTACGGTCCGGCAAAAAAGCTGGCCCGGGCGGCGGAGAGCGGGGCGGCGGTGACCATTATTGAAGGCATTGCCACCGGGTTTATGAGCACCGTTATACCAATTCTCCTGGTGGCGATAGCCACCGTGCTCGCCTACATTTTCGGCGGGCTGCTGGGCATCGCCATCGCCTCCATGGGGATGCTCATCAACCTGGGGATGTCACTGGCCATGGACTGCTACGGGCCGATTGCCGATAACTCGGCCGGCATCGCCCAGATGGCGGGCTTGGGAAAACAGGTTCGGGAGCGGTGCGAGGCGCTCGACTCGGTGGGCAATACCACGGCGGCGCTGGGCAAGGGATTTGCCATAGCTTCGGCGGCACTGGCCTCGCTGGCCTGGCTGGCGACCTATTTCGAGGTGGCCAAAGTGGAGATGGCCAGCCTGACCAATGTGGCGGTTATCGCTGGCGTGCTGATTGGCGGGATGCTAACCTTCGTTTTCTGCGCTCTGGCAATGCGTGGCGTCGGGTCGGGTAGTTTTGCCATTGTCAATGAGGTGAGACGGCAGTTCCGCGAAATCAAAGGGCTGATGGAAGGGACTGCCAAGCCCGATTACGTAGCCTGTGTGGATATCGCCACCAAAGGGGCACTGAAATCGATGATGCTGCCTGGCATCCTGGTGCTGGCCGTGCCGCTGATTCTTGGCTTTACCTTAGGCCCGAAAGCGGTGGCCGGACTGCTCGTCGGCTCGCTGCTTACCGGCTTTCTGATGGCGGTGATGATGGCCAATGCCGGCGGCGCCTGGGATAACGCCAAGAAATTCATTGAGGCCGGCAACTACGGCGGCAAGGGCAGCGATGCACACAAAGCGGCCGTTATCGGCGATACGGTTGGTGACCCGTTCAAGGACACCGCCGGGCCATCGCTCAACATACTCATCAAGCTGGTGGGTAAAGTGGCGGTCATCTTCGGGCCGGTCTTCATTGTGCTGGTGGCGCTGTAAGCCATAAGGCCCCGGTTATTAAATATTCAGGAACGGGTTGCTCCGTCGTTCCGCGCCTATCGTCGTCCGGGGCCCGTGGCCCGGATACACGATGGTCTCGTCGGGCAGAACCATGAGCCTGGCCTGAAGGCTGTTCATGAGCTGCGCATAGTCCCCGCCGGGCAGGTCATAGCGGCCAATGCCGTAATTGAAAAGGGTATCACCGCTGAAAAGCACCCCGTGTCCGAACAGGCAGATGCCGCCGGGGGTATGTCCCGGCGTGTGAATCACCTTGAAATGCAGGTCGCCGATGTCTATGCTGTCCCCATCGTTGAGCAATTTGTCTGGTGGGGGTGGTGTGGGGCAGCTAAAACCGAAGGCGAGGGCGAGCGCCCCTTGCTTATAATATTCGGCGTCACCGGTATGGACCGCGATTTCGGCACCGGTGGCTTCCTTGACCTCCTTCAGCGCCGCGATGTGGTCGGGATGCCCGTGGGTGAGGATAATGGACCTGATGTTTAACCCAAGCTCCTCAACGCTTCGCAAGATAACCTTAGCTTCATCCGCCGGGTCAATGATAACCCCTTCTCTGGTGGACTCATCGCCAGCAATGTAGCAGTTGGATGCCAGCGGCCCGACAACCAGCGATTTAAGATTCATTGCTCTTTCGCCATAAAGTTGATATTGAAAAGCGTCAGCCTTTACTGACGCCGACCCTGCATTTTACCACTATACGCAGCGCTGCTCAAGAACGGAAACTTGTTATTTGAGTATCAAATACGGTAAACTAGATATGATTGCCCCTTCATGTTACCAGCAAGACAGGAATTCCATTGATGGCTGACATCCGTCCTTTCCGTGGTGTCCGTTATGACCAGGCGATAATAGATGACCTGGCACAGGTGATTTGCCCGCCTTATGATATCATACCCCCGCAGGTGCAGTCGGAGCTCTACGCGCGCAGTGATTACAACTTCATACGGCTTGAGTTTGCACGGGAGCTGCCTCAGGATACTGCTTCGAAAAACAAGTACACCCGTTCGGCATCTACGCTGGAGCAGTGGCTCGGGCAGGGGATTCTCGCCGTTGATGAAACGCCCGCCGTTTACCTGCACGACCACCATTTTCGGTATCGGGGGAAGGAATACCGGAGAAGGGGTATCATCGCGCTGGTCGGGCTGGAAGAGTGGGAAAGTCGGGTGATACGTCCTCACGAGGGTACGCTGGCCAATCCCAAAAGTGACCGGCTTGCGTTATTGCGTGCGCTCGAGTCCAATACCAGCTCCATTCTGGCCCTCTATGAAGACCGGGAACGGCGGATGGCATCGGTGCTGGTGAGAAAGGAAAAAGACGAGCCGGTTATTCAGTTCAGTGCCGACAATGGAGAGAAACACGTGCTGTGGGCCATCGGTGAAGCGGAAATCCTCGCTCAAATACGGCAGAATCTGGCCCTTAAGCCCCTCTATATCGCCGATGGGCACCACCGCTATGAAAGTGCCCTGGCCTACCGGAGAGAACGGCGCCGAAAACTGGGCGGACCTTCAGGAGATGGTTTCGATTTCGTGATGATGATGCTCGTTGATTTCGCTGACCCCGGCCTGGTTATTTTGCCGCCACACAGGCTCATCCGCGGTTTGCCCGCGCCCAAGATGGACGGACTTTTAAATGAGGTGAATTCACTTTTTCAGGTTGAGGAACTGCCCGTGAGCGCTCCTGAGGCATGGTCAAGAGCAGAGCATTTTTTGTCTGAGGCGGGTCAGGGCAGCATCGTCCTTTGCCGCGACAGGGGAAAGAACCTGCTGCTGAAGCCGCATGATTCGAAATCGCTGGAGAAGTTCATGCCCGTCTCTCGTTCGGAGCACTATAAAAAGCTGACGGTCAGTATTCTCGACCACGTGATACTGGAGAAGCTGCTGGGCCTGCAACGTGAACAGGAGGATAAAGCACTGGCCTACAGCTATGACCATCTCGATGCTGCCAGAAAAGTTCTCAGCGGAGAATATCAGATGGCCTTTCTGATAAGCCCGGTAAAGACAGAGGCGATTAAAACGATTGCTGATGTCGGCGACCGGATGCCCAGAAAGTCGACCTACTTCTATCCCAAGCTGCCTTCGGGACTGGTATTCTACCGGATGGCAGAACATTAGTGCCCGGTCGAACATTATGTTTCGTTGACGCTTCGGCCTGGCTTGTGTTACCATTAGGACATCGCAGAGGGCTGGTCAACACGGGGTTTGCCTAGAGCCCCTTTTTCATTTTATCCTTGTAGCAGGCTATATGTAATCAAAAGGCAATCGCCGATAGAGAGAAGAAGCGATGCTGGTCGAGGAAGAGCTGGCCCGGTTTTCACCGGATAAAGATACGCTCGTCACTGTTGGTGTGTTTGACGGTGTGCACCTCGGTCACAAACACCTGCTCTCCCAGCTGGTGGGTAAGGCAGAGCAGGAAAATTCGTTGAGCGCGGTGGTAACGTTTCGAAAACATCCCCAGGAGGTACTGCACCCGGCTATCAAATTGCCGTTTCTTACCGACCTTGCCGAGAGGGAAAAGCTGCTCAGGAATGAAGGCGTGGATATAGTCGTTCCGTTAACCTTTACGATTGAGACCTCCCGACTCAGTGCTGGCGATTTCATGAGCCTGCTCAAGAAATACCTGCGCATGCGCGGAATGGTCATCGGGCCCGATTTTGCTCTGGGCAGAAAACGGGAAGGCAGCGCAGATGCCCTCTGTGTGATGGGACGTGAGCTGGGCTTCAGCGTTACTGTGGTGCCTCCGGTGGTAATCGATGGCGAAATTGTGAGCAGCACGGCGATAAGACAGGCTCTTTTGAGCGGAGATGTGCGTAAAGTCAGACGGCTGGCCGGTCGCGGCTTCAGCCTACAGGGGCCCGTTGTCGCCGGCGCGGGGAGGGGAGTGGCGCTGGGGTTTCCCACCGCCAATTTGGGTGTCGACCCGGAGCAGGCTTTGCCCGCGGATGGAGTCTACGCCAGCTGGGCGGGCATTGACGGCGAAACTTTTCCGGCAATGGCCAATATCGGTACCAACCCTACCTTCGGTGATAAACGGCGGGCGGTGGAGGTCTATATAATGGATTACCAGGGTGACCTCTACGGGTGTAAAATACATATCGAGTTTGTGGAGCGGCTGCGTGGGGAAAAGAGGTTCAACAGCGTGGAGGAATTGAAAAGGCAGATGGCTGAGGATGTGGAAAGGGGCGTCGCCATACTAAGCGCTAAAGGTGGAAGGTAAACATGAAAGACCGAGCAAGAAAAATCACCGGGCAGGAGAAAAATGCCCTTCTGCGACGAGGGGTAGCCGAGATTATAGTCGAGGATGAGTTAGAAGAGTTGCTCCGCTCCGGGAAAAAGTTGCGGCTGAAAGAGGGGTTCGACCCCAGTTTCCCTGATATCCACCTCGGACACATGGTGTCGCTCCGAAAGCTGCGCCAGTTTCAGGAACTCGGACATCAGGTGGTGCTCATCGTGGCCGACTGGACGGCCCAGATAGGCGACCCGAGCGGAGTCTCGGCCACCCGCCCCATGCTCACCGCGGAACAGGTAAAGGCCAATGCCCAGACCTATATGGACCAGTTTTTCAAGGTTGTGGACAGGGAAAGGACCGAGGTGAGGTGGCAGAGCGAGTGGTTCGGCAAGTTCACCCTGACTGAGGTTATTCAGCTGACCAGCAAATTTACCGTTGCCCAGATGCTGGCGCGGGATGATTTCAATGCCCGATACAATGACGGGCAGCCGATTGCGCTGACCGAGTTCATGTACCCGCTGCTCCAGGCATATGACTCGGTGGCCATACAGGCGGACGTGGAGTTCGGCGGCACCGACCAGAAGTTTAATTTCCTGGTGGGCAGAGAACTCCAGTCCATGATGGGGCAGCGTCCCCAGCAGTGCTTCATGACGCCGATTCTGGTGGGCACCGATGGCAGCCAGAAGATGAGTAAAAGTCTGGGGAACTATATCGGCGTGGCCGAGCCATCTTACACAATATATGGCAAGGTAATGTCTATTCCAGATAGCCTAATCCTGCAATACTTTGAACTGGTAACTGATGTCTCTGATGAGGAACTTGAGGAATTCAGAAAGGCGCTGGACAATAATGCGGTGAATCCCATGGAGATGAAGAAGCGCCTGGCCAGGGAACTGGTCACCCAGCTTTATGATAAAAAAGCGGCCAGTGAAGCCGAGGCGAATTTTGAGAGGGTTGTTCAGAAGGGGGAGATACCGGAGGAAATAAAGGAATATCACCTGTCTTTCAGTGAATTCGCGCCCGACTTAACTCAACCTGTAAATATAGATATCAGTCGACTACTGGTGAAAATAGGACTAGCTAAAAGCCGTAGCGAAGCAAGCCGATTCATTGCTCAAGCAGGTACTACTATAGCTGGTGAGACAGTAACTAGCCATATAGCGGAAGTCCAGAGTGGAAGCATTATAAAAGTAGGTAAGCGCCGCTTTGCCAGAGTGATTAATACTGATATTGAGAAAGAGGAAGGTAAATAAATATGGGACAGTTGCGTATTCCAGGGCCTACCCCGTGCCCGCCGGAAGTCCTGCAGGCGATGGCCTGGCAGATGATAAACCACCGCGGGCCGGAATTCGGGGAGATGCTGCATGACGTCACTGCCAAGCTGAAGCAGCTATTCCAGACAAAAAACGACCTCTATCTGCTGACGTGCTCCGGGACAGGGGGGCTGGAAGCGGCCATTGTCAATACCCTCTCTCCGGGGGATAAAGTGCTTTCTGTTACCGTGGGCGCGTTCGGCGACCGCTTTACCAGCATGGCGGAGGTGTTCGGCGCCGAGGTAATCCCGGTACGTGCGGAGTGGGGGAAGGCGGCTGACCCCGATGAAATCCGGCGCGCATTGCAGAAGGAGCCCGGAATCAAGGCCGTAATGATAACGCATAATGAAACCTCGACCGGCGTTACCAATGACCTGGCAACCATCAGCGCCGTGGTCAAGGAGTTTGATAAACTGCTGCTGGTCGATGCCGTCAGCAGTATAGGCTCGATTGACCTGCCGGTGGACAAGTGGCGCTGTGATGTAACTGTGACTGCATCACAGAAAGGGTGGATGGTGCCTCCCGGTATGGCCATGGTCAGCGTCAGCAAGGAGGCGTGGCAGGCTCACGCCAAAGCCAGGATGCCCCGCTTCCACTGGGACTTTGCCAGAGCTCAAAAATATCTGGAGATAGGGCAGACGCCCTGGACGCCGGCGGTATCAATCGTGTTTGCCCTCTCGGTAGCGCTGGATATGATGCTGAAGGAAGGTTTATCAAACATCTTCGCCCGTCATGCCAGGGTGGGCCAGGCGGCCCGGGAGGGGATAAAGTCGCTGGGGCTATCTCTCTTTGCCGACGAGAAATACGCGTCCGACACGGTTACCGCCGTGTCCGTCAAGGACGGCCTGGATGTAAAGGAAATGCTCAAAATACTGCGCGAGGAATATCAGATAGTACTTGCCGGCGGCCAGCAGAGCCTGCAGGGCAAGATATTCCGCATCGGGCACCTGGGCTTGATAACGGAAGAAGATATCAAGGAGATACTCTCGGCCCTGAGGGAAGTATTGCCCAGGGCAAGCTCATAGCATACTGCAAGGTTAATGACAGCGAAGAGCCGGTGTATACTGACAGTACTGGGCCTGTCGATGGCAGCGCTGATACTGCTTTGCACCTGTTCCAGGGAAGAAGCAGTCGAAAGCCCCGGTCAGGTAATCGAAGACATCAAGCTTGAAGAGGCATTTACCCTGATGGAGGACAACCGGGGCAGCGATGATTTCATCATCATTGACCTGCGTTCCGCCGAGAAGTACGCAAACGGCCATATAGAGAAGGCGATTAATCTGGATTGCGGCTCTCCTGATTTTAACCAGCAACTGGACGGGCTCGACCGCGATAAGGTCTATCTTCTCTACAGCCGTACCGATGCCGTGAGCGGTAAGGTCCTGGATATTATGGCCGAGCTCGGCTTCGTCGAGGTTCACAATATGCTGGGCGGGATGGAGCGCTGGGAGGAAATCGGCCTGCCGCAGGTAAAATGAGGGCTGCTCACTAAGCCGCATCCGCTGGAGGAGCATGCGCCCCTCGCTTCATTTCCACAGCTATATTTCAAATTGACTTGACATATAAGGAATGTTATCATAAATACAGAAGCTGAAAGAATCAGTTATTAAGCTTGATTGAATTCCTAGTAACATGTCGACGCTAAATGAGCTTAATCAGGAAATCGCCGGATGTGTGCTGTGTGAGATAGCCAAGTATCGAACCAATACCGTGCCTGGGGAGGGGCCAGAGGATGCTGAAATCATGTTTATCGGTGAAGCTCCAGGCTGGCATGAAGACCAGCAGGGACGGCCTTTTGTTGGACCGGCCGGGCACTATCTGGACCAGCTGCTGGCATCCATTGGCCTGACCCGGCGGCAGGTCTTTATCGCCAATGTAATCAAGTGCCGTCCCCCGGATAACCGTGACCCGTTGCCGACGGAAATCCAGAACTGCCAGAGATGGCTTGACCACCAGATAGAGATTATCAAGCCGAAAATGGTCGTTACCCTGGGACGCTATTCCATGGCCAGGTTTTTCCCGGGTAAAAGCATCAGTAAAATTCACGGCACGGCGGTCAAGCAGGGCAACACTATTTTATTCGCGATGTACCACCCGGCAGCGGCGCTCCACCAGCAGAGCCTGCGGCAGGCGATAGAGTCCGACATGAAGAAGATACCGGTCGTTCTTGCCGAGGCAAAAAGCCTTCCCGAAACTGAATCCGAACCCCAGCAATTGAGTATGTTTTAGGACTGTTTAGATGGCTAAAGCAAAGCTGAAGCTCATTCCTCTCGGTGGTCTCAGTGAAATCGGCAAGAACATGCTCCTGCTGGAATATGGGAACGACATTCTGATTATTGATGCCGGGCTCATGTTTCCCGGGGAAGAAATGCTCGGCATTGACCTGGTAATCCCTGACATCAATTATCTTCTGGATAAGAAAGATAGAGTAAGGGGCATTGTCGTTACCCACGGTCACGAGGACCATATTGGCGCGCTGCCCTACGTTTTGGCGCAGCTTAATGTTCCCGTCTACGCTACCAGGCTGACCAGCGGCATGATACGGGTCAAGCTCAAAGAGCGGAGAGCGCTGGCTCATGCCAAACTTAAAGTGGTATCGCCTGGCGAACAGATCACGCTGGGAGCATTCAGGGTGGAGTTCTTTCCCGTTTGTCACAGTATCCCCGATGCCGCCGGCCTCATCATATATACCCCGGTTGGCGTTGTGGTGCACAGCGGCGATTTCAAGCTCGACTACACGCCGGTCAGCGGCCGGCCAACCGACCTTTCCCGTCTGTCTCAGGTGGGGTCACAGGGGGTACTGCTCCTTCTCTCCGATTCCACCTACGCTGAACTCCCCGGCTACACGCCCTCGGAGAGGGTGGTTGGGGAAGCCCTGGACCACATTATGGCTGATGCCCCGGGGAGGGTGATAGTCACCACCTTTTCTTCGCTGGTGTCGCGCGTCCAGCAGGTGATTGATGCGGCGGCCAAGCACGGGCGACGAGTTTTCATTGTCGGCCGGAGCATGAGTGATACGGTACGCATGGCCCTGGAGCTCGGTTATATTAAGGCTCCTGATGGCATCCTGGGCAGAATTGATGAAGCCCGTGGCCTTCCCCACGATAAAATCGTATTTGTCACCACCGGGAGCCAGGGAGAGCCTACCTCGGCGCTGGTGCGCATGGCAAACCGTGACCACCCCAACGTTAACATCCACCCTGGGGATACCATCGTGATTTCGGCGACTCCAATCCCCGGCAACGAGGCCGTCGTCAACCGCACCGTGGATAACCTCTTCAAGCAGGGGGCACGGGTACTGTACGACAAGTTGGCGCAGGTTCACGTTCACGGCCACGGCAGCCAGGAGGAACTGAAACTATTGATCAGCCTGGTGAAACCAAAGTTCTTCATGCCCATTCACGGTGAATACCGCCACCTCAGCCTGCATGCCAGACTGGCCGAATCAGTGGGCATACCGAAAGAAAACACTTTCGTTCTGGAGGACGGAGATATTCTTGAGCTCAGCGAGCAGGCGGCCAGAAAGATTGGCAAGGTAGGTTCAGGCAATGTCTATGTTGACGGGTTGAGTGTGGGTGATATAGGCGGTGTGGTGCTGCGGAATCGGCGCATGCTCTCCAAAGACGGCATTGTGGTGGCGATAATCGCGGTAAACCGGCAGACGGGCAAGCTGGTGGGGCGTCCCGATATCGTAACTCGCGGTTTTGTTAATACTAGGGAGTCCAAAGATATGCTTGAGGAAAGCCGTGACCTGCTGGGCAGGATCCTGGACCACAGCGGCGGCAAGGCTGCCGAGTGGAGCTTTGTCAATGCCAAGGTGAAGGATACGCTGGACAAGTTTTACTATGAGAAGACCAAGCGCCGCCCGATGATTCTACCATTTATGGTCAGGGTGTAACCGTTATGCCAAAAAGAAAACCGAGAGCCGACAATGAATTTTTGAACCGACCAAAACAGCGGCCGCGCTCTTTCTGGGGTGGGCTGTTCCTGTTCCTGTGGCTGCCGCCGGTGCGCTCTGCCATTCTGCTGGCGATTATCGGCCTGTTGGCCTGGTGGCAGTGGTCGGCGTTAACCGCTTTATTTGGCTGGGGGCTGCTCTTTATTGCCGCCGCGATTATCACCGTTATCGTTCAAATAAAGCGGCGGAAGCTGGCCTCGTTTGTTCTCCGCTTCAATCGGTGGCTGGGAACCGCTGCCTTTGTCCTGGCGACCTGGGGGTTGCTGGCGATTTTTGACCTGGGGGGCAAATTCGGCGCTGCGCTTATCATGGAGCCGGCACCGGTGGTTGATGTCCTGATAGTTATCGGGCTGTTTATCATCGGTGTAATCATGGTTTCTCCCAAAGCCTGCATACGGCTGGCGGCCAAGTTCTTCGCATGGCTGGGAGGCCAGTTCCAGCGGCGGCCGGCAAAGGTTCCCCGATATCTCGAGAAGCAGCTTGAGCAGGAACGTGCCGCCATGTCACCTCATATGGAGCTTCATCCGAGGCCGCCCCTTGAGGGAAAGCCGGCCATGCCGAGCGAGATGGAGCAGCCGGCGATGAGGCCGGAGAAGACGATGCCGAAATCGCCGCTGATGACTCCTCCAGAGAGGGAAGCCGTGACCAGGGCCCCGGCACCCGCGCCGAGCACGCAGGAGCTCAGGCAGGTGGCGCAGGAGGTGTGGAAAAAGTACGGACAGTCGTCTGATTTGGTGGAGGTTGATGGCTGGCGGCTGCCGCCGATAGATATCCTCGACACGACGCCGGAAATCGAGTTCAGTGAGGCGGATAACGTACAGCGGGCGAAAATCATTGAAGACGCGCTGGCCAGCTACGGCGTTGACACCAAGGTGGTGCAGATAAACGCCGGTCCCACGGTAACCCAGTTTGGCGTGGAGCCGGGCTGGGATAGAAAGCTGAGGGAAAGAAAAGAAAGGGACAGAAACGGCGAGGTAACGGTGACGCTGGAGGAGGTGTCCAAGACCAGGGTCAAAGTTGACCGGATTACCTCCCTGGCCAACGACCTGGCGCTGGCGCTGGCGGCCCCGAGCATCAGAATTGAAGCGCCGGTCCCGGGTAAGTCAATCGTTGGCATTGAGGTGCCGAACGTCAGTGCCAGCGTGGTCAGCCTGCGCGGCGTTATCGAGTCCAGCGCGTACCAGAGATTGCAGGCGCGGTCAAAACTGGCCCTGGCGCTGGGCAAAGGTGCCGGTGGTGAGTCAATGGCGGGGGACCTGACCCGGATGCCGCACCTGCTCATCGCTGGAGCTACCGGCAGCGGGAAAACGGTCTGCCTCAATGCCATTATCAGCTGCCTGCTGCTCTACAATACCCCGTACGATACCAGATTCATCATGGTTGACCCCAAGCGTGTTGAACTCACGCCCTACAACAGCATCCCGCATCTGGCCACGCCGGTTATCGTTGATACGACAAAGGCTTTGAGCGCCCTGCGCTGGCTGAGTCAGGAAATGGATCAGAGATATCAGAAGCTGGCCACAGCCGGTGCCCGCAACATCGAGGGCTACAACAAGAACCGCGAGGGCGCCGATAAGATGTCTTACGTGGTGCTGGTCATTGACGAGCTGGCCGACCTGATGATGACCAGCTTCGATGAGGTGGAGCATATTTTGTGCCGGCTGGCCCAGCTTGCCCGCGCCACCGGCATCCACCTGGTCGTGGCCACGCAGCGTCCCTCAGTGGACGTGGTCACCGGGCTTATCAAGGCCAACTTCCCCACCCGCATCAGTTTTGCCGTTACCTCCCAGGTGGACTCGCGCACCATCCTTGACGGCGCCGGCGCGGAAAAGCTGCTGGGCCGGGGTGATATGCTCTACATGCCCACGGAGGCCGCCAAGCCCAAGCGACTCCAGGGATGCTTTGTCTCCGATTCCGAGGTGGAGCGGCTGGTCTACTTCTGGAACAGCCAGAGGGAGCAGGAGGCGGTTCCGATTAAAGTACAGGAAATGGTGCCGCCGGCCGCGATAACCAGCCGTGGCGGCCAGCAGGAGGACCCGCTTCTGGACTCGGCCCGCGAGCTGGCGCAGGAGCACGAGCACATCTCAACGTCTTACCTGCAGCGGAAACTGCACATCGGCTACCCCAGGGCCGCCCGCATTATGGAGCAGCTTGAGGAGGAGATGGGGGGAGATATTGGTGGGGGAGAAGGGGAGGAACAGGCAGAGTAAGATGTATGAGGTTTAGAAATGCCTGCCGTACAATTAACGAGTGAAGACATAGAAGAATTGATACAAATGCCAAAGCCTCTACCACCAAATTATAAGAAGTTGTTAAGATTCAGAAATAAAGCTGACTCTGAACGGCATGAGGAAGCGCAGTTAGATGTTGAAGCTGGTGAAAAAGGTACGTTTAGGATAATGATACGCAAAAATTTAATAAACCCTCTCGATTTCAGCGTCATTCTTGGCTACATACCGAAGGAACGGCTCAATATACTGCGTTTACGCAGATATAATGGAGTTCATGAACATACGAACAGGCTTGAGGGTGTGCGCTTTAGGGAATTCCATGTTCACTATGCAACGCAGCACTACCAAGAAGCTGGCTGGGATATCGATGATTATGCAGAGCCGACCAATAAATATAGCACGGCAGACGAGGCTTTGGAGGTATATTTTAGCGAGTGTAACTTTATTAGGCCTGAGGATGAAAGAATGCAACCCAAATTGCTATGATTTATTCGGTTGACAAGAGAATCTGACTAAGGCGGTCGATGTTATGGAAATAAAAGACGTTCAGAAAGATTTTAAAGAGAAGGTCTGTGAAGAAATACGCCTTATACCGGAGGGATTGTCTCGCTATGTTGTTTCTCATCCCTTCACATTTGATGATGGCGACCATTATATCATAGTCCTGAAAAAGATGGGAGAAGATTGGTTGCTAAGTGATGAGGGGCATACAATCATGCACCTAAGTTATGAGGATATAGACCTCAGACATGGTGGTTACAGGGAGATTATTGACAATACAGTAAGTGCCTTAGGCTTGGAGAATAGACGAGGTGAATTAGTGGTGCGTATACCTGAAACAAGATTTGGCGATGCTTTATTCTCATTTATCCAAGCTTTGGTCAAGATATCAGATATCAAATATCTACAGCGTGAGCGTGTTCGTAGCCTGTTTATGGAAGAGTTTAACGGGTTTTTGGGAGAGACTATACAACAGCAGTATCGTCAATTTGATTACTATCATCCAGAACGTGACCCGCAACGTGTATATACAATCGATTGTCTATTAAAGGCAAAAGCGAGGCCAACTTTCATTTTTGGTATTACTGGTGATAGTAAATGTCAGACTGCTACTAACATTATATATTGGTGGGAAAAGCAGCAATCTATTTTCGATGTAACGGCCATTTTCGAGAATCAAGAAGATATAAATAGGAAAGTGTTAGCACGTTTTAGCGATGTCTGTGGACGTCAGTTTTCAAACTTGCCTACTAATAGAGAACGTATTAAAGGATACATAGACGAAGTTCTTGCTCATTAAATAACAAACTCGTTACTCGCAATAAAACCCCCATTTTAGATAAGTACACCTCACCTCTTACCCCTCAGCCTCTTAAGTATCGCATCCATATAAACCCTTGCCAGGTTTTTGCCGTGCTTTTTCATCTGCTCCTGCTTTTTCCTGAGCTTCTTC
>Ga0315545_1002464_pt1 | contig 16685 bp, 15 predicted proteins | sample SalMarSW160210MG_FD_203096 | JGI IMG/M metagenome (GOLD analysis project Ga0315545, IMG submission 203096) | Salt marsh sediment microbial communities from the Plum Island Ecosystem LTER, Massachusetts, United States - Salt Marsh Sediment SW1602-10 ...
CGTTGTGGTCCATCGTATCCTTCCACAACTCCAGATTTTCAAGATAGACACTGGTACCGCGAGCTACGCAGCTTAGCGGGTCATCCACTATTTCGACCTTCAGGCCGGTTGCATTTGCCAGGACCGTATCCATTCCGCGCAGCAGTGAGCCGCCACCGCAAATGTGCACGCCGTTGTCGATGAGGTCGGCGGCCAATTCCGGCTCGGCCTTTTCCAGCGTTGTGGTAACCGTATCTATAATGGTAGCGATGGGGTCGCGGAGTGACTCTCTGATTTCCTCACTGGTAATAACGATTTTTCTGGGCAGACCGGAGATGGTGTCTCTGCCGGCCACTTCCATCGTCAATTCTTCTTCCAGCGGGGCGGCCGAGCCGATTTGTATCTTGACTTTTTCAGCCCTTGGTTCGCCTATGAGCAGGTTGTAAGTTTTCTTAAGATGGTTGATTACCGCTTCGTCCATATCGTCGCCACCTATACGAATTGACTCTGAGGTGGCGATATCGGCCAGACTCATTATAGCCACTTCCGTTGTTCCTCCGCCGATATCGACAATCAACGAGGCGGTAGGGTCTGTGATTGGTAGTCCTGCTCCGATTCCCGCCGCCATTGGCTCATCGACGAGATAGACTTTGCGTGCACCTGCCCGTTCGGCACTATCTATGACGGCCCGGCGCTCAACAGCAGTTATTCCGCTCGGCACAGCGATTACGACTCGAGGCCTGACAAGACCGCCTCTGCCGTGCACCTTCCTGATAAAATAGCTCAGCATGGCTTCGGTGATTTCGAAGTCGCTGATTACGCCGTCTTTGAGAGGTCTTATTGCGCTAATCGAGCCCGGCGTTTTGCCTAACATTTCACGGGCAACCAGGCCGACAGCTTCGCCGTTATTCAGGACAATGTTGGTTCCTTTGCGGACGGCAACTACGGAGGGCTCATTGAGGACAATACCTTTATCCCTGACACAAACCAGGGTAGTGCAGGTACCAAGGTCGATACCCATATCCATACTGAACCAACCTAAGATTGTGTCCAGCACCACTTTCGACTCCTTTCTTAATTTCCAATTTAGAGACTTACGAAGGAACCCCGCAAGGCGGGAAACCAAACCGCAATTTCTAACTGGCTATCTTTATATACTAAAGAGCGGTATTGTCAATAGTGAAATTTACTACGGTACTTTAAAGATTTCCATAAAAGAATCGCAGTACTGCAAGCGCTTTATAGCGACAAACACTGCAGTAGCCAGAACTGCACAAAACGCCAAAGCAAGAATAATCGTATAGAGGTTATCCGGTACTGTAACCTTTTTGCCGCGAGCCTGCCCATTAGGACTCATATATCAACCTCACATAGTATAAACACATCTTTTGGTTTTTCTACAAATTAGTACTGGCGTTATCGCCGGCTTTCGGCTGTTCCTTTGTAACGTCCATAAGCTCCAAAGTGCCGATTGCCTTTTCAGGCTCAACGTCTAAAATCACAATGTCACAAATAAACTTATCGGCGCGAGTTACGTGGAATGTCATATTTTGCTTGACACCGTTTGCTGCGCCGATGGATATCTCAGCTAAAGAATTTTCCAGGTCCACCGCGGTTATCAATCCATTCAAGCTGATATCTACTGTTGGGGGTGCTACCTGAGCTTTCTCTTTTGTCGGTGTAACCGGTTCGGGAGCGGCAACAGCTTTGCCGGCTTGTTGTAGGAGCTGGTTTAACCTGTTTTGCAAGTCGGTTTTTTCTTCGAGCAGTTGTTTCCATTGTTTTTCCAGGTCGTCAATTATTGCCATTTTCTCGATAAGAGCGGCTGTGGTTTCTTTTATCTCTTTGTCTGACTTGATTTGCTCGGCTTCTATTGTCTTTAGCTTGGCGAGAGTATCTTCTAACAGCTGCCTTTGCTTGTCATTGGTGTCGTAAAAGTCTCTGGTTATGGCCTGCCATTTACCCGCTTCATTAATCCACTTATCTTTTTGTATTTCAGCCTCCTTGAGTTTGGAGTCTAATACCTCGACATTGCTTTTAAGGTCGGCATTCTTGCCTTCCAGCTCTGTTTTCTGCCTCGCCATTTCCTCTTTTATGTCGTTAAAGTTTTTCACGGCTTGTTTCTCATTCTCCACTGCGGCATCATATTCCTTCTTTTGGTCAAGATATTTTTTTCTGTAGTTTTCAGCATTGGCGACATAAGTCACGACAATACCACAGAGAAAAATCGAGGATATCGTCAGCAGAACTATTAAGATCTTTGTAAGCGTGCTCAAAACAGGCTCCTTTCGTTAACTTTGTGTTTTCTTTTCAATACACCCATTACCCCACGAGAGGGCATCATAAACGCGATAAATAAAAGGGTTTGGAGAACCTCTATTTTGCCCGGCACCAATTATTTGTGAGCCTGAGCTCAATTAGTATAGACTGGCAAAATGCGGCCTCCAGTCCCAATATTATATGTATATACTACAATTTTACGTTTAAAGCTCGGAAAGGTCAAGTTATTTTTGGCAAATAGCCTAAATTAAAATGGACGATGAAAAATGGACGGTGCTTAATCCGATAACATAGGATTTTCAGGGGGCAATTGTCATTTTGTACATTGTAAAACGGCTTTTGCAGCAGCGATACGGACAAATTTTGACTCATTTTGCAACAGCTGAGGCAGAAATTTTGTCAAAGTAGGTGTGCAAATTTGCCCTATCGCCAGCGCTGTCAGTACATTGGTACGTTCTCTGGCCTCGGTATCCAGACCGCTGGTAAGGTTTTTTTCGAAAACTTCGAGGACTTTGGCATCGCCGATGGGGTCTTTGAACACACCGAGCTGTTCGGCTGCAGCCAGCCGAATCTCTAAGATATCATCATCCAGCATTCTAATCAGGGCATTTTTGGCCTCCGGGGTGCCGAGCTTGCCCATTGCCCTTACACCCATAAGCCGCACGTCCGAGTAAGCACTTATAAGCATCGTCCAAAGCTTCGGATATATCTTCTCATCTTTGAGCATTGCTATGGCTTCTGCAGACTGATATACGACCCTGTCATCTGAATCCTTGCTTTGCATAGTACGCCGCAAGAGCTCTAACGAGCCTTTATCGCCGCTCTTGCCTAATAGCAAAGCAGCATTGGCCCTGACTGTTTGGTCGCTGCCTGCTATTGCATTTCGAAGAGCTTCGAGATACTGAGCAGAGCCAAGCTTAAACATCGCATAAGCAGCGGCAGTTGTGACATTTGCATCACTATCTTTCAGTAATTGACTTACCGACCTTTTCGAAGGGGAATATTTCAAATCGCCGACAGCCAAAGCGGCGGCAAATCTGACCGGCATAGACTTATCATGTAGTAACTGATGCACCTGGGGCATAAGTCTGATTTGTCCGGTGGCTGCTACCACTTCCAGGGCATGAACCCTGACTAATGGGTCGTTGTCGGCCAAACTCTCCTGGATGGTTCTCAGAGCTTTTGACCAGGGTGCACCTATGTTCGTACCTTTGAAATCACGAGATGTTGTTTGCGATGATTCATCGCATCCAAAGGCAAATACCATCAGATAAGTAAAAAGCAGAACCTCACCAAAGCGGAAATTTTCTTTTAACGTTGTCGATACTCGTATCGATGCTCGTTCGGGAAACTTGCAGCTCGTTTTTTTACGAGCTTCCAGTTTCGATACCAGCTTCCAGACCGGTAAACGAGGTTCTTTAACTTTAACTACGTTTTTTTGTGTTTTAACTTTTTTTAGCTTATGTTCCATTTAGCTTCCCTGCTGAAAGAGTTTTGTTTTTTCTGGCTCTGAAGAATCGTGCCGAAAGCGATACTATTATGAGCAAAATAAGACAAACTTCACAGCAAAAACCTAACCATTCGCCGAATTTGCTAAAAAAAGTTGTTCTTTTATCTATCATTATTTTGTCGAGAAACCATCCCGGCATACCTGTTCTTGCCATAGTGTTAGGAGGTAAATTGCCGGCCAAATATCCGTATCTTATGCCTCCGGAACTGTCAATTAAGCAGCTTATTCCGGTATTAACACTTCGCAGGATGGGAAGCCTATTTTCAACCGCCCTGAAGGTACAAACAACTGCGTGCTGAGCAAGTTCCGCGCTTGGCAGGACTTTTTCATCCTTGAACCGAACGAACCAGCCGTCGTTACTTATATTCACCAGCCAGTCCAGCCTCTTTGTTCCCTGCTTGTCCAGAGCAAATCTTCGGGCAATAGCAGGGACGGTGTCCTCGTAGCAAATCATTACGCCGAATTTATAAACTGACGTTTTTTTTTCGTCATCCTGAGGCGGAGCCGAAGGATCTCGACCCTGTCCCTGGCCTGTCATTTCAAAAACCGTGTATTCGCTGCCTGCGTCGAGCGAATAATCGTAATTGTAGGGTGTAAACTTCATCAAAAAATTGTAAAGCCAACGGCAGCTTTTCCTGAACGGCAGCACTTCCCCGAAAGGGACAAGATGGATTTTGTTGTAGCTCCCGGCGTCCTGTTCACCGTTTCTTTTGTATAAAAAAGCCGAATTATATCTCTTGGCTAAATGGATTTCTAAATTTTCCCGGATTACCGGCATTCCCCCGTATGCGCCCACCAGCACAAAAGCGGTATCTTTCGAATGTTCGCGAAGGGCCTTGTCAAAAACATTCCAGGGATGTGAAGGTTCTAAAAGCCGCAACACTTCAGGGTTTAACGTTGCCTGAACCATCGTTTCGGGCCAAACGATTAGCTCGGCACCGGCTTGTGCACTCGCTTTACTGTGCTCCATCAATCCGTTGAACAATTCTTCACTGGACTTAAATGACCTCTTGACCGACTGAGGGACGTTCGATTGTAAGGATGCAACATAAGGGCCGGGCTCAATGCACTGGGCTTCCTGGCTTATTCTCCATCGTCCGTAGATAATGGTGGCCACCACAGCGGCAGAGACCAGGGCGACCTTTAGTAATTGTTTGATTTTGAAGATGTTTTTTGTGCCGGCGGCAATTATTAACTCGGCCAATAGCCCGTTGACCATCGCTATCAGAAATGATACTCCAGCGGTCCCGAATATGTCCGCTATCTGGATAAGCGGTATATTCTGATATTGGCTGTGTGCCAGAAACCGCCAGAAAAAACCACCCAAAAAAAGACCCTGCATCCGTTCGATGCCGACAACCAATACCGCCGAGGCAAGAAACAGTGGGATTTTCTTTATTCTACAGTAGCGCAGACAAAGCGCCAGTATCGGCCAAAGCGCAGCCGTGTACAGACAAAAAGCAATCCAACCTACGATAGTTACCGGAACTATCCAGTATAGATTACCCAGCCAGTAAAAAACTGAAATGACGTAACTAACAAGAACTAAACGACGGGGCTTAGCATCCGGCGAACAGGCTAAAATAAAAGGCACCAGAGATACCCATGCCAGCAGCGACCAGCTTATGGGCGCCTGAATCACCGTCAGCATTACCGCACTGACAACAAACGGCAGGGCACAGAGCAAAATATTTTTCATCCATGCTTTTTTCAATCGGCCAAATCCTCTAAGAAATTATCTCAAAACTCAATTTGTCATTCTAAGCGAAGCGAAGAATCTCTTATTTCTGCCAGCCAGACCCTTCGCTTTGCTCAGGGTGACAGTTGCGAGATAGTTTTTAAAGCCGTTGCTATTTCTTCTGGACGGTAGCGCTTTTTGTTGTTCATCCGCACGGCAAATTGATTTGCAAAATGCTTCAAAAGTTTACTGTCGGCGGTAATTTCCTTTATCGGTGTTTTTATATCAGCGGAAAGCCGTTTTAGCTCGTTCAGCTCGGTGGTGTTGAGAAACAGGTTGCTCTGCTGTTGTTTTTTCAACTGGGCCAAACGTTCATTTGCATTTTCAACATATTTTTCAGATATTTCCACGCCGACGTAATTTCTATCTAATTGGACTGCTGCTGCTGCGGTGGTTCCCGAGCCGCTAAAAGGGTCGAGCACGCAATCGCCGGGATTTGAGCTGACGGCGATTATTCTGGACAGTAGGCTTTCAGGCATCTGGCAAGGGTGCCAACCTTGACGTTCTTTGAATGTGCCGCACACACGAGGGAATTCGTCCCAGACATCGTTAGGCATTTTGCCTGTCGGATTGGCCCGTTTGTCGTTATAAATTAACTGTCGGTCTGAGAGGACCCGGATGGCGTGGTCATTAAATGTGAAATTTTTATTGTCATTAACGAAGTAAAAAATATGAGTGTGCGCCCGTGCGAATTTATTTTTCGTTTGTTGGCCGAAAGTGTAATGCCATATTATCCAGTTGCGCATAAAAAGGCCTAATTCATCAGCTTTTATTTTTATATCGGCGGCGTAATCATCGCCTATCGCTATATAGAACGAGCCGTGCGGTTTTAAAACCTTTTTGCAGATGCTCATCCATTCTTTGGTCCAGGCGATGTAGTTTTTCTTTTTGACCTTATCGTAGTATTTATCGTATTTGTAGCCGATATTAAATGGCGGGTCGGCGAAGATAAGGTCGGTGAATGGCTCGGTAACCTTACCCAAAACCTCAATACAGTCGCCGCATATTATCTTGTTGAGTAGTTTCTGCATAGCGATATGTTACAGCCTGACGATGACTTTGCAAGGGGAATTGAAATTTCACTGATTGTTATTCTGGATACTTCGCTTTGCTCAGTGCAGACCCCGCACGGCAAAGTGAAAAATCTCTTGTCTTTATTGCTTTTTGATTAAGGCGATAATTGCATTGACGAATTCATCGGCTCGGCTTATTTTATAACGGATTAAATCCTCTTGCCCCTCAGTCATGCCACCTGAATCCCTTCCTGTTGGATAATCCTGTAAAGAAGCGTAGCTTTTGAAATCGGAGAATTCCACGTATCGTAGCTTCGTACAATAGAGCTTATCACTGAGTCTTCCATAAGACTTATATCATAAAGCGTATCACGAATAATTCGTTTTTTTGCTGCTGTAACATCTTCATTTAACAAGACAAGCAAGTCTATATCTGATTCAGGGCTGGCCTGGTTGCGTGCTTGTGAACCGTAGAGCACGATTCCGGCGGTCGGATAGTTTGCACGTATTGCGTCGCGGCAAGCCAGGACAATTTGTTTGATACGTGGTTCCAGTAGTTCTTCTTTTTCAGGTAAATTATGCATATAATGCGGTATTAAATATGAGTTCCAAGGGACGATTTACGGGCTTTGTGGCTTTATTACTTTTTGTTCTTTGAATACTTTACCGGAGAGGTAGTCGGTGAAGGTTACCTTCACTGTCAAAGGCTCGTCGAAACTTTTGACCTTGTCGGCTATGTCAAAAGTCAATCTGTAATTGATGGTTACCATCGTGGCAAACCAGAGTTTTTTCAGCTCGCCTGGTTCTACGTGCCACTGGCCGAGCAGAGCCTGGTCCGCCTCTGACGAATCCAGGTCCCAAAGCTGGACGTCCACGGCGCCTGTGGCCTTTATTATATCACCTTCTTCATCGATGGGCTGTATATAGACAATCAGCTTTTCCTTTGTGCCGTCATCGTCTTTATCGAAGAATCCGGTATATTTGCCAATCTCGATTTTTTCAAGGCGATAGAGGTTTTCACCCTTGACTTCCTCGGGTAAGCCGGAGAGAACGTGCATTTGTTTTGTTAATTGTTTGTTTTCGGCCCTGGTCTGTTCGAGCTGGTTCTCTAACTGCTTGTTTTGCTCCGTCAAGTTTCCGATTTGCTCGACTAACGGTGTTCTTATGCTGTTTGCGTTTTCACAGCCGGCGACAACGCACAGACAGAAGACGGAAGACAGAAGACAAAAAAATCTGACATCTGACATCTGACATCTGACTTCTGATTTCTGACCTCTGGCTTCTGATTTCTGACCTCTGGCTTCTGATAATTCGATATCCGTATCCATTATTACTGCTCCTCTTTCTCCTGGCTCCTGACGATTTCAGGTGCTTTTTGCAATATTCTGTCGGCCAATCCATACTCGATTGCTTCGGCTGCATCCAGCCAGAGGTCTCTGTCGCAATCTTTTTCAACTTTCTCGACCGTTTGGCCTGTATGTTTGGCCAATATATCATAAAGCCGGGCCCGCAGCCTCAATATTTCCTGGGCTTCGATATCCAGGTCCGTAGCCGGTCCAATCAATTGTCCTGTGATTAAGGGCTGATGCAGAAGAATCCTGTTGTTTGCCAGCAGGAAGCGCTTGTCAGCCTTACCGCCGGCCAATAACAACGCTGCCATACTCGCTGCCTGCCCGATACAATACGTCGCAACGTCGCAACGCAGAAACTGCATCGTATCATAGATTGCAAAGCCCGCTGTGATTGAGCCGCCGGGCGAATTGATGTAGAAGTGAATATCGTTCTTGTTGTCTTCGTTGCTCAAAAACAGCATCTGGGCAATGATTAGATTGGCAGATGTATCCTCAACCGGCCCGCCGAGAAACACTATCCTGTCTTTCAGGAGCCTTGAATAAATATCGTATGCGCGTTCGGTTCGACCACTTTTCTCAATTACTATCGGCACCAGGTTCTGATTAACTATCATATTTACCTCTAAGACTAAAAACTTAAACTTAAAAACGAAATACCACAATATGGTTAATTGGTTATCAAAAAAGTGTCTAAAGTGCCTAAAGTGACAGCTTTGCTGTCATTCTGAACGCAGCGCAGCGAAGTGAAGAATCTCTTTTCGTTGTCCAGATCCTTCGGCTTCGCCTCAGGATGACACTTACGTGTAACTTTAGCTCACTTTAGCTCATTTTAGGCACTTTAGTTCACTCATTCTACTCACTGCTCACTATTTATTTTCACTTTTTCTTTTTGTTGTCCTTTTTTTCCTTTTCTTTTTCTTCTTTTTTATCTTTGTCTTCTTCCTGCAGCACCTCGTCGATAAGGCCGTATTGTTGGGCCTCCTCGGCAGTCATATATCTGTCTCTTTCAGTCTCAGCGGCGATTTTTTCAACCGACTGGCCGGTGTGTTTTGAAAGAATTTCGTTTATCATTGTTTTGGCTTTGAGGATTTCTTCGGCCTGGATTTTGATGTCGGACGCCTGGCCGCTAACACCACCCCAGGGTTGGTGCAGCATAACTTTGGCGTGTGGAAGAGCGTACCTTTTGCCTTTTGAGCCGGCTGACAGTATCACCGCGGCACCGGACTGGGCCCTGCCGATACAGTAGGTTGCTACAGGAGAGCTGACGAAGCGTATCGTATCATAAATGGCCATCGTATCGTCAACGCTGCCGCCCGGGGAATTGATATACAGGCTGATTTCGTTGCTGCGCTTGAGATTGTCCAGATACAGCATCTTCATAATGACCTCAGCGGCCCTTTCATACGATATTGCCCCTATCAGAAAAACAATCCGGTTCTCCAGCAGCATATCGTCCAGACTCATCTGGCGGTAGCGCTGGTACGGGCCGTATTGATTGTACGGCTCTATATTTCTCGCAATGTTTATTGCTCGATGTTCAATAGACATTCATTGCTTCCTTTATCAAGTTCATATTTTTACAACTCGTGTTTCGGCAAGCGGATACGTTTTTATCGGATATTTTTACTCGCTGATTCTCTTTTTGCCCCATTTTTGTAATATATTATTCCCCGTTATGTAGTTTCTAACGGCGTCTAACTGCTTTTTTTGGGTTTTTTGGGTTTTTTCTCAGCCCCGGCCGGATTCTCAGAGGTTTTTTTCGCCGATTTCTTAGCGGGCTTCCGGACTTTTTTGGCTTTCTTTTCGGGCTTTTGTTCCGTTATTTTTGCCGTCTCGAGTAATTTAGCGATACAGTTATTTTGACGTACCTCTAACTTGAACTGAGCTAACGAGCCATCGCGTTCCATTTGCTCTCTCATTCTTTCGGGCCTTTGGCCCCGCTGAAGGGCTATCTGGGCGATATGGCCGTTAATCTCTTCTTCGCTGACATCAATCTCGAGCTTATCTGCAACTTTGTCCATAATAAAGAATGTTTTTAGCTGTTCCCGGGCCTGCTCTTCACTGCCGGCCTGAAGCTGTTCTATATGCTCTTCGAGCTGCTCGCGGGGCAATCCACGCATCATCAAATTCGTATATTGCCTTTGCAGAAGTGTCTTTGCCTGCTCGGCGACTATATCTAACGGAAGCTCGAAATCGGTGTTTTCGAGCAGATACTGGTGGATTTGCTCGGTCATTTGGGTTCGAGCTTGTGTCTCTAATCGGCTTTGCAGAGTGTCCTGCGTTTTTTCCCGCAGCTCGTTTTCATCTTCGACTCCAAGTCTCGTGAGGAAGTTTTCGTCTAACTCGGCGGGCTTGAGCCATTTGATATCTTTGATTTCGATTTGGATATCCACCTTTTTGCCGCGATATTCTTCTCTGAAATATGTCTTTGGGACTTCGACGCTTATCTGTTTGGTTTGGCCGGCCTCGGCACCGGCCAGGTGTTCGTCGAGCTTCTCAACCGGGACTTCCCCGATAAAACCATTTTGCCTTACGTATATCTCGATGTTGTCGAGTTTCTGTTCTTCTTCGATGCCCTCGGCTTTGAGAACCACATCCGCAATTATCTGGTCCTCAGGCTCAACAGCTCCATCCTTACGCGGTGTCCATATACCTGACCATCTTTGTAATCGCTCAATCTCTCTATCGATTTGCTCGTCCGTAACTTCCAGTTTTGTCCTTGTTACCGGGATACCTTCGAGCTGCGGCAGGTCAAAGTCAGGACGTACTTCGACCTCAAAATCAAACTTCATCGGGCCTTTGTCCGGCAGCTCGATTTTTTCAAAATCAATGTCCGGCTCGCCTATTATCTGCAGCTCGTTGCCCTTGACCGCTGAATCGCTCGCGTCAATCAGCAGTTTCAATTTGATTTGCTCGGTTGTCTCTTTGCCGAATCTTTTTTCCAGAAGTCGGCGGGGCGCTCGACCCTTTCTAAAACCCGGCACCAGAGCTTCTTTGCGCAGCTCTTTGTATTTTTTATTAGTGGCGTTATTAATTGTTTCTTCTGGTATCTCTATGGAGACCTTTTTTTTGCAGGGGCCCGCCTCTTCGATTGTTACTATGTTTTTCGACATAGCGGATTCTTCTTCCTCTTTCTCAGGTTGCTCTTCATCCGGGGAAGCGGCTTGTTCCTGCTCTTTTGTTTTTGCTGTTTTTTCTTCTTCTTTCGGTGCCGTTAACTGTTCTTCTTCCGGTGCCGTGGATTGTTCTTCTTCCAGTGCCGTGGGTTCTTCTTCGGCTCGCTCCTGGGCTTTGTCTACTGTCTGTTCTGTCGTTTGCTCTTGAGTTTGCTCTTCTTCGACCATTTCGGTACTCCTGAACGATTTTGCTGCCTGCTCCCCGATTTCGCGGGGACGAGTTTTACCCCTGCAAAGTATGTGTTTAGCCTCAGTTGTTTTATTGGTGGCACGGCCATCTTGGCTGTGTTTTCACGGGCTGGAAGCCCGTGCCACATAAGGAAACTGCTGATTCAGTTGTCTGGTTAAACACATACCCTGCAAAAGCAGGGGCAGGCACGAGTTTACACCCACACAAGCGGGTGCAATTCTGAAATAATAAACAAAAAAGGCATCAACCCGCCGTTTTGCTTCGCTTGCACCTGCGGTAACGACAGTGCAGGCGCCAAAGCGAAGCAGCGGGCTTTAGCCAAGTTTTCACGATTTCCAATCCGGCTCCAATTGACCTTAGGCTCACGCCTAATTGGTGCTGGACTCAAACATATCGGCAACCAACGCCAAACTACCCGTTAGCCGGTATCTCACCGATACTATAAGGTTCCTTAAACGCTAAAGAAACGTTTTCAGGCCCCTATCCCTGGGAAAACTCCTTAAAGCGGGCGATGAGATTTGAACTCACGACATTCACGTTGGCAACGTGACGCTCTACCACTGAGCTACGCCCGCGTAATCGTCTCTCGTAATTTATGGATAGGATACGGTACGATAATTATATCGTCTCTTATCGGCTATGCAAGGGGATTTTTTAAAAAATTGGCTGTCTGTAATATATTGTCAATTCACAAAACGAAAGTCATTTTGGCAGCAAAAGCAATTTTATTCCAACCAGCAAGAGAAATACAGCGACTACTTTTCTAAAATGATTTTGGGGGATTTTATCGACGATACGCTGAGCTATTTTTGCACCCAGGAAAGAAGCGGGAATAAATAAAAGCAGGCCCCACGATAGCAAAGTCGGAAGTCGCGCTCCATTTGCAAAGTAGGTTGTTAGCCGGGTAGTGTCTATTATCAAGGCAATGGCACCTGACGTGGCTATATAAACTGCTTTGGGCAAATCAAAGGATGTTAAAAAAAGTCCACGAACCGCACCGCCCATTCCAAGCAGACCCGCCAGGAAACCTGAGAGCGCACCTCCACAAGCGCCAGCAAACAGGCTTTGTTTGATTTTGAAAGAGCTTTTTGCAAACAGGTAAATTACGTAAATAATCAGAAAAGAACCTAATATCCTTGATAGTATCGCTGTTGAGATATTAAACACTAATGACGCCCCAAGAAATGTGGCAACAATACCCGTGATGCCGAAGCTCAGAATGAGCTTCCATTGGATTCCCTTGCGGAACAAAACTAACTTCCAAATGTTGCCAAACCAATGGATAATGCCGACAAACAGCAGGGTTTGAGGAACAGGATACAACAGTAAAAGAGTCGGGACCATAATGGTGGATGTACCAAAGCCTGTCATTGTACCGAGGCAACTGGCAACAATCACCATACCCAAGATGAGAGGTATCTCCATATTTTCACCTGCAATGTTTAATTTAATGCATTATACCTTACGTGTAATTGTATATTATAGGCGCTGGAAGAAAATCCGTATTCTTATTTTTTTGGCTGCACTTGCTATATATATGATATAATAACAGTTGCTGACTATCGGAAATCGTAAAGTGCAAATTGGAGGGATAGAAAATGGCTGCAAAAGATCCGGTATTGCTCAAGAAGTGGGTGTATGTGGCCCTGTGTCTGCTGATACTGCCGGCGTTATTTACAATTATCTTTACGGTGAACTGTGCAAAGGAGCCGGAGCCCGTTGTAGCTTCGCAGGAGACAGAATCGGATGCCAATAAGGCACCAGCCGAGCCGAACCAGCAGTCAGAGCGGGAGCAAAAAGACCTAAGTGATAAGAAACTGCTGCGTCCAGAACACAAGCATCCCGCTTTTAAAGAGCGCATCGAAGAGCGCGAAAAAATGGTTGCCTGGCAAATCCAGGCCAGAGACATCAAGGACCCCAATGTCCTAAAGGCGATGCGTATCGTACCCCGCCACGCCTTTGTCCGATTCTCCGAGCAGCGCTATGCCTACGCAGACAATCCGCTGCCCATCGGCTTTGACCAGACCATAAGTCAGCCGTATATTGTTGCCTTTATGACCGAGGCCTTACAGTTAAAGCCCGATTCCAAAGTCCTTGAGATAGGCACCGGCTCCGGCTATCAGGCCACGGTCTGTGCCGAGATTGCACAGCAGGTATATACTATCGAGATTGTCGAAGGGCTTGCAAAAAGGGCCAAAAAGTGCCTGAAGGAGCTCGGCTACCCGAACGTATTCGTCAGGTTCGGTGATGGATTTTTCGGCTGGCCGGATGTGGCCCCGTTTGACGCCGTCATCGGAACGGCCGCTGCCGGGCGCATACCTGAACCGCTGCTCGAACAGTTAAAGCCGGGCGGCAGGATGATACTGCCTTACGGCCGTCCTTGGGATTTTCAGTACCTGGTCTTGATTACAAAGGATGAAAAGGGCAATCTCCACAAGAGTAATGTAATGCCCGTCCGATTTGTTCCAATGACCGGCGAGGTAATGAAACCAGAGAAGAAGTCTGAAAAATAGCTCGTTGCAAAGACTTCTTTAACAGGTCAGATGCAGAGCGGCGGCGATTCTGATGTCGGTTTGCGATAGTTCATTAAATCGTTCGACGGCCCTGGCCGTATCAACCACCTCCAGTTGGATGTCCTCTTCCAGCAGAAAGTGGCGGGTCTCATTCGGGATTTTCATCATCCCCGATGCGCCACAGCCGACTATTAACACGGTCGGTTTGGCTTTAATGACAGGCTCCAAATCCTCAGCGGACAGCAAATGACCCCGCTTTCTCCACCAGTTGGCCTGGACGACTCCATCAAGAATTAAACAATCTTTACTGTAATCTACCCCGTCAATAACGATTTTGCCGAATTGATATGAATCTATCTGCATATTTTTGCCTGACCTTTTTGAAATCCAATATTATACCTGTTTCTCATAAGTAACTTTACAACAGCATTCTATACATATAGCAAAAAAGCGGTTGTGATGCTATATCTGTAAAATTTACCCTCTTGCCTTGAGTGTATAAATATGCTATCAAAACCCATCTTATATATCGGGTTTTTATTGCTGTTACGTCGGATTTTTTGGCTGTTATATCAAATTTTTTGTCTATTATGAACTCAAAGAAAACAGGCATATTGGCAATACTGGGGGCCAGTATAATGTGGTCGCTGGAGCCTGTTTTCGCAAAACTGGCTTATACTAACTCGGATTATCTTCAAACCTCCGCCATCAGGGCGATAGTTGTTGTTTTCACTGCCCTTTTATACGTTTTTTTAACAGGAAGAAAAAAGCTTAAGATTACCAAAAATCAGCTCTCAAAAATTCTTTATATTGCAATAGCCGGGACGGTAATCGGGGATTTGTTGTACTTTTTTGCCTTAACGAAAATTTCCGTGCTTAATGCAGTCCTGATAGGTCATATGCAGCCAATCTTTGTTATTTTGATGGGGTTCATTTTTTTAAAGGAAGATAAGCTGACAAGATTTGATTACATCGGCATATTAACTATGATAATTGCAGCCTTGTTTGTTACAACGAAGACGCCGGAAAATCTGTTTATGATAAAATTAGGCACGATGGGAGATATTTATGTGCTGTTGGCAACCGTGGCCTGGGCAACAACGGCTATAGTAACGAGAAAATATCTCAGAGAGCTTAATGCCGGCGTTGTTACCTTTTATAGATATTTAATCGCCTCGGTGATATTTGTTGTTTACTTATCGCTCAAATCTTCACTGGTTCTTTCCAATATCTATCAAATCCTGGTCGGTGTTATAGTTGGGGCGGGGACCATACTTTATTATGAAAGCATGAAGCGAATTAAGGCTGCCCAGGTTTCTGCTATGGAGCTTTCAACACCTTTTTTTGCGACCGTTTTTGCTTTTTTGATTTTAAGAGAGCGGGTTACAGTTATGCAGATTTCAGGTTTGGTACTATTATTTGCCGGAGTTTGCTTCTTATTCAAAAAAGAAGAGGCGTATTTTTAACGTATTTATCTTGAAGCGAAGCAGTATTTTTCTCCTTGCGATGTAATAAAAAAGCGGAGCAGGAGGGATTCGAACCCCCGGTACCTTTCGGTACAACGGTTTTCAAGACCGTCGCCTTCAGCCGCTCGGCCACTGCTCCGGATGTAACTGTTTACACTCTCTAATCCTAATCGGTTCAAACGCCCCAGTTTGAGCAATTTTCCAACTATTTTATGCAGAAAAGGAGATTTTGCAAGATATTTTAGTAGAATTGGTGCCTACATAGGCGTTTGGAAAAATTTTTAAAATTTTTTATTTTTTAGTTGACATTGCATAGTTTGCATAACATAATATGTTAAACATAATATAATATAAATCTGTGAAATCTGTGGTTACAAAAGGAGAATTTTATGAAATTTGAAAGTCAACTATTGAAGGGGATTGCCCCGGTGGTCGTTCTGGAGATTCTCTCTCGCGGCCCAATGTACGGCTACGAGCTCAGCCGGGCCATCGAGCAGAGGAGCGGTGACATCCTGACCCTCGGCAAAGGAACGCTGTACCCGCTGCTGTACAATCTGGAGGCAAAAAAACTCGTTAAAGGCAAGTGGGAGAAGAACCAGTCCAGCCGGAAGAGGAGATATTACTCCATCACCAGCAAGGGCAAAGGCCAATTAGCAAAGCAAAAGGCACAGCTCAGGGAGCTGACGGCCGGCTTGAATCTCGTTTTCGGCGGAGCACTTGCGACGGTCTAAGGAATTTAGCGGATAGCAGACATACAAAAGATAAATCCGAAATCCGAAGCACGAAACAATATCAGATGATCGAGATTCAAATGACCAAAACAGTTAGTTTTGAAAATTTGAGCATTCGAATTTAGAATTTGTTTCGGATTTCGATATTCGAGTTTATTTGGAATATGAGGTTATTATGGCAAAGGAAAATGGAAAAAGCGGTTCACAAAATCTTCCCGCCAATATAGTGGAGTTTATAAGGCGGGTTTTAAATAAGATGGGGTATCGCCGTAAGGTTCGGCAGGATGTGCAGGCTGAACTTACGGCTCATTTTGAAGATGAGTTTAAGGACTGCAAGACTAATGAAGAGAAGGAACAGAAAGCTCAGCAGCTAATCACCGACTTTGGTGACCTGAAGTTGCTCGCTATTCTTTTACGCCGGGCCAAAAAACGCTGCCGACCCCTCTGGCGAACAGTGGTTGCGAGGACGTTTCAAGGCATCGGCGTGTTAATTCTATGCTTTATTCTTTACATTTTCTGGTTCTTGTCCGGCAAGCCTGTTATTACCACAAATTACGTTGCCGAGCTTAATAGCATGGTGCGACCTGTAGCTGATGAATCTCTAAATGCGGCTCCATTATACCTCAAGGCGGTCGACTTATATAAAGAGCTGTCGGATGACTTTCTTCTTTTCATTGCTAAAAACCACCAGGCAATTGCTCACGAGAAATTCCCGCGCAAAGTTGAACTGCTGGCTA
>Ga0315545_1002466_pt1 | contig 16684 bp, 17 predicted proteins | sample SalMarSW160210MG_FD_203096 | JGI IMG/M metagenome (GOLD analysis project Ga0315545, IMG submission 203096) | Salt marsh sediment microbial communities from the Plum Island Ecosystem LTER, Massachusetts, United States - Salt Marsh Sediment SW1602-10 ...
TGGGATGGATTTAAGCTGGATTGGTGTGGGTGTAATGTAACCGAGCGCCCGTACACCGGCCATGATGCTCGGATGAAAATTGAAGGTTTCGAAACTCATTAAAACTCCTTAGTAAATTTAGAGTTACCTGCGTCTAAAATACGGCAGACAACTCAACTGATTTTGTATCTTCTTTGTCTTACTCTGCTACTGGACCAGCCCCTTCTCTTGGCAACAAAAGAGCCATTGCCTTTTTTATCAGAAAGAGGGAGGGCCTCAACAACACTAATAGTCATATGCCCCAGTGTTTTGTCATTGAGGGCAGTAATTGCGGCTTTACCCTCAGACTGTAATGGCATTTGAACAAAGCCATATCCGCGCTGTTGGCCGCTGCCAATATACTTGTCGTTCATAATGGTTGCGGATATCACTTCTCCGAAAGCCGTGAATTCTTGTCGCAGTTCATCCTCAGTCACCTCAAGCGGTAAGTTACCCACATATATATTCATATTGCCCCCTTTTGTGAAATGGGTTTCTCTACGCCGATTTGTCACGAGTGTGTCAGCAACAGTTTCTGGATTCATGTAAATATCAACGCTACTTTTAATCATAGGCAGCGACCAGATAGTTTAATATCTTCGCTGTCTGCCTCCCCCGGATCTACCGCCACCACCACCACCGAATCCACCACCTCCACCACCCCTTCTGTCGCCATAAGAGCCACCGCCTCCGCTGTCTTCACGGGGGCGTGCGGCATTCACGGTGAGAGTCCGGTCTTTTACCGTCTTGCCATTGAGAGCTGCGATTGCCGCCTGACCCTCGGATACTGATGGCATCTCGACAAAGGCAAATCCTCTGGCTCTACCGCTATATTTATCGGTTGGAATAGCTATAGATTCTACTTTTCCAAAAGAGGCGAAATCTGCCCTTAACTCCTCTTCAGTTACGTCATATGATAAGTTACCTACATAGATTCTCATATTAGAACCCTCCTTGTTAAATTGTGTAATCCTTCCTCTAGTGACATACACAGGCCAGGGGTATCCGGCCTATGTATGTCTTCAAAAGCAAACCAGCATTAGCTGCTTTACGTCTGAGGGCACAGAGCATTTACCACTTGGAACTGTAGCTGTAGTTTCCGCTGTCGGGACGCTGCGCTTTTTTAGCTCGCCGGCATGATGGACAGCGCTTAGGCTCATTGGTAAAGCCTTTAGACTGGAAGAACTCTTGTTCCCCAGCGCTGAAGGTAAAAGTAGTCCCACAATCGGAACACTGGATAGATTTGTCCTCAAAACTCATTGGATGACCTCCTCTCTTTATATTAGTTAGAGTTCGGGTCATCCAATACTTAAGAAACTCTGTGTCAGTAGCTTCCGAGAAGCTTGTTATAACCTAAACCGAAACCATTACAATAATAATACACCAAAGCGGCCAACTTTGCAAGTAAATAAGTGTCAAGAGCAATCCAGACCATCCTATCGGCTTATGGTGATGCACCTACTCAAGGAACTCCAAATCACAAAGAGACTACTTGAAGTTAAAAACAGCGATTGAGGTCATCTGTGGGAAGTGAACAGAACGTCAGAATGTGTAAAATAAAGCCGTTTTGATATATAATTACCCCAAGGAATTTAAACTCTTAATAATTTGCTACGAGGACTGTCGGAAATGATATGCCCGGCTTGCAAAAGCGACATGATAGTGGTTGAGCACCATAAAATTGAGCTTGATTACTGTACCAGCTGCCGCGGTGTCTGGTTCGACTCCGGGGAACTCGAACTTTTGCTTGAGCCTGCGGGGCTTGAGAGCCTAGAACCGCTGCTGTCTAATCTGGCCGGCTTAACCGAGGCCAAGTCGGCGGAAAAGAAGCGAAAATGCCCGATATGCGTTAAGAAAATGAGGAAGGTACTAATCGGGCAGGAGCCTGAAATACTCCTTGACATCTGCCAGCAGGGGGACGGGCTCTGGTTTGACGGTGGCGAGTTAGACCAGCTGGTGGGACAGCTGGCTGGGAAAGCGGGGGAAAAGCCGACTCCCCAGCAGGAGATTCTCGCCTTCCTGCAAGAGGCATTCAAAGCCGAAGGATAGATTATCCTAAAGTAAAAAGGAGGTACACTATTATGATAGCCGTCTACGTCATTGTAGGCATTATCGTCGTCCTTCTGGTTATATTTATTGCCATCTACAACCGGCTGGTGGGGTGGCGCAATCAGGTAAAGAACGCCTGGGCACAGATTGACGTGCAGCTAAAGAGGCGGTATGACCTCATCCCTAACCTGATGGAAACGGTGAAGGGCTACATGAAACACGAACGGGAGACACTGGAAGCGGTAACCAAAGCCCGCAACCTGGCCCAGCAGATGGCCTCCGCCGGAGCCGGGGAACGGGGCAAAGCCGAGGGTGAGCTGAGTTCCGCTCTAGCCCGGCTGCTGGCGGTAGTCGAAAGATACCCCGACCTCAAAGCCAATCAGAACTTTCTGGCCCTCCAGGAAGAGCTCACCTCAACCGAAAACAAGATAAGCTTTTCCCGCCAGTACTATAACGATTCAGTACTAAAATACAATAACCAGATTCAGATGTTCCCCTCCAATATGGTCGCCGGCATGACCGGCTTTAAGGCCGGCGAGTTCTTTGAGGTTACCACAGAAGAGGAAAGAAAGGCGCCGAAGGTAAGCTTCACCTAGAAACGGCCAGACTTAGAGCATGTGGGAACAGATCAGGTCGAACCAGACCAGGTCGATGATACTCGTCATCGGCATGGGAGTACTGCTGCTACTTATCGGCTATCTTCTGGGCATAATCTTCTTTGATAGCGGCCTCGGGGGACTCATCATCGCTTTTATCGTCTGGTGGATAATGAGCCTGATTGCCTACTACCAGGGGGACAACATCCTGCTGGGGCTGGCCGGGGCCAGAAAGATCAGCCATGATGACCACCCCCGCCTGTACAACATCGTCGAGGAGATGAAGATCGCCTCCGGCCTGGAAAAGGTGCCCGATATCTATATCATTGACGACCCGGCGCCTAACGCCTTCGCCGTCGGCCGTAACCCGGATAAGGCAGCTGTGGCCATCACCTCCGGGTTACTGCAGAAACTCAACCGCGACGAGCTGCAGGGCGTTATCGGCCACGAGATAGCCCACATCAAGAACCGGGATGTGCTGCTAATGGCGATAAGCAGCGTCATACTCGGCACCATCGTCATTCTGGCCTGGTATGCCACCCGCTTCATGTTCCTCGGCGGCATGGGCCGGAGCCGGAGGAGCTCCTCATCGGGGGGCGGCGGCGGCCAGATAATAATCCTGGTGGTAGCCATCGTCCTGATAATACTGGCCCCGATTATGGCCCAGCTCATCTACTTCGCCATCTCCCGGAAACGGGAATATATGGCCGACGCCTCCTCCGCCCTCTATACCAGATACCCCGAGGGGCTGGCTTCGGCGCTGGAGAAAATTGCGGCTTCAACCAGCCAGTTGAAATCGGCCAATCAGGCCACGGCACCGATGTACATTATGAATCCCTTCCGCAAGGAGGGCCGGCCGGCCAGCAACCTCACCAGCACTCACCCGCCCATTTCGGAGAGAGTCCGCATCCTGCGTTCCATGGCGGGAGCTTCCTTTACCGACTACGAGCAGGTTTACCAGCAGGTTCACGGGGTGGGGAAGGGGGTTATCCCGGCTTCCGCCCTGGCTCTTAGCCACCCTACCAGCCTGCGGCCGGCTGAAGCTGAGGCGGCGCCACAGGAACCGAACAAGACAGGACGGGCGCGCGAGACCTCAGACCTGATGTGGCGCCTGGGTAACTATAAGACCATCACCTGTGACTGCGGCACCAAGTTGAGAGTGCCACCCAAATTCAAAGAGCCAACGGTCAGGTGCCCCCACTGTGGTAGAATTAACCCGGTCTAAAGAGGCATGAATATCAAGTTATCTTTCCTAGGAGCAGCTCAGAATGTCACCGGCTCACAGTACCTTGTCCAGTCTAATAACACCAGTTTCCTGGTGGACTGCGGCCTATATCAGGAGAGAGAACTAACGGGGCGAAACTGGAGCCCTTTCTCTATCCCACCCAAGTCACTGGATACGGTTCTTTTGACCCACGCCCATCTGGACCACTGCGGTCTGTTGCCCAAGCTGGTCCGGGAAGGCTTTAACCAGGCCATCTACTGTACCGGCGCCACCGCTGAAATCACCCGGATAATGCTGCTCGACTCGGGAAAGATACACGAGGAAGACGCCGATTTTAAGAGACGCCGACATAAAAGGGAAAGCCGGAAAGGCCCCTATCCCGAGGTACCATTATACACCAAGGATGACGCCGAAGCTGTCTACCCCCTGTTCTCACCGGTTAAATATGGCGAGGCTGTACAGATAGGCGATGGCATTGAGGCTACCTTCTACGATGCTGGGCACGTCCTGGGCTCGTCCATGGTCAGGCTAAAGATAGAACAAAACGGGCAGACCAGGACAATCCTATTCTCCGGAGACATTGGCCGGCGGAATAAGCCGATACTTAATGACCCGACTTTCTTCGACGAGGCGGACTATGTCATAGTGGAGTCCACCTATGGTGATAGATTGCTCGAGAGTCCCGAAGGTGCGGCCAACCAGCTCGCCGAGGCTATAAATACCACCGTCAAAAGAGGCGGTAATGTAGTTATACCCAGCTTTGCCCTGGAGAGGTCGCAGGAGCTCCTGTATTATCTAAACGAATTCCGGCTCGAGGGCCGCATCCCCCACCTTAAGATTTTCGTTGACAGCCCCATGGCGGTGGAGGTTACCGGCGTTTTTGAGCGTCACCCCGAACTATTTGACGAAGAAATGAAAAAACTCCTGCGCCAGCAAAAGTCACCCTTTGACTTTCCCGGCCTGAATCTGGTCGGAACCGTTGAGGAATCAAAGGCGATAAACCATATGGCTGACAGCGTCATTATCATTGCCGGCTCCGGCATGTGTACCGGCGGCCGGATAAAGCACCACCTGGTCAACAATATCTCCAGGGAGGAAAGCACCATCCTCTTTGTCGGCTATCAGGCAGCCGGAACACTGGGCCGGCAAATCGTTAACGGCGCTAAAAAGGTCAGAATACTGGGGCAGTACTATCCGGTAAAAGCCAGAATAACGCAACTCAACGGTTTTTCAGCGCATGCTGACAGGGACGGACTTGTTAGATGGTTGTCCAGCTTGCGTAAGCCACCAAGACGTGTTTTCGTGACTCACGGCGAGCTCGATTCCTCACAAAACCTGGCCGGCTTAATAAAAAGCCGCCACGGCTGGGAGACGTCAGTCCCATCATACAAGGAGCAGGTTTTCCTGGATTAGAACAGTATTATAATATAAGGAAGCAAGAGGCCACCGGTTCAAGTCCAGTACCGACCACCATACTGTACAGTAGGTAGAACTCCTTCTTTCTTAATAGCCACCTTTTCCGGGCGGGGCAAATAAAAAAGGCACAGCTTTTTGGCTGTGCCTCTGCTTACACTAATATTCAGCCTTTAAGAAGGGGTTGCCGCCTCCTTTTTCATCAGCGCCTCAATTTCACCATAGGGTATCTTTACCTTGGGCAGTATCGGTCTTCCGTCAGGCCCCATCTCGATAGCGCCGGTGGGGCAGACAAAGGCGCAATCGCCGCAGCCGATGCACTCCTCGGTCAGCTCATAAGCGTAGAAGGGAGCCGCCACCTCCCGGTAGATACCCCGGTTGACCAGGCTTATCGCCGACTTGCCAATTATCTCCTGGCAGGCCCTGACACACAGGCCGCAGAGGATGCAGTCCTGGTCCCCCAGGACAAACCTCGGCTTCTCAACCCCGTACTCCTCGGCCAGCTCCTGTATCCTCTTCACATTAGGGCACCGGGCCAGCATCAGCTCAATTATCCCCCTGCGCAGCTTCTTAATCTTCTCCGTGTTAGTCTTAACTATCAGGCCCTCTTTCACCGAGTAAAGGCAGGCAGCGACGAACTTAAATTTAGAGCCCCCGTCCTCACTTACCTCAACGGTACATATCCGGCAGGCACCGTAGGGTTTGACCGCCGGGTGATTACAGAGAGCCGGGATATTGCCGATTCCATTCATGCGCTGTACCGCCTCCAGAACCGTCTGGCCGGCCGAAACAATAACCTTCTTGTCGTCGACGGTAAGGCTAACCGCGTTAACCCCGTCGGCATCCTCCACCTCTATAGAGGTCTCACCATCAATCCATACCTTAGCCATAACACACCTCCTTCACTGCCTTATTACGGCATCGAATTTACAAACGTCGTAGCAGGCGCCACACTTGATACACAGACCCTGGTTCAGGGTGTGGACTTCTCTCTTCTCGCCAACGATGGCGCCCGTAGGACAGGCTCTTAAACACCTGAGACAGCCTTCGCACCTCTCAGGGTCAATAGAATACTGTATTAATTCCCGGCAGACACCAGCCGGGCACTTCTTCTCATCAATGTGGGCTAGATACTCATCCCGGAAGTAACGGAGGGTGCTCAGCACGGGATTAGCCGCCGTTTGACCGAGGGCACAGAGGGCGCCGGCACTCAAGATTCCGGCCAGGTCCTCCAGCGTCTCCAGGTCTTCCCGCTTACCCTTGCCCTGGGTAATTGCGTTCAAGACCTCACTCATCCGGTTTATTCCCTCCCGGCAGGGGGTGCACTTGCCGCATGACTCCCCTTTCAGGAACTCAACGAAATACTTGGCGACATCAACCATGCAGGTGTCCTCATCCATAACTATCATGCCGCCGGAGCCCATCATCGAGCCGAGCTTGGTAAGCTCGTCAAAATCAACCGGCGTATCCAGAAACTGCTCGGGAATACAACCACCGGAAGGACCGCCCGTCTGCACCGCCTTGAACTTCTTGCCGTTGGGAATACCTCCCCCGATATCGAAAATCATCTCCCTCAGGGTTATCCCCATGGGCACTTCTACCAGGCCGGTGTTGTTGATATTCCCCACCAGGGAAAATATCATCGTCCCCTTGCTGCCGGCGGTGCCAATTTTAGAATACCAGTCCGCCCCCTTGTTGATTATCAGGGGCACGTTAGCCCAGGTCTTGACATTGTTTAACAGGCTGGGGCTATCCCACAGCCCCTTCTCTGACATGTGGACATATTTAGCCTTCGGTTCGCCTATCTTGCCCTCCAGGGAGGCCATCAGGGCACTGGACTCGCCGCAGACAAAGGCACCACCCCCCTTATTTATTGTTACCGTGAAATCAAAGCCGGAGCCAAGTATGTTCTCCCCCAGCAGCCCGTAGTCCATGGCCTGCTCAATGGCTATCCGGGCGTGCCTTACCGCCAGGGGATATTCGTTGCGGACATAGATATAGCCCTGGTGGGAGCCGATGGCATAAGCGCCGATAATCATCCCCTCCAGGACGCTGTGGGGGTTACCTTCGAGGAGGCTTCTATCCTGATAGGCGCCGGGGTCACCCTCATCGGCATTGCAGATAACATATTTAATAGCACCCTTGATGTCACGGCAGGACTGCCACTTCCGGCCGGTGGGAAAGCCGCCGCCACCCCTGCCCCTTAAGCCCGACTTTTTGACCTCGTCAATAACCTTTTGGGGCTTCATGCCGGTAAGCACCTTGCTCAGGGCGGAATAACCGCCGATAGCAATATAATCTTCAATATTGGTCGGGTCAATCGTGCCGTTAGCGCCGAAAATAGTCCGTGTCTGCCTCTTGTAGAACGGGACATCAGATTCATAGGTAATTCTCTCACTGCTTACCGGGTCTACATATAGCAGCCGCTCGATAACCTTACCACCCAGCACGGTTTCGGCGATAATCTCGGCAACATCCTCCGGCTTAACCTGCTGGTAAAAAATTTTCTTGGGTTCAATGACCACCAGGGGGCCTTTTTCGCAGAAGCCGTGACAGCCGGTCTCTTTCATCTCCACCTGCACCTGGAGCTCACGCCTCTCGATTTCGTCAACAAAAGCATCGACCACCGCCTCAGCACCGGAAGCGCGGCAGGCGGTACCACCGCACACCGATATGCAGGTCCGGCCGGAATCTTTTTTATCAACTATAGACTGCCGCAGCTTCTCCAGCTCGGCAACACTCCCCACTCTTTTTTCTAATAACCTTCGTACCTGCTCTACCATGTCATGCCCCCTCGCCGTTTATTTGTAGCTCCTCAAGACGCGGTCGAGCTTATCAGCGTTCATCTTGCTCTCGTATTTCCCGTCGACAACCACCACCGGACCGAGTGCACAGCAACCCAGGCAGTTAACTGTCTCCAGGGTAAATCTCAAATCCTCGGTGGTATCGCCGGGCTTAATTCCGTAATCCCTTTCCATCTTCTCCACCAGCCGGCTCCCTCCCTTTACATGGCAGGCGGTACCCAGGCAGACGGTTACCAGGTGGCGTCCCCGCGGCTGCAGGGTGAAAGCCCGGAAAAAGGTAACTACGCTAAAAACCTGGCTCAGGGGAATATCCAGCTTCTGGCTGACTTTAATGAGCACATCCTGGGGCAGGTAGTTAAACTCAGCCTGGATATCCTGCAGTAGAGATATCAACTGCTCCTTGTTACCGGCGTAGCTATCAATGAGAGAATCAACCTTCTCCGTGTAGCTCTCTACGATAGCCCTCACTTTAGGAAAATCAAGGGTAAGCTCCATCAGCTAACCTCCTTCACCATCCGCTAGTTTTATGTTAATACTTTTAAAGCCCGTCTCCATCCGTTATCACGCCCGTTTTCACCAGGGGTATTGCCTCAATTTAATAGGTATATTCCAGCGCTAACTACACTTATAAAACCAAAGGTACTAGGTGACATCACGCAGGTGATATTACCTAACCAGAGGTAAAAGGTTCGGCTATTTCCACGCTTGAACAGCTACACCCGGCTCTGGTATGATTACATAAGGGGAGATAATTTTATGAGCAGTATTAATGTACTTCTGGCTGAAGACCATGTGATAACACGGCAGGGTATCCGCCGTCTTATAGAAGATGAGAAAGGCGTGACGGTTATCGGCGAAGCCAGCGACGGCGAGGAAGCGGTGCAGATGGCCACCGACCTGAAACCGGATATCATTATCATGGACATCGCCATGCCCAAGCTCAATGGTATCGAAGCCACCCGGCAAATCAAGCTGATTAGTCCCCGCACGGCGGTACTTATCTTAAGCGCCTACGACGATGACGAATACGTCTTTGCCCTGCTCAAAGTGGGCGCCGCCGGTTACCTGCTAAAGAATGTCAGCGGTGATGAGCTTACCCGAGCCATCCGGGCGGTGTATAAGGGTGAGCCCGTCCTCGACCCCATTGTCGCCCGCAAGGTCATGAACTACTTCAAACTACCGGGCAAGACGCGAGGTCTGGAAAAACCCTCCGAGCACCTCAGCAACCGTGAGACGGACATCCTCAAGCTGGCCGCCAAGGGTATGACCAATAAGGACATCGCCGATAAACTTCACCTCAGTAACCGCACCGTTGAGGGCCACCTGAGGACTATCTTCAACAAACTGGGAGTCGGCTCCCGCACCGAAGCCGTGCTGTACGGCCTGAGAAAAGGCTGGTTCACCCTGGAAGAGCTGCCTTGACCCTCATATCCATTTAAGATATCGGGGTAATATCTATGCCACAAAGTCTATTAGGTTCGGAAATGCTGGCCAAGATTATTGACGGCTCTTCTATTCCCTCGTTTGTCATCAATAAGCAGCACCGGGTTATCTACTGGAACATAGCCATCGAGGCTCTTACCGGTTTAAAAAGGGGCAAGATAATCGGCACCGATGAGCAGTGGCGGGCGTTTTACAGCGAAAAAAGGCCGACTATGGCCGATTTAATGGTTGACGGGGCCCAGGAAAACGAAATCGAAACTTATTATCAAGGCATGTGCAAGAAATCCCCGCTGATTGACGGCGCCTATGAAGCCGAGGACTTCTTTCTCGACCTCGGCAAGAACGGAAGGTGGCTCCACTTTACGGCAAGTCCCATAAGAAACAACAATGGGGACATAATCGGCGCTATCGAGACCCTGGAAGACGCCACCGAACGGAAGCGCGCCGAGGAGAATCTGCGCTACCACCTACAGCAGATAACCAAGGCTCAGGAGGAAGAGCGGAAGCGCATTGCCCGGGAGCTTCATGACGATACGGCCCAGGTGCTGGGGTCTCTTTTGCGGCAACTGGATAACTTCATTCGCAAAAAGCATGGCTTTGCCTCCAACGAGGTTTTATTTCTTAAAGATTTGCAAACCCAGCTCAATCGCGGGCTGCAGAGTATGCAGCTCTTCGTCCAGAACCTGCGCCCATCCCTGCTGGACGATTTAGGCTTAATCCCGGCGGTTAGGTCGCTGGTGAAGGGCCTGCAAGAGTCCGACGGCATAGATGCCGAACTAAAGATACTCGGCGGGGAAAGGCGTTTCCCACCCGAAGCTGAGGTGCTGCTCTTCCGCATAGTGCAGGAGGCGCTCAACAATATCAGGCGGCACGCCCACGCCTCCGAGGTGCAGGTGTTAATTGAGTTCGATGGAGATGAAGTCAAGGCGACCATCAGTGACAACGGCCGGGGCTTCGAACTGCGGGGAGGCGTTGACGACCTTCCCCGTATCGGGAAACTGGGACTGGCCGGAATGAGGGAACGGGCACGGCTGTTGGGGGGAACCCTCAAAGTGAAATCAACCCCGGGCAAGGGGACAACTTTGATAGTATATATACCCGGCTAAATCATGCCTTAACTAAAGCTCCCAGAAGCTGTGCAGCTCCTGGAAATCAATCAACCCATTCTCGGCCACATTCTCAATCTCGATCCCCGCTTCCACGGCGGCCGCCACCGGATTAAGACCGCCAAGCTGAACAATGCCAATCCGGTTCAGGGCTACCGGAATCTGGCAGAGAGGCTCACTGGTATCACCCACGGCATATACCCCACCGATACCGACTTCCTTGAGCAAGGCTATCTTCTTTTCAACAACCTCCCTAGCCGGTGCCGGCATCGTCCTAAAAACACCCAATATTTTGCCAGTCCCCGTCCGGGCGGCTTCACCAACACTGGTCATCCGGGCGCGGATAAACTGCTCGGAGGGGTCAACCGAGGTACCGGCGTAGTCGATTATGGCAACAAAGCGCTTTGGCTTTAAGCTTCTTACCTCAAGCACGCCGCCAAACCGGAACTCCATAGGGACTCCGGCCTTCAGCAGCACCCCGTTTATGGCCACGCTGCAAACGGTGGCAAAACCGATTTTGCCGATGGGCACAACCGCCGCCCCCAGCTTCTCCCCCTCCGGGGCAGTAGCCACCAGCTCACTGACGCAAATCCCGGCCTTGAAGGCGTCCTTCATGGCTGAAAGCGTCTTCTTGAATTTTTCCTTATCAATAAGCGAGGTATTTATGGGTAACTGACCGCCGCGCTTTTCGGGGTCGAAGGTGGTCTGGTAGGCCAGCATCTCCAGCTTATCCCGCACGAAACCCAGGTGCTGGGGAGCCAGGGCTTCCTTAACCTCCTGCCGCCCTTTAGGGGTAATCATCCGGCCGTCCCGGCCGGCGGGCTGGGTATAGCCGCGCTCGTCGGCTATCCTCAGGTGATACCTGACCGCCCTCTCACTCAAGAAAACCCCCTCGTCCTCAAGCCGGCGGGCAATAGTGATTGACCCCATGGAGTCCGAGGACTCACTCAAGACCTTGAGAATGGATATTAGCTTACCTTCGGCATCGGCGCCGACAACCTGTTCCGCCATCAGCTTCTCCACTCCCTACGATGATTTTCCCGTATTATAACACGCCTTAACCATAAAACGAACCGCCACGGCATTTTTTACCGCCTTACCAGCCTTTAAAGCGGTTGGTAATGGGCAGCCGCCGGTCCCGGCCAAAGGCTCTGGGGGTTATCTTAACCCCCGGCGGTGCCTGGCGGCGCTTGTACTCGCTGGCGTCCACCAGCCGGGCTGCCCTTTTCGCCACCTCGGCATCGCTGCCCAGAGCGATAATCTGCTCCACGCTCTTATCTTCCTCGACATAGGCCGTCAGTACCGGGTCGAGCAACTCATACGGCGGCAGGGTATCAATATCTTTCTGCTCCGGCTTCAGCTCCGCCGAAGGGGGCTTACTGATGATCTTAGCCGGTATTATCTCAGCACCGGAAAGCCGGTTCCGGTAGCCGGCCAGCTTATAGACCAGCGTCTTGGGCACATCCTTAATCACGGCAAAACCGCCGGCCATATCCCCGTAAAGGGTGGTGTAGCCGGTGGCCATCTCGCTCTTGTTGCCGGTGGTCAGCACCAGCCAGCCAAACTTGTTGGACAGCGCCATCAGTATATTACCCCGGATGCGGGCCTGTATATTCTCCTCGGTCACATTGGGCTCTGTTCCCTTAAAAGCCTCAGCCAGCGTATCCAGATAGGCTTTAAATACCCTCTCAATGGGTATGGTCAGCAGCTGGATGCCCAGATTCTCAGCCAGAAGCCCGGCATCGGTCAGGCTGCCGGGAGAAGAGTACCGGGAAGGCATAGCCACCCCCACCACGTTGGACTTACCCAGGGCGTCAACGGCAATAGCCGCCACCAGGCTCGAATCCAGCCCCCCGGAAAGCCCTATCAAAACCTTCTCAAAGCCGTTCTTGCGGACATAGTCGCCGGTGCCCAGCACCAGCGCCCCGTATACCTCCCCCGGCGAGCCCCGCAACTCAACTTTTCTGGGAGGTAAGGGCGGTTTCTTGGTACCAAACGGCGCCTCGGATACCACTACTCTCGGGGTGGGCCACCCCGGCCCCCCGGCAGGCGGCGACCCTTTTCGCCACCTGGGGTCGTGAAGGCGCGCCCGGAAGACGGATTCAACATCCAGGTCAACCACTATCAGGTCTTCCTCAAACTGCTTACCCCGGGCCAGCAGCTGCCCCTTCTCATCCACGGCTATACTGTTGCCGTCGAAGACCAGCTCATCCTGCCCCCCCACCAGATTGGTATGGGTGAAGATAGCCACGTTATCCGTAGCGCGGGAGACTATCATTCTCTCCCTTAAGCCAACCTTGCCGAAGTGGTACGGCGAGGCGCTGATAGTAACGATAACCTCGGCCCCGGCGCTGGCCTGGGCGGTAGCCGGCCCGTCCTCGTACCAGATATCCTCGCAGATGTTGATGCCCAGCCCGATACCGCCAATAGTATAGACCGGGCACTGGTCGCCGGCGCGGAAGTAGCGGTTCTCATCAAAGACGCCGTAGTTGGGCAGAAATATCTTGTGATAGACACCGATAAGCTTACCGTCATAAATTACGGCCGCCGCGTTATAGATATCTTCTTTAGCATCAACGAAGCCGACGACCACAGCCAGCCCCGATGAAGCCTCGATAACTTTATCCAGCGACCGCAGGTTCTCGGCGATAAACTTGGGCTTAAAAAGCAGGTCTTCGGGTGGATAGCCGCAGGTAGCCAGCTCCGGCAAAGCCAGCACATCCACCCCCAGAGACCTGGCTTCTTCAATGGCATCGAGGATTTTCCGCCGGTTGCCGGCAAAATCACCCACGGTGGCGTTGAGCTGAGCCATCCCAATGCGCAGCCGACGGGCATCACCCAACTGCGGCATAGCGGCCCCCCTCTCGACTTATAATATGGGCAGGTATTTCTTCAGCTCGTATTCGGTCACCTGAGCGCGGTAGTTCTCCCATTCTATCTTCTTGTTCTGGATAAAAGCCTCAAAGACGTGCTCACCAAGAGCCTCTCGCACCAGTTCGCTTTTCTCGGCTAACAATATAGCTTCCAGCAGGCTGGCCGGCAGGGTGCCTATGCCCCGCTTCTGCTTCTCCTCGGCGGTCATCTCATAGACATTCTCCTCCACCGGCGCCGGCGGCTCCAGCCCCTTCTCAATGCCATCCAGCCCGGCGGCCAGCATGACACTGAAGGCAAGATAGGGGTTGCAGGCGGGGTCGGGAGACCGGAACTCAATTCTGGTCGCCTTTTCCCGGCCCGGCCGGTACTCCGGAACCCGGATAAGGTCAGAGCGGTTGCGCCGCGCCCAGGAGAGGTATACCGGCGCCTCGTAGCCGGGAACCAGCCGTTTGTAAGAGTTGACCCACTGGTTGGTAACCGCCGTAATCTCAGGAGCGTGCGCCAGCAGCCCGGCAACATAGCCCCTGGCTATCTTGGACAGATGGTAGCTATCATTTTTATCAAAGAAGGCGTTCCGTTCGCCCTTGAAAAGTGACTGGTGGACATGCATACCGCTGCCGTTGATGCCGAAGACGGGCTTGGGCATGAAGGTGGCGTAGACGCCATGCCTGAGGGCCACCTCTTTGACAACAAGGCGGTAGGTCATCACGTTATCGGCCATGGTCAGGGCGTCGGTGTACCTCATGTCTATCTCATGCTGACTGGCAGCGACCTCGTGATGAGAATACTCAACGCCGATACCCATATCCTCCAGGGCCAGAACGGAATCCTTCCTCATCTCGATGGCGGCATCACGGGGAGTCATATCAAAGTAGCCCCCCTGGTCCAGCGGCACGGTGCTCTCGGAGTCCTGAAAATAGAAGAACTCCAGCTCTGGTCCCACATAGAAGGTATAGCCCAGGTCGGCCGCCCGTTTTAAGTTCCTCTTAAGGACAAATCTGGGGTCACCCTCAAAAGGATTGCCCTCCGGCCTTAATACATCACAGAACATGCGGGCCACGGCATTGTGCTCACGCGGCCGCCAGGGCAGCAGCCGGAAGGTATCCGGGTCGGGCAGGGCCACCATGTCACTCTCGTCAATCCGGGCAAACCCCTGTATCGACGACCCGTCAAAGCCCATCCCTTCGGTCAGGGCTCCCTCCAGCTCTTCCACAGTGATGGCAAAGCTCTTGAGTATGCCCTGGATATCGGTAAACCACATCCGGATAAACTTAACATTGTGCTCCTTGGCCATCTTTAATACATAATCATTACCCTCTTCCCGGCTCCTGTTGGTCATTGTTACCACCTCCTTCGGTAATAGTTGTTTATATTCGTAGAATTCAGCTATTTATCATCAATATACTTATTATCATCAATGTACTACATACTGCTTCACCTCGCAACCTGTCTAGACGGCATTTTCATCTATATCGCCGGTGCGGACGCGCACCACATGCTCCACCGGCAGGACAAAAACCTTGCCGTCACCGGTCTCGCCCGTCCTGGCGTTGCGGATGATGGCATCTATGACGGCGGGCACATCCTCGTCCAGCACCACCAGCTCTATCTTTAGCTTGGGCAGCAAATCCACCCGGTATTCCCCCACCCGCCACTGCAGGGGGATCCCCTTCTGTTTGCCCCGCCCGCTGACCTCGCTGACGGTCATGCCGAAATAGCTTTTCTCCTCAAGCGCCCGCTTTACGGCATTCAGCTTCTCTTCCCGGATAATAGCCTCTATCTTTTTCACCGGAGCAGTCCTCCGTAAGCCCTCTCGCCGTGCTGGGAAAGGTCAAGCCCCACCGTCTCATCCATCTGCCCCACCCTCAGGCCAATAGTAACGTCAACCAGCTTGCCCAGTACCCAGGTAGCGGCGAAAGCAAAGGCGGCCACAGCCACCACGCCGATAAACTGAGTCAGCAGCTGGGCTGCGTTACCCTCCAGCAAACCGGGCGTCCCCGCAATTGCCGAGCTGGCGAAAATACCCGTAGCCAGCGCCCCCCAGATACCGCCCACGCCGTGAACGGCGAAAACGTCCAGGGAATCATCAAACTTAAATTTAGTTTTCATCAACACGATGCTGTAGTAGCAGACTACAGCGACGATAACGCCTATCGGAATACCGGCAATGGGAGGGACAAAACCAGCCGCCGGCGTAATGGCTACCAGCCCGGCCACCGCCCCCGTAACCGTTCCCAGCAGGCTGGGGCGGCGGTGTATCCAGCCAAGCACCATCCAGGTAAAACCGGCGGCGGCGGCGGAAAGGTTGGTGGCGACGAAGGCATTAGCCGCCAGGCCATCGGCCGCCAGGGAGCTGCCGGCGTTGAAACCGAACCAGCCGAACCAGAGCAGACCGGCGCCAAGCGCCACCATGGGAATATTGTTCGGCTCCATTATGTCCCCCGGGAAACCCCGGCGCCTGCCCAGCAGCATAACCAGGGCCAGGGCGGAGACGCCGGCATTGATATGGACCACGGTGCCGCCGGCGAAGTCAAGAGCGCCCAGGCTGCTCAGCCAGCCGCCATCGCCCCAGACCCAGTGGCACACCGGAGCGTAAACCACCGTCACCCACAGCGCCGAAAACAACATCAGGGCGCTGAACTTGATTCTCTCCACCACGGCGCCGGTAATCAGGGCCACGGTGATGACGGCGAACATCCCCTGAAAGGTCATAAAGGCCAGATGGGGCACGGTACTGGCATAGATACCGGAAGGCGCCATGCCCACATTAGCCAGACCCAGGAAATTAAGCCCCCCGATAAAACCGCCGTTATCAGAGCCGAAGCTCAGGCTGTAGCCCCAGAGCGCCCAGAGAATGCCGATAAGCCCCATGATGGCAAAGCTCATCATGATAGTGGAAAGCAGGTTTTTGCGGCGGGCCATGCCGCCGTAGAAGAAGGCCAGCCCCGGCGTCATCAGCAAAACCAGCGCCGATGATACCAGTATCCAGGCAGTATCCCCTGTGTCGATAGCCATTTAACCCCCCAATGTTTCAACTATCTCCAGTTTAGCCGGTAAATGTTTCCAACAGATTACAGGGGGGTTAAATTTAGGTTACGGATGGATGGGGGAGACGGCTTTATTTACGCCTTAAAGCGGTAGCCGATATTTCTTACC
>Ga0315545_1002469_pt1 | contig 16659 bp, 17 predicted proteins | sample SalMarSW160210MG_FD_203096 | JGI IMG/M metagenome (GOLD analysis project Ga0315545, IMG submission 203096) | Salt marsh sediment microbial communities from the Plum Island Ecosystem LTER, Massachusetts, United States - Salt Marsh Sediment SW1602-10 ...
GCCACCGGGCGCAACAAGGCCCTGGTGGCCGCCTTCGAGCAGCTGATCGAAAAACCGATCCACGTTTCCCCCTACTGTCACCTGACCGGAGCCCTTGGGGCCGCCCTGCTCTGCCGGGAAGCAGGGACGGAGCAGGAGAAATCAACCTTTATCTGGGAAGTCCAGGACCTGCAGATCAGCGAAGAGATCTGCCGCCGCTGCGCCAATCACTGCCTGCTCACCGTTGTGGAGACAGGGGGCCGGAAATCCGGATGGGGCATGAAGTGCGGGCGGGACTACAGCTCCAGGCGCCAAACCGAACCAGCACCGAGTGAGCCGGAAAAGCGCTTCACTGAGATCATGGCTCCCCTGTACGAACCGGTTCGGGGTGGCGGCCTCTCTGACCAATCAGAAAACGCAAAACGAGCCTCTATCAACATCGGGATCCCTCAGAGTCTGTACAACGTTGGCTACGCGCCCCTGTGGTATTTATTCCTGGCCCGGCTCGGTTTTTCGGTGCAGCTGTCGAAAACAGACAGAGCCGCTCTGGAGCAGGGCAAGGCCCTGGTCAACTCCGACTTCTGCGCACCCATGATCCTGGCCCACGGCTACATCGGTCAGCTGTTGGCGCAGGATACGGACTACCTGTTCTACCCTGCCGTGACCAACGAGCATGATCCGGATTTCGACGGAGCCCTGGAGTACAGGCGGAAAACCCGGGATTCCTACTACTGCTACTACTCCCAGTACCTGCCCACCATCGTCAACAAGCTGACCGCGGTCGAAGTGGAGCCCAAGCTGATCTCTCCCCTGATCTCCTTCAACAATATGGATCTGGAGCAGATCGCGGATGCGATTCACGCCGAGATGAAACGCAAGATTCCCGTGGATCTGGACCGCGGAGAGGTGACCGGGGCTCTGAAACAGGCTCATGCCGCCTTCACCGAACAGAAGAGGCGTTGGGGCCAATCCTATCGCAAGCGGCTGGCAGGCGACGGAGAGGATCAGCCCAACATCCTGCTGCTGGGAAGACCCTACGTGCTCTTCGACCCGGTGATGAACCTGGGGCTTCCTACAAAACTGGAGCGGGAAGGAGCGCGGCTGTTCTGGCAGGAGGAGATAGACCTGGAAGGGTTTGAGCCTCAGTACGCCGGCCGCTACTACGAGAGAATGCACTGGCACTACGGGAAACAGATCCTCAAGGCGGCGGAGTACTGTGCCAAACAGCCGAACCTGTTCGCCGTGTACCTGACCTGCTTTCGCTGCAGCCCCGACTCGTTTCTGCTCTCCTACGTCAAGGATATCATGGGACAGTATGAAAAACCCTTTCTCATCCTCCAGTTGGACGAGCACAGCTCCGACATCGGCTACTCTACCCGTATCGAAGCGGGCCTGCAGTCCTTCCGCAATCACCTGCGAGCGGAAAAGAAAGTTGCGGCGCCTGCCAAGACCCGGCCTCGAAACGATCTTCTGGAAAAGGGCGACACCGTTCTGCTCCCCAACCTCGATCCGCTGACCGGCTACTTCTGGGAGGCCTGTTTCAAGCGAGCCGGATACGACGCGGAGCTCCTCGATCCGGATGAACGCTCCCTCAACACCGGCTACCGCTACACCAACGGCGGGGAGTGTATGCCCCTTATCTCACTGATCGGGGGGGTGATCGAGAAGGTCAAGAAGGAAGCTCTGAAGCCTGAAGATACCTTCTTCTACATCCCCACAACCTGCATAGCCTGCAACTTCTCGAATTTCCCGATCCTCGCCGACCTGGCCTTCGAATCGGCCGGGTTGAAGGGTCTGAAAATCGGCCTGATCAACACCATGGCTCCCGGTGAGATGCTGCCCCAGACCCTGGCGGTAAAAATGCTGGAGTCCAACATCCTGGGCGGGATCGTCTACAAGATGTTCCACAGGGTCATACCTTACGAGACCCGTCCGGGAGAGGCGGAAGAGGTCCTGTGGGAAACAAGGGAGCGGATAGCCCGGGCGATCCTGGAGGGAGCGGACCTGCGGTCGGTCCTCTCCGGCGTTGTGGCGCGGTTTCGAGACATCGAGCGGGATGAATCGGCGGGCAGGAAGCCCCGGATCGGACTGATCGGTGACCTGTACGTGAAATACAACAACCTGGTTAACCAGAATGTCCAAAAGGTCGTCCGGGAGCTGGGGGGAGAGCTATGGATCCCCTCGCTGACCGAGTGGCCCTTTCACTTTTACGACGCGGATGTGCGCCTCTACGGGGACGATCCCCGCCATTACAAGCTGCTGCAAACCATCGAAAAGCGCTACGAGCGGCTGGCCGCAAGCCTGGTCGAAGAGCAGGAGGAACCGGATTTCAGCGAGTGTGTTGCCCTGATGGACGAGTACAGGATCACCCACTACATCGTCGGGGAAACCTCGATCAACATCGGTCGCGCCCTGTACTACATCAAGCACAAGCTGGTCGATGCCATCCTGCACGTGAACCCGATCTTCTGCTGTCCGGGAGTGGTGACCGCCTCGATCTACCGCAAGATCCAGGAGGATTTCGGAATACCGATTATCGATATCTTCTACGACGGCACGGGAAATCCCAACAAGGTGCTGATTCCCCACCTGCACTATTTGAAGGCATAGGAGCTTTCCAGCATCTACGCGTCGATTCGGAACAATTCCTCAAGATCCACCCGACCCCGGTAGATCGCCTTGCCGATGATCAGCCCTTCCACGCCAGGATGGCGCTGTTCTATGACCTGCCTTACATCATCCATATTGCCGATGCCCCCGGAGAGAATCACCGGCAGGCCCGATACCTCGGCGATGCGGTTGGTGCGCTCGATATCCGGACCCTGCAGGGTACCATCCCGCCCGATGCAGGTGTACACGATCCCGGCCAGACCCATCTGCCGCACCTGTTCGGCCAGCTCGACATCCTGAAGCTCCGCCACCTGCTCCCAGCCGGAGATTTTCACCGCACCCCGATCCGCATCGATGCCTGCCCACAGAACTCCGGGGTACCGGCCGCACCAACGGCGCACCTCCTCCGGGTCCTTCACGACTGCCGTCCCAACGATCAGCCGCTTCGCCCCGCCTACCAATAACTCCTCGACATCCTGAAGCCTGCGGATCCCGCCGCCCACCTGGATGTTACAGGAAACCGCCCGGGCGATACGGTGAACGGTCTCACGGTTGTGCCCGACTGCCGCTGGCTGGTTTTGCCCGGCCTCAGGCGGCTGGCTAGGGCTGTCGGCAGCCGAATGCCGGCCGGAGATCACCGTACCGCGAGCCGCATCCAGATCCACCAGGTGGATCCACCGTGCCCCGGCCGCCGCAAACCGCCGGGCAACCTCTACAGGATCCCCGGAGTAGCGCTCTACCCGATCGTAGTTCCCTTTGGTCAGACGCACGCAGGCGCCGCCCAGAAGATCTATGGCCGGTATAAGGGTCATTGTGGGAGATTTAATTGGACGCTGTGCCGTACCTGTGCAGACACTCGCTGAAGGCCTGGCAGATCTTCAGCTCGATTTCTTGCGGCGGAGCGGTCGCCCGCAGAGATTCCCGAAAGGCTTCATCCCGAACCAGCCGGGTTACCGCGGAAAGGGCGACCAGATACTCCATCTGCCTGCCCGGGGGATTGGTAATCACGAACAACAGATGCACGGGAGCGTTATCAAAAGAATCGAAATCGATGCCCTGCTCGGAAATCCCCAGGGCGATAACGATATCCTTGATCGTGTCGGTGGTACCGTGGGCCACCGCCACCCCGCGCCCCAGGCCCGTGGAGAGGATCCTCTCCCGCTGAACCACGGCTTCCTCGAGCTCGTCCCGACATCCGAGGCCGGCAAAAACAGGAGCCTTGTGGATGAGCTCCCTTATTGCGTCGAACTTGTCCTGGCTGGAGAGGCTCTGTACGACCGTGCCTCCCTGGAAACAGCTCAACATAGTCTATCCCTATAGCATCCCTGACGATGCACTGTCAAGGTCTTTTTTATCAACCGATTGAGTATACTTCTAAATCCCAGTCTCGGCTATAGTTATAAACCTGTTTACCGGCAGAGCTTCCACCCGGGTGATCGCACCATCTCGGCGGTTGCGATCGTCCGACCGCATCGTCCGATCGCAATGTTGACAAAGCTCCGGTGCATTACTATTATTCACTGGGACACTTAGGGGGCGTAGCTCAGTTGGCTAGAGCGCGTGAATGGCATTCACGAGGTCGTGGGTTCGATTCCCGTCGCCTCCATAACCGATGGCTAACAATTTTACTTCAGGCCAGTTAGATCCAGAGATTGCAGATCTCATGGGTATACAAGCGACTACTCGGACCGAAAAACCCGAGTTTGGCGACCTGTTCGAGGAAGAGCTCAAGGTCGACAAGAAGGGTCTCGAGGAAGTAGACCTTAGCAAGAAAAGCTTCGACATTCAAACCGCTTTTGAAGAGAAACCCAAACCCTACTTCCGGGATAAGAACTACTATAAGAACCTTCTCGCCGATCAGGGAGAGATCGGCCGGCGGGTCCATCAACTGCTCACCCAGTTCGCCACGGCCAAGGATCCCAAAGATAGATCCGTTTACCGGGCCCGCCTGACGACCGCCTATTGGGAGCTGGCGGCGCGGATCGCAGCCAGGATATCACCGAACATGCCGTTGTCCAAACGACTGCTCCTGCGCTTCGGAATTCTCTCTCCCTCGCTGATTTCCAACGAGCAGCGGGACATGATCAGCCGCACCATCTTCGAAAACAAAACCGAGGAGCCGATCCACTACCTGGATGAGTGGTTGACAAAAATCGCCCAGGGATCAGCCCGGCCCTCCGCCACCGACGAGGTAAAGAAGGCCCGACTGGATGATAACCAGAAAACCATAGAGATCGTGGAGAAGCGCAGAGGCCAGAGACAGGCTGAGCTGACCCTGCTTCAGAACAAGATCGGCCAGCTGGATGAGTTGGAATCCAATCTGGCAAACCGGGTTCAGACGATCCTCCGCCACCACACGCGTCCGGAGTTCGGCGGTTTGAAGGACGTATTCGGCCCGGACCAGAGAGATGCGATCAGCCAGGTGAATACGATCCTGCGCCAGCTGAGCAATTTGGACCGGGATATCAAGAGCTCCTATACGATCCTGGAAAACATGGATGAGGAGTTGCGGGATCTGCAGGATAAAGCCGACGGCGTCGATCGGTCGGTGGACACGGGGGTGGTCACCAGCGAGTTCCAATCCTTGCGTCAGATGTCCAAGATGTGTGTCGGCCGGCAGGGAAACCACTTCCCCATCCTGATGAAGCAGTACTTCCGCCCCAACATCCGGGATATCTGTACCCGGGAAAACGTAATCAACGCCATGGCCAAGGTGGAATCCCTGGATTCCTCGGTCTTCGAGCGGACCTTCAAAGGGCAGACCAGCCGCATCGTGCCCTATGTACTGCTTCTGCCGAACTACGGGGACACCGGCATCTGTTGGGAACCATTCGAGCGCTTCAACCGCGCCTCCAGCCGGGGCCGGGTCGCTTTGCCCCTCTTTCCAAAAGACGTCGAGATAGCCGTGATTTCGGCCCTGGCGGATCTGCGCTGGCAGGTGGCCAAGGAGAGGGCCCAACACTACTGGATGGAGGAGGGGATCACCGGCCGCTACTACCAGTGGTTTCAGGAGCAGAGGCTCCGAGGGGATGTGAAGGACTACTTCATCCGGGACTACATTCTCTGGATCACCAAAGAGAGTCAGGGAACGCAGAAACTGGAGCGGGAAGTACGGGGAATCTTCTGGCGCCTGATGCCCTTCCCACAACCGATCAAGGACAACCTCAAGAACCGCGGCTTCGTGTACGGCGAGCTGTACAAGAAGGACATCAACATTTCCATGTCCGACGGGTATTGATACCCGTCAACCTGCAGCGGATCGACTATTTCTTTCTGCGAAACAGCGGCAAAAAGTACTTCTCCATTTCGATCTTCCGGGACAACCACTTGACCACCCGCCCGTAGATGAAAAACGAGGCGGCAATCGAACCGATGAACACCACGATCATGAGGATCGAGAACACATTCGGGTTTAAGGAATCTCGAAAAACAGCCGAAATCAGCACGAGAAAAAGCACAATCAGGATGAACATAATCAGCAGATTGAAAACAGTAGCCCCCAGCAGGAACAAAACGGTATTAACTTTTTTGTTCATTCTTCTCTTTCACTCCCCTCACTAGATAACTGATCAGCAGGGCAATACCGGCCACCACGACCGTGGAATCGGCTACGTTGAACACGGGCCATCGTTCAAATCCAAAGATGCCGTAGAACTTGAAATCGATGAAATCGATCACTCCCTCCGGCCGGAAGTAGCGGTCCACCTGGTTGCCCAGACCACCCCCCATGATCGCCGCCAGGATCCAGCGCTGACCCTGGGTGATGTCCTTGCCGGCCAGGAAGTAGTACAGGACGAAGGCCACCACCAGCATGGGCAGTACCATCGTCAGGATGATCCGCCCGGTATCCCCGAAGCCGCGGCCGATGCTGAAGGAGAGGGCCGGATTTTGAACAAAAGTGAAGCGCAGGAAATCGCCGATGATCCTTACCGGCCGGCCGTACGGCAAAGTCCTGGAGACCAACCACTTGACGATCTGGTCTAACAGGATGATCCCGCCGGTCAGCACCAGGGGGAGGAGTTTCTTGCGTAGGTTCAAAGGTACACCCTCCATTTTGTTGATGACATCCCAATCTCCTCTATAGCGGCAATGGAAGATCGCGATCTGAGCCTTCTCACAACCCCGTCGGAATATCGAAGAAGCGGGTCTGCAGGTTCGACTCGCTGCGCAGCTTCTCGGACAAAAGCGTGACTCCGTAAGTTTCAGTCAGATAGTGCCCGCCGAAGATCACATTGATTCCACCCTCCAGGCAATGATGATAGATCGTGTGAGAAGCATCGCCGGTAATGAACAGATCGAGTTTCTCATCGACGGCCTGGTAGGCCTCATCCGCCGCTCCCCCGGACACGATCCCCACGGTGGAGACGGACTCGGGTCCGAAAGGAAGTACGTTGATGCCCTGCTCATTGCTTCCGCAACAGGCCCGCACGACCTGCTCGAGGCTCATCGCCTCCGGCAGGCTTCCCTTGAAACCGATCTTCATCCCCCTGTACTCCCCGAACGGCTCGAGCTGCTGCAGTCCGATGCGCCGGGCTAAGCCGGCGTTGTTGCCGAGCTGCGGATGCATATCCAGGGGCAGATGAACGGCGTACAGGGCCAGATCCGCCTGGATCAGTGCCCGCAGCCGCTGGTAGTGGCCGCCGGTGACGGCCAGGGGCCTGCCCCAGAACAGCCCGTGATGCACAAACAGCAGATCCGCCCCCCATTCTGCGGCCCGGCGGATGCTTTCCAGGCAGGCATCCACGGCAAAGGCCGCTTTCTCGACGCTCTGCTTGTCATTGGCGACCTGAAGCCCGTTTAAGGCCACATCGGCCCCGGAAAACTCATCCAGGTCGAGGACCTCCCGGATCAGGGTATCAAAATCTTTAAGATACATTGGTCGCTCATTATAGCAGCTGTGGATCGGGGGAGGCAACATGAATCGGGCAAGTTTCCATTCTCCCGAATTAATTCGAACTACAGCAAAAACCTATCTTGTCTTGACATCGAATTGCTGGGAAGATATTCTCAAATTCAAATATTTTACTGGATGGTTCGATGCCCCCGCAAGTAAATGTTGAACAGGTAAAAAGAGCAGCCCATAATTCGGTGCCCCTGACCTTCAAGACCTACACCCTCCCGCACGATACAGAGGAGTATCTCGACGAGGTTCTCAACATATTCCTGGCCGAGCTCGGGTATTCCGAAATCAAGGACCAGCTGTCCTACTGCCTCCGGGAGCTGGCGGTTAACGCAAAGAAGGCCAACACCAAGCGGGCCTACTTCCATGAAAAGGGTCTGGACCTGAACAATCCCCAGCACTATTCGGAGGGCATGAAGAGCTTCAAACAGGACACCCTGGAGAATATCGAGCATTTCCTGCAGAAGCAGAAGGAACTGGGTCTGTATCTCAAGATCGTCTATCACACCCGCGAGAAGACCTTCTTGATCTCCGTGCGAAACAATGTGGAAATCACCAAGATCGAACAGATCCGCATATTCGATCGTATTGCCCGTTCCCGGGCATTCACCAGCATGGAGGAAGCCTTTGCCACGGTACTCGACCAGACCGAGGGGGCGGGCCTGGGTATCGTCATCCTGATTCTGATGCTCAAGAAAATCGGCCTGGATGAGGCGGCCTTTGCCATCGACGTGGAAAACGGGGAGACCGTGGCTAACCTCACTATTCCCTTCAACGAGGTTCAGGTAGAGAAGATGGACACCCTGACCCAGGAGATCATCCGGGAGGTCAAGGAGCTGCCCCAGTTTCCGGACAATATCCTGCATCTTCAGCGCCTGATATCCGATCCCGACTCGGAGATCACCGATATCGCCCGGCAGATCTCTACCGATCCGATGCTGACCGCCGACCTGCTCAAGCTGGTCAACTCGGCCCAGTTCATGCTGCCCAAGCGAGTCGACAACATCGTGGAGGCCGTCAAACTGGTCGGCATGAAGGGCGTGCGGAACCTTTTGTACACCCATGGAACCCAGAAGATCTTGGGCCAGAAGTACCGGGAAATGCGGGAGCTGTGGCAGCACTCCTACCAGACCGCCTTCTACGCCTACAATCTGGCCAAGAGCTTCCGCCGCCGCAAGGATATTCTGGACGATGTGTACGTGGGCGGCATTCTCCATGACCTTGGTAAGATCATCCTGGCCTCGCTTCATCCGGATCTGCTGGAGCGAATCCGCGGTTTCTGCAGGGAGAAGGAGATCCCGTCGAATATGCTGGAGAACTTCGCCGCCGGGATGAATCACGCCGAGGTGGGAGCCTTGATCGCCGAAAAGTGGAACTTCCCGGATCAGTTGGTCGACGCCATTCGTTTCCACCACTCTCCGCTAGATTGCAGGGAGCAGAACCGGGATATCGTGTTCAGCGTCTATCTGGCCAACGCCCTGACCGACTTGGAGCGGGAGATGATCGCATTTGAACAGGTAGATCGCTGGGTCCTGGGGGATCTGGGCATACAGAGTGAAGAACAGCTGACCCGCATCCAACAGCGACTGGCCGGGGCTTTCGACCAGCAGCGCTCCCGCTTCTAACCGCCTCCGCCGGCGGCCTGGATCCAGGTACTCAAGAAGCGAATCCCATGGGTATACGGAAATTCCTCAGAAGCTACTCCGGGCTGGACCGCAGCATCTACTTTCTCTGCCTGGCCCAGGTCGTAAACAGCATCGGTCACTTCGTACACCCTTTCCTCACGATGTTCCTCACTCAGAAGATCGGCATGGATCCGGTGGAAGCGGGCACCTACGTGATGCTTTCCGCGGCAGCCTGGGTGCCCGGCTCCCTGCTGGGGGGAAAGATCGCCGATCAGATCGGACGCAAGCGGATCCTGGTCTTCTTTCAGGGCCTGGCCGCCGCCGCACTGGTTCCCTGCGCTTTTCTCGGCGTGTCCCGGATCATCCCCTGGCTGTTGATCGGCTCCTCCTTCCTGAACGGCGTGGCCGAGCCTGTCAACGATGCCATGATCACCGATCTGACAGTGGCGAAACAGCGCAAAGGAGCCTTCAGCCTGCTGTACCTCTCCCACAATATCGGCTTCGCACTGGGACCGATGATCGCGGGCTTTCTGTTCAATCGTTACCTGGCCTGGCTCTTTCTCGGGGATGCGATTACCACTGGAGTCGCCGTACTGTTGATTGCCCTGTTCGTCAAGGAAACGGCACCGTCGGAAGAACAAATTGCGGAGAGCTTCGCCGGGGATCGGAGCGCAGAGAGGGCGGAGCGGGGAAGCCTGATAACGGTCCTTTGGAGTCGCCCCTTCCTGGTGGCCTTTATGTTCATCCACGTGATCCTCTCCTTCGTCTATTCCCAGACCGCCTTCAGCCTGCCGCTACAGCTCAGCGCGGTATTTGCCGAGCGAGGTCCGCAGAGGTACGGAACGGTCATGAGCTTCAACGCCGTGGTGGTCATCGTTCTCACTACCTTCGTGATCCACAGTACCGAACGCATCAAACCGGCCCTCACCGTGGCTATCGCTGGCCTGTTCTTCGCCGTCGGATTCGGCATGATCGGTCTCGTACACAGGCTGCCTCTGTTGCTGCTCTCCACCCTGATCTGGACGGTCGGGGAAATACTGGAGGCGACCAACACCAGCGTGTACGTGGCCAATCATGCCCCCATTACCCATCGAGGACGGATCAACGCCATAGCCCCGATTATCATGTGGAGCGGATTCGGGCTGGGTCCGCCCCTGTCCGCTCAGTTCATCGAGCGCTTTTCCCTGGACCGGATTTGGCCTCTGTGCTTTGTGCTCTCCCTGCCGGCAGCAGGGCTGTTCTTCGGCATACACCTGTTGGAGACCAGGGCCGGAAAGAAAAAAGACGAACCTACTGCGGCAAAAATACAATCTTGACTTTCAATATTCTATATAGTAATTTCCATATATTATTGTTCTGTGGTATATTTAACCCAGGAGGAAAGCGATGGCAGTAACTGTCTATTCTACTCCGAGCTGCGGATTTTGCGTGAAGGCAAAGCAGTACTTCCGGGAACGACACATCCCCTTTACAGAGTACAACGTGGCGGCGGATCAGAGAAAAGCGGAAGAGATGGTCCGCAAATCCGGTCAAATGGGAGTCCCGGTCATTGATGTCCACGGGAAGATTATCGTAGGATTCAACCAACCGGAAATCGAACGCGCCCTGAGGCGGTAGGCTGCGGTCGGACAAGACAGAGAGAGAGAGAGGAGGAAATCGTGGCTCACGAGACAACCGTCACCTGGACCGAGGATCTGGCCTTCGATGTGGAGCTGGATGGCCATCATTTCATGGTGGATGCGGATGAGGAGTTTGGCGGCAAAAACAGGGGTCCCAAGCCCAAGGGACTTTTGCTCTCCTCTCTGGCGGGTTGCACCGGTATGGATGTTGCCTCGCTGCTCACCAAGATGAAGATGCCCTTCGACAAGTTCAGTTTGGTAGTTCAGGGAGAACTGGCCGAGGAGCACCCGAAGCTCTACACCGATATCCTGATACGCTACATCTTTCACGGAAATGAGCTGAACCGGGACAAGATCGAAAAATCCATCAAACTGTCGTTGGACAAGTACTGCGGGGTCCACGCCATGCTCGTGAAATCGGCGAATATTCACTACGAGATCGTACTAAATCCCAGCTAAGCCTCCCCACAAGCCGACCCGCAGAACTGGCTCTCTTCTATCGATAAATCACAACTGCAAATCGAAGCGCGGTGTAAAAACCCCCCGTTGTTGATAGCGTAGCTATCACAGATGGCGAAGCAAACGGGGGTTGTTTATGTATAGACAAAAAGGTCGCGTCCAGGCCGTACAGCCGCTGATCGAGGGTAACCGCCTCAGGGTGCGGCTCACCGTGTGCCAGACCGACGGGAGCGAGCATTTCGCCTTTCTTCCGGATCGGGAGCTTTCTACCCTCCTGCCCCGATCGATCCTGCTCGCCTCTCTGCGGGAGGTGCCGCGGGAGCTGCTGGACACCATCGATCCCATGCTCAACAGGATGGTCAGGGGGAGAGTTGTCCGTCTCTGGCAATATTCGGATCGCTGGTACGCCTCTTTCCCGCCCTGGCGTTCGGTGCGCTTCGCCGACCCGTAAGTGAGGCGTGCCAGGCTTGCAGCACGATCCCTACGGCCACAGCCACGTTCAGAGAACGTTTCGCGCCGGCCATGGGAATCGATACCCGCCCCGCGTTCGAGGCGGCCAGGGTCAGGCTCTGCGGGCTTAGACCCAGCTCTTCGGATCCGACCAGCATGATTCCCCGCTCGGGAAAATGAAACTCCCCCAGAGGTGTTCCGCCCAGCTCCAGGGCGAATACTGCCTCCTCCGACTCGATCTCGGTCAGCTCTGCTAATTCGGCAAAGCGCCAGGGCATGATCCTGACCGCGCCGCGGGCCGATTTCAGGGCGCGTGGATGCAGGGGAGAGGCGGAGGTCGGCGAAAGCAGCAGTCTGTCGACACCGAAGGCCTCGGAGGAGCGAAAGATCGCCCCCACGTTGAAGGGAGAACGGATCTCCTCCAGGTACAGCCGGATCGGCAGTACGGTTCGCGCTGCCGCATCGAGCTCCTCGGAGGCCGGGACCAACAGGTCCCACTCGGCCGGTTCGGCTCCCAGATAGCGCAGCAATGCATGACGGACCCGGTTGACCTGGCGACGGATCGCGGAGAGTTCCGGCGCGGCGGAGGTGCACAGCTTCCCGCAGGCCGCGGCGGACTCATGTATCTCCCGGCCGCAGTCCCCGTCCCGGGCAAGCACCGTGCACAGGGAACCGATGTACTCGCGGTGCGGTTCCCGGCCGCTCTCCAACTCCCGTTCTTCAGCCTGAAGCAGCAGAACGACCTTTCTCAGCCGGGTCTTTCGGGGCAGGCTTTTCAGCTTCTTGATCGAGATCACGCAGAGGAAATTGTCTAATAGGCGGATTTGATGAGCTCGTACAGATCTTCCGCTGAGATGCTACGCGGCAGGTAGTTCATCATGTCGAAATTGCGGGCGATCCCCGCAATATCTACCATATCGTCCAGATTGAGATCAAAGTCCCTCAACCGGGTCGGCAGACCCAAAGAGCCGATGATGCGTCGGACAGCCTCCACGGCCCGGTTGGCTCCCTCCACCGGAGCCTCATCGTCTACCTCCTCACCCAAATAGCGCGCAACCGCCGTGAGCTTTTCCGAGGCTATCCCCGAGTAGAACTCCATTACATGGGGAAGCATGATCGAAGACACCCAGGATTTGGGCACCATGAAACTCCCGTTGATGGCATAGGCCAGGGCGGTGCCCAAACCGGACTTGCTGATCGTCAAACCCAGACTTGCCAGCAGCCCGGCCATAGAGGCGTTCATCCGTACCCTCAAATCATCCGGTTGGTTGATAAGTGGATCTATGATCTTGCCGATCAACTCACAGGCACGCAGGAAAAACGTGTCGGAGAGAAAACTGCTTCTGGAGGACAGATACCCCTCCACGGCAACGAGCAGGGTATCTATCAGCGTAGTCGCGGTATATTTCGGCGGCAGAGTAATGGTGAGCTTGGGATCCACGATAACCGCTTTGTTGATACCCCTCTGGGTACGGCCGATCTTGGCGCAGCGATCCCGTCCGTCGGTCAGCAGGTACTCATCCAGCAGGAGGAAGGGATCCCGACAAGTGGTGGGAATACCGATGTAGGCAAGCGCCCGGCCGGAGGGATGAACCCCGGACAGATACTCGTCCATATCCGCGTCTCCCGGACTCACCATGGCAATACACTTGGCGACCGACAGGGTACGCACCCCGCCCAGACCGACGATGATCTCCGCTCGGGCGCTTCGGGCCAGGTTTACTCCCTCATCCACCACCTTGCTGGTGGCGTGGGGGACTACCTCATCGAATACGATGTACTGGATTCCCTTTTTCTCGAACAGTCCCTGGATTCTGTCGATCACCTTGCCTTCGTACAGTATCGCCTCGGTGACCAGCAGTACCCGCTCTCCGTATTGACTTACAACCGCGGCAATCCTGTTTACGACATCCAATCCGAAACGCGCGTCGGTGGGTATGGAAAAGGACAGGTCAGGCATCTTACCGGTTCTCTCCTTGAGCTATCAAAAAGGCGGAAGGCCCATCTTTGGACCCTCCGCCCGCAATTTGTTTTACTTGTAGCCCGCCTTTGCTACAGGTCAGGTAATCTCGAAATATTCCATCAGGCGATCGGCCACCGAACTGATCACTTTATCTGAGATGTAGGAGGGATCCTGGAGTTTCTTCTTAGCGGCCTCGACAAGCTCCCAGCGGATCCCGGGCGCCTGCTTGGCCATGCTGGTGGCCTGATAGACCTCGGCCTTGCTCTTTGCCTCTTCGCTGAGATTGATGGAGTCCGCCCCTTGGCTCTTCTTGGGTTTGTCCGCGGGCTTTGTTTTTTTGAAACTCTGTACCGGATCCTGGGGTCCGATTCGTTCAATCGTCATCGCCAGCCGTATTCCTTTCACTTACCAGTATCGTCACGCTTGACATTCAACTTGATGCTTTTTATCACCCATGACGAACAGGCAAAACTCACCTTTAATTTTCGTCCTTCCCTCCAGTTCCGTCAAGAGCTTTTTAGGGTTTCCTTTCAAGAATTCCTCGTGGACTTTTGTCATCTCCCGACCGATCAGACACATCCTGTCAGGGGCCAGAGAGTGCAGATCAGCCAGCAGCTTGAGAATCCGGTGGGGGGATTCGAACAAAACAAGTCCCTCCCCACGGTCTAACAGCGCTTTGAGCTGCCCGCGCCTGCGCCCTCCTTTGGGCGAGAGAAATCCGGCGAAGGTGATCTGACCGGTGGCGGCACCGCTGACGCTCAGGATCGTCGAAAGGGCAGAAGGCCCGGGAACGGGTACGATTTTCACATCCCGCTCCCGTGCCAGAGCCACCAGGTAGGATCCGGGGTCGGATATGCCCGGAGTTCCCCCGTCCGTGACCAGGGCGATCCGCTTTCCCTGCTTCAGCAGCTCCAGCAACCTGGGGGCGGCTTTCTTCATGTTATGGCTGTGAAAGGGGATCAGAGAAGCTTTGAGTCCGTAATGATTCAACAGCTTCAGGCTCTGCCGGGTGTCTTCGCAGGCGATCAGATCCACCTCTCCCAGCACCCTGAGCGCCCGGCCGGAGATATCTTCCAGGTTGCCGATCGGCGTGGCCACGATGTACAGCATCAGCGTCAATGTATACGAAGAAACGTAAATTTGCCAACGGCGGGATCTAGCATTACCATTGAACTGGGAGTAAAATTATGAAGAAGAAGCCGAAGCCAAAAACAAGGGAAAAGGAGAGCAAACCCAAGGAGCCGATCCGAACTCTTCTCAAACAGGAGGGCAAGATGGTCCACGGCACGCGGGGCAAACCGACCCGTGGACCCCGCGGAAACAAGCGATAGGGCGCTCTTCCGGGTGCTTCGAGGCCGCCTCGTCCTCAGCGGTCCTCCGTGGTCTCCGCGGCCTCCGCCTTGTCAACTTCCGGCCTACGATCTATTATCACCACCATGTTGGACCCCAAGTTTATCCGGGATAATCTCGAAAAAATCATCGAAAATACGAACAACCGCCAGGTAGCTGCGAATCCCGAGCGGGTTGTCGAGCTCTACGATCGGCGCAATCTGCTGCTTCAGGAAAGCGAAGCTCTCAGGCACCGGCGAAACCTCAACGCCCAGGCCATGAAGCAGAAGGCGGATCCCCAGGAACGGCAACGGCTGATCGAGGAGGGGAAAAGCCTGAAAGCGCAGATATCCGACCTGGAACAGACCCTGGAGCAACTGGCTGCGGAACTGAACGCCGAACTCGTCAAGGTTCCCAACCTCTCCCACCCGGACGCCCCGCTGGGCAAGGGGGATGAAGACAATCGGGAGCTCAAGCGCTGGGGGGAACCGCCGAGCTTTTCCTTCCCGGCGAAGGATCACCTCCAGCTGGCTCAGGAGCTCGATCTGATAGACTTTGAAAGCGCCGCCAGGGTTAGCGGGCCGAAGTTCTACTATCTGAAAAACGAAGCCGTACATCTCGACCTGGCCCTTACCCGCTATGCTTTGGATACCCTGGAGGGCGAGGATTTCGTGCCGACCATCACTCCGGACATCGCCAAGGAAGAGGTTGTGGAAGGAATCGGTTTCAACCCCCGGGGAGAAGAGTCCAACATCTACTCGGTGGAGGGAACCGGAACCTGTCTGGTCGGCACCGCTGAAATCACCCTGGGCGGCTACTACGCCGGTCAGATTCTCGACGCAGAGGATCTGCCCGTCAAGATGGCCGGAATCTCTCACTGCTTTCGCCGGGAGGCGGGTGCGGCCGGACAGTATTCCAAAGGGTTGTACAGGGTACATCAATTCAGCAAGGTGGAGATGTTCATCTTCTGCAAACCCGATCAGTCGGATTCAATGCATCAGTACCTCCTGGACATCGAAGAACGGATCTTCCAGGGATTGGAAATTCCCTACCGCGTGGTCGACACCTGCACGGGGGAGCTGGGCGGTCCGGCCTACCGCAAGTTCGACGTGGAGGCCTGGATGCCCGGCAGAGGAGAGAAGGGGGACTGGGGCGAGGTCACCAGCGCTTCCAACTGCACCGACTACCAGGCCCGGCGCCTGGCCATCCGTTTCAAAGAGGAAGGGCGAAACCAGTTCGTGCACATGCTCAACGGTACGGCGGTTGCCATACCCCGGACCCTGATCTCGATTCTTGAGAACCATCAGCAGGCCGACGGCTCGGTGCGCATCCCCGAAAAACTGATACCTTATACCGGATTCGACAGGATATCGGCAAAATGAAAACGCCGATCGAAGTCCTCCGGGACTCCGGCTACAAGGTGTACCACAGCAATACCTCTGCGCTGGATCGCTACTTTCGCGTTCCTTCCGGACCTTCCTCCCACCTATTGACGGATTGTTCCCTGATCAATCTGGCCGGAACCTTCGAGGACTTGGAGTATCCCGGTCTGGTCTATGAGGAAGCGTTGGTTCGCCGGGGGAAGAAGCGCTACCTGTTTCGCTGCTACGACGAAGATGTGGTTCCTCCCCCCAGACCTTTTACCGTCCAGGAGCTTCTCTACGACCCGGACCGGGGCGTCTTTCTCGACCCCTTGGACGTATATCCGGACCTGCGCAAAGCGCA
>Ga0315545_1002470_pt1 | contig 16658 bp, 15 predicted proteins | sample SalMarSW160210MG_FD_203096 | JGI IMG/M metagenome (GOLD analysis project Ga0315545, IMG submission 203096) | Salt marsh sediment microbial communities from the Plum Island Ecosystem LTER, Massachusetts, United States - Salt Marsh Sediment SW1602-10 ...
TTTGGTTTCTTTCACCCCCTCCATTCAGCTTCTACCTACCTTGTGCTGGGGCTGAGTATCCCAACCCTTTTTAGTGTCCACCTACCGTGCAGGAGATTAGCAAGGCACCCAGCTTTTGCTTGGCCACTTGGGACAGCATAATATAGAAGCACCTTTCTTAATAATTTGTCAAATTTGCCTTCTGGAGCTTTAGAAATTGGCCTCATACAAATTAATTCTGGCTTGATTTACAGTTGTCGCTCTAACTTCTAAATGGGCCTCCCCGTGTCCGAAGAATTTCTTCATGGGTCGCGATAGATGAAACGGCGGAGCATTGCAGGTGCACATTGTGAGTATTTGTTAGGTGTGCTTTCCAGCTGTGGGGATTTGAGCTTTTAAAGACAAGCGCCAAGAGGTTTTTGAGAAGGTTTTAGTTCTACCTCTTGATACGCATGGTCTAGGTCACACTACAGCACACTAGAGCCACTTGTCGCCCACGACCTAATTTGAGCTCTTAGTCCTCAATCCGTGGCCGTAACAAGGTAGTCCCGTCGGGGAGGTAGGAGGTAAAGGACTCAACCTTACCGTTTTCATTCTCGTTAAATGAGATGGCTACCTGGGGATTGAGCCGAAAGTACCACTTGCCTTCTTCATCGGGCGGGTAGAGCTCCATATTAACCGGCTGCCCTGGTATATCAAGGGCCAAGTTGCCGTTTTGTATAAGCACCTCTACTACAAATCCCGGCTCTTCCGTTTGATAGTGGCCTAAGTACTTCTGCACCTCGCTAGGGTCAAGCGCAGCTTCCTCTGGAGCTTTCCCCTTCGGGAGTTCGTAAACCTCCCCGGCTTCGTAAAGTTTCATCTTTATTACAGTTCCGGAAGAGTCCTGCTCAAATGAAACGGCTAGTACGTCGAGTAACTTAAAATGCCACTTTCCTTCGCTATCTGGTTCCTTAAGCTCGAAAACTAGTTGGTTCGGGATATCTACGGCCAATTGGCCGTTCAGCACGGTAACCTTGAATTCTGTGTTCCGGAAAGGCCTGAATTAGCTACATAGGTGCCTAGATACGGTGCGTATTGCTCCCTGGCACGGGCGTTGATCTCTTCGAGTTCAGGATGGAGAAAGAGGCGGTCAATCTCTGACTCAAGAGTAATTCCAGAAGCACCGCCTCGTGACTGTGTGAAGAATAGTACTATCAAGTCGTGTTCTGGCCATGCCCAACCATAAGTACCATCCGAGCCACTGTGCCCGATAACGACCACTTCACCACCGTCATTATCAGTATAAAGAACTGACATCTGTCCGTAGTAAACGTCAAGATTGTAAAAACCGGTAGGAAAGCGCATGTCAGAACCCAACATGGTCATAGGCGCCGCTGGCTCAAGCGTACGAGAAACCGCTTCTTTTGAAAGAACCCACCTATTGCCGACTACACCATTATCGAGCTACAGCGACAGAAAACGAGCATAGTCCAGTGTAGTCCCATAGAGGCTATGCGAGCCCCATGCGAAAGGGTAGAGAGGTTCCTCTGGCGACCAGAACCGGTTCCACTCGCCGATACCACCAACATAGAGGCTGGCGATACGCTCACTACGCGGGTCATCCTGGCTGGCCGACGTGAAGTAGAAGGTATCGCTCATCCCCAGTGGTTGGAGCAAGTTCTCTGTAATGAAACTGTCAAGTGATTGTCCCGATACTGCTTCCACTAGTCCGCCAAGGGCATCGGCACCAGCGTCGCTGTACCAAAATTTACTACCGGGGGGGAATTCCGGATCGATCTTACCAACCTCGTTTGCCATGGTCCACAGGTCATCATACTCATCAGCGCTGGTCAAAATAGTCAGTGGTAGTCCCGCCTGGTGTGTAAGCAGATGCTGTACGGTAATATTACCGAATAGTTCGTTGTCAAACCCTGGCAGATAATCAGCCACTCGGTCTTCCAGATATAGTTCGCCCCGGTCGATAAGGATCTGTATGGCAGCACCGGTAAGCGGTTTGGTCATAGAGCGGATATTGAACAACGTGTTTTTCTCCATGGATACTTCGTTTTCTCTATCCTTCCATCCGAAAACATCGTGCAGAACGATATATCGATTCTTGAGCACCATGAGCTCTGCTCCGACTATCTGCTCATTATCTACATAATCCTGTACAATATCAGTAAGCTCCTGTAAAGCTTCTGACGATATATTCTGGCTTTCAGGTGTGACATACGAGAAGGGCTCTTGCCATATCCCCTCGCCAGTCAGAAACTTGCAGCCGGTTAGGGGGATGACCAATAATACCAAGGCTATTAACACATTTACTATGACGAACGCACTCCTTTTCAAAACTTTCCCCTTTCTTAATACCATACTAGTGTAATAAATAGATTCGGGTTAATTATACAAGAGTGAGGCTATTGGAAAACGTACCAGATAGCCAAGTGCTTTGTTGGAAGCACTCGTGAGTATTATTTGTCATCTGTTCACTTAAGGTATAAGCCTCCCAAAACGAGAGGCTTTTTGCTTTTTCATTTCCTCCCCAGCCTCTGGGAGGGGGACGATAACCTAGCTCGTTCTTGTAATATCACTTTCTGACTCATTGTTAACAAAACAGGTCCTTGTTTTGTCGCGGAAAGATTCACAGGTTGCTCGTTGAAGGGAGTTTCTTGGTGTCAATCTCAGGCTCTTTATTTCTTTCCCAGCACGCCCTTACTAATATCAAGAGTTTTTTGGCTGAATGGGCCGCCTTGCTGATAATGAAGCTCGCAGGGGAATTGGTCACATCTTAAGCAGTGGTCCACCTTATTCCTTATTACACACTCAAGTATAGAGCAGGGATGCCCCATTGCTACTTTGAACCTCTCCAGCTTCTCTGGAGCTTTTGGATCGATCCCCGGCACACAACCATCGAGAGGGCAAAACCCTTTCTCCCGACTTCCGCATACTTCACACGCTATAGCACATTATATGAGGGAGGCATCCCACTATCTCTCAAACTACATATTCATCAGGATTAATAGGGACCTGTATAACAACTGGTCCACTCTCTTTAAAGCCATTCACAATTGCCTTTTCAAAGTCTTCCAAAGTGTTTGCTTTTACACCGTGAGCCCCGAAGCCTCTTGCTACCTCCGTCAAGTCTGTATCGCCGAATTCAACACCATAGCTGGGATAGCGCATTCTTTTTTGAATGATGTCAATTAGTCCCAGTCTTTTATCACAGAAGACAATGCAAATCAGGGGCAATTGTAGTCGGACCACTGTCTCCAATTCCTGCAGCATCATTAGAAAACCACCATCCCCACATATAGAAACCACCTGACGGTCAGGAAATTGTAGCTTTGCTGCTATAGCAGCGGGAAAACCATATCCCATTGACGAGAGACCGTTGGACATGAAGAAGGTTAGTGGTTCGTAGGTCTTCCATAGTTGCCCTAGCAGTAACTTGTGTGCACCTACATCACTGGTCAATATGGCATTTCGTGATAGGAGATGGCGCAATGTAAGGATTGCGTGGTACGGAGAAACTCCTTTCGCAGGAGCAGAGACTGGAGGCTGCAATTTATGTGTCATCTTGTCTCTAAAATCCTGCAGTTCTTTATCCTCCCACCTATGAGTGAGTCTATAGCAAGTAAGGATTCTGGCAAGGATAAGGTTAATGTCACCAAGAATTTCCAGCGCCGGAGCGTACGCACCATCTGCGATAGTGCTAGTGTTAATAGATAGCAGCTTCTTTTCCTTGTGCCACATCTTATCAGACTCAACTGGATCGAAGCCGATACCTACCAGCAAGTCGACTTTTTGGAAGAATTCCATAATAAGATCATCCCCCGCCATTCCAGTTGCCGTTGCCAGAAATAGAGGATTAGACTCAGCAACAACTCCTTTGGCCTTTGGGGTCATCATCACTGGAATTTGCGTTTTCTCGATGAATTCATTTATGCTTTCAGAGTCCCGCGTTGGATTGACGCCTATTCCGACAATCACCAGTGGATGCCGAGCTTTAGTAAGCTCTTCTGATACCTTCTGAAGTAACATCTCATTAATGGGTGAGTGATACTTCTTGGTGGTTGCCTCGCTTGCTTCAGCGCATTCATCATGTTTGCGCGCGATATCGCTGGGTAGAAGAAGGTGAACCGGCCCCATTCTATCTCCGGTAGCTATATCTATCGCCTTCTTTACCTTGCTTCCTGTGTTCTTGGCATCAAGCGCGATGCTCCATTTAGTTATGGGTTGAAAAAGAGCCTGCAAGTCAATTCGCTGGTGTGTACAATAAGGAAACGCTTGGGTTGACATTTGTCCGGTAATTGCGAGAACAGGCGATCTATCCAGATAAGCGTTGGCTACACCAGAAACAAGATTCGTAGCTCCCGGCCCGAGGGTGGAGAGGCAGACCCCGGGATGCCGGGTAATTTGTCCGGTTATATCGGCCATGAAAGCGGCTGCGGATTCGCGGTGAGTCAAAATAAAGGAGATGCCTTCTCGATGACAAGCTTCCACAAAATCAAGCACTTCTCCACCAGGAAGACCAAAAACAGTTCTTACGTTTGCTTCTCTGAGTGTCTTGGCCATTATTTCGGCGCATGTTGTCATCTCTAACCTCAACTTAAAACATAGTGGCAATTTTTATTGCATGCTATCACTTCTTCCCACACCAAAACAATCCACTTGAACTTACCCTTAATCCGTGAATACCGCGCTGCGGACAAAGCTAACCAGCTTTTGGTAACCTTTAACCCAGGAGGTGAAAAAGATGAACAAATATCGTGGCTCACTGGGTATGACCATTACCGGTGGGCTCACTGAGCAGGCGACTTCGTGGGCAGGAGCAGGGCTACTGGTTGAACTCTATCGCAAGGCAGGCTAGAGATGGTCACAGAGCGAGCCTTACCCAGCAAGAAGTCCTCAAAAGGGTTAAAGCAAAGCCGGCAGCAGAAACGGCCTTGCGTGAAAGACACCCTTTGGCTCTCATCGCTTTTTATGCAAGCACATTCATGGGCTGCCAACTATATATCATTCGTGAAAAAGGACAGATAGACTTACATATCTGACGGTGATACAACATCCCACATTAGTCTTAAATATCTGGGATAGTTGTGACTTTACAAAATGGACGATTGTCCAGTGAGGTAACGATTCTTATTCTTTCGATACTCGCAATTGTGATTCAAGCTGCTCGAACCCTTCTCTTTGGACTTCGTGCAAGGTCTGGAGCATAGACGATTTACCTAGAGTTCTTACCAGCAAGCTCTTTGCTGTGTGTCTTTCTGCAGGCCGAATATCTGCTGCGTGCTTAAACATCCACCAGTCAGAAGCAGCATCATCGTAGAACGTTCCAGTTACCGTTGCAAACCCATAAATGTAAACGTCCCGCGATTGGTTCGGCGGATACCCCTGACAAATTAGAACCCTGTCTCCTATCGCAATCTGTATGAAGTTTTTGATTGTGCGAGCTCCATGTTTCTCATCCTCACCGGGGTATGTCTCTTCTAGAGAGGATTCGAGGTGCTTTAGACTAACTACATGCGGCCTCACGGTAATGCCGTGCCATCCTATCGCAATAACACCCTCATGAAGGAATCGGTCCCAATAATCACGACCACCTCGACCTTCTCTAGTTTTTAGAACCCAGCGGCTTGGTACATGCCGCGTTTCCACAGCTCACCGCCTCGGGATGTTGCACTTGCATTAATATTATGCTCCTTCTATCAAAGAATCACCAGAATTTCTCCGCCATTGGCTCGCTTGAACTAGGTTAGAATCGTGATTTCATTTTCAAAGCGATTAAGATGGCCAGAGCAGTAAGATACTAGGTGTACTGCCTTAGTCTACGATGGTGCCCAAGGCGGTTTCCTCACCGAACAAACCGCCCAATTGTGACGTCCCATAGCATGCCAAGCGTTTGCATAACTCAGCGCGAATCTTCGCCAATACCTTCCTTATTGACCTACATTTTAGTAGTCTTCTCCTCGGAGTCTCAAGGTAGGGCGGCTACGCACGCTTGTATGTCGAGTAAGCTATGCATTCTATCTCAACAAGCATACTGGGCCTCACGAGGCCTGTCACAATCGTAGAGCGGGCTGGGTAGTCTTTCAGAAAGTAGCTTTGATATACCTCGTTCATTTGGGTAAAATGATCGGCATGGCTCAATAGAACGGTCACCTTCACTACATCATTCAAGGATGAACTTGCTGCTTCCAAGACCTGCTTTATGTTTTCCAAGCATTGTCGGGTCTGGGCTTCTATCCCCTTCACTTCTCTACCACCGGAATCCATGAATCCAACCTGACCTGATACGAAAATGTAATCTCCAGCCTTTGTAGCTGGGGAAAAGGGTAATTTAGGCGCGTTAGGTACTGTAATAACTTCTTTTGCCATAATAAAACCTCCCACATGTCTTTATCCCGGACTGCGTCTGCACCTATGATACAACAGACGGAAGAATTATGCTAAAGTGCTGACCCCAGCTTATTGCCTTGTTCGCTCCACCTGGCGAAGCGGGATTCGTTCACCATCTGTTGCTTGCCACCAACGCGAGTGGCACAATTTGCCGCCGATATTGAGAAAACAGGCTCGAAAACCTGCCTTTCTTGTTATTGCGCTGCTCAATCGCCTTCGCCAAAGAATCTGCCAGAAAGTCACTTAATGGGTATTTGTTAAGGGCAAGCTAAAAACACGACTGAACAATCCCGAACATTGTCTTGCTCTCATAGACTGTTCTTAAATTGCTTGGCGTTGCCAGTAGGCAAGAGATGCAGCTCGCCTCATTACCTCAAGGTGTATTGGACTAATTGTCCGACGGAGAGGGAAATAGTCTTGCCTTTCTAAACGGGGTTAACTGCTCTGAAATGTAATTAAGAGGCTTCTTGGCAATGCTGAATTTCTGGTAGAGCTGCCACATAACCTGAGCAATATCTAAAGTCATCGCATCTCTGTGCTCCCCAGCCAGCTTGTAGAATCGCCTACCCTCTTCCTCATAATCCTCCGCAGACCGTCTCAGCCTGCCAAACAGCTTCGGCCTACCTCCGCTACTGGAGGGATAGCGGTAATCCATAGTCACATGCTCGGGGAACATACCCAATACAAAGAGACATAAATCGGCTATTCTTTTGTAGAAGTGAAACCTATGCTCTTCATCAACAGCCTGGCAGAATGTCAGCAGGCTGTCAATATCCATATCGTTAAACCTAATCTTACGCCAGACACCCTTCCTTACCCTTATTGGCAAAGCAAAACTTTCGATTCTGGTAAAGGAACACAGCGTATCAGCTAGGTATTTCAGGGCCATCGTATTATCCAGGAAGCGGACTACCTCTGTGGTATCAAAGACAGGTATCTTCTGAGTGGCAGTTCTCTCCATCGTATAAGCTTGAGTCTCTAAGTTGCTTCGGGCAGTCCGCCGGGGCAGGTTCCGCTCGATTACCATACGGCGCAGTGCGGGGGTGGAGCCCGCGAAGGTTGGCAGGATTACATGAAGCTGGGATACTTCATCGGCTTGCTCGTTGGTCATCAGCAAGAGCATGCCATCGCCGAGCTGGTCAGCGATTATTCGGGCAGCTGCCACGGCTTCAGCCTTGCGGACACGTGTCGTGCCAGGTATCTGAAGTACAGAGAAGCTCTAATGAAATCCGCTATAATTGGAAGTGCTTTAGCTGCTGCAAGAAGTTACTACAACTATATAGATATGGCTGTGGACGATGTGATGTTAATGCTCAAGAGTACAGATGATTTTGTAAATGAATTATGTCAGGTGAACAACTTTGATAAGTAACAGCAAGATATGCGATCCTGCATCTAGATACCATCAATCAGCTCCGGCCACATAGTCTCTTGGGCTAACGACCACCTGCTCCTGTAACTATTTTGGCACTAACTTAATGAGTGGTACAACTACTATGGGCAGGTCACCATTGTTTCCCCTTTAATCCTTTTGTTGATACATATTGTCTATAATGTTACCTAGAATGCATATTCTGGAGGATGACGCAGGGTTTTCATACTAGTTAACAGTCCCGACCTTCCATCATCTCTGTCAAAGTTTCAGGCCTTTAGCTACAGCTCTTCCCATCTCTTTGTTGGCTTTGGTCAGGTTCTCAATCACCTGCTGTTGGATCGGTTTGTTAATGTGCATAAGATCTGCGATGAGGTTATCTACCAGATGTTCTTGATCCATCTTACTCAAGGAAAGATATCTTTCTCCAGCTTGTGCGAAATCATTCGTTTTGCTTATCTTCCTGCGAGTGACTTCTCCCTCAAGGCGGTATACACGCGGGGTGCCCTCCTCAGGAGCCTCTTCAGGCATACCACCACCGAGGCTATTGGGCTCGTAGTTGACCGGACCACTTAACTGACCTATCTGCATGGCGCCATCACGCTGGTTATTGTCCACCGGGACTATAGGCCGGTTGATGGGCACTTGCAGGTAGTTCGCTCCCAGCCGATGACGTTGAGTATCGGCGTAGGAGAATGTTCGGCCTTGCAGCAACTTGTCCGCCGAAAACTCGATTCCTGGAACAATACTAGCAGGGCAGAAAGCTGCTTGCTCCACTTCGGCGAAGAAGTTTTCAGGGTTACGGCTGAGCACCATTTTCCCCACCAGCATCAGAGCGAACTTGTCCTCAGGCCAGGTTTTTGTAGGGTCAAGTGGGTCAAAGTCCTGTTTCAATTCATCAGCGATATCCATTAACTGGACATTAAGCTCATACTCAACCTCTTCCCCTTCGGCAATAGCATCATGGAGGTCACGGGTAAGATAATCGGGGTCGGTACCGGCCAGGCGAGTTGCTTCATGACGGTCAAGGTTCTGCACACCCAATTTCGGTTTCCAATGGTATTTCACATATACCGCTTTGCCTTCGGCGTTCACCCACACATACGTATTGACGCCAAACCCTTCCTGCATCCGGTAACTTTTCGGCGTGCCACGGTCGGAAAAAAGCCAGGTAATCATGTGGGTTGACTCCGGTGTCAGGGATATAAAATCCCAAAAGCGGTTATGTGCTGAAGAGGCTGATGGTATATTGGTATCTGGCGCACCTTTGAAGGCATGTACCATATCAGGGAACTTGATGGCATCCCGGATGAAAAACACGGGGAGATTATTTCCGACTAGGTCGTAGTTGCCATCCTGGGTATAGAACTTTACGGCAAAGCCCCGGGGGTCTCGTACCGTATCTGCAGAGCCCCGCCCTCCAGTGACAGTCGAAAACCGTACAAACACAGGGGTCTTCATTGCTGGATCCTGAAGAAATTTCGCCTTGGTATAAGGCTTCATACTCTTGTAAACCTGGAAGTAGCCATGGGCCCCTGCTCCTTTGGCATGGACAACCCTTTCGGGAATACGTTCCCTGTCAAAATGAGCCATCTTCTCAATAAGTTGGACATCCTGTAACAGCACCGGGCCGCGTTCGCCAACGGTCAAGGAATTCTGGTTATCAGTAACGGGTACACCCTGATTGGTTGTAAGGTGTCTTTTTTTCATGATACCCTCCTTCTATTATTGTATTGGTGAAAATATACCTTCGCTCAGAATGTCAGTCTCTAGCCGGCTCCCTTATGTTCTATTCTTAAGATAATCTTAGGTGTTGGTAGCGAAGTTGTCAACTCTACGTACTGTGAATCGCCATCGCAAATGGGACACTTGATGGAAGTGATGTTAAGAGGGAGTAGAAATAACAAACCGCTAAAAGGTGCAATTGAAGAACCGTTGCCGGCAGAGACAGAGGATACTATGGGCTCTGTCTTGATAGTCGCCACGAGCTAACCATCAGTATGCTAGCGATGAGGTATGGCAGGCCGATTAGCACCCATGCAAAGACGTGACTGTGGCCAGCATAGCAGCTTATGTGTATGCCTAGACCAACCGAGGTAAGAAATAGCAGTATCCCAGAGATCGCATCTTTCCACCAGGAAAGAATGCCCCCGGCTACTGCTATCGCTCCCAGAAAAACTACTGCGCCAGTTTCTATCGTAATTGGACCTGCGCCTCCAGTTATGGCCGAACCAATCAACATAAGCACAAACCAAATGGCTGCAATAGATGCTATGATCCGTCCTGCCCATCTCAGAAGCTTGATAAGATTAGAGTGGTGACCATCCAAATCGGTTTCCTCCCGGTATGAATTGAAATCCCGGTTGATAAGTACTGTTAAGATAAACTGTTGGTCACCCGGCGTCAACTACTTGGGTCGCCAGAGGGGCCCCCTTGCCTTGTTCGGACGTAAAAGATGTTTCACATAATGAGTAATTGTGCAATCAGGTAGCAAAGCAAGCGATTGTTACCTTATCTCTACATTCTGGACTCTTGTTATCTCTTTCTCATAACAAAGAACACCGAGCAACACAGTCTAGGGTTTTTCTTGAACATGTCTATCTCCCGCTGGTCATTGTCGAGTGCCATAAGAGCCTCGGAATCATCAGTATGTTTTGTTCGAATCTCGTTAATTCGCTTTTCCAGAGGGCCGTAGTACTCGATCCACCAAATGTCTTCCTGCAATGTGAAATACTCAAGTAGGTCATAACCGCAGCTAGAGATCTGTCCCAGTTTCTCGGTGATATTCCCTATCTCATCATGGACCACGAGGAACCCGTTTGGTCTGAGGAACCGTTGCCACTCCTCGAGCCCCCTTTTGAAACCGATTATCGATATGGAGCCCTCGGCCCAGATGATATCGAAGCTTCCATCGGGGAAATCCATATCGAGCATTGAGCATTTCATGGTCTTAACCCGGCCTGATAGCCCTGCCTTTTCAATCTTCCTCGTCAGTTTATCTAAGAGAAGCTGGTCAATATCCAACCCTATTATTTGTCCATTGCTTAAGCTTGCCAGTTCCATAGTCGGGACACCCGAGCCACAGCCCACATCCAGAATGCGGGGCTTATCCAATTTAGGAAGCACGTGAAACGCCTTTCTCGTGTATTCATTGAGACCTTCTCTTATCAGGTCTTTATCTATCTGGAATATTGTATCTTCGAGCATTAATTACCAGCCTCCTTAATATTTGGAGATAACAACGAAAATTCGCCCAACGTGCAATGTCCCTGGGAAGCAACTCCAAAAAACAGATGTTAGTCACTTTGTTTGATTTCCCCTCTTTATGTTGAGTCCCCCCTTCTATGTCGAAGCAGCCGCACGGCTCCTAGAAAGATATCCATTCTCGGTACCCTTTTCATATAGGCTACATAGTCGTCACCAAACTGCTCAATAAGGCATTTATCTTCCTCTTTACAACTCATATAGACAACTACTGTGCCTATCATACCCAGCAACCCGAATAACCAGTGCGGGTACCACAGTAAAGTAGTCACGAATATTGAGAAAACTCCACCGGTATATTGTGGGTGCCTGACCACGGCGTAGATTCCCGTATCTACCAGTCGGGTAGTATTCACAAACGATTTCCCCTTGGGGACGCCACCACGGCGTGGGAACAGGATGATTGGCGTCATTACCAGTACCATGCCGAAAGCCCAGACCACCCAGCCTACAACAAGCAATGCTGGGTAAAAGCTCGTCTCTATGACGCCTGCCAGGACGAGAGGATTAACAGGGAAACAGACTATGCACAGGATGCTGAGAGCTGCCACCCAGAAAATGCTCCTCTTGTTAGTCCATTTCGTTGCTTTCGAATTCATGCCCAGAGTCCAGGGTGCAGACATGACAAAGAACTCATTACTGCACCTGCTTTGAGAGCCACCTGGAGTAAAGGAGTAGCACGCCAGCGACGAGATAAGGCAAGCCGATTATTGACCAAGCCAAGACATGGCTGTGCCCTGCAAAACAGCCTATGTGTACACCTAAGCCGATAGAAGTTAAAACCAGAAGTATGCCAGCGGTCATATCTCGCCACCACGATGCAATACAACCAGCCAACCCAACTACCCCAATCAAGACTAGTGTGCCGCTTTCTATAGGCATTGGTCCTACACCTTCAGTTATAGCCGAACCAATCAACACAAGCACAAACCAAATGGCTGCAATAGATGCTATGATCCGCCCCACCCATCTCAGTGGTCTAGCTATTCGATATTTCTGGCCTTCCAACATTAGAGGCCTCTTCTGTTAGGCGGGATTTATGATACTACAAATGTAGCAATATTAGAATCCCTGACGACAAGGAGGCCACTCTGCCTAAAATCAGGTACATCGCTTACGCGACCAGAAGAGATACAACATTGAACCTCTTTTCACATTGTGCAAGTTAAGGACTCGAGCAGGCTATCCTGGTGCCCCGGTCGCACAATAGACAAGGGATTTGTCTTGGTGCATAATTAATTCAGCGTCAATCAAGATTATGAGAGGGAGCATGGAGAAGCCATTCACAGAGCAGGATAAGACCGCCACCATAGCTTCGTTGAGACCTCTGTTGCAGCCCCGTTCCATAGCTGTTATCGGAGCCTCGCGGCGGCAGGGAACCATCGGTAATAAGCTTTTCCATAACATATTACAACAGGAGTTCAGGGGTGTCGTCTATCCAGTGAACCCAAATGCTGAGGTGGTGGCCTCTGTAAAGACATACCCTTCTGTTTTAGATATTCCGGGAGAAGTGGACCTTGCAGTGGTGATTGTCCCGGCAGAAACCGTAGACCAGGTGATGGAACAATGCGGGCAGAAGGGCGTGCGAGGCGCTGTGATAATATCAGCCGGCTTTGGGGAAAGTGGGCCTGAAGGGATAGAAAGGCAAGAAAAGATACTCGGTATAGCCCGCCGCTATAAAATGCGCCTGATAGGCCCCAACTGCCTGGGGGTCATCAATACTGACGCGAAAGTAAATATGAATGGCACTTTCTCCCCCGTTTTCCCTCCTCCTGGAAATATTGCCCTGGGCTCCCAGAGCGGCGCCCTGGGACATGCTATTCTGGAATATGTGAAGAGCCTGAATATTGGTCTCTCCACTTTTGTCAGTATTGGAAATAGAGCTGACGTATCCAGCAATGACCTGCTGCAGTACTGGGAGGAAGACCCAGCTACTGATGTCATCCTACTCTACCTCGAGTCTTTCGGCGAACCCAGAAGGTTTGCCAGCATGGCTCGGAGCATAACGCCTATCAAGCCAATTGTAGCAGTAAAGAGCGGGCGCACCCCGGCAGGCTCCAGGGCGGCAGCATCTCATACAGGAGCACTGGCTACTGCCGAGGTAGCTTCCGAAGCATTGTTTGCACAGACGGGGATAATCCGGGTAGACACGTTGGAAGAGCTATTTGATGTGGCCAATCTGCTATCCCGCCAACCAATACCTTCGGGAAGGAGGGTGGTCGTACTTACTAATGGAGGTGGCCCGGGAATTCTAACTGCTGACGCCTGCGCTACCAGAGGCCTTGAATTGCCGTCTCTTTCAAAGAAGACCTATTCGGAGCTAGAGAAATTCTTGAAACCCAGCGCCAGCCTAACTAACCCCATCGATATGACTGCTGAAGCCGCGGGAGAGGAGTATAGCCAGGCACTCAAAGTTCTGGCGCAAGATGACTGTATCGACATTGCGATTGTCATCTTTATCCCGCCGATGCCCACCCAAACTGAAGCTGTAGCTGGCGCGATCCGGGAGGCAGCGCCGGAGTTCCGCGAACGGGGTAAGGTACTGATGGCTTCCTTTATGGGCCGGCGCGGTGCCTCCGCCGAACTGGGCTCTGGAGGAGAATGCAGTGTTCCCTCCTTTGCATTCCCTGAAGCCGCAGCCATGGCCATTGCCAAAGCTTGCGAGTACAATGACTGGCTGAGAAGACCAAAGGGGGCGATTCCGGAGATAGCGAACGCCAACGTGAGCAAAGCTAAGCAGATAATCGAAAGGGCTTTGGAGAGGAGCACAGGTCAACCCTCGTGGCTAGATGCTGCCTCTGTCAATGACCTTCTTGACTCCTATGAAATCCACCTGGCTCAGTCGAAGTCGGCGGCAACTGCCGCGGAGGCCGTCAGCGCGGCTAAGGAAATCGGCTTCCCTGTTGCTGTGAAGCTGCTTTCAGCCACGATAGCCCACAAAACAGAGCTTGGAGGCGTAATCCTCGATCTTCGCTCACCGAAAGAAGTAGAACAGGCATTTTTGCAAATCAAAGAGCAACTGACTCTTGTCGGGAGAGAAGGTGAGATGCAAGGTGTCACTATTCAACCAATGATAAATGAAGGAATCGAGGTAATTGTCGGCGTAACTCAGGACCCCTCTTTTGGGCCACTGATTATGTTCGGCATGGGTGGGACGCATGCTGAGTTGTTCAGGGACGTCACCTTTCGCATTCATCCGCTGACTGATGTTGATGCTTATGAGATGGTCCGCTCGGTCAAGGCTTATCAACTCCTTGATGGCTGGCGGGGGTCGCAGCCCTGTGACACAAAAAGCCTTGAGAGACTATTGCTGAAGGTCTCGGCAATGGTGAAAGACCTTCCACAAATAGCAGAGCTAGACCTCAATCCGGTGAAGGCTCTGGAGCGAGATAAAGGGTATACGGTAGTCGATGCCCGGATTATGCTCACTTAATCTTATTGCCATCGTCATTCCCCCGATTGTCTGAGAGGGTAACGGAAAACCAGAAAGTGCTGCGGCAAAACCAGTGAAATCACTTCCCGCACTGTGTGTCGTAGCACTCTAGCTTTGCAGTCCCCATTGACAGCAGGACATCACCTTAAATACCAATTGAGAAACTACTCTTCAGCGCTAAAAGACCACATAGCCAGAAGAATCATAACTGTCCCGAACACTGCCAGCACGATAACATTATCCCAGAGTGACATGTTATGCCCCAGCAGGTTGATGTTAAAAGGAGAGTCCGGCAGTGCTCCCAGCACTACCTGGCGAATCGGGGCTATGCCATAAGTAGCTGGATTGACCTTTACCAGGATATTCATCCATACAGGTAGCCCTTGCATTGGGAAGAACACTCCAGATAGGAACATCATCGGAAACATCAACATCTGCATTACTGCCTGGAACGCCTCCATGGATCTGATACGCGTAGCCAGTAAGACACCCAGAGAGCCTATGGAAGCCGCCAGCAGGAACATCAGCGGCAGTAGGGCAAGCACTGTCCATGTCGAAAGAGAAATGTCAACCAGGGGTGCGAATAATAGAACAACAATCCCCTGGAGCAGTGCCACTGTTGCTGCCCCGAGCGTTTTCCCTGCCGCCACTGAGGCACGGCTGATTGGGGCGACCAGCACTTCTTTGAGGAAACCAAACTCACGGTCCCAGACCACGGAGACTCCAGCCATAAATGAACTCATAAGCACTGTCATCCCGATAATGCCGGGGAACATGAACTGAGTGAAATTGACTCCAGGAGCAAGAAAGCCCATCCTGGTACTGAGTCCACTACCGAACACGCCCAGAAACAGAAGGGGGAATACTAAAGACCCAATCATGCGCATCTTATCATGCCAGAAGCGAAGTATATCGCGGTACCAGATAGTGTATACCCCTCGCAGGTTGTTCATCGCTTCCTCCTAACGCCGGGTATGACGGCCATGCTGGCGAACCATTGCCTTGAACACATCGCTTACTTCCTCCTCCCGTATTTCCCGCCCGGTGAGCTTGAGGAAGACATCATCCAGGCTCGGGCGGCGCAGGCTGACACTCAGTATCTTGGTGCCAAATTCCTTTATGAATACAGGGAGAAACTCTTCACCATTGTCTACTTCAAAGGTAAGGACATCCCTGTCACGTCTGGCCTCGATTTGATAGCGAAGCCTGATCTCTTCAGCCGCTTTGTCGCCGTCATCGCTTTTTACCGAGATTATATCCTGGCCTACAAGCTTCTTTAGCCTTTCCGGAGTATCAATGGTAACAAGCCTTCCGTGGTCGATGATAGCAATGCGGTCTGCTTTTTCAGCTTCATCCATATAGTGAGTAGTCAGGAAAACGGTAATGCCTTCACGCTGTCGTAGTTCGAGTATATATTCCCATATCCGGTTGCGCGTTTGCGGGTCCAGCCCCAGCGTGGGTTCATCGAGAAATAACACCTTGGGATAGTGCAGCAGCCCTCTCGCTATCTCCAGACGGCGTTTCATACCGCCTGAGTAGTAACGCACTTGATTATGGCGTCTGTCCCAGAGCTCAACCGTCTTGAGAATTTGCTCCATCTTCTTTTCGCGAACTGCGGCGGGCACGTTATACACCAGGGCATGAAACCGCAGGTTCTGTAATCCACTCAATCGATCATCCAGGCTGGGGTCCTGAAAGACCAGCCCGATTGACTGGCGCACTTGACTCTGCTGACGCACCACGTCAAACCCGTTAATAATGGCTTTCCCCGACGTTGGTTTGGATAGGGTACACAAGATGTTGATAGTAGTAGTTTTCCCCGCTCCGTTCGGGCCCAGAAAACCAAAGATTTCGCCCTGTGCCACAGTAAAACTGATGTCATCCACCGCGACTAGCTCGCCGAACCGCTTGACCAGATTCTCCACCTTAATAATGTGATTAACCATGCTTCTCCTACTCCCGGCTGGATACAGTTCTACCCTTATTTAGACACTGCCATTTTAAGCTGACTGCCGTTTAGAAGCAAGGCGTGTAACATCGAGCCAAGATATAGGGTTAGGATATCTGATGGGACTATTGTGACAGAAGTCCTGCATCAGGTGGGAACCTTACTCTCCCGCAACATTCCATCGAATCGTTACCCAATGTTCTGTCCAAGAGGATAAGCATCCCGCTTAGAAGTCACTTCCTGACCTAAAAGGCGTCTTGCCCTTGACTATTGCCATG
>Ga0315545_1002471_pt1 | contig 16658 bp, 17 predicted proteins | sample SalMarSW160210MG_FD_203096 | JGI IMG/M metagenome (GOLD analysis project Ga0315545, IMG submission 203096) | Salt marsh sediment microbial communities from the Plum Island Ecosystem LTER, Massachusetts, United States - Salt Marsh Sediment SW1602-10 ...
CCCTCCAGTTTCTCACGGCCATACCAGAATCAATGGGCGCCGAAGAACACCTCATCCGCGCCTTCAGAGCCATGGAGGCTTTTCGCCCAGACCACGTGATCCTTGACGCCATCTCAGCCTGCAATCGTATGGGTTCAGAGGCTGCCGCCTTTGACTATGTGATGCGCCTCATCAATGCCTGCAAGGAGCAGGGAGTGACTATCGTGCTCACCAACCAGGCCGCAGGCCTGAAAGAAGAGCAGGAGATCAGCGGCATCGGCATCTCCTCCCTGGTAGACGCAGTCATCTTGCTGCGCTACAACGAGATAGGCGGCGAGATCAACCGCACCCTGCTGGTCATGAAATCTCGCGGCTCCAAACACTCCAACCAGTACCGCGAGTTTCTCATCACCGACCAGGGCATTGACGTCGTTGATGCTTACGTGGGTAAGGGCGGTGTGCTGACCGGCACAGCCCGCCAGGAGCAGGAGGAAAGGGAAGCAGTGGAGCAACGAACCAGAGAACAGGAAATCAAGCGCAAGGAGGACGAAGTCATTGAAAAGCGAGCAGAGCTCGAGGCGCAGACTGAACATCTACGAGCTGAACTCTTGGCCGCTGAAGCAGAGCTGGAATCCCTTCAACTGGAAATGAGCATGCGCCGGCGCAGCAGAAACGATCGAGCGAGAATCCGGGCTGCGGCTGCTGACAGCCCTCGGCTCGGGATGAAGCGGAAAGGCGTAGGAGGGAAAGGGGGTCCAAAATGAGACAGGCTGCTCAAAGAACAAAGAAAGAGGGCTCTGAAACTCAGGGTAAAACGTACATGCTACGGCTCTTTGTGGTCGGTGACGAGTCCAATTCCAAACAGGCCAGAGAGAATCTCCTGAAGATCTGCGAGGAGCACCTCAAAGGAGACTACAAGATCGAAATCGTAGACGTATTTGAGGATTTTGAGGCTGCACTTAAAAACAATATCCTGTTGACACCGGCACTGGTGGTGGTCAGCGCCTCGCCGCCGGTCACGATCTTTGGCAACCTGAGCGATACCGAAAAGGTCCTTAGCGCCTTGGGACTGTCTGGAGGTAAATCATGAGCAGCAAAAAGCCAACTTACCAAGAACTCAAGGCCAAACTGGCCGAGGCCGAGGAGATCATTGCAGCCTTGCGCAGGGAAGAGGTGGACGCCGTTGTCGGCAACCACCACGTTGTTCTCCTACGTCTGAAAGATGCGGAGGAGGCGCTGCGGGAAAGCGAAAAGAGATACCGAACCATCCTTAAAAGCATCGAGGAAAGCTACTACGAGGTGGACCTTGCCGGGAACCTGACATTTTTCAATGATTCGACATGCAGCATCCTTGGGTATGGCAGAGATGAACTGATCGGCATGAATAACCGCACGTTCATGGACCGGGAAAATGCTAAAAAGGTGTTTCAGGCATTCAGCAAGGCATACGGCACGGGAAAGCCAGCAAAAGGCTTTGATTGGGAGATTACAAGAAAAGACGGAACCAAAATATATGTAGAGACTTCTGTATCATTGAGAAAGGATTCAAAAGGTCATCCAATAGGGTTTAGGGGTATTGGGAAGGATATTACCGAGCGTAAACGTGCGGAAGAACAACTCACCGCCTCCCTCAAGGAGAAAGAGCTCCTCCTCCATGAGATCCACCACCGGGTGAAGAACAACATGCAGGTGATCTCATCGCTCCTCAAGCTCCAGGCAGAGTCCATTGAAGATGAGGCCCTGCGAGAGGCCTTCAGGAACAGCCAGCACCGGATACGGGCCATGTCGCTCGTCCACGAGAAGCTCTACCAGTCAAAGGATCTCGTACACGTCCCGTTCAGAGACTACCTCACCTCGCTCATCCGATACATCTACCAGTCCTACACACCCAAGGCGGGAACAATCGAGCTCGTAACCGAGATCGAGGAGCTCCCCCTGGCTATCACCCATGCCATCCCCTGCGGGCTGATCACCAACGAGCTTCTCTCAAACGCCCTGAAGCACGCCTTCCCCGGGGAAAGGACGGGCACCATCACCCTCTCCCTCCGCTCTCCCGAACCCCACACCTACGAGCTTACCGTGAGCGACGACGGGATCGGCCTCCCCGAGGCAATCGACCTCAAGACCACCACATCCCTGGGACTCCACCTGGTTACTATCCTGGTGGAGGATCAGCTCAAGGGGGAGATAATGGTGGAGAGAACGGGGGGAACCACCTTCCACATTGTATTCGGGGTACCGGAATGAACCAGCCAAGGATCGTGATCGTTGAGGATGAGCGGATCATTGCCGAGGATCTCAAGAGGAGCCTCGAGATGAGAGGCTACCGCATAGCCGCCATTGTCTCTTCAGGGGAGATGGCCCTTGAGAAAGTCTCTGAGCAACAACCCGATGCCGTGCTCATGGACATCGCACTTTCAGGAGAGATGGACGGCATCCAGGCGGCAGAAAAGATACAGGAACTCTTTGGTATCCCCGTTGTCTACCTCACTGCGTATATGGATGAGGAAAGACTCACCAGGGCACAGCGCACAGGGCCATGCTTCTCCTGTATCAAGCCCTTTGACGAGGGTGAGCTTGCCGCTACCATGGACAAGGTCCTTAAAGGGCGATAGGGAGCAGGTGGATGCCTTTTATTCGCCTTCGCCAGAATACACCGCAGCTTGTCAGAGCGAAGCGGAGCTCCCGCCCAAGGGCCTGTCCGCCTGGCGGATTAGAATGGCTATGATGTTAACCCCAACGGCATGGCGGTACAATCACTGCATACTATTTCAAAGGGACTCTCTTCCCCGGATCATATATCGGCGTTAAAAAAGCATAACATTATAAATCATACCACGCTTGAGCCAGGTCGTCAAACGTTAAGCTCGGGTTGTGATAGCCTTTATCATTTCAATTCCTGTTTTTTAAATCTATCGCCAGGATATTTTCCGTGATCCAAAAAGGTTTTTTTGCCTTGCTGATAAAAAGGGAGGATGCTTGAAATTAATTTTCGTGTGATGTAACCTATCAATTATGGGATTCATCTCCTTTCTCCTTCGAGGAAATGAAAAAGTTTCTGGTGAATTCAAGTTAATCTTCATTGCTCACAATGTGAGAAAGATCTGGCTGTATTTAAAGGCCAACCAGCAAAACCATGCCGGAATGTGCCCAGCACCCGGCTGTTAACCCGATGTTTTTGAGAAGAGTAGTTTTTGAGCACAGTTTGGAGATATTTTTGATAATAGAACCAAAATAAATGGTTCCTCACCATAAAAAATCGCTGGTTGTCTGCCCCGCCGATAAAAATTCCGGTAATCAGTTACTAGACAGGGTCTTCAGGCTATCATATCTTTGTGTTTTTGAGTACTGACACTATCAAGGAAAGGACGGTTAATGGCGAAAAGCTAATATTTTCTGGAAGGAAGGATCCATGAAAGATGAAAATAAGAAAAAAGAAGAGCTTATAAATGAGCTGGTAAAATTGCGCAAACGGATTGCGGCGTTGGAAGGATCAGAAATAGAGCGTAATCGAGCTAAGCAGTCTGTAATAAAGCCAAAAGGAATGGCGAATACCCTTTACGTTATCGACGGCCCCGATAAAGGAAAGTTATTCACTGTCTCTGATGGCATCACTACTATCGGGAGATCCCCTGACAATGATATACGTATCTCGGATAGGACGGTTTCACGGCATCATGCCAAGCTCTTAGTGAAAGGGGATAGGATTGTTATAGTAGATTTAAATACTCTTCGAGGTGTCCTCATTGACGGAGAGAAAGCAGAGCCAGAGAGGAAAACCGAGATAAGTAAGGAAAGCAGTGTGACTATAGGAAATACCACTCTCTCGTTTCAGGAGGGGTTGTCCAGGAAAATAACATCTCAGGCGCACCTTGCTGCTCCGGACAGAAGACCCTTTGATTCAAGTAAGTCCTTTATAGGGAGCCAAAGGGATTATACTCATAACTTGGAACTACTCCTACGAGCATCAAATATTCTTTCTCAATCGCTTGATATCGGCGAACTGCTGAGTGAGGTGGTAGATCAAATTTTTGCTCTTTTGAAAAGAATCGATCGAGGAGCCATCCTACTGTTGGACAGAGAGACTGGTGAGTTACATGAGGCGGTTTCAAAGACGAGAACAGAGGATAAAGAAGGAATTTTCTCTAAGATTAACTACAGCAGGACTATTGTTAAAAGGACTATACAAGACGGTGAACCGGTAACGATATCCGACTCGAGCCTTTTGGACAAAGCTGACCTTTCCGATAGCATGAAACAGATGAATGTAATGTCCGTTATGTGTGTTCCCCTTAAATATAAAGGGGATGTGCGGGGAGTAATCTATGTGGACTCCATTGGATTACCCGAGGGATTCAGAAAGGATGACCTTCAACTGCTTACTGGATTAGGCAATACCGCCGCCATTGCCATAGAGAATGCACAGCTGTATGAGAAGTTAAAACAAGAGCTGGATGAGCGAAGGCATTCAGAGGAGGCGCTGAGAAAGTCGGAACAGGAGAAAGCGGCTATTCTTGACAGCATGGTAGAGCTTGTGGCGTACCAGGATACAGCACATAAGGTCTTATGGACAAACAGGACCGCAGGTGAAACGGTAGGTTTGATGCCTGAGCAACTGGTGGGCCGTCATTGTTACGAGATCTGGCAACAGCGTAGCGAACCCTGTGTCGATTGCCCTGTTCAAAAAACTCATGAAACAGGTCAACCACAGGAAGGTGAAATAACAAGCTCCGATGGGCGATCCTGGTTCATACGAAGCTGCCCAGTCATGGATGAAAATGGCAATATTATGGGTGTAGTAGAGACCACTCTAGAGACTACCGAGAGAAGGGCCGCTGAGGAAGCCCTTCGGAGAAGCGAGGCCCAGAAAAAAGCAATCCTCGATGCCTCAATTGACAGAATTCGGCTCTCCGACACGGATATGAGGATAATCTGGGCAAATGAAACACATGCCAGAGAACTCAATATCGCTCCCGAAGACATAATAGGCCAGTACTGTCATAAAGTCTTTGTTGGCAAGAATTCCCCCTGTGATAAATGTCCTGCCCAAAAAGCACTCAAGACCGGTAAGATTGAACATAGTGTGTTGGTTCATCCCCAGCCGGAGATTGAAGGCGGGGATAAATATCTCGATTCCTATGCGGTGCCCATAAAAGATGAAGCAGGTGATATCGTACATATTCTGACTATCACCAGGGACATCACCGCTGCCAAAAAAGCAGAGGAGCAGACCAAACAATCTCTCAAAGAGAAAGAACTCCTCCTCCAGGAAATCTACCATAGGGTAAAGAACAACATGCAGGTGATCTCCTCATTGCTCAAGCTCCAGGCCGAAACCATAAAAGACGAGCGCCTTCGTGCACCCTTCAGGGACTCCGAGCACCGGGTTCGGGCCATGTCGCTCGTCCACGAGAAGCTCTACCAGGCGAAGGATCTCGCGCACGTACCGTTCAAGGACTACCTCACCTCGCTCATCCGATACCTCTACCAGTCCTACACACCCAAGGCGGGAACAATCGAGCTCACCTCAGAGATCGAGGAGATCCCCCTGGATATCACCCTCGCCATCCCCTGCGGGCTGATCACCAACGAGCTTCTCTCAAACGCCCTGAAGCACGCCTTCCCCGGGGAAAGGACGGGCACCATCACCATCGGCCTCCGCTCCCCCGAACCCCATACCTATGAGCTTACCGTGAGCGATGACGGGATCGGCCTCCCCGAGACAATCGACCTCCACACCACCAAATCCCTGGGTCTCCACCTGGTGAGTATCCTGGTGGAGGATCAGCTCAAGGGGGAGATTGAGGTGGAGAGAACGGGAGGGACGAGGTTTCGGATTACCTTTAAGGTGCGGTGAAGAGGGTACGGTTGGGAGGAAGGCAGTTGGCAGTTGGCAGTAGGCAAGACTGTGGGGCGAGTTATGTCGCAAAGTTTCAAGGATCTGACTGTTTACAAGAAATGCTTTAGTCTGGCTATGGAGATTTTTCAGATTAGCAAAGGATTCCCGAAAGAGGAAATTTATGCTCTTACCGGTCAAATAAGACGATCATCAAGGTCTGTTTGTTCGAATTTAGCCGAGGCATATCGCAAGCGCCTCTATGAAGCCCATTTCATTAGCAAGCTCTCAGATGCTGATATGGAGAATAGTGAAACGCAAGTCTGGCTCGATTTCGCTCTTGCCTGTGAATACATTTCACAAGAAACACATGATGATCTCACAAACAAGTCGGAAGAAGTAGGTCGCATGGTAAATCATATGATTGAACATCCTGATAAATATCGCCGAAAGGGCTCATGAAATGGATTCCTGAACTGTTGAAATCGCAATTGGCCGATTACTATTCGGTGGCTATTGCCTATTGCCAACTGCCTACTGCCAATTGTCAACTAGAGTTTAGAGTTACTCTATCTTGGAGGAGAAAATGAATAAGCCCAGGATCTTGATTGCGGAGGATGAGAGGATCGTGGCTGAGGATATCAAGAGGTCCCTGGAAAGGTTTGGCTATGAGATCTCCGCAATAGTAGCATCGGGCCAAGCTGCCATAAAAAAGGCAAAGGAGGAAAACCCTGATTTGGTGCTCATGGATATTGTGCTGGAGGGAGCGCTCGATGGCATAGAGGCAGCACAAGAGATACGGAATCAGCTCAAGATCCCGGTTGTATTTCTCACTGCGTATGCGGATGAGCATACGCTCTTGCGGGCGAAGCTCGCAGAGCCATACGGCTATATCCTGAAACCCTTTGAGGACAGGGAGCTTTACGCTGTCATAGAGATAGCGCTCTCCAAATATGAGACGGAGAAAAAGCTCAAACAAAGCGAACAGTTCTCCTCAAGCCTCCTTACCAATGCCCCTAATCCCATCATCGTGATCGATCCGGATACCTCCCTGCGATATGTGAATCCAGCCCTTGAGAGGCTCACCGGGTTTTCTGCCTCCGAGATCATCGGCGTGAAAGCCCCCTACCCCTGGTGGACGAAAGAAACCCTGGAGAAAACCCGAGGGGACCTCGAGGAAGCCATGAGCAGAGGAGTGGAGAGGCGTGAGGAGCTCTTCCAAAAGACGGACGGCGAGCGGTTCTGGGTTGAGATCACCGCACAACCAATAAGGGAAAACGGTCAATTCAAATATTACCTGGCAAACTTGGTTGATATCACCAAGCGCAAGCGGGCGGAGGAGACCCTGCGGGAGAGTGAGGAGAGGTACCGCTCCTTAGTGCAGTCCACTGAAGATTCTATATACTTGGTAGACAGGGATTACAGGTATCTGTTCATGAACAAACAACATCTATCAAGGTTTGGCTTGCCACTACATAAAGTCATAGGCAGGCCATATGCCGAGTTCCATTCCGAACGAGAAACAAGAGAATTTGCAAACAGAGTAAAAGAGGTATTCAAAACCGTCAACTCGATGTCCTATGAATACAGAAGCGAGAGGGACGGCGGCTATTACATCCGAACCTTAAGCCCTGTTAAAGGACTGGATGGAGAAATACTTGCCTTAACTGTACTTTCAAAAGACATCACCGAGCGCAAGCGGGCGGAAGAAGAACTAAGAAAATCACATGAACAGCTCCGCAACCTGGCAGACCACCTCCAGTCCGTGAGGGAAGATGAAAGAACCAGCATAGCACGAGAAATTCACGATGAGCTGGGCCAGGCATTGACCGGCTTGAAGATGGACCTTTCCTGGGTGGCAAAGAGAATACCGGAAGATCAAACAGGGCTCCTCGAAAAACTACACTCAATGTCAGAGCTCACCGGTACGACGCTCAAAACAGTGCAGAGGATTTCCACCGAGCTGAGGCCCGGGCTTTTGGATGATCTCGGGCTGGTGGCGGCAATCGAATGGCAGACAGAGGAATTTCAATCCAGAACGGGTATTACCTGCAAACTTACCATTGATCCAGAGGATATTGTCATTGATGAAAAACGCTCCACCACACTCTTTCGAATCTTACAGGAGTCCCTGACCAACATATCCCGCCATGCAGGGGCAACAAGGGTCACCGTGAGCCTGAAAGAAAAAGATGGTCAAATAGCACTCAGGGTGCGAGATAATGGAAAGGGAATAACAAAAGAACAGCTTTCGAGTAATAGGTCGTTTGGTATTATAGGCATACGTGAACGGGTTCATCATCTTCGAGGTAAGGTGAGAATCAGCGGCAGTCCCGGCAAAGGGACAACGGCCATGGTGAGGATGCCGATTAAGGATTGATTTTGGATTTGCGATTGTCGATTTCGGATTGAGGGATTGAGGGATTGAGGGATTGCCAATTTGCGATTTGCGATTTGCGATTTTGGATTGGGGGATTGAGGGATTGGGTATTGGAGATGGGACATAGATAGTCTGACCGGTTACATGTTGGCCTGGTATTTTATGCTGGTTAATTGATGAAGATCATACGTTACTTCCAATGATAATAGCGCTTATTTCGTTAAGTATATTTTGCAGAGATGGCATGCTCGATGGAATTATCTTATCCGGCGTATGCTTGTGGTGAGGATGGGTATCTATGTCTGCATGGTGCGGAGCATTGTCATAGCGGAACAGCATTCGCCCAGCGCTGTTCATATAATGGAACCTGTATTTATCTATAGAAATAGTATTACGAAATTGAACGGCAAATATGCTGATCTCTAAAATTGAGGAGTCTATGATGAGGAGATGGCCTTTTAGATAGACTGTCTCTAAGGCAGGGCCAACATATTTCTGAATATTTGAAGATAAAACAATAGAGGATGAGGCAATGGTCTTTTCAATATCTTCAACAAATTTTTGTATCACTGGATTGCTGAACGAATTGCAGACTGTGTTTTGCTCCACCTGGCAAGGAGCTTTGCGAACGCATACCAGTCGAAATAATCAGCTTCATCTTCTATTTGACCAGCTTCAAACTCTTTAAGGAAATTATGGGTGGTTCGCTGGTATTTTTGTTCGAACTCATGTAAGACCTTTTCGTAAAATGCCACGGCATTTGAGTATAGGTCATATTCACGCTTTAAAGAAATCTTGATTTCATCGGACTGTTTCATAAAATGTTTATAAACTATAGGAATCTTGAAAGTCAAGAAATTTGGCCATTTTTAGATTCATGTAAGTAATTGAGCAAAAGCATACGGGCTGCAAATAGGGTGAATATGCGCCCCGGTTAAATAGTCCCGCCCCGTGGAATCCCCCTGGCCCAGACCGTATGGACAGGATTGTTCTTGTGCAGATGCACTACTCGTACCCTGTCTGCATTCAGCATACAGGCAAAACGCACCAGGGCGGGCCGCAGGGGGTTACGCCTAACGGCGGAAATTCCACAGGGTAAACATTTAACGAGGTAAAGATTGTGGAATGAAAGAGATTTTGGATTTGCGATTTTGGATTGGGGGATTGGGGATTTTGGATTGATGCACATAGCAATAAGGTAAATACAGATAGACAAGTTGTATTGAAATATGTATTATTATGCCATATATTAAATATGGTTAAGGGAGGTGTACATGGGAAAAACCACGGTCTTTATTGATGAGGAATTATTGAAAGCAGCCACTGAGGCTATAGGGGCTCGTACCAAGAAAGAGGCTATTGAGGCCGGTCTATTATCTCTGGTTCGTCGGCACAACAGAGAACAACTGAGAAAAGAGCTGGGCACCTTTGATATAGATTTGACTGTGGAAGAACTGGAAAGGCTGAGAAATGCCGAATGATATATTCCTAATTGACACCTCCGCCTGGCTTTTTGCCCTGAAAAAGGATTTTATACCCGAAGTAAAAGAACGAATAGATCGCTTGCTCAGGGATGGTGTCGTTATCACAACTGGTATCATAAAGCTGGAAATTATCGGCGGCGCAAGGACACAATACGAGTTTCAAAGACTTACAAGCAGGTTTAATGCTCTGGATGATATCAAGACGGATGACGCAATATGGAAAAAGGCCTGTGAGCTAGGATTTGCACTCAGGAGGAAAGGGATTACGGTTCCGCATACGGACATTCTGATAGCGGCGTGCTCTCTGCAATCAGGATCTGTTATTGTGCATGCCGATGCACATTTTGACTTAATGGCCGGACATACTGGAATAAAGGTAGAAAGCCTTGTTCACATAGTGAGGAAGAGAGGATTGTAGATCTTAAATTTACGATTTACGATTGGCGATTTGCGAGTTTGAATTTTCAATCGAGAGGAGAGGTTGAATGAAGAGGAATTGAAGAAAAGAACCAAACAATTTGGACTGCGAATAATGAAGCTTGTGGCTACTCTACCGAAAAGCATTAAAGGTCGCGCAATAGGTAATCAGCTGATTCGGTCAGGGACTTCTGTTGGAGCTAATTACCGCGCAGCATGCAAAGGTCGTTCGAAAGCAGAATTCATTGCAAAGCTGGGGATAGTTGAAGAGGAGGCTGATGAAAGTGCCTATTGGATGGAATTAATTATTGAGGGTGATCTTTTGAAAAAAGAAACAGTACAACCCTTGCTTGACGAAGCAAATGAAATCGTAGCTATTATGGCTGCGTCACGTAAATCTGCTGCGCAGATAAGGGAAAAATCGCAAATTGTAAATCAAAAATCGCAAATGGGAGAGCTTCCATGATCCGGATCCTCATCGCCGATGATCATACGGTTGTTCGGGAAGGATTGAAGCAGATTATCTCAGAAACCCCTGATATGAGTATTGCTGATGAAGCGGTTAATGGGCATGAAGTACTCAACAAGGTGCTGAAAAATGACTATGATGTGGTGGTGCTGGACATCACCATGCCCGGTATCAACGGGCTTGATGTGCTGAAGCAAATAAAGGCTCAAAAACCCAAGCTCCCCATTCTGGTGCTGAGCATGCATCCGGAAGAGCAATACGCAGTGAGGGTTATAAAGGCGGGTGCGTCTGGTTATTTAACAAAGGAAAGCGCATCCGATGAGTTGGTTGCCGCCATACGAAAGGTATCATCAGGCAGAAAATACATTACTGCTTCACTTGCCGAGAGAATGGCATATAACCTAGAAATTGATACCGAAAAACCCCTACATGAGTCCCTCAGTGATAGGGAGTATCAGGTGCTTTGCATGATCGCCACCGGTAAAACGGTAAAGGAGATCTCAGAGAGGCTTTTTTTGAGCGGAAAAACGGTGAGCACCTATCGAACCCGTATCCTCGAGAAGATGAATATGAAGAACAATGCGGAGCTGACCTATTATGCTATAAAGCATGGGCTGGTGGAGTGACCGAAAAGAATGTCATTGGGTCATTGATAGTGTCAGTAAGTCATTGAGTCATTGAGTCATTTATAGTGGGGGAAGACATTATGAAATTAGAGCAATGACAGGTTTACCAGCTTTCCATGGATTTAGGCGAAAGAGTTTGGGAAATCGTTATTGAGTGGGATTATTTTGCAAAAGATACTATTGGCAAACAGTTTGTCAAAGCAGTTCTATAAGCCTCCTGGTTTCTTTTGCCTGTAATTTTCGATGAATGTCTTCATCTCTTTAACAAAGCCTTCGATATCTGCAAGATTGTTCTTTGCTATTAGATGCAACTCCCTATCGCTGACCTCATGATAAAAGTGTACCAATCGATTTCTGTAGCCTGCCATTAATCTAAGCCTTTCAGCGAGTTGCTCTGTAATGACTCCCCTATCACCAAGCGCGCTTGCTATTTCCTTATATTCGACAATGCCCTTATCGGCAGTCTTTGCAACAATGTGTCTGCCGATATCAAAAACGGCTTCCAGCGACCGTCTTAAATAACTCTCAGCTATAGCGGGATTATCATCCTCAAGAAAATCCCTTTCATCGAGATATGATAACCTCTTCAACCTTGCGACAGCCTTATTAATAGATCCGAGTCTATCCTCTATCAGCTTTATATTCAAATTGGAAATAACCATTGTCGATAGCCTCTAAAAGGTCACTTTCATTACGCTTGAATATCTCAAGTTCATCCGATGCAAACATCATCACCCTTTCCTCATAGGTCTCTCTATATCCCTCATTTAATGAATAGACATTGATTCCCTTTATGACCTCAAGCTTTATGATATGGTCAACTTCGTGTAAAAAAAGAAGGTCAGCCCTAAACGGGGAGACGAGATCCTGGAGGTCAAGACTCAAAGCCGCATAAACCTCGAGGCTATTTTGGGGAGGGATCTTGAATAAAACCGCAAAATCAATATCCGATTCCGCATCTTTCAGCCCTACCTGTTTTCCTTCCAAGAGAGCCTTTCCCTCCTCTTTCTGGGAACCGAAGAGGTAACACAGGGCCACATTATATTTCTTGCATATCCGTTCAATCTGCTTCATCTTCCACAAACTCCCCGCCTTGACTCCTCTTTCAACCGTCTCAAGCGAGCTACATAAATCTTCCAGCGAAAATACCCCAGATGAAAGGAAAATACAAACTTAATTTAATTTCGACTTAAGCGTTTCATACTCGAAGATGATTTTGTCTCCAGCTCTTACCTCTTAAGCCAAATGACAGCGGAGCGCTATGACCAAATGACAAATTATGACTCTTATTTATATTTACAGCGAAGCTAAATGACGTAATGACATAATGACCATGCTTTACTGCCTACTGCCTACTGATCTTTGCCCACTGACTCATTGTAGTCCAAATAATGACAAATCAATTGGACAAAATCCTACAAAAAAATCAGACAGTTACCGATACAACTTCCCTATCTAATGTCCTATCCTGTGGGTGAAGTGATCTCGCGGAGAGAAGATGGGGATTGAAAGATAGGGATACTGGATGCTTGATACTTGAAAATGGAAACTGAAACCGGATGCTCGAAACTGGATACCGCGGCGCACTGCCAGTTACTTCTACACGATCATAAGAATAACGTGTCATAGATGGCTTGAAGCGCAAGTTGCGGGGGTGACAAATTGAACCGGGTTACTGAGGTTTTGATACAGCGACTGGAAGATAAGGGGCTGCTAGCTCGTAGAGAAATTGAAAATGGAAACTTAACGCCTGGATTTCCGTTGCCGCAGATAAGTCCAGATTGCCCCGGTAAAACCAATAATTGCAAGGGCGATAAATAAAATGGTTAGGTTAGTCATTATCAGAACCTCCATCGATTACGTAGCCCCATATGAAAAAAGCTATAGCGGCTAATAAGCCAATAATCAGATTTGAAATATTCTATTGATCTTTGACAATATTAAAGATTTTGGAACGTTAGTCTATTTGCGGATCAAAGTACTAGGCTACTTTCTCAAGAGGTATGTTCTCAATATTAATGTTAACAAGGTCTGATATGTCCATTTTTTCACTTACATCCAAGATTTCTATACCGACGATATGGCCTTTTTCATCAAGATCAACCGTTACACCTTCCTCAATATCCATAGAGTCACAGACCCCTGCTTCTCTCAGTCTAATGTATAATGCATCAATACTCTTGCTATATTCAATTCTCATAGTGTTACCCTCTAAAAGGTGTTTTCCTGATAGTAACTGTGATAATGAACATATGCTCGGGTTCTTCTTTAAAGGTTACTCGCAGATATCTCCCATTGATGAACTTAAAGGCATTAATACGCCCTTTTATGCTTTGTTCCAAAAAATCTGCGTCTTCAATAGCAGACTTTACCTCATCTTCGATAACATGACGATCTCTCATGCGCCTTTTGGCATGTCGGTCATATTTGATAAGCTTCATTGTATTAAATTTAACAAAACCCAATAGGGGAGTCAATGATAAAGAAATAATGAGCTTCAAGCCCGCCCTGGCGCGACGGGTTTAAACCAGCATGTTAAGTCTATAAAGCGCTACGTGCACGGATCAGCCTATTAAAATTATAAGTCAGGTCTGGGCCAGGGTATCAATTTTCATGTAACGAGGCCTCGCTATGACAAGCCAGCAAGCCAAAAACGAACTCTTTGAATCCAACTGGTTAACCGATAAAACGAAGGAGCGTGATACGATGAAGATATTTATCGCCGATGACTCACTGATTATCCGCGAGCGCCTAAAGACAATGCTGTCTGATTTTCCGGAAGTTGAGATTGCAGGGCAAGCAAAGGACACACCTGAAGCGATCAAATCCATACAAGAGCTGAAACCCAACGTGGTGATACTCGATATCCGGATGCCTGGCGGAAGCGGGATTGAGGTGTTGCAAACCATTAAAAAAGACCTGCCTGATATAAAGGTAATCGTATTCACGAATTATCCCTACCCGCAATACCGTAAAAAGTGCATGGAATTGGGGGCGGATTTCTTTTTCGCGAAATCAACCCCCTTTGAGGAAGTCGTGAATGCCATCAGCGAATTGAACTACCGTAACGGTGGCAGGAAATTTGCAGAATAACAGGCAATATTACAATCCTTTGCCCGTGCCAATTCACCCCCACCGTCGCAAAAGATGGGGTGTCATGCCGATTTTCCTTCGCTTTTCACATGTCCCTGGCGCAATGAGGAGGGGAAGGGGTTGCTAAAGCCGGTGGTGAAAGCGATACCATTGACCGATGTCGAGCGTTAGAAACCTCGTAATAGCCAGTGAAGGGGAAGCTCATGCCGAAAGCAAGGATCTTGATTGCGGAGGATGAGAGGATTATCGCCGAGGATATCAAGAGGCCCCTGAAATGGATGCTGACAAGAAGCATGGACCTTGATTCTCCTAAGAAAAAATCTCATGAACTGTATGATCCTCCTTACGGCAACTTGCCCGATCTCAACACCACTCGGCTTAGCCTGGATTCAGTCGGGAAAGATGTCCTTGTTGATATTGTGAGCGACTTTCTCGACATCCTCGAAACATCGGCGGCCGTGTACGAGAAAAACGGAGACTATGCTCTCGGTATCTTCAGTTCGGGATGGTGCAAATTACTAGACAGTGCTTCAAGAAAACTATGTAACACCGGGGATAATAATACCGCATTAAAAAGCGGCCAATGGCACTGCCATGAATCCTGCTGGAATGAAGCGTCGAAGGTTTCCATCGAGAGCGGCCAATCGGTTGACATAGAATGTCGGGGTGGCATCCGTCTATTGGCCGTTCCGATCCGGGCAGGAGGAGAAATCGTCGGCTCTATCAACTTCGGCTACGGCGATCCTCCCACAGACCGGCAGAAGTTGAGAGAGATCGCGGAAAGATACGGCCTCAGCGTAGATGAACTTCGCAAGGCGGCTGAGGAATACAAGCCTCGACCTCCTTTCATCATTGACATGGCCAAGAGGCGTTTGGAGACTTCAGCCAGATTGATCGGCGAGATTGTAGAACGGAGTCGAGCAGAAGAGGCACTACGGCATGAACGAGATTTTGTGGCCCGAATCATGGAGACGAGCCCGGTGTGTATCACCATGGTAAACAGGGAGGGAAAGATCATCTTTTCAAATCAAGGCACTGAGGAGGTGCTAGGACTTCCTCCTGATGAGGCTATTCAACGCACCTACAACTCCCCTGAGTGGCGTATCACCGATTATGACGGGAACCTTATGCCTGATGAACAATTGACCTTTCGGCAGGTAATTACAACTGGCCAGCCTGTCTATGATGTACGCCATGCCATCGAATGGCCGGACGGGAGGAGGGTACTGCTCTCTGTAAGCGCTGCCCCTCTCTTTGATAGGTCCGATCAGGTGGAGGGAGTGGTATGTTCAAGTGTGAATATTACAGAGCAGGAACAGACATCGATGGCTCTCCGGAAGAGAGAGGAACACTATCGTTCCCTCTTTGAGCAGTCCAGAGACCCTATTTATCTTACTACCCGTAATGGGAGCTTTATTGACATCAATCAGGCGTTCTTAGATCTTTTCGGGTACAAGAAAGAGGAGATAAAAGATCTGAATGCAGGGGCTATCTATGTGCATCCGGAAAGCAGGGCAGGATTCAAGCGCGAGGTGGAAAAGAAAGGATTCGTGAGAGACTTTGAAGTAAAGCTTTGCAAAAAGGATGGCATCGAGATGGACTGCCTGCTCAACACAATACTGCGAAAGTCAGATAACGGAAGCATAATCGGATACCAGGGCATAATTCGGGATATTACCGAGCGCAAGCGAGCAGAGCAGGAAAAACGGGAACTTCTGGCCCAGCTGTTACAGATGCAAAAAATGGAGGCCATTGGTAACCTGGCAGGAGGCATCGCGCATGACTTCAATAATATACTCTCGATCATCCTCGGTAATACCGAGCTCGCGCTCGAGGACCTGCATGAGGACAGCCCAATCCGGGAACATATCCTGGAAGCGTATGGAGCGGGAAAGCGGGCGAAAAACCTGGTAAAGCAGATCCTCGCCTTCAGCCGTAATGAGGAACAGGAGCCCAAACCCACGAGGGTTTACCTTATCGTTTCAGAGGCGGTCAAACTACTCCGTTCCTCGCTGCCAGCGACGATCAAGATTGGCGAGGACATCGCCTCCGACAGCATGGCCCTGGTTGATCCGACTCAGATACACCAGGTAATCATGAACCTCTGCACCAATGCCTACCACGCCATGCATGAGAGCGGTGGGCTGCTCGAGATAGGAGTAAAGGACGTTGAGCTCGATGCCCTCTATGCCATCCATTCGCTGGGAGTGCAGCCGGGACCATACCTGAGGATTTCGGTGAGCGATATCGGATGCGGCATGGAAAGGGAGGTCATGGATCGGATCTTTGAGCCCTATTTCACCACCAAGGAGATAGGGAAGGGAACCGGAATGGGCCTCTCCGTGGTTCACGGCATTGTCAAGAGCCACAAAGG
>Ga0315545_1002473_pt1 | contig 16654 bp, 10 predicted proteins | sample SalMarSW160210MG_FD_203096 | JGI IMG/M metagenome (GOLD analysis project Ga0315545, IMG submission 203096) | Salt marsh sediment microbial communities from the Plum Island Ecosystem LTER, Massachusetts, United States - Salt Marsh Sediment SW1602-10 ...
TTACTCTATCCCTTTTGATGTTGCGAACTTAAGAAAGCTGGGGTATGATAAAGATTAAAGTGAAGATTTAAGCAGGAGGGAAAATGAAAAAGATTTCAGGTGCCATAAAATTAATAGTCTGCTGCAGCCTCTGCCTTCTGTTTGTTTTCTGCGCCAGTAAAGGCCCTGGAAAATTATCCCTTGACCCCACAAGCCAGAAGTTCCTGGATAACATAAGCTACATCATTCTTCCTGTCGAAGAGAAAATATTCAGAGAAATGCCTTCTGAAGATCGGGGAGAGTTTATCCGAGACTTCTGGGCAAGGCGAGATCCAGATCCTTCTACCCCAATCAACGAATTCCGCCAGACCTATTACGCCCGCTTGGCCACAGCCGATAAAACCTTTCGCGCAGGAACGCCTGGCCGGAAGACAGACAGGGGAAGAATTTACATTCTTCTGGGTCCTCCGACAAACATCATTAAAAAAGCGATGGGGGATGTCCCTTATGAAGTAGGCAAATATGTCCAAGCAAGTACCCTTGAAACAGGGACTTTAACAGAAAGGCCGACTGAAATCTGGGTCTATGATCAATACCCTGAATATTTTTCAGGTCCGCTGCGCCTTATTTTCGTCGACTATAACAGCACCGGCAACTATAAGCTAACTACAAACATAGAGATCACTCCCTTTTCCATGGTTTCACCGACATGGGACGAGCCTGACTTGGCAAAATATCATCTGCTGGGCGAGATTGAGAGGGACGAGCGAAGTCTGGGTGAGCTTGGAATTTTTGACTATGACGTTTCCGCGGACGTCATTAGAAAGAAAGACGGCTCTTCTGCTTCAATTTTTATCAAAATCCCCTATGCCAGGTTGGATTATCGACAGGAAGGGGGAAATTATTCCTGTGATTTATTGATCTCCGCTGAAGCAAGGGATAGTCAAAAGAGGGTCCTCACCAAAAAAGAAGAACCCTTATCCCTGACTCTTTCTGAAGAACGACTAAAGGAGATGATCGCCAATAAAATCTCTATTGATAAGGCATGGGAACTTAACCTTCCTTCGGAGAGTGAATTTATCTATTTTAGCCTGACCGATAATGTCAGAGGAAAAAGACTGCGCAAGCTGCTCCGAGCAAAAGGGAGCTGAACAATCTTTATTGTTTCTTGATTAATTCTTCCAGCTTGAGAATCAGATTCTGGATGGTTTCGGCCTGAGGATCATCAGGAGCCAATTCTAAAAATTTCTTAAGGCTTTCTACAGCCAGCTTATATTCGCCCTTATTCAAGTAAGCATAGCCCAATTTCTGGTAGGGAGCTGCCCAGCTCTCTTTGACTTGAATAGCTAATTTGAAATATTCAATTGCTTTGTCTGTCTCTCCTTGATTGAAGTATATCTCTCCGATATTGAAAGGGATGGTTTCATCTCCCGGAAAAATATCTATAGCCTGTTTTAAATATTCTCTGGCTTTCTCAAGGTCACCCTTCTTAATATAGCACTCGCCTAAGCTGGTCAGAGCTCTGGCAGCACTTTCATCACCTTCAATAGAGCCTTTCTCTTCCTTCACCTTGTTTAAAATCTCATCGTAGGCTTCGATCGCTTTATCATACTCGCCCATTTCCTGGTAACAACTGCCGATATTAATATTGACCTGATAAATGGTAGGATTCCTCTCAAGAAATTCCTCATACTTTGCCACTGCCTCGCTGTATTTTTTCTGCTCATAAAGCTCGTTGCCTTCCTCAAAAATCGGAATAGTCTCTTCATCCTGAATAGCTGGCATATTCATTCCAGTCGTTTGAATCTTTTTCAAGGTAAACTCGAGTGGAGGATTTCTACTCGAAAATTGACTGATACTCATCTCATGGTAGGTCGTTCCATATCCTTCTTTGCTTACCGTAATCCGGAAAAAACCTGTTCCTAGACCGGCAATAGCCCAATGTCCCTTATCGTCAGATTCAGACTCAAACTTGGTATCATACCTAAGATGCTGGGCGACAATTTTAGCTCCTTCTATCGGATTTCCTACTTCATCTTGAACTGTCCCCCGAATCCTTCCCTTCCCTCGGCCCTGCTGGCCGAATAGAGTTAAAGTCAAGCTCAGGCTTAGAAGGAAAACAAGGAATATCATGGATATGTTTTTATTGCTCACCATACACTCCTTTAATCTCTCAAAAAATTATTTTAATTTATGCCACCTGAAAATTCAACTCTGTTTTTTCTTACCTTGGGACTCAATTAACCTGATATTTTGATGGCTTACTTGATAATAAGAAGTCCTCTATCTCTTCACTCGCTCCCAATGACAATCTTTCTTAATAGCAGAACTTAAAAGTATAATTCAGGATGCAACCTTACACTGAAAGTCAAATCCAACCTCGGGGAATGGGTCGACGAGAATGAGGGGAATTGTTTTAGGAGAATATTTCTCTAACTTAATTTTCAAGCCAATCTTGTCAAACTGTTCCTGGGCTTTTTCTTTCTGGCCAAGATGAAAATAAGCTCTTCCTGAATTTTTAAGCGAATCTACATCCTTTGGGTTTTCTGCCAGAATTTCTTGCCAGATTTCAAGGGCTTTGTCGTAATTTCCCTGGTTATAATAGATGATTGCTAAATTTTGCTTGGCCCAAATCATAGTTTCTGAAATTCGAGAAAAACTTTCAATGGCTTGGGCATCATCCTTGAGATAATGAGCAAGATAGCCTTTCATGAAGCACAATTCATCACTTTCTTTCTCACTCTTCAGGAGCTCCTCGAGCTCTTTTTTTGCTTTCTCATATTCCTCAAGAAAGCAGTGGACCACGAGAAGCTGTTCTCTTGTCTCAATTTCTGGATACTTGTATTTTAAAGCCTGACTAAATCTTTTACTGGCATTCTTATAATCTTTGTTCTTCTTATAAAGCATTCCCAAAGCAAATTTCAGAACTCCACTTCTTTCTTTGGTGAAGACTACAGCCGAACTCCCGCTAAGGTAAGCATCTTCCTGGCTAAAGCTACCCATGCTCTTTCCTGCCTCAATAGTACTCTTTGCTTTTTCTAACCTTTCAGTTTCAAACTCGACTTTACTCAATGTCTTGATTGAATTTTGAAAATCACCCTTAAGATAATAGGCTAAACCTAGATAGAGATGGCAGTCGTAGTTGCGGGGATATCTCTTGAGTTTTCTGTTTAAAAGAAGAATAGCTTGATCGATTTTGCCCTGTTCCAGATATTTGCAGGCCCTATTCTCCTCTAGGTACATCTGCTGAGCAGAGCTAAATGGGATTTCAATCCAAAAAGCCAATAAAGCCATTCCCACCAATAAAGTTAAAAGCTTTTTCATATTTTCCCTCCTTTAAGGTTCAAGTTTAGGCTCTTATAATTTTTATTATTATACTAGCTCCAATCTAAATTGTGAAGGTAAATTAAGCATCTTCGCATCTCCTCGGCTGCCATAAGAAGTGCGTACTGGGTAACCTGCGGTGGGGGAGGCCCAACCCAACCTAACCCGCTTGGCATGAAAGCTGAGCTTGAGATGGCGGATGATCCTGTCTATAACCTTTGGCTCTTCGATGAAGGCGATAACCCTCATCTGGCCGCCGCATCAAGGACACAGCATCTATTGACCTTGAAGGAACTGGAAAAGCTATTGGACCCTGAAAAATTCTTACGAGTACACCGGGCTTAAATTTTAAATAGAGAATACATCAAATCTATCCATCAGTGGTTTGGCGGAAAACTGTTGATCAAGATGAAAAACAACAAAGAGATTACAGTGAGCCGAACTCATGTCAACTGTTTCAAAGAGAAAGTGAACCTTTAGATTTCCTGTTTTTTACTGAATCAGAAATAGCTGCTTTTACTGGAACACTTGCTGGAAGATATCCACAAGGTCGAGGGCGTATTCAACCTCGCTCAGAGGTATTCCCTTGTTTTCTGCTATGGTGGTGAAGCGTCCGTCCTGGTTGCTGTCTTTGGTGACGATCAGATAGTCAACATAAGGAGCCACCGCATCGATCATCCGCTCGTTGTCACTTCCCGGAGCCCCTCTTTTTGAAGTGCCTCCGACATGCACACCGATGATAAAGATTCCCTTCTCCTTGCAGTAATCGATGATCTTTTTCAATCGGTTCACCTCCGCATCAACGGTCAGGCCTGATGCTCCCATGCCTTTCAGGCTGGCTCCGATGGCGAAGATTACTGTCTTGTAGGGAGTCCCGGTGGGATATTTTTCGAGATCAGTATGGACTTCCACATGGAATCCGGGACCTGACTCTTTGCCAGCCAAACCGACTCCAGCTTCTATCATATCAACGGTGGGAACGTCGCAATAGTCATATGTTATACCTGCTTCATCCAGAACGATGTTAACTGTGGTCACATCTGGACTCTGACCAGCAGAGGTAGTGAGGATGGGTTGCTGAGCTTTGGGTACTTCTGTTTCCGCCAAAATTGGAGCGGATAAAAAGAAGAGTGTTACTAAACCAAGCACAGAATACAAACTCCATCCGGTTAAGTTTTTCATGTTATCCCCCTTTTATTAAATCTTGAATTAAAGAATCTATGACCCAAATGAGAACTCTCATTCGGCTTTCTCTCTTTTTAATCATGTTCTGTTTCAGACCGCGGCTCGAGCTTCTGGTGTTCGATAATAATCCGGAGCCACCAGTCGGGATATTGGATAGTATTTCTCTCTCTGGTCTCCGGATTATAGATGAAGAGATGGTTATATTTGACCAGCAACTGGTCGCCCAGTTCCCACCAGGCCTTGATGACCCTCTCTGCATTGTTCAGGCAGTAAGTGGTTAAAAATTCCCTTGCCAGGTCAGGATCTTGCTTGTAGAGCTCCAAAGCAGCCTTGTCGATAGCCGCAGTGTTTTTCAAGGCCGATTTTTCCCACTTTTCCCGGGCTTTTTTCACGTCTTCGATAGCCAGTGAATAGGCGACCTGGGTGTGAAAACCGACATAATCGAACGCCCAGCGGGCAGAGTTTCTGTCAAGGATAAAGTGGTCTCCGATTTCGAAAGATTTGGGTATCTCGGTTATCCCGGCGCCATAAAGGGGCATGAAGCAGGAGGTATCCTGAGCGCCCCAAGCAAGCCAGACGATTCCTCCGATGGGATGGGGAAGCCATCCTCTCGACTGGGTAACAGTGATGTACTCGGTGCGGTTGTCGCTGATAAATCTTTTGGTATCCCAGGTTTTTCCGTCAAATTTATAGGGCCTGGTCAGATAGTTGGGATTGGAGAAAGGTCCGGCCTGAAGGCTCTCTCTCAAGTCGAAATGAGTCCCCTCGTATTTATCCCGGGTGAGACGAATGACGTCCTCCACAGACAGTTTCTTATCCGGCTTAACAGAAAACGGAAAATCCATGTTGGGAACATCCGGGCTGAATTTTTTTGAGGGGGCCACCAGATCGAAGAATCTCCACAGGCGGCCATGCCATCCATGGGTGCTGTTTGCGCTTCCTTCTGTTGGAGAATAGGCTTTTTTCCAGTTGAAAGGTTCACCGCTTTCTGGATCATAGTAGCCGTTCTCTACGGCATAGGAGATAACGTTAGGTGAAGCCATGAAATAATCGGGTTTGTTGAGGTCGATCTCTCCGATTCTTGACTCGTTGGGACAGACGCTGACATGATCATCCGGCACGCGCTGGGCGCACCAGATGGCTCCTGGTTTTCCGGTTTTTGGATTCCACAAAGATCCAGCAGGCATGATTTCGAAGATCCATACCTCGTTGGGGTCAGCCACAGCCAGCATCTCTCCATAATCGGTATACCCATATCCATGCTCTTCAGCTAAAGAGCCCATGAGCTTGATAGCCTCTCTCGCAGTCTTGCACCTTTCCATGGCCAGCAGTGTGAGCATGGTGATGTCGAATTTGGGTGCAGACGTCAGGTTGTTCATCTTGGGTTGGCTGCCGATTGTGGATTCTCCTATTGCCAATTGTTGATCGTTCATGTACCCAAACGCTCCGTGCACATAGGCATATGTATGCTCGAGCTGGGGAATTTCAAGACCTGTAAAATTCTTCTCGTAAACCACATCCCATTTTAATCCTTCCTCAGGCGGGAAAGTTTTGAACTGGTTAATATGGTAGATTTTACGTATGGAACCTGGCTCATGATCTGCTGCAGGGATGTAGCGCCAGGTCCAATCACAGACACCGCAGTCACATGTGTGAGTTGTGATGACAGAGCCGTCGACAGATGCATTTTTTCCTACGATGATCACAGTACACCCTTTGCTCGGACTGTCTGTGATCAGGCATTCATCTTGCTCCCCCTGAGAACCCGTTAGGGAGAATGCACCAAAGAGGCCCAGTGAAAGAAATAAAATGCCAACGATCATAAAGAGTTTTTTTGGATTCACGTTTACCTCCTAAAAATTGTATGTTAGCATCTCTATTGCCTTGCTGGGAGAAGACATTTCGTCCAGGTAGATATTGAAGCGGCGGTTAAGGATTTTCTGTCTTCTTTTTGATTTGTATGTTTTATGTTCAGGCCTGACATAATGAAGAGATATTATACACAAAATCAAAAGAAGAGCCACTAGTTGTAGTAAATATCATCCTTATCCACTTTCTCAGGATTATGGAAGTAATGTCCAACTCCATTCTTAACCACCTCTGCATAGCGAGGGACATTGCGGACTCGAATCGCTCTCTCTGGAAATTTTCTCGAATATTGATGCATAATCTCCAAAACCACTGAACAGTGCTGGCCGACGCGTTTTGCCATGGGCCATCCTGTCTCATCATAAGGAACAAACAGCTTTTTCTTTTTGGAAAGACTGAGCAAGAATGGATCCTTTCCGTCAAGGAGTAATTTCTCCGTCTTTGGTCCAGTGGGCTGATCCAGGAAGGGGATAGGGGCTTCCAGAAGAAAAGGCAATGTATCGGAATAGTCGCCAATTTCTCGATGAGAAAGGCCTCGAAATCCAGAAGGAGAGGGCTCCACATGATTGTCAAATCCCTCCTTGGCCTTTACAGTGAGAGAGGTCATGGTGGCGATTCTCATCGATTTTTCCGGAGCTACGATACAGTTGGTCACCGGAAACATGGTCTCCGCCCCATGGATGTCAAAGGCGATGTCTACCTTTTCTTTCCTCATGATCTGCATCGCGCCATAGGTGACCTTCTCCATCAGCGGCCCGTTGGGTCGGCCAGGCCATGTCCTGTTAGTGTTCCTCACGTCGATGTAAGAAAGAAGCTGTCTGTCGGGGTAGTGGATATAGACATCGGGATCGGGCCATTGGTCCAGAGGAGCGGCATTGCGGTTTCCCATCCTGAATTTTTTCCGGCCCCATTCCGTAGGTATCTCGAAGTAGAGAGGATAGCCGTCCCCTGGTTTGGTGTTGCGGCTTCCGCTGTTGTTGAAACAGGGAATGATGATCAGGGTGCCCTTATCGACGACAGCGTTTTCTATGAACACGAGGGCGGTCAGCAATGCAGAAGGCTCATTGGAGTGTGTATTGGCAATGATGAGTGCTTTTCCGCCTTCTTCTTTTCCTTCCAGGAAAAAAACATTGGTCTCTGCCATGGTTCTCCTCAGGCCCTTGGAATATTCGCTCAACTTGGTGACCTTGCTCACTCCCGGCCCTGCCACTATGGGAATCCTGTAATGGCGGTGGCTGTAGAATTGGATACTCGCTGGGACCATAAAAATAACCACGATAAATATCATCACTAATTTTATTTTCCATTCTTCAGCCATGTGTCCTCTCTCCTCCTTCAATCGGTTGTTTGGAGAATCAAAGCTGTCATTGAAACTAGAGCCTAACGTATTCTGAGCAGCCGCAAAATAAGGGGTATGAGAACCAGCAGATAAAGAATCATGTTGTTGACACTCTTTTTTTCTTGGATAAAGTTCCAGATGAGCAAGGCTGCTATGTAAGCACTTATCACGTAATAGAGGATCATGATTATGGGCATGGCGTCACCTCCATCACATGCTCCAACGCACCAGAAACTCCAAGTGCGCACTGAAGACAATCATCAATATTCCTACCACAGTAATAACTAGCCAGGGGATCCAGGTGGCTTTCAGGAAGCTCCAGTAGGTATCTTTATATTCAGAGACCATGACACTGAGCCTGCCGATTAGAGCGGTAGGTGGAAGGCCGTCACCAAGTGGCCATAATAAGCTCAGTCCTGCAATAGCCACCGTGGCATGCAGTCCGATAGAGTCCAAAAACCATACCAGAGGTATCCCAAAAACAGCGGCTGCTCCGTAAGTCAAAACCCCCTCGGATACAGGAATGATCACGGCCAAGGATATAAAAAGTGCGATGAGGGGAGTGCTGATGACCACAAACGAGAGCATGCCCCTGACGCCCGTAGTTGTCATGATCTGCTGGAGCATGCCCACGACAATCATGGTAGCCAGCAGCGGAAGAAGACGTTTCATGGTCTTTCTGGACAGCCTAAAGATGTTGATTTTTGTCGGGCTCAACAGAAGAGCAACGACTCCGGCGATGGCAAACTCAAGAGGCAGTCCCATGATGGGAACAGAAAAGGGCCAGATCCTGTAAGCAATGACTAGGCCAAAAAAGATCAGGAAGGGCAGGAGTATTCGCCACCAGCTCATCTTTTCCGGCACTTTGGGCATCTCTTTAAGGGCCCTCTCCAGATTCATATCGCCTTCTTTTTTCCATCCGAGAGTAAGGACGGTAAAAGTACCCAGGATAAGAACAGGAATGCCAAGAGGAAGCTCAAAACCCACATAGGGAATGGCTGTTCCTGCACAGGTGATCATGGCCCAAATATTCACTGGTGGCGCTGCTGCGCTTAACCCTGCGACGATAAAAAGAATAGCTGCCACTTTTCTCCTTGGAATTCCGAGATATTCCAGAGCAAGGGCGATGGGCGCTCCCACAACCAACAGAGAAACGCTTCCTGCGCCGGTGAGAGCTCCTGGAATGAGGATGATGACCATCAGGACGAGAAGAGCAATGATTCGTCTGTTATAGAGATATTTTATGGTTCCCCTCACAACATAGTTCACACCACCGGATTCACTGATAATGGCCATGAAAATTGTGGCTGTGGAGAAAACCAGAATGATGTCCAGATAGGTGAAAGAACCTTCTATGAGATGGCGAGGCAGTTGATCTATGGGCGGTGTCTTGATCAATGCTCCCGCAAGGCCTCCTGCCAATGCGGCCGACAGCATGCTTAATTCGACAGAGAGTTTTCTCCAGCTAGCCAGAGCATAGGCACAGGCCATGATGAAGAGGATTATTCCGATTTGGAGAGAGGCACTCTGCAGAGACATATTATTAAATACTCAGCAATTTTAACCTTCGCATTTTGCATTAGTCAAGGAAAACCGAGAAAAAAGAACAAGAGGCGGAAGCATCCCCAAAACCGTGATGCAGTAACAGTCAGGTAAGCTGATTCGTCAGCCCACGGATTTTCCCCAGCGAGGAAAATCCTCTTATTCCTTGGAGCATCGGTTCCTGTCCATCCTCGCCAAGACCCTCCCACCCGCCACTATGGGCTTCGGATGGACAGAAACCTTGCCCGTTCGCCTGCGGATGACTTCCTCCTCAGCTTACCTGACTGCTGTTGAAATTGTCACGGAAATAAGGATGCTTATTTCATACATTTGTTTTTTTTATTTATCCAAGAAATCTGATAAACTAACGCCTAACATATTTCGTCGGTATCTATGGTAACTTGAAAAAACTAAATGAGACTTATGAACATTTAAGATGGAGGATCGACCTTGACTAAATTTTTTCTTTGGCTCATTTTACTGGTGATTTGCTGGCCGCTTGCCCTTTTGGCTCTTCTCTTGTATCCGATTGTCTGGATTCTTCTCCTTCCTTTCCGTCTCATCGGAATCACAGTGGATGCTGTGTTCCAGCTGTTGAAAGCGATCATCTTGCTTCCAGCCAGGGTTTTGAGAGGATCAAGAAGATAAGAGCAATGTACAGAGCATGCCTCTTGAAAACATGTGGCGGGTTCTTATTGGCCTTGGCTTTTCTTGTTTTTCTCATCTGTCCCTTTGAGGCACAGGCGAAAAGTTTCTATTTTCAAGAGGTTCGTATCGAAGCCCAGATTGAGCGTGATGGCTCCTTTACTGTCGATGAATACAGGACATGCGATTTTGAAGGGGAGTTTTCCTGGACAACTTTGTGGATCCCAATACGAGTGAAAAGGGATGGATACAGCTACCAGGTCACAGTTGAAGAATTTCAGGTTTATGATGAGAGGGACCGTCCTTTGGAAAAGGAGATTTCACAAAACAGAGAGAGATTTGAGGCCAAATGGTATTACAACGCCTTGAACACCCGCCGGACATTCCACATTCATTACCGGATAAGAGGAGGAATTACGAGTTATCCTGATGTTTCGGAGCTTTACTGGCAGATCATAGGCAGCGGATGGGACAGACCCACGCAGCATGTAACCATCAACGTCCATCTTCCTGATGCTGTCATCAGTAGAGATGATATTCTGGTCTATGGTCATGGGCCTCTTTCTGGAAGGTCGGAAATCGTGGATCGGAAAACAGCCCGGTTCACCGTGACCAGCCTTCCTTCTTACCAGTTTGTGGAAATCCGGATGGCATGGCCGTCTGGGATGGTTACCGGCGTCCCTTCAAACCGTCATACCCTCCAGTCCATCCGCCAGGAGGAGGCTCAATTCGTCCAAGAGACCATCTTCCGGGCCAAGCGGGCCCAGGAAGCAAGAGAAAGAAAGAGGAGAACACTGCGTCTTTTGCTCCTCATCTGGGGAATCTGGCTCATCATCGGCTCTCTGATCTGGCTTCCCATCTATCTTCATTACTGGAAAAGAGTAGGTAAGGATTACCGGTTTGAAGATATCCCCAGGTATTCCCGTGAGCCGCCATCCAAGCTGACACCTGCTTTGGTAGAGGTCCTGTTGCGGGAAGGAGGCTCGGCAACACCTCTGGCATTTACGGCAACTCTTTTCGACCTGGCCCGGCGAGGTTATCTGGAGTTGGAGGACCATTTTGTGGAGAAGAAGAGGATTTTTGGTACCAAGAAGGAAATAAAGACCACTGTGACTCTGAAGAAAAACTTTATGGAAGATCCTGGATTGTTTCATTATGAGCTGGAGTTTTTAAAACTGCTGTTTTTGACCGTCAGCAATCAGGAAAGCAGGAAAGATGCAAGATTGGAACTGGATGAGTTGAAGCACTATCTGGAGAAGAAACCGCGGGACTTCCAGAAGTGGTATAAAGAGTGGCAAAAAACGGTCGATGAAGAGGCGAAAAAACTGGAATTCATCGAACCTAAAAGCACGATGATCAAGAATATTTTTCTGGCGTCGACTCTTCCTGTAGCTATCCTGACGCTCAATTTTGTGCTTCTTGTTCTGGCTGCCCTGTTGATTCCAAAAATCAAACGCAGGGACATCCACTGGGCTCGGGAAAATGAATTGTGGAGGGCCATGGAGCGCTTTCTGGACGATTTTTCAAGCTTCGAGGAACTGCCTCCAGAGTCCTATAAACTGTGGGAGCATTACCTTGTCTTTGGCATCGTCTTCGGAAATGCCAAGAATATACTCAAAATGCTTCCAATTATCCTTAAAGATGAACGAGCTGTAGCACCCGCATGGTATTATGGATTCAATAGAACCGTATTTGCCAGCACGGGTCGCATCGAAAGCATGGTCAGCAGCATCGAGTCGATGTCCACCTCCATCCAGCAGGCAAGTGCCTCTGCTGCCCATTACTCCTCAGGCGGAGGAGGAGGATTCAGCGGCGGAGGTGGTGGCGGCGGAGGCGGTGGAGGAGGCTCTGCCGGTTGAGTTATAAGGATTATGAATTAAACAATCCAAGACCCGGTGGCGTTGCTTCCAAGTATAAAAAAACCCGACCCAGATTCTCATCTATTGGGTGATGGAACATGAGTTCGTGGTCTTTCCAAAATCAGCGAATAAAGAATGAATCCATGAGAACGCGGATATTTTTGATTTTTTTCATCGCTCGATCATAGATTCAGAACTGTTCCTAACTTTTCCTTCCCACCTCTTAACCCAGAGATAATAAAAGGGAATTCCCAGACTCACTGTCAGAACAGCGGCCGTGGATTCCAATGGCCTGTTGAGATAATTGAAGATCATCAGAATCAAGCTGCTGGCCAGGAAAAAGATGGGGACCAAGGGATATCCCCATGCTTTCACTGCAGACTGCTCACCGATTTGCTTTTTGCGGGCTTTGAACAATCCAGCCACCGCAAGCCAGGGAAAAATTCCCAGAGCAAAGCCTAGATAGATCAGTAACTGCTCAAAAGACCCGATTGCCACTATCAGGATTGCTATAGCTCCCTGGACAAGAATCGATCTTCCTGGCACTCTGTAGCGGAGATGTACTTTGGAAGCGAAGGGGAGAAAGAGCCGATCCTTGGCCATAGCGAAGTAGACTCTGGGTCCGATGATGATGTAGGCACTTAAAGATGAGAGAAGGGCGAATCCGATGAGAAAGCTGATTGATTTGCCCATCCACTCTCCAAAAGCTTTGACTGAGGCTGCTTCCACTACAGGGATAATTCCTCTAATTTCAGAATAGGGAACAGCATTGAATATGAAGAGGTTGATGATGATGTAAAGAAAAATGACGATACCAGTTCCAGCAATCAAAGAAATAGGCAATGTCCTTTTGGGTCGTTTTAGTTCTCCAGCTATATAAGCGCTTGCATTCCATCCGCTGTAGGAAAACATTACCAGCATCATAGCTGTCCCGAGGGCTATGCCCTTAAACGACTCGTTTGTATCAAAAGAGAAATTTGAGAAATTTCCCTTTCCCAAAGCCAATCCTGTGGTTGCCAGCCCAAAGACTATGATTATTTTCAGGAAGGTCAGCGTATTTTGAACCCTTGATCCCAAGCGGAGACCCAAGTAGTGCAAGAAGGTAAAAATAAGGATGAGGATTATTGCAGATGCTTTCTTGAAGAAGGTAATTTGTGCGGGGGTTAAAGCCGAGAGATGTGGGTTTAATCCTGCGAAAATGTACTCGGCAAAGCTTATAGCTGAGGCAGCGATAGGTGCTGAGAAGCCTACAAAAAGACTTGTCCATCCGGTCAGGAATCCGAGCACCGGATGATAAAGCCTTTTAAGATAGATGTATTCGCCACCAGCCACAGGCATTCGGGTCGCTAACTCTGCGTAACAGAGAGCACCGCAGACAGCGATCAGGCCTCCGAAAAGCCAGCAAAAAATCACCCAGCCTGGACCTGGCAGTTGAGAAGCCATTATCCCGGATGTAGTAAAAATACCCGCTCCGATCATATTGGCCACAACTATGGCCGTGGCAGAGAAAGGTCCTAGCTTTCTTTCCAGCGGAATGTGTTGAGAGGATAGGGTGGCTTTAAATTTCACATTCATGAAGGTTGTTTATCCGGGACTATATTTTTCAATCTCTCCAGCATCCTTTTTGCTGAAGGGATGGAGCCCAAGGTATCAACCACGATGAGTCCCTCATGTCCATGAATCTTTTCTGTGTTTATTGTTACATGGAGCCTGAAAGGATTATTCGCATTTTTATGCAATCTGGGCTGAAAATTTTTTTTTGTGGAAATCATTGTATATAATTTATAGAGGAAAGAGAAAGCTAAAATTGTCAAAAAATTTGACACTTTTAAATATCTTTGGAATGGTTATGAAGACCTTTTGCCTACCGTCCATCATGTAATTAAAAAAATTTAAGATTTAACATGAGAAAGGAGCGCAAGAACTGTACCAATTGAAATGTATAAGTCCAGATTTCCAGTCGCAGAGAGAAAAGAAGAATAATCGCGGTCTGTCAGTTGGTTTTCCTGCTTCGGGAGTATTGTGATCTGTTTCAAGAGAACTTTTTCCATCACGATTTATACAAGGATTTCAGCTCCTTTTTTTCTTGACTAAGATTTCAGCTTTATAATAAATTTGAATTTCTATATAAATGCATTTAGAGCTCTTTTCTTTATTGAATAACCCTCAACGGGGAACCGGAATAAAAAAATACAAATAACAGGAGGTTTTTATGAAAGAATTTATTAAAAACACTTTGGTTGTTGGTTTGATGTTCTTGATTCTCGGGTTAGGACATGCGTTCGGCGGAGAAAAGATCAGACTTCTGACCGAAGAGACATTCATGGAAATGGAAACAGTGCGGAATCCCACTATTTCCCCAGACGGGAAGCTGATCCTTTTTTCCCGGGGCTGGGTGGATAAGATGGAGGATCGCTCCCGAAGTAACCTCTGGATTGTTGACGTGGAGGGACGGCGAGTCCGGGAACTCACTCACGGAAACTGGAGAGATTTTTCTCCTGTTTGGTCACCTGATGGGAAGAAGGTCGCCTTCCTTTCCGACAGAGATGGAACGACTCAGATTCATGTGATGTGGCTGGACACCAGGGAAGTGGCCCAGCTAACCCATGTAGAGGATACACCAAACGACCTGGCTTGGTCTCCTGATGGAAAGATGTTGGCATTCACCATGTACATCCGCGATGAGAAGCCTATCCTGTCTGTGAAGCTTCCCAAGAGACCGAGAGAAGCCAAATGGGCCAAACCTGCCATCATCATCGACAGGCTTTCCTGGAGAAGAGATGGGAGAGGACCCATACCCAAAGGATACAGCCATATATATGTGCTCGATGCTGAATTGGGAGGGACGCCGCAGCAAATCACTTCTGGAGATTATTCCCACAATGACCCTCAGTGGTCTGCTGACGCAAAGACGATTTATTTCAGCGCCATCCGCAAACCTGATGCGGAGTACCTCCATGGTGATACAGAGATTTATTCGCTTGATCTTGAAACTCTTGAAGTTAAGGCTTTAACAGATAGAAAAGGGCCCGATCGTGGCGCCCGTATATCGCCTGATGGGAAATGGATTGCCTATTCAGGCTATGATGAGAAGAACTACACAAGTCATCTCTCCAACCTCTATCTCATGAATATCAACGGAGAGGAAAAGCGTCTTCTTGCCGGAGACCTTCCCAATTCGCCTTATTACTATACTTGGGCCGCGGATGGTTCCGGGCTCTATTATTTGATGGCGGAAAGGGGAGAGTCCAACCTCTATTTCCTTTCCACGACCGGAAAAATCAACAAGATCACCGAGGGCGTCCATTATCTCTCTGAATTGTCTCTGGCCAAAAATGGACAGCTGGCAACTACTCTTTCCTCTTTTTATAAACCAGAATATTTGGTGACTTTTCATGTGAACAAACCAAAGGATGTCAAGAAACTTGTGGATGTCAATAAGGATGTGCTGGAGAATGTGAAGCTGGGAGAAGTGGAGGAGATGTGGTTCAAATCTCCTGATGGGCTGGACTTGCAGGGCTGGCTGATCAAACCTCCACAGTTTGATCCCAACAAAAAATACCCCATGATTCTCTACATCCATGGTGGTCCTTGGGCTATGTACTCTGTTCGATTCAGCTGGCCATGGCAGAATTTTGCTGCAAATGGATATGCAGTTTTATACATGAATCCACGTGGAAGTACCGGCTACGGCCAGGATTTTGTTAATGGCATTCAGTTTTCCTATCCCGGCAAGGATTATGACGATCTGATGGCTGGTGTGGACGCAGCCGTAGCAAAAGGATTTATCGACGAGCAGAACCTTTTTGTCTGTGGAGGAAGCGGTGGCGGAGTTCTGACAGCATGGATCGTCGGGCACACCGACCGCTTCAGAGCTGCAGTCTCGATGAGGCCGGTCATAAACTGGCATTCTTTTGCCGGGACCACGGACAGCTCGATGTGGTACAGGCAGTTTAAGAAATATCCATGGGAAGACCCCATGGAATATGCAATCCGTTCGCCTCTTCATTATGTGGCCAACGTCAAGACTCCGACTATGGTCATGACGGGGGAGGAGGATCTGAGAACTCCAATGGGTCAGAGCGAGGAATACTACCGTGCCCTGAAAATACTCAAGAAGGAAACCCTCCTGGTGAGAATGCCGGGAGAATATCACGGCTGGCGACGCCCATCGCATATACTGCTCCAGCAGCTCTATCTCATGGCCTGGTTTGATAAGCACATGAAAAAGAGCGAGGATCAGTAGACCTGCGCTAGAAGGCCCTTCTTACTCGATGGCTGGGAGTGTTATTCCTTCTGGCTCAAAAATGACACAGCGTTCTCCCTCTTCCACCTGGCCAAGGTCCAGAAGTTCATAATCCGCATTCCTGCCTGTTTCGATTGTCTGCTCAGCTTCTTCCTCTGGCACAAAAATGTAGAATCCGATACCCCAGTTGAAGGTGGTGAGACAGTCTTGGAGGCTTACACCGAGCTCCAGCATGAACTGAAAAAGCGGCGGGATTTCCTCAACCCATTTTTTGATCCGATAGGTGTAGGGTCGTTTGTCATAGGCGATCTTTGAAATCCCTCCGCCTGTACCTCCGAGCAAAGAGTGTATCTCAATATTGTTCTCCAGCAGCGTTTCGACAAGCCTAACATAGGACCGAGTGGGGATAAGAGCCTCCTCTCCCAAGGTGTTTCCGTTCGGCAGTTGATGGAGGAACTTGTCTTTAAGGCTAAGTGCCCGCTTGATCACCAAAGAAATCCCGTTAGAGTGGAGCCCGGATGAAGTCGCGCCAATTATGCGGTCACCGACTCGCAGCTTCTCTCCCGTGACCATTCTATCCGCAGGAGCAACAATTCCGGTGACACATCCTGAAAGAGAAGGGGCGCTCTTTACGGGTGGTTCAGCCTTGATTAAGTAGCGAAGCGC
>Ga0315545_1002476_pt1 | contig 16646 bp, 17 predicted proteins | sample SalMarSW160210MG_FD_203096 | JGI IMG/M metagenome (GOLD analysis project Ga0315545, IMG submission 203096) | Salt marsh sediment microbial communities from the Plum Island Ecosystem LTER, Massachusetts, United States - Salt Marsh Sediment SW1602-10 ...
GCTTCACGCAGTGGCTTTCTCGTTCGCTCGTTCTCGACTATCCAGTATACACATGCCGCTATGCCCTTTAAAAGCAGGGGCCTCTCAGCCTCGTGCTGCAAGGCCTGGAGGTAAACGGTAAGCGCCCACTCATCGGCACGCCCCTCCCGGATGAAGAGCACCGCGAGATCGCAAACGATGTCAGCGGCCAACGCGCCCCCCGCATCAAGCACGTGTCGGTAGGTCTGAAGAGCGGGAAAATCCGTTCGACGTGCCGCCAGATAGAGCCGAGCGAGCAGGTGCTGGACGTTGGTGTTCTCTGCCTGTGCATCACCGATGCGGTTTGCGAGCTCGTAGTAGTCCCTTTTGAGGTGCCCGAGTATCTCGACCTGTCGCAGCCAGTCCAACGCTACCTCACCATCTTCGGGGTGGGATTGGAGGTAGGAGACGATGAAGGCCTCAGAGTCTCGGGTTTTATCGGCCCTCGCAAGGTAGAATCGGGCCATGCGGGCGCCGAGATAGGTCGACTCCCGCCGTTTCACGAGAGGCGAGAACAGGAAGCTGTCCAGCACTGCCAGGGCCCTCTTATAGGTCTTTTCAGCCGATCTGAGCAGCCCAGACCTTTCCCACTTCGTAGCCTCTCCGACCAGCCGCTCAAGGGCGCTCACTCCCACCCGATTCGATAACCAGCCGACCACTATGAAGACTACGAAAAAAATCACCACAACCGGCACGAGCGCCCATTCAAGCCCAACAAGGGAATGGATGGCCGGCAGAACCAGCAGACACAGGACTCCACCTGCGAGCACCGTGACCCAGGTTCGAACGATAAGATGTCTCAATGTGCACACCATAGAGTCCTCAAAATTCTAAACCATACGATGGCATGGCACCTGCCTCCGGATCGCTGAGCCCCTCTTCTCCCACCGTATGCTCCTGAATCTCCTGGCCTTGCCTTAAAGCCACCCTTATTGGATGAGGGGTGTAAATGGTTGCCTCCGTACCGGTAATAGGATCAACCATCTTAAACTGGATATGGGGAGGAATCATGAACTCCCTGGGAGGATCACCCTCCGTTGCCTTGCGCATGAAATCGGCCCATATGGGTGCAGCGGCCCGCCCGCCGGTGATCCCCGTTCCTCGGGTATCTCTCAGTCCCTGTCCCCGGTCATACCCAACCCACACCGACGTGCACAGCGTGGGAGTGAAGCCCGTAAACCAGGCGTCGTAGTACCCATCGGTGGTACCGGTCTTCCCGGCTGCAGGCAAGGTAAACCCCATACGCCTGATCACAGACCCTGTACCCTCATCCACCACGCCGCGCATCAGATCGACCATCTGATAGGTGATGCTCACATCCAAGGCCCGCTCGCCGCTGACAATATGTTCCTCGAGAACCCGGCCCAGTGCATCTTCAACCCTCCAGATCCAGAAGGGCTCATGCCTGATGCCGCCATTTGCGAAGCATGCAAACGCAGAGGCCATCTCCAGGGGGCTCACGCCTGAGGTTCCAAGGGCCACGGAATAGACGGAATCCAGTTTGCTTGTAATCCCGCAGCGGCGAGCAGTCGCGATGAGCTCATCGGGTCCGGTTTGTTCCACCAGCTGCGCGGCAATGGAGTTGACGGACTTCATGAGGGCCTGTTTCAAGATCATGGGGCCTTCATGTTTGAGCCCGAAGTTATCCGGTTCCCAGTCCGGGGCTCCCTTGACTGGTATGGTCACCGGCCTGTCAACGAAGACTGTAGCGGGATTGAGGTCCAGCTTCTCAAAGGCGGTGTAGTAAAGGAACGGCTTGAAGCTTGAGCCCGGCAATCGGTTGTTCTCTATTGCGCGGTTGAATTCGGTCTCAACATAGCTTCTCCCTCCCACCATGGCCTTGATCGATCCCGAGTTAACCTCTACGGTAACCAAGGCCCCCTGTGGACGGGCTACTCCGCTGCCAACGCCTCGCCCAATTACCTCATCGATTCCCACCCTCCTGTCGAGCCCCTGCAATCCATCCCGCAGGGATTCCTCCGCCATGGACTGGAGCTGGGGATCAATGGTGGTGATTACCTTCAATCCCCCGTGGTAGACGACCTCAGGCCCGTATCGCTCTTCAAGGCTCTTGATCACCAGATCCAGGAAATAGCTGCCCGTACGCGCAGCCTTTGAAGGAGGCTGAGGGGTCAACTCGTCTTGAAATGCGCTCTGTGCCTGATAATTGGTGATGTAGCCCACGGCCTCCATTCGAGACAGGACCACCCGCTGGCGTTCCTTTGCACGATCAAGGTGAAGGTAGGGATTGTAGCGCGTAGGCGATTTCGGTAGACCTGCCAGAAGCGCTGATTGGGCCAGAGTTAACTCAGAAGCCGGTTTCCCGAAGAAGGTTCGTGCAGCCTGTTCGATCCCGTTGGCCCCGACTCCCATAGAGATCTGATTTAGATACGCCTCGAGTATCTCCCCCTTGCTATATCGCGACTCGATCTGAATGGCCACCAGCAGCTCGCGAAACTTTCTCATATAGCTCCTCTTAAAGCTGAAGAAGAGGTTCTTGGAGAGCTGCTGGGTGATGGTCGATGCCCCTTCAATCCTTCCGGGTTGAAAGAGCGTGACCAAAATCGCCTTTATGGTTCGCAGCTTATCCACTCCATGGTGTTCCCAGAATCTATGGTCCTCAGTGGCCAGAATGGCCTGGATAAAGTGGGTGGAAACATCGCTTAACGGGATAACCTCGCGACCGCCTATGATCATGAGCCGTTCTCCGGTCGCCGCGAAGATCTCCGTGGGCGGAGTCTCAATAATCCGGCTCAATGGTTCAGGCACACGCGGCAGATCACGCACCGCGATAAAAAACATCCCCACGCCAATGAGCGCCGCTGCGCTGATCACGGCTAGCGTTCCATAGAACGCGGCCCGCACAATCCTTATGAGGGTGATAGCACCTGTCATCCCTGATCCCCGATCTCCTCGCTACCTGAACTTTTCTGCGTATCCTGGCCCATCTCCTCGAGGTATGACCGCAGCATCCACACAGCCCACTCACGCCCCTTGAGCAGGATCACCTTTCTCCTCGTGCCGTCCTCAATCTCAAAGCCGAGCTCGATATACCCGGATACGGCCTCATCCGAGATACCGACCCTCACGATGCGACCGTCGATGCCCAAGAGCTTCTCGGGCTGTGAAATCACACTTCCGAGATCCTCATGGGGCAAGGAATTGAGCGCCCTGAAGAAGCGCTCCGCAGGATAGACGCGGCTCTCGAAGGTGGGCAGATCATCCAGCGTCCCCTGCAATGCAAGTTCAACCCGCTCGATCTGGTAGAGCAACTGTGTTGGGATCCTCAGGTCCCTGAGCACCCGGTTCTCGTTGTTGAGCAGGTAGATCTTCAGGCCGTAATCCTCGTTCTCAAGATAGGTTCGAACCCAGCGCCCATCGCTTAAAAGGCGAAGGAGCTCAAAGGGCGCGACAACCTCTTGGGCTAATGTCCCGGGGAGGGCGAGATAGAGCCTTCGAAAGTGTTCCGATGACAGCATCACTCCCTGACCGGGGGGAAGGCTCGATACAATCTGGGTAAAGGTATCCGCTCCTCGCGCCTCACGCTGGGTAGACTGACGATCGGTGATGAGCTGCTCCAGCGTCTGACGTGCGGTGACCGTCCTGTGGCCCACCTCCCAGATCGATCCGGATTCAGGCCTCTGGGTGTTTGTGGTGACAAGGTATGCACCCAGGACCTGCTCTGCCCAATCAAATCGCAGCTCCGATATCACGATACCGAAGATGAGCAGGATCAGGACCAGCGGCCTAAGGGCAAACACCCTGCTTGCCCACTCCCTGAAATTCTGTGGCTCTGAGAAATCCATATCCTTAAAATTAATGCACAAATTACCCCGTATCGCAAGCTAATTCACTGGCGCCGCCATGCGTCCTAGGCCATGCGGTCTGGCATCCTCGTGGTTTTCTGAGACGAAATAAAGGGCTTGGATGGCACCTGGGAAAGCGAGGATAACATATTATTCATTTTGAAGATTGTTCAACCGAAAAGGGCTGTTTACTGGGCGGTTACTACGGCAAGTGCTTCACAACAACTCCATGTAAGGGCTGCCTCTGAAAAGTCGGTTTTCTGAATGCTTCAGCCTGACACCCATGGTGCCCGGCACGTTGTCTCTCATACTACCTTATCATCGAACGTACATGCCATAGGAGAGGCTCAAGTCTATTTGTCGGGCTTCTTTCGCTTGTCGCGAATATAGATGGATCTGGAATGGCCATCACTCTGTACCCTTTGATCCACCTCGAAGAGTTTGGTGGCTATGGCGAGTTCCCCAAGCTTGCTAAAGCCGTAGTTCCTTGGGTCGAACTCTGGGGCCTGCTTCGCGATATTACTGCCCACCGCACCCAAATGTGCCCACCCACCCTCGTCGGAAGCCGCCTCAAGGGCATTTCGGAGAAGAGATACCAATTTGGCATCGCCTTTCAGTTCATTTGCAGTCTTTGGTTTAACGGCAGGCTCGGCATTATCGTGGGACCGAAGAACTTCAGTGAATATGAATCTGTCGCATGCAGATACAAAGGCCTTTGGGGTCTTTTTCTCTCCAAATCCGTATACGAGGAGGCCTTCTTCTCGAATGCGGGAGGCAAGACGAGTGAAGTCACTGTCACTGGATACAAGACAGAACCCATCAAAACGTCTCGTATAGAGCAGATCCATTGCATCTATTATCATTGCGCTGTCTGTCGCGTTCTTCCCCACCGTATAACGGAACTGCTGGACAGGCTGGATGGAATACTCCAGCAGGATAGACTTCCATCCTGTGAGGCTCGGCGTAGTCCAGTCACCATAAATACGCTTTACACTCGAAACCCCGTACTTGGCGACCTCTGAAAGGAGTCCCTCCATGATCGAAGGTTGTGCGTTATCTGCGTCAATAAGCACAGCAATCCTGTTTTGTGACGGTTCATTTACATTCATACTAACTCCCTTTTTTATTTAACTTATAACATATACTACCGAAAAAGTGTATTGGTTTGCCGCTGTTCATAAGGCACGGGCCTCAAAACAAATCAAGAAGGGCTGGCTTCGAGAAAGTGGTTAGGAGAATGTCGCGCCTGAAACCTATGGTGCCGAACGCATTATTGTCCCACTCGGGGATTGGGAGAAAAACCCTCGCCTTTAGGCGAAGACGTTCGTATGCCCGAAGGGCAGGGAAAACCGCAGAATACCCGCCTGCCTGCGGAGCGCCACGGATATTGAAACCATGACCCAGCAACCGCAAGCACTTGGTGCCTATGCCGAACCTAGGCAAAGGCATAGCGGGCAGGTCGAACAAGGAATATCGAATGTCGAAGTGATCCCTTCATAATTCTGCGGTTCCTTGTTCACTATTCGATATTCAATCTACGGTGTTTCCGGGATGGCGAGTCGAATTTATTCGACGAAGCCATGTCAGCCCGCCAAGCTACCGGCTTCAGCCGGTAGTAATTGACTTCTCATCTCAACTCATAATCTGTACGTCATCCGTTATTACATGTAGCCTGATATGAATTACAGAGCCTAACAGAGCATGAAAAAAAGAGGGGATCGGCGCCAATCCCCTCTCTCTATCCCATGGTAGGCACGACGGGATTTGAACCCGTGACCTCTACCGTGTCAAGGTAGCGCTCTCCCCCTGAGCTACGCGCCTTCTATGGTGTGTCTATCAATTCCCCCCTTGTAGTGTCAAGCAAAATCGCTGTTCGCCCCCTTGCTCAAAATGATCAACCCAATCCTGATATACTGAAGCCCCGAGGCTATGGTCAACAAACCTGCCAGCCAGAACATATAGGGGTTGAAGAACGGTATATCGATATAACTGCTTGACAGCACGATGAGTACCGTTGCCAGCTGTATGCACGTGGTTGCCTTGCTCAAGATCGATGGGTGAATGGTGACCGGGTAGTGGGTCAGATAAAAAACCAGTACGCCGAGGAGGATAATCACATCCCTGCTGATTACTAACACGGTGAGCCAGGAGGGAATCATCTTAAATATGGCCAGGATGATGTACGCGGTGCTGAGGAGGATCTTATCGGCCAGCGGATCAAGGTGTGCACCCAGATTGCTCTTCTGATGAAAGACCCTGGCAATACAGCCATCAAGGGCATCACTGATAGTTGCAATACCGAAGATCACCAGCGAGGCAAAGGTCCGACCATTGATCATGTATATGACGAAAATGGGGACTAAAATGACCCGTAAAACAGTGATCATGTTCGCAACGGTCATCTTCTCACCACCGTGAATCCCTGGTCGCTTACCTCGCTGATATCAAATAAAAACGGCTTCTTGGGGTGGTTCAAGGCCTTCTTTGCCAATCCCTGTGCATCCCCCTTGAGCTTTATGGAAACGCTCACGAACTCTCGCTTTAATCTGCTTTCTATCACCGACTTGATTTCAGGAAAATTATTGGTGAAGAACTCCTTGATATCGTGAAGATCCTTATAGCGCTTCAGGCCCTTGAGGGTAATGATGATTTGATTCGCCGCCTCTTCTGTGGGTTTAAAGGCGTCCACTATATAGGGAACCAGGTCGTGAGCCCAATCGTTAATGGCCAACTCTATGGCGCTTTTCACCTCGCCCTGGTCACGGCTCGGCTTTCCCTCCCTGAATCCCTGGGCGATGGTTATGCCATCCGCCACTCGTATGGCCTTGAGATATACCGATGCCGTTGATTCGGCGGACATGGTTGCTTCCCCTGTGATCACCACCTGGGCGGATAGCAGTTTTCCCCACTTCACCGCGCCTTCATTGATCAAATGTATCTGGAGCATGCCCTTATCGTAGCTCTCTTCAGGAGGGAAGAAAGACCGATTGATGACCTTGAATCCCTTTTCTTCAAAGGCCTGGCTCAGAAAGATCTCCGTAAGGCTGAGGGACGTCTGGGCGGAGGGATCGGTCCACCAACCAGACTCAGAAGACCCCTTGCCCTTTTCCGATACCATGAGAAGCACGTCGACCTGGATGGTGTCCCTTTCGCTCAGGCCCATATTTTCGAGCATGGCTTCCAAGACAGCTGTATTTACCCGAGCCTTTATCAGCACCCTCACGTATTTATCGGCTGTAAACTCCGTGATTACTTGATAATCCTGTATGTGCTCCTTTGCCCTGGAAAGTATCTCCTCATACAAACGCTGAAAGTTGTTCGCCATACCCCGGGGCCCCAGCCTCTGAACGAGGTATTCCTCAACAGCCATTGAGAATGCCCGGGAGATGGCTTCATTTCGGGCTTCAGCGACATTCTCACCAATGATCATCCCCGTTCCTGTTGCAATCCCCTCTTGGTTAACGGGCCCCCCAGTTTCCTGAGCAAAGGCCCGGTCAGCTACTGGTAAAAAAGCTACCCAAAGCAATAAGACGAGCATAGTGAGGTTCACGAAGTTTCGCATGCCGTATAAAAAAGGGTGATGCCTCTCAGTGCACCGTGTATCTTTAAGGGAAATCCTGTGATTCATAAAAGGCCCTTCATCGAGTCCTTAGAATAACCGTAAATCCTCCTTGAGCCTTCTGATAGCCAACACCGCCTCGGCTCCCGACATCGAATCCATCGGCCCGAAGATGCTCTCCTTCATACCGCCTTTGGCCTCGATGATACCCCTGGTGGTACAGACCATAACCGCATTAAAGTAGGGGACATCGTTTCTCACATCGACAAAGGGGGAGGTGCTGCCTTGATATTCATCCTCCAATGAGGGATCACTGGTAAGGGTGCCGATAATGTCAGTGATCATGACGGCGTAGCTTGCCCTTAAGATGGATTCATCGGGGGCAAAGGTTCCGTCAGCAAAGGTATCGAGGCCCTTGATGCCAAGGGTAATGACTCTCTGCACATCAGCTCTGAGCGGATGATCCTTTACATCAGGTGGAATGGGAACCTCACCCATCGTTGGGGCTTTGAAGGCCTCATAGATCTTGTCCAGCCTCAGTTCCTGGATAAATAGGGCCGCAACGTCAATCCTTCTCACCTTCTCGAGCAGGGCTATCCTTTTCCCGGTGAGTGTGGCGGGCATAGCCCTTTCGATTTTTTGGACCAGCGTAAGCTGATGATCCGCCTCCCTCATGAGTGTCTTGTTGATTTCCAGCACCTTCTTGAATGCACCGGCTGCATCGCTGAACCGCAAGGCCTCCTTATACGCAAGACCCATATGGTAGTAAGGATCGGGCATTTCCGGTAAGCCCCTGAGTGTTTTCATGGCATCTTTAAAGTAGCGCTCTACCTTCTCCAGCCACCCCTCACCCTTTTGTTGGGTGTAGAGGCGCATATATCCCACATACACCAGCGCCTTCTCCGGTTTCCCCTTGGCCAATTCCTCTGCCTTTGACAGGTATTGAAATGCAGCCTTAAAATTACCTCTGTATCCAAGGACAATTGCTAAGCCTCGATACGCAGCAGCGTATTTGCGGTCAAACTCTATTGCTACCTCAAACTCACGTTCCGCATCCGTAAGCTTGCCCTTCTCCAGTAACCTCATACCGCTCTGTGTATGGTGTTCAGGGGTACCGAGGGTGGGTATGGGCACAATTGCCCTTGGGGCACAATTGCCTATGAGAAGAACTGCGGCAATAATACCCATGAGAGCCAAAAAACCCTTCCTCCAGGTAAGGCCATCCATAACCCCTAACCTCCTGCTATTCTTTGAGCCCTGTCCAGCAGAATGTAAGTCTAAAGAAAATGCCCTCAAAGGTCAAGCTATTGCCAAAATGCCCGAACTGTATCGATTATCTTCGACCGATCCTCGGGATTTACCCAGAAAACCTCTGGATCGGCCTTGAACCACGTAATCTGTCTCTTCGCATACCTCCTCGTATCTCGCTGGATGAGCCTGGCCGCCTCATCCAGATTCCAGTCTCCTTTCAGATAGCCAACAATATGCCGGTAACCGATGGCCTTTATGGGCTTGAGCTCAGGGCTATACCCCTTCGAGAGAAGCCCCTCAACCTCGCCAACGAGTCCGGCGTCAATCATCGAGAGGGTCCTTGTGTTGATCCTGCCATAGAGGACTTCCCTGTTAACGTGAAGGCACAGATGGAGCGTGGCAAATCTCCTCTCAGAAAAGCCATGCTCCTGGGTCAGCTCTGAAAATGCCCTTCCCGTAAGATCGATCACCTCCAAAGCCCTGATAACCCGTATCGCATCCATTGGGTGGATCCTCTCTGCCGCCTTGCTGTCAATCCTGCACAGCCGCTCATAGAGAGAGGCCAATCCTCTCTCTTTATACTCCTCCCACAGGTCCCGCCTCAATTCTCGCTGGGAGGCAGGGCACCTGAATAGGCCGCCCATGAGGGCCTTCACATAGAGTCCGGTACCTCCTACCACTATGATGGGGGTATCCTTCCTTTGACAATCATCTATTATGGGAAGGGCACGGGAGAGGAAGAGGGCGGCGTTGAACTCCTGATCTGGATCGACGATATCGATCAGATGATGAGTAACGCCCTTTCTTTCGGACGTCGGCAGCTTTGCAGTGCCTATATCCATGCCTCGATACACCTGCATGGAATCCGCGCTGAGTATCTCAGCCCCAAAGAGCGAGGCTAATTCAATAGCCAACCCGCTTTTTCCGGAACCTGTTGGCCCGCTGAGTATGAGCAATCTTGGGAGCGTCTCTGTCATATGATAAGAAACACCACGAGCAAAGGAGGACTGTTAAAGTACACCCTTCAGTACCTGACGTTCTTTAGATAAAGCCCCCCTGGAGGGGCTTTGGCCCCGGCCTGCTGCCTATCCTTGGACACCAGTATCTCGTGAAACTCCTTGACGCTCATCTCTCCGGTGCCTGTCTTCGCAATTGTCCCCATGAGATTTCTGACCATATGTCTCAGAAAGCCATTCGCCTCAAGCTCAAATACAAGGAGACTTCCCTCCCGGATGCTGAGTGCTGCCCGAATTATGGTGCGTATTGGGTTGGTTTGTCCGTCTCCCGCAGAGCAAAAAGCGGAAAAGTCGTGAGTCCCGGTGATAATATCCAGGCATTCCTTCATGGCCTTCATATCGAGCGAACGTGCTATGTGCCAGGCATAATGTCGAAGGAAAGGGGATCTGAGACCCTCGTTATAGACCCTGTACTCATACACCTTGCTCTTCGCATCATATCTGGCATGAAACCCAGGAGGTGCATATTCTGCCTGTTTGATAATGATGCTTTCGGGAAGCAAGGAATTGAGGCCTTTAAAAAAAATTGTGGGGGTCAGGGTTGTGGAAATCCTGAAGTTCGCTACCTGATTGAAGGCATGTACTCCCGCATCCGTCCTTCCGGAGCCGATCAGCGTAACAGGTGTACCCACCATAAGACCGATCTTCTCCTCTATGGTCCCCTGTATGGTGGGCTGATCAAGCTGTCGCTGCCACCCGAAATAGCCTGTTCCATCGTAGGCAATCACCAATTTGATGTTATGCTCACCTTTTTTCTCACCCACGATCTCTTCCCCTTGCCGAAGCGGCAGCCAGAGTTATTATTCGATGCTTCACGTGGACGACACACCCCGTGCCCTTTTCTGTCTGGAATTTCTCAACAGTAAGCGCCATGATCAAGGAAGTGGGTCTTGAAGGCCAAAAAAGGGGAAGATCCATGAGACCTTCCCCTTTATAAGTGATGTCGTATATTCAGATTATCTCTTTGAATACTGGAATCTGGCCCTGGCAGATCGCTGTCCATACTTCTTGCGTTCCTTTATTCGGGAGTCCCTGGTGATGAAGCCTGCCTTTTTTAAGGGCAATCTGAACTCTTCATTTATCTTCAAAAGGGCGAGGCTTATGCCATGTTTAATAGCTCCAACCTGGCCGGAGAATCCTCCCCCCTTCACATTCACCATGATATCGTACCTTCCCATGGTATTGGTGAGCTCCAGAGGTTGGTTGATAATCATTTTGGCAATTTCGGTAGTGAGATACTCGTCTATGGGTCGCCTGTTTATGATGATAGTTCCCTCACCCAGTTTCATCCAGACCCTTGCGATCGCGCTCTTCCTTTTACCAGTAGCGTAATACCTGTCTTCCGCCATTTAACTCTCCAAATTAACCAGTTGTTGGGCTTGATGAGGATGGTTTGGACCCGTGTAGATCTTGAGTTTTTTCAGCTGTCTTCTGCCGAGACTCGTTTTGGGAAGCATCCCCTTTACCGCGAACTTGATGATGTTCTCTGGCTTTTTTTCGAGCATCTGTCTCGCCGTGGTCTCTTTTAGCCCACCGACATACCCGCTGTGCCGGTAATAGATCTTTTTATCCAGTTTAGCCCCGGTTAATGCAATCTTATCCGCGTTCACCACGATTACATAATCACCGGCATCCATATGAGATGTAAAGATGGCCTTGTGTTTCCCCCTGAGGATGGTTGCGATTTCGCTGGCCAATCTCCCGAGGATCTTATCCGATGCATCGACAAGATACCACTTTTTGTCTATCTCATGCTCTTTTGCGACAAAGGTTTTCATCTCACTGTATCCAACTTCCCTTTTGCCCTTACTAACCGGCTGCTAGTATTATAGGTTATTGCTAAAGTTGTTTCTTTTAAATAACTTTCACGGTATTGTCAAGGATATTTACAAGAATTTCATATTGACAGTGAAAAATATACCTGTTAATTGATCGGGTAATTGAAATATTCAAGGATCCTATGCGCCCGTAGCTCAGTTGGATAGAGCGCCGGGCTTCGAACCCGTAGGTCGCAGGTTCGAGTCCTGCCGGGCGCATTCTGGCATCCGGTGGGCCGTTAGCTCAATTGGTAGAGCAACTGACTCTTAATCAGTAGGTTATAGGTTCGATTCCTATACGGCTCACCAATAATTTCAATTCATGAGCTGGTAGCAGTTTCCGTCACATTGTGGGATGTGACAGTTTTGTGACAGGTACCATTTTGGGAAGCGGTCAATCCGTTTAAGAGGTTGACCGCTTTCTTTTTATGCTCCTCAGGCGCAAGGGAAAGGGATCTTACCGGGGGAATGTAGGTGTCTGGGAGCGCTTCTTTCAGGTACCTGGCGTTATAAAAGAGAAGCCCGCGTCCCTCAGAGGTGAGCTTCGAGGCTTCTGCATTCTCTATGAGATCCATGAATTCCCCCAGGGCGAGCTTTGCCTTGGTGGGGTCCTCAGCCTCGATGAATGAACGGGCAGCCTCCAACTTTGACTGAAGAGCGCTGGCCAAGGCTATGTCAATCACCCAGCCGAGGTCCATGGACTCATCGAGATAAACCTCTATAGTCTCCAGGAAGACCATAAAGGAGAGGTCCCTGGGTGGCGCCGTGGGGCCGATGGTCTTTTTCTTTACTTTAAGGGATTCCTCAATCTCACGGGCAATCTTCGCACCTTCCTCGCTCGCTGACCCTTCCTCCATGAATATCCACTAGGGCTCGATCTCGATCTCCCGAATGGCGGGAAGCCCCCGGCTTATAAGTTCAAATCCTCCTTTTGTTTCTCCAGGGAGGATATTTGGAGCGTCTCCGCTGGAAAAACCGGCGATTCCACGATTCCCCAGACCGCCATTCCAACCAAGAGGAGCACGAATTCCAACAGGAACCATTTCTTCAGGATTTCTCCTAATGGATAGAACTTCATCAAAGGTTCGAGTTTTAGTCCCACGAGGCATTGTGAGACCCTCGCTGCTGAGGGCTTTACCACCACGGGGCAAGCGGATGTCGATATCGATATTCCATATCTCGCCTGTATTGGCAGCCGGATTGGTAATGGTGTACCCGTATGTATAAAGACCTGTTGTTGAGTTATAGGTAATCCCAGCCTGCACCCCAGCCTCTGTGAAGATAGGGACAGGGATACGACCGGTATCCTTGGCATAAAGGGCCGTGCCAAGCCCTAATAAAACCGAGGAGAGAGCTACTATCGTTAGAAATTTCCGGTTCATTTCCTCCCTCCTTTTTTAACTTGTTAATTCCCTGTAGCGACTCGACTTGAGCTCGCCGAAAGTCTTGCTGCAGGGTGGTTCATGGTTATCCCAATGCAATCAACATTGATTGAATCGTAAGAAGTCTTTTTACCTGTCATTGCGAGGAGTGCAGCGGTTGCGAGGCATAGCCGAAGCAAACTCAGAGCCGGCTGCTCATAAAAGCCAAGGTTAATGGTCAAACCTCAGAGAAAAAGAGATTCTTCGCTGCGCCCGGAAAAGGCTCCGCAATCTCGTAAATTCAAGTAGTTACATTGAAGGAGATTGCTTCGCTCCCGCCCGCCTCGCCTTGCGGACTCGCATGGCGGGCAGGTCGCTCGCAATGACACCGATGTCGACTTTTTTTGAAACCATCAACATCGATATGATATAATTCGCAATCAGGCGTATATTAACAGTTCTAATCCTCAAATCCTACCAGTGAATAGCTGTGCTCCGGCTGCCGTTCCTAAAGTCCTTTTTCCCTTATGCCCGAGCCGATTATGTATTTCCATAGCATTTTGGGCCGAAAAAGCCGATCATTTTGCCTGTTTTTTCCTTCCTTGCCCTCTGAAACGGCCTTTATCATTGTTATTTCACCAGGGAAGAAACCGGGCCAAAACATACAGTCTTATTTGGGTGCTCTGCGTTCTTGAGCGACTGCAAGGAACATTCGAGAGATAGAACAATGCACGGTAAAACTGTACGGGGTTTACTTTCCTTCCTGCTTTCTATATAAAAAGCGGAAAAGAAAAGGAAAATGCACCATGAAACAACTCATGAGGAACTGTGTTGAAAGGCTGAAGCCATACCCCCCTGGGAAACCCATCGAGGAGCTCGAGAGGGAACTGGGGATAACGGGCTCCATAAAACTGGCCTCAAACGAGAATCCCCTGGGTCCTTCGCCCAAGGCTGTCAAGGCCGTTACCGAAAACCTGAAGAACATCCACCGGTATCCCGACGCTAATGCCTATTATGTGCGGGAGAAACTGGCGGGTAAATTCGGACTCCCAATGAACAGGGTCATAGTCGGAAATGGTGCGGACGAGCTTATAGAACTGGTTGCCAAGGCCTTTCTCTCGCCCGGTGAGGAGGTCGTTATTCCGGAGCATGCATTCTTATTGTATGAAACCTTAGCCCTCAGTTTTGATGGAAGAGCAGTGACAGTGCCGCTTTCTGATCTTTCTGTTGACCTTAAGGCAATGATCAGGGCAGTGACCCCATCCACAAAGATCGTTTTCATCAACAACCCCCACAATCCCACGGGAAAGGCTATCACCAGGGCAGAAATTTCCCGGTTTCTGAGGGAACTTCCTCCGGATGTGATCGCCGTGCTGGACGAGGCCTACATCGACTTTTCCACCGATCCCGATGTGGGGAGCGGATTGGAATTCCTAGAATCATATCCGCTGTTGGTGGTCCTTCGTACCTTCTCAAAGATCTATGGGCTGGCAGGGCTGAGGCTGGGATACGGATTTGCCTCCGAGGCCATAACAGGTGCGCTCAATCGGGTCAGACAACCCTTTAACGTGAATTCTCTTGCCCAGGTAGCGGGCCTGGCTGCACTGGATGATGATGAGTTCGTTGAAAGAACCCTTTCCCTGACCAAGGAAGGGCTTGCCTACCTCTATGGAGAGCTCGATAGGTTGGGCCTCGCCTATATTCCAACCCAGGCCAATTTTCTGCTCATCAAAACCCCGCTCGGTACTCGGGAAACCTACGAGCGCATGCTCAAGCAAGGCGTCATCATTCGGCCCATGGATAGCTATGGGCTGGAGGGCTATATCAGGGTGAATGTAGGGCTTCCCGAGGAAAACTCTCGATTTATCCACACCCTGGAGAGCGTTATCGCCTGAGGTGAACCGCGTAATAACCATAGATGGACCAACGGGATCAGGGAAGAGCACCGTAGCTCGTATGCTGGCCGGGAGGCTCAACTATCGGTATCTCGATACAGGCGCCATGTACAGGGCCATCGGGCTTGCGATTGTGAGGGCCGGGATCGACATAAAAAACGAGGAAGCGGTGGAGCGAATATGTAAAGGCGTGGATATCCGCCTCATCCATCAGGGGGACGAAGAAAAGGTATTCCTGTGGGATGAGGATGTCACCAGAGCAATAAGAGAGCCTCTTATAGATATGATGGCGTCGAATGTATCCACCCTTCAGCCAGTACGAAGGATCATGGCCAGGCTTCAGAGGAAGAGAGGCTCTCAGGGCCCGTTGGTGGCAGAGGGCCGCGACATGGGAACGGTGGTATTCCCAAAGGCCTCGCATAAATTCTATCTCGACGCATCAATCGAGGTACGGGTAGATCGAAGATTCCGGGAGAGGATAACAAGGGGTGAGCCCACCTCGCGGGAAACGGTAAAGCAGGATCTCATCAAAAGGGATACTCAGGATATAAATCGCAGATATGCCCCCCTGAAACCTGCAAAGGATGCCATGGTCATAGATACTACCCATTTAAGCCCCAAGCAGGTAGTAGAAAAGATTTTTCACGAGATCAATATAAAGGGTTAGTGTAAAAAATCCACGCCCAGAGGACGTGGCTTTGTCCGGAACCCCCTGGAAAGGGACCGAACGCATGCCCTCAGATTATGGGATTGTCGGAGTAGTGGAGTGTTGGAGTACTGGTATAGAATTGAAAGAAGGGTTTTGAAAATCAGGAAAAAGCCTCACCAACACCTTTTCCCATGGACCGTGAGTGGAGGGTATCTGCTATGATGGTTTTCAATACTCCACTCATCCAATACTCCCTGGCCCAGACCTATATAAAGGCACTCTTCTCCTCATGGTTGCTACTATGAATATAGCTCGGGCATTTGCGTATTTTCACAAGTCGCACCAGGGCGGGCCATCACTCCCTGTGATGGAAAGAACCATGACCGGCAAAGCCATGGTCTCTGACCACATTAAGGCAAGGTGATTTTCCGAGACAAAATAAATGATTGAATATTGATAAAAATTTTGTTAAAATATACATTTGTAGTTTTAATAATAACAATCTATCTATGAGGGGGACGAGTGTTAATGGGTGAACAAACAGATAAAATAAAAGACGAAACAAAGGACATACAAGACGAGATGATTGAACAAGAAACAAAGGATTCCGATACCAAGGAGGCTGATCATTTTGATGATCCCGGTGACACGGTTCAAGAGCCAGACCAAATCGATATGGAAAAGATGTACGAGAAGAGCCTGCGACAGATCCAGGAAGGTGAGCTGACCAGAGGACAGATTATCAAGATAGATGAGGAGCAGGTGCTCGTGGATATTGGTTATAAATCAGAAGGCATCATCCCTATTTCGGAGTTTAAGGATTCAGAGGGAAACATAACGGCACATGTAGGGGATGAGGTTGATGTGGTATTGGAAAGAAAGGAAGATGATGAAGGCCTTGTGATCCTTTCCATGGAAAAGGCGAAAAAGATCAAGGTGTGGGACCATGTGAGGGATGTGTACAGGGAAGATGGCTCTATCCGAGGGAAGGTGATGTACAGGGTGAAAGGCGGCCTCTCGGTTGATATAGGTCTCCCTGCCTTTTTGCCCGGCTCCCAAATCAATCTTCACCCCATCAGGGACCTTGATTCCCTTGTCGGCAAGGAATTGGAACTAAAGATCCTAAAGTACAACAAAAGGAGAAACAATATCATCGTTTCTCGAAGGGCCATCCTTGAGGCCGATAGGATGAAACAAAAGGCCAAAACCTTAGCTCTCATAGAAGAGGGTTCAGTGGTGGAAGGTACCGTCAAGAATATTACCGATTACGGGAT
>Ga0315545_1002477_pt1 | contig 16645 bp, 13 predicted proteins | sample SalMarSW160210MG_FD_203096 | JGI IMG/M metagenome (GOLD analysis project Ga0315545, IMG submission 203096) | Salt marsh sediment microbial communities from the Plum Island Ecosystem LTER, Massachusetts, United States - Salt Marsh Sediment SW1602-10 ...
AGTGTCCCGATTTTGAATTTTCCGGCTCCCTCGCTATAAATTTCGATCGTGACATTTTCGCTCGAGGATGGAGCCGTAAATATCAACGTGTATACCCGAAATTCAAAGCTTATTTTGTTTATGACTTGACCAATTCCTTGACCTTTGTCTGATACCAATCGCACCCAAACTGGCAAAGCACCTTCGTCTCCGGCAAGGATGATCCTACCGACGTATTTTTTATCCTTTACAAGCGCCAGGCCTTCCTGTGAGATTCCAGCCCCCGTTCCATCGCCCGGCAGATTAATGACCGGCGAATGCTCACCGACGTAGGCGTTTGCGGAATCCATTGTGACCGTGCCGGGTGGCCCAATGACTTTCCAGGGGGAGGCATTTAGATATTTGTATGGCCCCGCTGTCCAAAATGGGTCTGTTGCGGTGGCCCATGGATCAAAATCGTCGGTTATTGGATAATAAAACTTTCGGTCTTCTATCATCTCTGCCCATATTCCACCATAGATGCAGCGTCCGAGGTGCTCGATAAACTGGCCATAGATATACTTGGAAATCGGCCTACCAACTTTTTCAGCATCAATCGTCACCTCTGCCTGTTTCACTGCCTTGGTTATTGATTCGGCAAGGCCCACCTGATATGAATCCACAAGCATCGCTATTGCAACGCAGGTCACACAAAGACACTTAGCTCTTAACATGCCAGATTCCTTTCTTTTTTCCTGTTTTAACTTCGTGAAAGCTGTATCCTCATGGGCGATATTTTAAGCCCAATCAATCAAAACGCAATTCTATTATATCCTCTCCATTTCTTGCCGCGAATAGCTTGAATCTCTTTGATATCTCTTGCGTATATTGATATGCCGTCTCGCGTGTGTTCACTATACTTCGAGTATTAGAAAAGGAAAATGCAGAATTGAAAAAGCATATCGAAGAGCTCGAACAAATTCTGGGTATGAACTCGAAGGATTCATCCAAGCCACTGTCGTCCGGTCTGCAAGGAATTTACCTCGTACAGCCGAAGCGTCGGCATAAAAACATGAAGCAAAAAAAGGCCGCCAGCTTCATTAATCGGCATTTCTAACTGTATTTTAATCTGATGCTCATTATATACAATAACGGTCTGCAATCCGGTTCACATGACTTTTTGTTTTTTTCATCAACCAACCTCCAAAGCCAGATACATTGGTTTCAAAGCACGCCTTAAACTTAACTATGAGACCTCTGGGTTTGTGGTGGTTATTAGAAATGTGGCCTAACCAACTTCCGAATTCAAATTACTATCACTTCGCTTTAAGCTTAGATGTAAAAGCTCCTTCGCCAGAAGAACCATAAGAGAGCCAAAGTGATAAAGCAAGTACAACGCACCTAAGCCACAAATGATATTTTTCAAAGTTTCCACCATCTTAAGAGCCTTTCTATATCGATACCAAATCACCTTTGGCTAACGTCGCCTCAACACTAATCCATCTACAAAATCCTACTTTAAAATAATTAAAGCGTGGTTAGTATTTTGTTAAGATTGCGTTAATACACGGCATATCCACTTTAAATCGAAAATGGCTCTCGGTTCCGGCCTTGACAGGGCCGCATTTTAAGGCCATTATTACTGTGTTATGTGAGCATTTCTGAATAACGACCTGTTACTTGGTGCGGGTATGAATCAATACGCCTCAGGCGTATAAAAAAGATATATAATCTTTCACCATTCTTAAAAGAAACGAGAATTGTTACGCCTCAGGCGTATAAAGTGGACTTTTATAAACAGAGGTTTGCATGACAAAGCCAAACATACTTGTCGTGGACGATGAGGAGGACATAAGGGAGCTTGTTCGACTCAATCTTGCTCGCGAAGGTTACGGAGTTCTAACCTGTGAGACAGGTGAACAGGCACTACAGATAGCCCGTTCGAAGCTACCTAATCTGATAATACTGGACTTGATGCTGCCCGGCATCGATGGGCTGGAAGTATGCAGAAAATTGAAAAGTGACACTAAAACCAGCAATATTCCTATCTTAATGCTAACAGCCAAAGGGGAAGAGTCAGACATTGTGGCTGGACTGGAACTTGGCGCTGATGATTATGTGACAAAACCGTTCAGTGGAAAGGTTTTGGTTGCGCGGGTTCGCAGGATTTTACGAAGAATGGCTGAGGAATCTGATGATAAAGCAGCAATAAAGATCGAAGATCTGACTATTGAACCTGCCCGGCGGCGAGTAACGATAAAAGATAAAAAAATCGAGCTTACCTTCACAGAATTTAATATTCTTCATTTGTTAGCCAGACGTCCGGGCCTTGTCTTTACACGGTATAAAATTGTTGACGCCTTACACGGCGATGACTACCTGGTGACCGACAGAGCAGTAGATGTCCAGATAGTGTCTTTGCGAAAAAAGCTGGGGCCATATAGCAAATACATTGAGACCGTTCGCGGTGTAGGCTACCGATTTAAAGATTGATCCATGATTAGAAGAAGACTAATTTGGCAGCTATATCCTTCCTATTTACTCGTGACACTATTGGCTCTGCTCGCTGTGGCGTGGTATTTATCCTATTCATTTCGTGGTTTTTATCTTGACCAAACCCGTGAGGAGCTGAACACCATTGCCTATGTGGCGGCAGAACAAATCTCAGGCATTTTAGAAAGTGAAGACACAACTGAGATTGATTCACTCTGCAAAAGGCTTGGCCAAGCTGGAGATGGTCAAACTCGTATCACCGTGGTCTTGCCTTCGGGTAAAGTCATTGGCGATTCCGATGAGGACCCCGCAGTTATGGAAGACCACTCCTACCGACCGGAAATTATCAATGCGCTTCGGCATGGCTCTGGTTGGTCGCTAAGGTTTAGCCAAACAATCGGCAAAAATATGATGTATGTAGCGCTTCCCCTTCGTGGTAAGGATCAAATTTTAGCCGTAATCCGGGCGTCGATACCTGCCACCGCAATTGACCAGGCTCTCCATGATATCTATGTTAAGATTTTATATAGTGGTCTTGCGGTAGCAGCCTTTGCTGCAATTTTGAGCTGGCTTATATCACGTCGAATAAGCAGGCCGATAGTGAATATGACACAGACAGCCGAACGCTTCGCGCAGGGCGAGCTCGACCGAAGAATTCATGTGCCGACTTCTGTAGAATTAGGCGCTTTAGCTAAGGCGTTAAACACAATGGCAATTGAACTGCATGAACGAATTCTAACCATAACCGGACAGCGAAATGAGCTCGAAGCAGTTCTTTCAAGCATGGTAGAAGGAGTGCTGGCTGTTGATGCTGATGGACATATCGTAAGTATAAATAAAGCAGCCGCGGACTTTCTGAACATCGAATCCGAAAAAACCTGTGGCAGAAGTGTCGAAGAAATCATTCGCAACGTTGATATTCAACAGTTTGTATATAATACTCTCAGTGCTCAACAACCCACTGAAGCAACTATTCGTCTGACCCCGGAAGGTGAACGATTCATCCAGGTTCACGGTGCCAGTCTAAGTGGAAGCGGAAACCGCAAAGGTGGAGCAGTAATCGTTTTGAATGATATGACAAAGATACGACGGCTTGAGAATATACGCCGCGATTTTGTTGCCAACGTCTCACATGAGCTTAAAACGCCAGTTACTTCTATCCAAGGTTTCGTGGAAGAATTGCTCGATGGAGCAGTGAAGGAGCCTGAGAAAGCAGAACGTTACCTTAACATCGTGGCTAAGCATTCTGACAGGCTCAACGCCATTATTGAGGATTTGTTGACGCTGTCACGCCTGGAAGAAAGCAGCGAGAAAAGACAAATTTCTTTAGAAGAAATGCCTTTACGTCCGGTACTGCAAGCTGCCATTGAGCTATCGACTGAAAAAGCCGAAAAGAAGCAGATGAAAATTGAACTTGTTTGCGAAGAAGGCTTACGGGGAAAAATAAATACCGCATTGTTTGAACAGGCTTTAGTTAACCTGATTGATAACGCAATAAAATACAGCGACCCCGGCAGCAGCATTCAGCTCACAGTTGACAAACAGAACGGAGAGTTAACTATATCTGTAAAGGATCAAGGTTGTGGGATAGCACCGGAGCATCTCTCACGCATTTTTGAGCGTTTTTACGTCGTAGATAAAAGCCGAAGCCGAAAACTCGGCGGCACAGGTCTCGGCCTTGCTATAGTCAAGCACATAGCCCAGGTACATGGTGGCCATGTCACGGTCGAAAGCACTATAGGTAAAGGCAGCACTTTTACTATTCATTTACCCCTGAGCTGACAACTAACAAATTTTTAACATTTCTTTAATGTTCTTATTTACTCAAACTGACCGTTTTTATTGTCATGCTGAGCCGAAAGGCGAAGCATCCGGCTTTAGCAAAAGAAAACCCATATTTTCTCTGGCCAGATTCTTCGCTTCACTTCGTGGAGTTTACCCTTGAGCGGAGCGAAGGGCTCAGAATGACAAGGCGATATATGTCTTTGCAAATTAATACGCCTGAGGCGTATAAAAGACTTATCAATAATAATGTTAGTAAAAACGGTCAGTTTGAGTTATTTAGCAAAAGCCCCCTTTGAATGACGGATGCGAGGAAATCCGCCTGCGATATTAACACGATTCTAACATATCTTTGATTCTGCCTTAACAAAACCAGGTTATTAATTGCTACGATTTGAACGCGTGTCTGCTCAGGGATGGCTTTAAGCAGACGTAACAAATTAGTTGTTTCCTTTTTGGAGGCGCTCAAAATGAAGAAAGGATGGACCAAGAAAGGGTTTGTAGGATTAACTATTCTGTTTGTTTCGACTTTTTTGTGGCCAGAAGGGACTGTTATGGCGGATGAGCTTAACAATCTAAAAGAGCAACTGAAGGATCAACAACAGAAAATGTCGGAACTACAGCAAAAAATTGTTGAGCTTGAATCAAGGCAAAGGCTCAAGGAACAGGCACTTACTGAGAAATTGGATAAAGTTGAACAGAAAATCCAGGAAAAGCCCAGTGCCGCCCTGCCGGATAGTCTTAAGTGGGCTGAGAAAATCAAGTGGTCGGGTGATTTTAGATACCGCTATGAGTACATTGATAAGCAAGGCAAACCCGAGCGCCATCGCAATAGGATTAGAGCCCGCCTCGGCCTCGCAGCGGAGCTGGATGATGAATGGGACTTTTTTTTCAGAATTGCCACCGGAGGCAGGGACCTTTATGTAGATGTTGATAAAGATGGTCCAGACCCCAACTACGCCACCGACGTGGGTGTCGGCAGTTTTGGCGACCCAGTTTCGACCAATCAGACACTGGACGAGTTCTTCTCCAGCAAGGATATTTGGCTAGATCTGGCCTACTTCAGCTACCACCCTGCAGCAATTCCGGATTTAGATGTGTACGGTGGTAAAGTCAAGAACCCCTTTTACTGTCCCGGCAAGAATCAACTCATCTGGGATGGTGACCTGAATCCAGAAGGCATTAGTGCGCAATATGCGGCTTCGCTTGGCAAGAGTACTAAGGTCAACCTCAATGGCGGTGGATTCTGGGTAGAGGAGAGTTCCAGCGGTGTTGACACATCTCTTTGGGGCATTCAGGGCTATGTAAAGCACACCTTAGGAAATCCTGACCATATCATTGCCGGAGCAAGCTACTTCGATTACGGCAACATACGCGGCAGAACTGATACTTACGGTGTCCTTGGAGCTAATGCGGCAATACCTAGCGGTGGTGCCTGGGCCAGCGATTATGATATCTTCGAAGTTTTTGCTGAATACGGAACTAAGCTGATGGATATGCCGGTCTCAATTTATGGAGACTACGCTAAGAACACCAATGCAAGCACCAACTATGACACTGGTTGGTTGATTGGCGGAAAGATTAACAAAGCTAAAACGCCCGGCTCCTGGGAACTTTCCTACGATTACAGAGACCTCGAAGCTGACGCTGTGCTCGCTGCGTTCACAGATTCGGATTTTGCTGGTGGTGGTATAGGATGTTCCGGTGCGACCAGCAGTAAAGGGCATAGGTTCGGCTTCGCTTACCAGATCGCCAAAAACGTTCAGGCAGCACTGACTTACTTCGACAACGAAATCGTAAAGAGCAGCTCTGATACCGAATACCGAAGGCTCCAAGCCGACCTTAAACTCAAGTTCTAAGGACCAGGTTATCTTGGACTGCTAACAATATCCTAACAAAGCACTAACACAATTTTAACAAAAGTAAAGTAGAGTTTATTAGGAGACATGAATATGAGAAACAGAATTTCAGCGGTAGCAGTTATGCTGTTTTTAATGAGCAGTGTAACCTTAGCAGAGAGCCTACAGATAGAAGGTTCGACCACTGTCGGCCCTATTGCGGATGCATTTGCAGAACATTTCAAGGCTATTTCTCCCGATGTTGATATCACGGTGAAGAAGACTGGCAGCGGCGATGGCGCGGCGGCTTTGGTGGATGGGCGATGCGATATTGCAAATATGAGCCGCTTTATGAAGGAAAAAGAATTCAAAAGGGCAGTCGAAAATGGAATTCTTCCAGTGGCACACGTAGTTGCAATGGATGGTGTTTGTGTTGTTGTTCATCCGTCTAACCCAGTTAAAGAACTAACAAAAGAACAGGTCCGTGATATTTACATGGGCAAGATAAATAGTTGGAACCAGGTCGGTGGGCCAGATATGCCCATCGTGGCTGTTAGCCGGGATACATCCTCAGGAACCTATGAGACCTTCCACAAACTGGTCATGCAAAAACAGGAAATGGCAGGGAACGTGGAGTACGTCAATTCTAATCCACAGGCCCACGCTCGTGTCAAGACAACAAAAGGTGCTATAGGCTATGTTGGTCTTGGTTTTGTGGACTCAAATGTTCGTGCTCTTAGAATCGATGGAATTATGCCGAGCAGAAATACCATTGCAAGTGGCGTCTATCCGGTTACCAGGCCGCTTTACATGTTTACTAATGGTTATCCTAAACTCGGTTCCATGGTCCACAAATTCTGCACCTTCTATCTGACCGAAAAGGGGCAGGAGCTCATTGAGGCAAAGGGTTTTGTACCATTAACGAGCTATTAGTAAGTTTGCATTATCCCCACCGCGGGGCAACGATGAACCAAAATAATGTAACAGCTTTATTAGAACCGGCGGCTGGTCGGATTCGGCCGCTGGTTTTAACGCCGAGGCAGGACCTGAAAGGTTTCATCCTATCGCACCTTGGAAGGACTGCATTGTTTGCAATTGCATCTACATCTGTTGTAGCAGTTCTTCTTATCTTCTTCTTTGTTATCCGCGAAGCGATTCCATTTCTTACCAGGTTCAGCCTTATAGAATTCCTTACAAGCTCAAGCTGGTACCCGGAAGCGGAAAATGCAAAGTTCGGTACGTTGGCCCTTATAGCTGGTTCGGCATACGTAACGGTAGCGGCACTGGTTTTTTCAGTTCCAATAGGCATTATGGCTGCCATCTTTCTAAGTGACATTGTGTCCTTCAAGATCAGAGGCTTTGTTAAACCTCTGATCGAGATTCTTGCTGCTATACCGTCTGTGGCCTATGGATTCTTTGCGGTGTTGGTATTAGCCCCCTGGATGCAGAAGAAGTGGGGATTTCCCACAGGAACCAACGCTCTGAATGCCTCTTTAATTTTAGCAGTGATGGCTCTTCCAACGATCGTCAGCGTTGCTGAAGATTCGATCTCAGCATTAGGCCGAGATCTGCGGGAAGCATCCTACAGTCTCGGTGCAACACGCATGGAAACAATGTTGAGGGTGGTCATCCCCGCAGCTCATAGTGGCATCATCGCAGCAGTCGTTTTGGGAATGATGAGGGCTATTGGAGAGACGATGGTGGTATGGATGGCCTCGGGCAACGCCAGCCAGATCCCTCACCCCTGGTGGGACATTTCGCAATCGGTTCGCACAATGACTGCTACGATAGCCGGGGATATGGGAGAAACACCGCGTGATACTCCACATTATTGGGCTCTTTTTGCCGTTGGTGTACTGCTATTGGTCATGGCCTTGTTTCTGAACTTGCTTAGTGAGTACTTCCTCGCACGCGCGAAAAAGACGCTGGGAAAAGGATAATGAGATTAGCTATTCGCGGAATAATTGATAAAGCATTTACGGCGTTGACTGCCCTATCGGTTGTACTGATGTGTTTTGCCTTAGTTGCGGTACTCGGTCCGATGATATGGCGAGGTTCGAGTGCCGTTGTCTTCCAAGGCACTTTTGAGTTCCGCAAAATGCAGCTTTCGATTTTTCAAAGAGGGAACCCATCGAGCCTGGAGAAGGAAATTAACCAGGCTGAACACATCCGCAAAGTGGTCTACGAAACAATAGACAAGTTTAAAAAGGGGATTGACACCGAGGCGTTGACTGACCAAGCACGTAAGATCCACAGAGAGTTTGGAAAGGAGCTTCGATACAAAGACGTTCCTGTCGAGGAGTATACTCAACAGCGATCGATCAGCAGAGACTTACGAAACAAACTTGAGGACGCCTTCGAGAGTAGGAATATTGAACAAATAAGAGAAAATATTGAATATGTCCTCAATTATGAAAATGACGCTCGCTTTAAGGACACACGCGCAGAGGATTTTTTTGAACTGGCAAAGGAGTTCCAAACAGCGGCAGAAAATATCGATTTGGGCAGATATTACGAATATGCCAGTTCTCTCGCTGAGGTCGAGGATATCATCGAGAAGTTGCTCGGCCCCAAACCCAGTGAGCCTGTTCCTGCATTGGTCAGATTACGTTATGGTGCAACAAGATGGGACCAAGCCCAGAAGTTACTGGATGACTTTCTTTGGGCTGAGCAGTGGATCGAAAAAGAACCAGGTAAACCACTTGTCAGAGTCCTAAGTCCACGAGCGGAACAATTTGCTGGTACAATTATCGAGCCGTTATTCGATTATGTTCCTGAGAATCTAACCAATATGCTCAAGCCACGTTGGACATTCTACTGGCAGTATTTCATCGATGACAATGTCAACAGCCACTACTTCGGCGGCATCGGCCCTGAAATACTTGGCACGCTCGTGATTACCTTGCTGGGGATGCTGGTTACTGTCCCGCTTGGAATTATATCGGCGGCGTATCTGGTCGAGTGCTCATCGGATAACTTCGTGGTTAGAATAATTCGTATGTGTATAAATACGCTTGCCGGCGTACCCAGCATAATATTCGGCCTTTTCGGCCTGGCATTTTTTGTACTCTTTTTGTTTCCTGTGCTGGGTTTCGAGTCTAAGCCGTGTATCTTAGCAGCGTCGTTGACGCTTGGGGTACTGACACTGCCTGTAATGATCCGGGCCAGCGAGGAGGCTATCCGAGCGGTGCCCCAAACATATAAAGAGGCCTCGTTGGCGCTTGGAGCAAGCAGGTTCAAAACCTTTATCACGGTCATTTTTCCAGCGGCGCTTCCAGGGATTTTAACAGGTGTTATATTAAGCTTAAGCCGAATTGCAGGGGAAACAGCACCTATTCTCTTTACCGGTGCTGTCGCGCTCGGACCTATACCAAAATCAATATTTGATTCGACACGGACGCTTTCTTACGGCAGCTATGATATGGCAGTGGGCGACAGGTTGGCGATGATGGTGCCCCATAACCAATATGGCATGGTGGTCACTCTTGTTTTATTGATCTTAGGGCTTAACACAGCTGCAATTATCTTGCGCTCACGCGTTTTCAAAAAGCTCAAAGGACACTGATTAAAGCTTTTTCATCGTGGGACAACAATGACCAAACAAAGTAATAATCAAATGTTAAAGTCAGCCTTGAATGTTAAAGCATCAAAATCCGTCATCGAACCAACTATTACGGTTCAGAGAATAAAGGATGCTGCAGACAAATCTAATACAGAAAAATGCCGATGCGCAATAATTCGCGCCGATCAATTCAGCGTGTATTATGGTTCAACGGTCGGTGTTAAAGATATTACAATGGATATTTATCCATGCAGTGTAACTGCCATCATAGGTCCGAGCGGCTGTGGTAAAAGCACATTCCTGCGAAGTATCAACCGAATGAATGATCTTGTACCACATGCTCGTGCCGAAGGTAAACTCGAAGTCGATGGCCAAGATATATATGATAAGCGAATCAATCTTGTCAACCTGCGTCAGCAAGTAGGCATGGTTTTTCAAAAGCCGAATCCGTTTCCAAAAAGCATTTTTGACAACGTAGCGTATGGACCTCGTTTGCAGGGTGTAAAGAGTAAATCTAAGCTGCAACACATAGTTGAGCAAAGCTTAAAGGCTTCGGCGCTATGGGACGAAGTGCAGGACGATTTGAAAAAATCCGCATTGGCACTTTCAGGTGGTCAGCAACAGCGTCTTTGTATTGCCCGTGCACTGGCGACGAAACCGCGTGTGCTTTTGATGGATGAGCCTTGCTCTGCACTTGACCCGTTGGCTACGGGAAAAATTGAAGACCTTATCGAGCAGCTTAAAAGCTCTTACACAATAGTAATCGTAACTCACAACATGCAACAAGCCGCTCGTGTCAGTGAAAGGGCAGCATTTTTTTGCCTCGGCGAACTAATCGAATACGACAATACTTCTAAAATTTTCAGCAATCCAAGCAAAAAACAAACTGAAGACTACGTTACAGGCAGATTTGGATAAGAGTATGGGAGATATGACTGAGACAAGAATCTGGAAGATAAGAACCATAAAGAATTACCGCGATGCGCACAACCACCTGCTGGTCGGTAAGGTAATGGAGATAACAGATTCGTACGTTCGTTTGCACTGCAGGACATTCCACTTCGGAAGAATTGTTAATGGGCCGAGAGATATAGAAATAGGAAATGTAATGGTAAGAGTTGTGCCCTGGAGCCGAATCGAGATAACCAACGAACTACCACCAACATTCGACTACACAAAGACAATGATCGTGGCTGATAAAGAGGGAGAGGTACTTTTTCAGGACACAAGGTATAAATGCCCACTTGTATCCAGCCAGGAACGCGGATATCAGCTATAACGAAAGGGAATCTAACGATGCCAGTTCATTTAGAGCGAGAAATAGAAAAATTAAAAAAAGACATCCTTACATTAGGTGCGATGGCCGAATTAAGTGTCCGCGAAGCGACATTAACCATCAGAAACCGTGATGAGGTTCTGGCCCAGAATGTCATTGAAAAAGACATCAGAATCGATGAAATGGAAGTTGAAATCGAGGAAAGTTGTCTTAAAATACTCGCTTTACACCAACCGGTTGCGATTGATTTGAGATTTATAATCGCTGTGCTCAAGATAAACAACGACCTTGAACGTGTGGGAGACCTGGCGGTTAACGTCGCTGAACGAGCAGCTTTTCTTGCTACTCAGCCTCCGGTTGATATATCTTTCGACTTTGTTTCAATGGCAAGCAAGGCTCAGCAGATGCTGAAAGAAAGCCTTGATGCTCTGGTAAATCTGAGTGCTGATATCGCTCGCCGGGTATGTGCCTCGGATAATGAAATCGATGCTATGAACCGACAAATGTACTTGATAGTCCAGGATGCGATTTGCAGGAATCCGCAGCAAATCGAGTCTTTGATTCACATGCTCTCAGCCTCACGACACCTCGAGCGCATAGCAGACCACGCAACTAATATAGCGGAGGACATCATCTATATGATCGAAGGTGAAATTGTCCGGCATAAGGCGGAAGAATACCGCTATCAATCAACGAAACCTTAACGGCCTAACCTGCATTTCTCAGCACCACAAACCCGGAGGTCTCATAATGAGGCTGCCTCGATTTCGTTAATGCACTTGGGGATTGTAGGGCCGAGAATACGGCAGCCATCCTCAATCACTAAAATATCATCCTCAATTCTAATGCCACCGAAGTTTCTGTACTCTTCTACCTTTGCGTAGTCTATGAAAGCGGCACATTTGCGTTGCACTATCCATTGGTCGATCAAATGCGGAATAAAATAAAGCCATGGCTCGACAGTAACGATATAGCCTGCCTCCAGAGCCTTAGCCAGCCTAAGCCACCGCCAGCCGAATTCTGTCCTTCGTTTGATTTGGTCCGTATAGCCTATATAGTCTTCGCCGAGAGATTCCATGTCGTGCGTGTCAAGCCCAAGCATGTGCCCCAGTCCGCACTGAAAGAATAATGTATGTGCTCCGGCCTCGACCGCTTCTTCTGGGTCAGTCCTGATAAGCCCGAGGTCTTTCAGGCCGGATGCAAGCGCCACGCATGCGATTCGATGCACGTGCCTGAACTCAACACCGGGCTTGATCGCCGCAATGGCCTCTTCCTGGGCATTCAGCACAATCTGATAAATGTCCCGCTGTTGTTGAGAGAATTTTCCGCCAATGGGGATTGTCCTGGTAATGTCACTGGCGTAATGCAGCAAAGATTCAGCGCCGGAGTCGTTCACAGCGATGTCACCTTCTCGCATTAAATTATCGTGACTGAGATTGTGAAGAGTCTCTCCATGCACTGAGAAGATAGTGGGAAAGGCCAACCGCACGCCTTTGGATACCGCAATGCCCTCCATGAACCCCGCAATATCCCGCTCGTAAATCCCGGGCCTGGCCCGTTGCATGGCTGCAATTTGCATGTCGTGTGTAATTTCAAGGGCTTGTTCCACCTGCTGAACTTCCTCAGATGATTTGATAGATCTCTGTGCGATAACGGCTCGGATCAAAGGTTCAGAGACAAAATCCTGAATATGTCTTGGCTCAATATCCAACAGTCGGCTGATCTTGACGGTGTTTTCTGACCTATATTGCGGCAGAAAGTGAATTATTCTGTCTTGTCGCCGTGCTTTTTGGATGGTAGAGTCGAGTTCGTTACTTGAGCCCGTATTCGAAATACCGACTCGTGAACACTGCTCTTTGAGTGAAAGCTGTGGCCCCACCCAGACGATATCATCAATCGTCGGATCGTCGCCGAATACTGTCTCGCTTGCCTCATCCACATCAATCAGGGCAGTTAGGCCGGGCTTATCGAGTCCGAAGAAGTATAAGAAGGAGCTATCCTGTCTGAATGGATACGAATTGCCTGCATAATTCATAGGAACATCCTGGTTTCCCATCAGCAGGATTACTCCCGAGCGGATTTGCTGCCTTAGTCGTTATCTTCTTTGTATGTAGATGCTCGAAGCAAACACCACGGAGACCTTTCAATGTCAGTGTTTCTCTCTGGTAAATAAGCTCACAAATATCAGAGCGATGACCGATACGGTTATAGCCAGCAATACAGCGTCCAGTTCGGCTGCCCACGTCGGCATGGAATTGCGGATGAAATCCAACTCCGCCCACGCCAAAGCCACAATTGTGCCTGAAACAATCGACGCAATAGCGCCTTGCCTTGTCGCTCTGGGCCAGAAAAGCGCAGCCACAAGGCAGGGAGTAATCGCTGCGCCATAGATTGTGTATGCGTATAATGCCTTTTCAAAAATGGTAGTCGATTCTGCAAATGCCAGTGACACAGAATAAGCAATGGCCCCGAACAGTAAGACCAGCAGCCTGCTGAAAAAGATAATTCTCTTATCCAAGGCTCTCGGATTTATGTAGTTCAAATATATGTCACGGATGACGCAGGTAGCAGGAATCAGCAAGAAAGAGTCAGCAGTGGAAATGATAATCCCTACAACGGTGACAAGAAATAATACCCCCAACAATGGTGACATGAAACTCTTGGCTGCGTAAATGAGCACATACTTACCATTGGCTGCGTTGGGGATCATGCTGGAGCAAATCCAGGCTTCGAGGATAATCAGGCTCTCTATGACTAATACGGCAAGAACCATGAACGTAGTTGCAGCCTTGGCGCCTTTGGCGTTTTTGCTTGCGAAGAAGCGCTGGTATTGATTTGCGTCCCCCATGATTAATAGAAACACCGGCAGGCAGTAGTTGATAATCTCGATGTTACTGTAGACGCCCCAGAACTTCATGTGACTGGGCTTGCCCATTTGTGTAAAGCTTGCTTCCATTCCGCTCCAACCGCCTGCTTTGAACCAGAGGACCGGAAAAGCCACGAGCAGAGAAACCGTGATGATTATCCCCGTGACGATATCGGCGTATGCCAGACTCAACAGGCCTGCCAATGTCGCAAAGGCGATGATAAACACGGCGGCAATGATGGTAGAAGCGCCGGCTGATAAAAGCGGATTACCAGCCTTGTTTTGAAGGATGACTTCCAGCACGGCACCGCCGGCGTTGAACTGATAGCTCACGATCACCATATATGCAATTACGAGAGCCACCACAGCCAGAAGCCTGGCGGTTTGTCCGTAACGTGAGCCGATGATCTCGGGTACGGAGTAAGCAGAGTAGCTGCGTGCTCTCGGAGCAATTCGGGTCAGAAGCATCATGCCAATGACGCTACCGACAGGCAGGATCAGAGCTGCAAGGCCGGTCTCATAGGTTTTACCCGCATTACCGACTATGGAACCCGTCCCTATCCATACTGCCAGCATCGTGCAGACCAGTATCCATGGTGACAAGGACCGACCAGCAATGGAAAAATCGGCTTGCGTCTTTACCTGCCGCGACTTGTATATACCTATGCCGGTCAGTGCCAACAGATAGATCAATATGGCAATCAGGTAGACCATTAGATTTCCATAATGCAGCGCCTATCCGAGTAGCTTTAGTGACCGGATCCGGCACGTTATAGTTTTACTGGATGTACTGCTCGACAAAATAACTCGGGTTCAAAGGTTCTCCTGTTGCTCTGGTGATCATCTCATTCCAGTGATAACGTGCGCCGGGTGCGAAAATGTTTTCCTGAAGATAATGTCCCAAGCGTTTGTCGCCAACATAGCTGAGGTCTTTATCTGATTCGAGCTTAAAGACATTGTGGACAATATAGTGATGTAGTTGCGAAGCCAGTAGTTCTCCAAGCACGTAGTTGTGGTAATAGCAAGGAGCCGAAGTAAAGTGCAGCTTTGAAGCCCAGCCGGCATCAGCCGACTCCGGGGGCCGCTTTACTAACTGGTATTTCTCAACCAGGTCCCACCAAAGCGTATTCAAGTCCTGGTCGGGATCAGCATAAAGAGCCTTTTCAAAATTGTACATCACCATCGCCCATCGCGCAAATAATATCTGCTGGAATCGCATGTACTTAGTGCTTACCTTCTCAATCTTAGCCCGTTCTTCCGGCGTAAGTTCCAGCATCTCTTGCATCCAAGCAGCGTTTCGACTCAATCTGCCAAAAAACATCGCTACAGCCTCAGTCGTGAAACTATGGGCAGGTTCCCTTAACAGCCAGGGTTCAGACCGGTCGTGATATTTGCTGTAGACTGCGTGTCCCAGTTCGTGCAGGATTGTCTCCATCCATCGCTCGGTGTCCTGAAGATTGGCGAGTACCCGAACGTCGCCCTTACGATCCACATCATGACTAAAGGCGTGTGGATACTTGCCTTCTCGGTCATACAGGTCGCTCCTGGCCAGAATATCGTCCACCGGAAGGGCCACACTTGCATAGTACCTCTCGGCGAGTTCTTTCACGTCTCGGCCTTTGTAGTATATATCCAGGTCCAGTTCATAGACCAGCGGTGTTCTCTGAAAGAACGGATCATGATAGTGCCAGGGCATTAAATCTTCACATGTGATGCCGTAACTTTCAGCAAGGATTTTATCGAGCTCTTTCTTGAGCTGTTCGAAAGGTTCTCGGGTTAGTTGCTCCAGATCGGCAAAGATTTTGTCTAACTCCTCTACACTCTGTTCCCCGGCAAAAATAGACAGTGTGTGATAGTTATCGAATCCTAAATCTTTCGCCGTTTTATTTCGTAATTTCACCAACTGCAAAAAATCATCGATTATTACGTTTCCCACTTGTTTACTTGCCTTCCATGCCGCCTCTCTTTTTTCACAGTCCTTCTCGGTTGTCAGGATCGTGTATATGTCGCTCATTGTGACTTCTTCACCGTTGATTTTACCGCGATAGTTGTTATATGTTTCCGCGATTTTCGTATCCAGCTCAATGATACGTGTCATAAGCTCCGGTGCAATCTGGTTCTGTAAGTAGGCCAGATAGAGTTTCTCTAATTGCCGTCCAAGCCGTGAGTCCTCGATGCATCCATGCTCTCTCAGGGCTTTCAGTAAGCGAAAGTCGTTGGTGTCACTGTATATCTTCCGAATCTTAAGTTGAAGTTGTTCAAGTTCCCGGAACTTCTCCTCCTTGCCCGTAGTTACCGCATCCCAATATACAAGATTCGCCTTAGTTGTTAGAGGTTCTACCTTCTTAACATGTGCTCGAATGAATGTCTTAAGCTGGCTCTGGTCCGATGAAACTTTGCATCCAGTTACAGTTAGAAAGATGATAGCTACTCCGACGATAAAAAATCTCCTCATGACAGTGATCCTCCCTGTCTATATAACAAATACTCAATAACGTCTTGTTCCAGAATTAAAGATCAAAATTGTGGAATCCAGCGCTTGAGGTTTTTAAGCACTGGATGACTTTCTTAAATTTTTCATTTTGCATTTTTATTTTTATATTTTTAAAAAGCCTGCTGTTCTGTACGAGCGATGATCTCGTTTTGCAGGTCACGGCCCACATCTACGAAGTAGTCGCTATAGCCGGCTACTCTGACAATCAGGTCACGATTCTGTTCGGGGTTCTGCTGGGCTTCTCGCAACGCGTCGGCGGTGATGACATTGAATTGAACGTGATGACCGCCAAGCCTAAAGTACGACCAAATTAGATGCGCAAACTTCTCAATCCCATCATCGCCGGCAAGTACCTGCGGATTAAACTTCATATTCA
>Ga0315545_1002478_pt1 | contig 16642 bp, 16 predicted proteins | sample SalMarSW160210MG_FD_203096 | JGI IMG/M metagenome (GOLD analysis project Ga0315545, IMG submission 203096) | Salt marsh sediment microbial communities from the Plum Island Ecosystem LTER, Massachusetts, United States - Salt Marsh Sediment SW1602-10 ...
GAATCACCAAAAATATAACACCCGCAATTCTCTTCAAAGCTCATTCCCCCCTTTCATTATACAGAATATTTCTCTCGCTGAGTAACTCCGACCAGCATCATTCGACTTATTTTACAAAATAGCACAGCGATGCCTTATTGTCAATCATCGTTTGGGTCTATTTGTGTGGAAAAATATCTCAAAAAAGATTATGCTCTGCCGAAGGTTTAAAGACGTAAGGATGATTTGGATCTGAGCAGGAGTCCAGAATTTATTGAAACCGAGGCTGCTGAGACATGACCGTAAGGATAGAAGGCATACTGGCACGAAAGGGAGCTGAAATCTATTACGGAAGGTGATGCAAGATTAAATATTTAAGCCTATGCGACTATGTTGTATGAAGTTAGTGAAAATCCGAAGCGATAACGGAGGTGGCAAAAAAATTATCCGAGGCAAACCTTGTGCGTTTGGCACTATGTCGTTTTTTCCCTTTCAGCTTTAAAATGGGCCGGAAGAAATTGACGACAGGGGTAGTAAAGTGTAGACGTCATCCAGTGTCTTAAACGCTTCCTTTGAGCTAAAGTGGTTATAGCCTATTACTCTCCTTATTATTGACCAGTTCTTCTGCTCCTATGACGGCTATCATCTTCTTGCAGGAACGACGTGACCGGGTAAAGGTTATGCTGTTGCGCCGGCAGCAGTCGTAGAGGCTCTGACGGATAAATTGGCTACCATTGTCTGAGCCCAATCTGAGCATCAGCATGGGGAGCCGCTTTCTTACATCGTATATAGCGCCACCGACATGCTTCTGTCCCTTCCCCAATACCGCAACAGGCTCACACTAACCATTGCTACGTCAACGGTAAATAATGTGGTGAGGTGATGAGATAGAAACCTTCTGCGCTCTCTCAACAGTAGGCAACAGGTCAGCCCTCAATAAAGCCCGGCTGGGTGTCTGTCTTCACACTCGCTGAAAGTCTGTACCGGAATAGCGTCCTTGAAAAGTGTGCCTGGTTTAGTGGTACTAAGAGGGTGACGTGGTTCGCTACACCAGCGCTGCAACAGCCGGTCAATGGTTGACGGACTCTTCCGGCAAAGCTGAGCATCGATTTCCTCAGTCACTCTAAATTCTCTAGGTCTCTTAAAAAAACCTGGTAAATCTGGCAGAAAAGGGTGCAAGCCACTTGGAGCACAAGCGATCAGTGTCCTGTCATCTTTGAGCGCCGTCACTACTTGCCCATACGGTTGGGATGCCCTCTCCTTTTCTTACTTGATGACTCATCTCTCTTATTAAGCAGCCGTATCATCACCTTCCGGAGCATCCCGGTCGAGCCAAAAATTCGTCTGGCATTTTAGTCTTTGCCTTCTTAGGAGAATTGAAGTACTGCCGCGGACTGCCTCGGCCTATTCTGTTACGCTGCGTCTTGTTACCTTCCCTACTTTCGGTAACACTATTATTGATGCAACGATACCTTTTTCGATAATAATAATTATGAGTTATTTCGTGGGGTTGAAAAATAATCAACTTGTGAATACAATGATATCGAATCAGTGTGCTTTACTGGAAAGGATTACACGCTACTACCTAACAAGAAATTTATTTAGGAGGTCGAAATGATTTCAATTCAAGAAAACTTGTCAGTATTAAACGAGTTCAATTTTGAAAAGCCGCCGGTGGGTATTAAGTATTTACCTAATAAGCCAGACGGAATCAATAGGCTAGAGAAGGTTTTAGATTTCTGTGAGATGATTCCCGAAGCACAAAAGGGGGACTCTTTTTATGTAACAAAAGAAAATTTCACCTGCGTGGGTCCCCTACTGCTGGGCATGATAGATAGTGAACCGGCTTTTGAGGGTGGGCAGATAGGACCGGCGCTGGAAGTCTTCAAAGAAGCGCGTGCTAACCAAAGAATCTATCGGGTAATCCCGAGACTGCATAAGGGTGCTGTTAACTATGTTAATTTTGCTCCCTTGGATAAGCTTACATTTGAGCCGGACGTATTGATTATAACCGCTGACATCAGTCAGGCTGAAATAATACTTAGAGCGCATAGCTATACAAGCGGAAGAATGTGGGAGGCTAGGGGTACAACAGTGATAGGATGCTCTTGGTTGCTACTTTATCCATATGTAAGCGGTGAATTGAATTTTACCATCACTGGTTTTGGTCATGGTATGAAAGCCAGGAAACTATTCCCAGAAGGCCTGATTCTTATTTCCATCCCTTATGACCTGCTCCAAGGTATTGTCTCGAATCTGACAGAAATGAAGTGGGTGCCTCACTCCTACACCATTAGCCCAGACCAGCATAAGAAAAAGATTAAGCGAATAATTAAAGAAATCAACCATTTGCAATGAACCCCATGAGACTAAATACAACAGATTAGGAAGGCCTGGGGGATAAAAGTATAATAGGCAAGAGAAAGGATCACGCAATGTTGAACCAGAGAAGTTACAGCTGGGCTAGAAGTGCCGGTAGTGGAAGATCTCATAGAATATGAACATAAGGAGAAAATTTATTATGATATCGGCCGTCAGGCTACTAATGAGTGCATACTTTGCGGGGGAGTTTGGGGAGAATTACCAGATGTTTCAGCTGAATCCGGCACTAAAGGATAAAGACCCCCTGGAGATGATGTAAAACATACTGGATTTCTTGAAAGACCGGGGTCTTCTCGAGTAAGTGTACCAAAAAGCTTTCAGCTGTGACGGGTATGGGCGTTATTCTGACTCTTGCCCTCGAGAAATCGATCCTCTACTGGTACATATGGTACTCAAAATTGAGTTGGTTAAACGAGAGAAAGAACCGCCCGAAGTAGTAAATTTTTTCTTCCCGGGCAGAGAATGAACTTATATGAAATTCCTTCTTCTCTTCAAATTAAACCTTCGGAGGTGAGATGGTCAAAACAGGTACCTTCGAACCCAGAAAGAACTGAAAACATGGTTTTTCTAGGATATTCTCCCCCAGAACTCTCGTATAATGTATTTCCTTTTCGGATGTCCTGGAAAAGATGGGAGTTGATTTGTTACTCTGGGGGGAGTGAACTTTGCTGTGGTGTCAGTTATCTACAGCCTGCGGGTAGGGTCAAGAGAATCGGAAGAGCCCGGGAGGTAGTTGCTGAATTGAAAGCCTTTTCTCCAAAGAGAGTTATCCGTGTCTGTACGGGTTGTTACCGCCAGCTTATGGAGTTCCTTCCGGGTTTTCTTGACCTTGATTTCGAGGTTCAATTCTACACTCAGTTCTTAAACGAGAACCTGGGAAAAAATAAACTTTACCAAACCTGTGGAGAAAATGGTAACTGTTCCCGAGTCTTGCATGACCCGATGCAGCAGAGTCAATGAATCGACGGAAAAAACTTTTAGAAGCTATTCCAGGATTGAAGCTGGTAGAAATGAAGCATGCCGAGGAACAATCCTATTGCTGTGGTGGAATAGAAAATATGACCTCCTGAACTGGGGCAAAAATTGGGACGCAATTTTGGGGAAGATGTGTAAAAAAACCAGGGCTGACTATATGGTAAGCGTCTATCCCTTTTATGAGTTAAGTTTATATCCACATCTAAGAGGATATTCATTTGGTTTGAGAGATATTGCCACTCTGATGAACAGATTTATGGGAAGCATAAAATATGAGGATAAACCGGGAAAATACTGGAGGTATGAACGCCTCGAAACACTAATAGAAATGACAAGAGAGAATTTTGAGGCCAATGGCTATACCAAAGAAGAAATGAGGCAGGTACTTTCCCTTATTTCCCCTTTACCTGCCTAGTGCCTTAAATTCAAATTACCCCTTTCTCACTAAGAAGGTTTTTTAGAAATCTAAAGAAAGGAGTGCTAAAAATGGAAGGGGAGGTCATTCTTTACAATCTGGCGGAGAATGTGACCGACGAAGAGTACAAGGAATATGTAATCAATGAGAAAGGCCCTCTACTTGAGAGCCTATCAGCGGTCAAGAAATACGAACTACTCAAGATAACGGGCTCAAAGTCGGGGGAAATCCCTTATAAATACATCGGAATTATGCACCTGACCAGCTTGGAGGAATTTTACCAAAAAGACGCACCAACACAAAAATTCCAGGACTTTCTAAAAAAATGGCAGCCGATGACTTTAGGAGCTAATGTCCTATCCTGTGAAGAAATATATTAATCTCAAATTAATTAAAAACCATTAATTATTAGGGGCAGGCCAATATGCGCCGATACCGAGGGGCAAGGCTTTGTCAGGATAGATAGCGCGTATTTTGCCGATGCTCTTAAGGCTTGAGGTGGCATAGCAGAATTTAAGCTAACCAATGCTGTATGTAATCTTATCTTTATACGTGCCAGTAGCTCGTTTATATCTGACTTTTGATCGAGATATTCTGAGGGATTAAGCCCCATACGCTGTTCTATATCGCCTAGCTCCTCTCTCTTGCTGATATAGTCGTCACCCCCGAGCTGAAAAGCACGCCCATGAAGTACAAGTCCTCAGCCCGGTCTTTGATAGTTAGAAAAATAATGGGCGTCCTGATTCCTTTTTCAAGGATCCGCTTGCAGACATCAAGACCGCCCATTCTCTCGTCTCCTAATAGAATGTCCAGCACCACAAGGTCAGGGTAATCCTCTTTTACTGTTGCTAGAGCTGTCCAAACATCCTCTGCTTCCAGACATTTAAATCCAGCTTCCTCCAGGCAGGCTTCAAGAAAGACCTTACCGCGGGTTATCATCCGAACATCTGACCCAGATACCTGAGGTTTTTACCCTTGCTTCTCTCATTGATTAATAGCTCTACAGTGGCTGCCGAGATGCAGGTCATTCTAGTGTATTCCACAGTCTTTTGCACATAGACATGGCCTTACACAGGTGATAGGCGATATGCCAATTGACGTGCTTAAGCCACTAATAGAGGGAGGGCCAGAATAGTTAACGGGAGCGAAAAGCCCCCGAGTGGCAAACACTGACGAGTCCGCCTTTTTTAGCATAGGAGCGGTGCTAAAAAATCCGCTCCTAAATTATGCCAGCCTCCTTCAACTTCTTTAGCCTGGACGGTCCAAATTCCATATATTTGAGGTAGATGTGCTCATTGTCATAGCCCACCGGGCGGCATACCCACTTTGTCCTTACGGGCGTTCCCGTCATTTTGTGTTGCGCCTGAGCGACAACGAGCTCTCCATAAACGGAGTCTTTAACCGGAGTGAACATCCCCCTGTCCAACCAGTTGGCATCTCTCATGGCCTCTTGGGGAGAACACACCGGCGCCACCACGGTGGTAATGGGGGCCAGTCGCCCCTTCTTGGCGTATTCTATCGACATCTTGACCAATTCTTGGTTGGTGTATTTGCGTGTTTCCGCAAAGACCAGCGGTGCCCACTTCAGTTGCTCCTCTTCTCTCATAAAAGTCATCAGGTTTGTCCAGCTCGCGGCACCCCACTCATCCCACTTCCCTACCATGTCGGCAAAGGCTTGCCACATCTCTAACCTCAAACCGCCCAGAAAAACGGCGCCGTCCTTGGTCGGGGCGAAGCAGTATAACCAGCCGGCAGTATCCAGATTGCCAAAGCGCTCATTAATAATTCCGGTTCCCTGATACCATATCCAAGCATAGTCATCAAAACGGGCGTAAGCCTCAGCCGTGGCGACATCAAGAGCCTGTCCCTCGCCGCTTATCCCCCGCCAGTACAAAGCTGCCAGAATACCAAATGCCATCATGTTCCCCGGTTGAGCCCAGCCTATCCAGGGCCCGGCCTTGGTGGGGACGGCCCATGGGCATTCGTCATAGCTCTTACCCTCTGGCAGCACCTCGCCTGTGGCATACTGTATTGCTGACCTGGCCTGAGCGATATTATCGTAGTCTGGCATCCGGCTCCGGCTCATCGGTCCGAACTGCCCATAGCCCGTTACCGAAGCGAATATCAGCCTGGGATTAATCTCTTTAAGCTGTTCATAGCCTATGCCCCAGTCATCCATTACCCCTGGTCTGTAGGTCTCGATAAGCACATCGGCCTTACTCGCCAGAGCTTTGAGTATCTCCCTGCCTTCTAGTTTTTTCAGATTCAGGGTGATATGAGACTTGTTTCTGCCCTCGGTAAGATAGTTAAGACCCTCGCCCTTGTAGAGCATGCCATAGGGGGTACAGGTTCTAATGAAATCACCCTCAGGAGGTTCTATTCTCAAGACCTTGGCCCCAAATTCAGCTAACATGGAAGAGCAATAGCACCCGGCGAAGCTCTTATAGCTTAAGTCCAGAACTGTTATATCATCCAGGGCCTCGGGTCTGGCGTGGGCAATACGGGGGTCGTCCCGTTCTCTTATCCAATCTGTCCAGATTATTTGTTCCTTGTTCGCTGTCTTGTTTTTCTTTTCCTGGCGTGAACCGGGGTAAGCAGACTCTCGCCTATACTGTGACAGGTTCTTAAGCGTTCTCAGCCCGGCCTTGCCATCCCAGCCCGGCGGCGGTCGGCGTGATGGCACATCAGCCCATTTACCCAGGGCACCACACTCGTACAACCGCCTGATGTCGTTTTCACTCTTACCCAAAAAATGCTCCATTACATATTCATTGTCAAAGCCAACCGGCCTGACTGACCACTCGACCTTGGGCGGCGTCTTGGACATCATCACCGGGAGTTCATGAGTGCGGTACTGACCGAGTAGAGGGTCGTCAACCTCGGTTATAAAACCTCGCTCACGGAAATGCTTGTCCTCCATGACATCCCTGGTGGTGTAGACGTGAGAGGCGGCGAAGCCGTGCTCTTGGGCCAGCTCTTCAATCTCAGACGGTGTTTTATCTCTCGCCCAGTCGGCGATAATTTTAAGTATGGCGGTAGCATTAGCCTCTTTAAGCCGGGTCAGGTGGTCTTTAAATCTGGGGTCGCTAGCCAGCTCCGGTTTACCCATAGCGGTGCACAGGCCCCTGAACTCCTCTGGAGTCGGCGCGGCGATGGCGACAAAGCTCTCATCGGCACAACAAAAGGTGTCGGCCGGGCATATAGATACGTCCCTGTTCCCGGCGGGCATGGCTACCTTGCCCGTAATCTGCTGATAAGGCCAGACCCAGGACATTGCCCGCATAATATTCTCAGTCTGTGAAAGTTCGATGAACTGTCCCTTGCCTGTCCTCTCCCGATAGTGTAGGGCAGCCAGTATGGCTAGTTCACCCATTAATGCCCCGAAGTTATCGCAGACATATAGGCGGCTCTTAAGGGGCGGCTGGCCGGGAAAACTCGACATACAGGCATATCCGGAAAATGCCTGCGAAGCACCATCGTTGGAAGGCCTGTTCTCCCTAGCGTATCGGCCCCACTGGCCAAAGCCGTTCTTAGCCAGATAAATAATGCTCGGGTTAATTTCCTTGATTTGTCGGTAACCAATATTCCAGCCCTCCATCACTCCCGGTCTCATATTATTTTCAATGACGTCAGCCTTGACCGCTAGTTCCCGGAACACCTCCTGCGCTTCAGTGTTGTGCAGGTCCAGACCCAGCCAGTATTTGTTGATGTTCATATGTAGAAACGCCGGACCCTGCTCCTTAAACAGGTAGCCAAAGGGATTCAGATTACGACAGGTATCACCCATAGGCGGGACTTCACACTTGATGACCTCGGCACCCATCTCGGCGGCGAAGCCCGGCCCTGCCGGCCCCAGCAAGATAGTGCATACCTCGAGTACTCTGATACCTTTTAATGGTGATGGTTTGGAATGTTTCTTCTCTTTGTAATTCTGCCAGGTCTCTTCTGCCATGACAATCAATCAACATCCTTTCAATCATTTTAACCTGCCCCCAATAGTGATACCACTTGTTAAGTCACAGCCGCAGTTAGTCTAGCCTCAGGAGCTGGAGGCCGGTATCCCAGAGAGCTATGCGGCGTACATGATTATATTCCCACCGCCACTGCTCAATCAAGTCCTTAGCTTACTTAAGTGTTGCATATATTTCTCGGAAGATGGTTTTCATCCCTAACCAGCCAAGCCATCTCCTTTTCGATCTTGCGGTAAACTCCTGCCCATTGTCCGACATATATGCTCAGGAATACCATGAAAGATAAAAAGGTGAAACAAGAGGTCAATGATTCTTAATCTTACGACCTACCAATATAGCTAGCCATTCCTGGGCGTATTCATCAATTATATTCAGTATTTTGGAGGCTTGGCCGTTGGCTGTGCGGTCTATCATGAGGTCGTAGCTCCAGACATGGTTCTTACGCTCCGGCCTGAGCCGGATACACGAACCATCATTTAGCCATAATCTAACTCGTTTAGGCTATTTCTTCAGCATCAAATCTCCTGCCACCACCGAGATCAATAACAAAACGGTAGTTATATTAATTGGGAAGAGGCATGTAAAATCCTTGGTGTTCCAGTTACAGCCACTGCCGCTGAAATACTTTCTCAATATAAGTATAAAGCGCAACTTCTTCATCCCGATAAAACGGCTGGCTTGCCAGAAAGCGTCAGACAAAAAGCCGAGGAAGAACTTAAGCTCGTAAATTCGGCATATAACGTCCTCAAGGATCTGAAGAACAATCCGCAGGGTAATCCGCCTAAACTCAGTGTCTCTCCACGATATATCCGCTTTAAAGATGTTGAACCCAGCCAGAGTAAGACTACCGTTATTGAAATAGAAAGCATCGGCGGTGCGTACACCAAATTCTGGATGGATGATTCCCCGGCTACTTGGTTGAAGGTTATAGAAGTCAAATCCACGACTAATGAGCCCTTACCTTTGGAAGTAACAATAGAGGCTTTTGTTGGATAGCAGCAATCGCTTGAATTATTACTCCCTGGCTTTCGGGGCTCTGGGGTAATCTCCTCCGGCCAATATTAGCTCCAAGAACCACTATAGCTATTTGGATGCATCTAGAAGACTATATCAATAGTAAATTTGTAGTAAATTACTATCTCGTAATACGGGTCTGAGCATCACCCCATTCTGCCTCTGTTGAACAAGACTGACTTTTGTTAAGCCCCCATTTTGCTTCCTTAGCTTCCCAAAACAGCCGTCAGCATTTTTGACTACCCTAGTAGCAGGTGCTACGATTAAACACATCCTCCAAGATTGGAGTGTACGGACCAGAAATGAAAGCCAACGGATTCGATGTCGTGACCGGAGCTTTTAGCTATACCGGCAAGTACATAGCATGTCGGCTTCTCTTAATGGGGAAAAAGGTCAGAACGATTACCGGACGCCCTGGCCAAAGAGTATCGCTGCCCCCGTTCTCTAAAATAATAATAGGCGGCTGTTAAACGGCCTGTCAAGCATTCTATGCAAATCTTTAACATGCATTTTCGCTAAAATAAGGCCCATTCTGTTGACATTCCTGGTACTTTAAGAGTACCATTTAGCTATGGTCTGTACATGTCTTTACGCGTCTGTACGAGTGGAGGATTGTAATGGCTCATTATATCAAGCAGGGTCTATTCCGCAAAAAGACTACAAAATATAAACCATTATACTGCAATCATGCCGATTGGTTGATATTCAAAGGACTTGCTGCCCGACAAAACCGCACAATAATCGAGATGTTGCACGAAGTGCTCCTAGTTTACAACGAATGCCACGGGCAGAACCACAAGAAACAAATCGAGGACCTTGATGACAAGTTAGTCCTCCTGGCGGCCGAACTCCGGAAGTACCGCGACCGGTTCGGCATCATCAAAGATTAAACTTCCCTGAACCTTTCTCAAAAAATTCCCCCCAAAATTGCACAATCCAAGCGAATGTGACCTGAATTAAGTTTCTGTGGCTATTGACATCACAGTAAAGAATAGTTTATCGTTCATACCAAAAAGGAGGTAGACCAATGCAAGCATACTGCATGAAATGTCGAACCAAGAGAGAAATGAAGGATGCCAAGGCGATAACCATGAAGAATGGAAAGCCAGCGACTCAAGGCGTCTGCCCGGTATGTGGGACTAAAATGTTCAGGATAGGCAAGAGCTAAAGCCGATACTCTGGGAATCGGGATTAAAGAAGGCTGGATAATTCACAGATATCCAGCCTTTCTTGTTATCCACGACACATAATGGACTATTGTTATCTCTGGATCTAACAAAGCGCTATATTGTTACTGACCAAAATGAGTGACTTTGCAATGGTTCGAATATTGAAAGGCCCACACTTCCACAAAGCATATTATGCGCCTGTGTCCAACATCATACCTATAGATATTAGCAAAGCAAAAAAACCGAGCACTAAAGGCAGAAAATAAATAAACCCTCTTTTTCCTCGTACTCCGATGGACCCCGTTACTATAGAGCCTATACTTAAGATAGTTAATACAGCAGCAACCATTATAAGTTTTAACGACTTAGGTTCAAAATCAATTCCAATTTGGTGCACCAATATGGGGACTAATATAAAGGTTATAATAATGGCGGCAACCAGGCCGATTGACCATTTGCCCAAAGAAGTTTTTGGCAGAATACTAATCCGCACCTTCATCACCTCCTTTGACATCTAACTAAAGAAGCTGGCGTCGTAAGCCCAGAATTAATTGCCTCTTCTCGAACCAAAGTTAGGGAACTGTCCACACTGCTGTACCGTTCTCACATTTCGTTTTGTGAGTTTTTTCTTTTTCAAGCCACACCCGTAGTTTCAGCCGGCTAGTCTAACCCATATTCCGCTTCGAAACCAGAATTGCTACGGCGGTAGCCACAGTCAATATGCTTAGTGATATTCCTATGTAGGTGCCAAACAATCCTATGGTTCTATAGTCATAACCGAATAATGCGGGGACAGAAGGAAAACCGGAAACCGGAAATGCAGACCCAAATATAGGTGCTATGAGTACCACTATTCCAATAAATGGAATCAATCTATTAAAAATGGGAACTAGGAAGCGTTTCCCATAAAAAAGTAAAATTATTCCCAGTACTAGTAATGTCGGGCAACTAATAAAAAATATGAATAGCAGTGCCATAGGGTCTTCCCCGGAAACAACCGAAGCATAACAGCAAGCCGAGATTATGAATACCGCCAAAAGTAGCGAATTCAGGCTAATAATAAAGACTTTTGATTTAGTTGACCTTTTCACTACCGTAGTCTCTCAGTTAAGATATAGCCTCCCTATTTGGTAACTGATTGTAGTCCTTTTTAGAGACTTGTCAATATCCTAAAATAGCGTTGAACCTCTGGGCGTGCGGAATGTAGTTACAACAATTGAGATGGAAGTGATACTACGGAGGGGCTAGAGGTAACTTTCCATCATAAAGTGCAATCGAAATTTCCCTAACTACAGCAGGAGGATAATACTTATAAATAACAGCCGAGGTGTCAATTGGACAAGAACAGATTATATAAGTCTTCTCTAAATTAGATTGCGAGTGACATTGGTATACCCTTCTTTACTATTCTAATGGAATTACTAAATAAGCCTTATTTTCTGGTCCTCTTTCGTAAAGTGTTATATTCTTCCATAAAGTTTCAAAAGTTTCGTAAGAAATCGAATAATTAGACCCCAGATTCGAAGGGTCATTTACGATAAATACGCCTATGGAATCATTATACCCAACCACAACTCTATTGTGTCCAGTATTTTCAGTTAAACTAAAAGTTTGATGAACTACAACTGGCCAACCCTTCGAAAGAAATGTTTTTATGTCTTCAAGTTTGGAATAAGGCAAATATTTTAACTCTAATCCATAATTTTTCCCCATCCAATCAACAAGTTCCGGATGTTCGTAACCTTGAAATGGAGGATAACCCACAATTCTTAAAACATCCTGGACTGTTACATCCTTTCCCCAGTAGCGTATTACCATAGCAAATGATGAGGAGAAACAGGTATTTCCAAGATTAGGCTCAAAAGGTACGTCTAATTTGACTTCAGCGGGTAGTCTAACTACTGCCGATTTAGTCTCTTCCTGCAATTTAGCCCTCAGGTCAGCTAACTGTTCCACTAAGGCGTTCTTCTCTTTGAGCAGCTCTACGTTGTCGGCCTCTGCTTTCTCTTTTACCTGTTGGCAATCAGCGAGATTGGTTTGGCAATTAGTGAGATTGGTTTGGCAATTAGCCAAATCGTCCTTAACTGCCTCAAACTGCTCTTTCGGCACTCCGCAGCCAGCTAGTAGTAGTGCCCCAATCACCAATCCCGTCAAAACTACCGTTGGAATCCTTTTCATTTTCCTACCTTCTTCTTTTTTAGGATTGCTCTCCACTATAACTTATTTCAGACATATTTTATACAAAATGCCACTTGATTAGCTGCCTGCCTGGGCGTGCGGAATGTAGTTACAACAATTGAGAGAGAAGTGGTTTTGGTGGGATAGATTAGGGGAGTCCTGCACAAGTAATCGTTGCAACGCAATCACTCAAATTCCATTCCAGGTCGCTATAGCTATTTAGTGCTGCTGTTTATTATTAGCCCCACGACAAATGTGGTTGAGAGCTTGTTGGTATGTGCCAGCCACTCTTTATGAACAAAAGGTCACAATGTTAAATACTAAACCCCAAAAAGGCACCAGTCACCGATAAGGTAAATATCCTCGCCGGATGCTATTGCTCCTTTTCTCTTTTGGCTTCCATTGCATCCAGATGCAAGGCTGAATGCCATCCAATGAATGAAGGTATGCTGAACAGCATAGCCAAGATTGCCAGCAGCAACCAGGATGTCGGCTCTAAGCCAAGAGTGGTGTCTATGGCATCGCTAATGACTCCCAGCAAAAGGAATGCCATACCAACAAACACAGAATAATGGGCCATCATCATCCATCCGCTACCTGAAGCCAATATCTTTTTACGGTCGTTCCAAGACTTTTGCCATGAATTTGCCATCGATGTCACCTCACAATTTATAAATTATGATATGAAAAGGATACCAGTTACCGCTATGATAAATCGTTTTAGCTAGTCCAACCTTCCTGTATAGGCAACTTCCATGCGAAGTAGGCAATATAGGCTGAAACCACAAGGGCGCCAGCCATAAGCAGCAACATGGCAATGGATAGGGTTTCTCCCCCAATAATCTGGCCAGTTATGTCGTAAACAAACCATAGTCCCCAAATTATACCAAGAACGAAACTTAGCCACCGATTGGCTGCACCATCAATTGTCAAGGATAGAATGGCTACTATGATGGCAATTAAGAAGAAGAGCGCAAAAATTACCATACCTGTTTCGATTTGCATATTTCCCATCTCACCGGCCATTATATTCTCTATTCCACCCGGCATCAGAAGCATGAAGAGCCCTGATAACACCGTACCTATAGCCATAATCAGCCAAAGTACCGCAAGCCTAGCCTTACACTTTAAGAGTTCCATAATTTGTTGTCCCCTTTCCTATTATTTTTATATATAAAAAGGGCACCAGTCACCGCCATATTTAGCGGTTCCGGTACCCTTTATTAAGTTGTTTAGCACCGAAAATTACTGCCTGTTGCCTAGCATAGTTAAGTCAATTCACATATAAACATAATATCACTCGGCTCGAATTTTAATAATTCATTAAGTAATTGTCAATACCTAAATAGCGTTAAACCCCTGGGCGTGCGGAATGTAGTTACAACATTGGAAAGGGAGGTAGTGCTGTGTAGGGGCTAGGAGTAACTTTCTGTCATTCTATTCAATGGATATCAGCGGTTGAAGCTTATCGGCTCATGACCCCAAGTTCGCTGGTTCGAATCCAGTCCCCGCTACCAAAGAAATTTAGGGGGGAGCGATTGCTTCCCTCCTGAATTTACCTAAATCAATAAAAATTATTCTTCAGCGTAGATGTTATATACAAGATAGTGAATTTCAACCATTTGAGACTCATCACCAGGCATTTTGTGACGTGCCAGCCAATGGTGATCATCTACTTGGTGGAGCTCTCCTCTTAATGAACTAATATCTTTAACAGCCTCCGAAACAGCACTCAGTACTTTAGAAAATCCTTTGTTCCGTGAAAACAGGAGTACCACCCCGTAGGCGTCCCTCCAAGTTAGATAGCCTAGAATCTGGTCTACTGCTTCAGCAATCGCATGGGGGCCATACCAGATCTTGCACTCTGCAATAAAGATACCACCTTCAGGAACAACCAAGTATATGTCTGTCTTACCTCGTTTAGAGAAAGCTTCTCCGAGAGCACCTAAATTGAGTACCGCGTTTAGTGAACTGAGAATGAGATTACGTATATCCTCTTCCTCTAGCTTCGCAACGGTTTGAGGTGTCCGCTCAAATGTGACTCCCTGACCTTCAATCACGTCTAAAATGGTCTGAAATTCCTCGGATTTGAGTCGTGGAATGGCTTTCTGAGTAGGCTGGGGTTTTCGAAGTTTAGCAATTGATTCTGTAACACGAGGGGCTTGAGATAACCTGCGTTCTGCTCGTGGGGTAGTCTTTAACTCAGCACCTAAAGCTTCAGCCAAAGTCTGAAAAGTCTGTGCACGAGCACCTACCGTTTCCATTCGTCTTTGTATTTGCTCTCGGATAAAAGGTGGCAACTGTTTATTCCCCTCTGCGATTGGTTGATTTAAGTAATTAATATGAGCCTTGGCCTGTTCAATGGTTCTTTTTGCTGCTTCAGGATTCGTCTCAGCCTCGACAAATATACATCCATCTTTGTATTCCCAATGTGGAGGGCTAAATGACCATGTTTGCCCCCGCAATTTCAGCAGATCACTTATGTTTTCATTTGGCTCAATCGGCAGACCAATTAGGGCCACTTCTAGTTCGGTTGTATAGGTCTCGCCAAAGTGTCCCGTACGTTGAACTTTATCGACTCGCTGATCTATGACAGGTGGTATATCAATAAGTACGATGGGCGGAATAGCGTACTTCATCATGAAATACTCTACCCATTCTTCGACACTAGTACCTTCTAGTTGTGCTAGGGTAAGTTCCTTTATCTCCCGTCTAATAAGTTCCTGTGCACCGCGGTAATGATCACTAACAGATGGGATATTCATATGCTAATTATAGCAGATGTGACCATAGTAAAAGCAGTGCTGAATATCTTTATGACGTAGTCTGTCAGAAGATGGATGAAGCTAGCGTTTTCTTATTTAGAGAATAGATAAACCACAACGCCGCGGCATAATTCTACATGGGAGGTGAGTTGAATGAAACAATTAGCCATTTTGTGATTTCCATGCCTGGTGGGGAATTAGAATAGGCTGGATCCTGTATGTACTTTGGGAGATCCGCCACGGTATATAAAGCGCCTTTGATAGGGGGGACGAGAACCTTATACTCCCCACCATCCTTTCTGGTGCCAATTACATTGGCGTAGGAACCATCACCGCGGATATCGATACCCGGGACAATGTTAACAAGAGGTTTGACGGGATAACCGGGGTGTCTGATGTAGAAGTGTGCCCCTTTCGGGGTTAACACATGGGGTTTGAGGTTGCGGGCTTCCAGTTCCTTTTGGCGCTCATGATTGTCTGTGTCAATGACGATAACACCGCTGGCGGCACCGCAGACATTAGCCCAGACGGTTGGGCGGTATTTCTGCTGCCATTCATGAAGTTCTGCCCCGGTAGGTTGGCGTTCCTGGTACTCTGCCCAGTGGGGTATTATGGGTTTCTTGCCGTTGTCACCGCCGCCGGTGGGGATTAGGTGCCTGCCATCATTATGCAATCGGCAAACAGTATCGTAAATAGATTTATCTAACGCTTGTTGATCGACAGATACGGATATATTTCTCATTTCTGGCCTCCATTGACAGCCGGAACCGAAGCGGCTAACACCTGAGGTAGATTGAGGAGTAAATGTGAAAACAGAAACCGGAGGTCTTCTACGGAATTTGTTCCAGAAATATTGTCAGTTAGCTGAGTAAAATCTGGCTTTGTGCCTAGCTTGGGCTGAATAGTGGCCCACTTCTCTCCCCATGTGACCAGAGTCTCGGGTGCCGCTGGTCTTGAGACGATAGGAGACAGCCCGAACGTGCGGCAACACCTTAGTTGAGCAAAGGCGATAAAGGTCATTGTGCACCTCCGCTTGGCTGACGCTCAAGGGTCGGCATGACGCGAAGAAGCTCATAGAGTAGAACTTCAAACCTTTCTAGCTGTTGTCTTTCCCAACCTCAGGGAACCCAAGCAGTTCTGGGGGGTTTCCGACCTTGAGGCGATTATGGAGTCCCAGCAGGAGCTTAACCGGGCGATGTCCCAGCTATCCAGAATTTTGGAGCTATCGGGCAACCCGATTGCCGTGCTGGAGAACGTTGAGGAGGCCGAAGATATCTCGGTCAGGCCGGGGGCGGTCTGGAACATACCCGAGGATGCCAAGGCCTACCTGCTCGATTTATTGCAGGGGGGTGGGGTCAGGCTGCACATAGACTATATCAACCTTCTCTATAGAATACTGCACGATATTTCTGAGTCTCCCCGGGCCGCCTTTGGCGGCACCGAGCGCGACCTTTCCGGGGTGGCCCTTGAGATTGAGCTTAACCCGCTGCTGCATAAAGTGAGGCGGAAGCGGATTATCCGCACCGCCGCCTATAACCGGCGCAACCGGATGATTCTAAAGCTCCTGGAGAAGTACCAGGGAATGGATTTCGGCCAGAACCGGCTGCGGGTAATCTGGGGCCCGATACTGCCCCAGGACCTATCGCGGCTGGTGGCCAACGAGCAGACGCTTGTCCAGAGCGGGATTCACTCGCGGCGGGGGGCGATGGAGGAGGTGGGCATCAAGGACCCGGAGAGTGAGTTCAGGCGGTGGTTGGAGGAGAGGGAGACTATCTTAAAGATGAATAAGCAGCT
>Ga0315545_1002480_pt1 | contig 16635 bp, 12 predicted proteins | sample SalMarSW160210MG_FD_203096 | JGI IMG/M metagenome (GOLD analysis project Ga0315545, IMG submission 203096) | Salt marsh sediment microbial communities from the Plum Island Ecosystem LTER, Massachusetts, United States - Salt Marsh Sediment SW1602-10 ...
GCACTGAATTGAAAATAAAAACAGTTATTGAAAGAAAACAATATAACGATAAAATCATAGTAACAGGAGCCGAAACCGTCTCCTAATTTAAAGGTAAATTTGTCTCATTTTTGCTGACGACGTACACATTCAAGCAAGGAAGTCCTATGACCATTCCCCTTGATGATCGTCTTGGAAGATTTGCTGTATCGGTTAGCTTGAGGGCTCTTTGGGTTATGCAGCTTGTGGAGCATCCACTTGCAGAGAAGTGGAGGGACAAGCTATGCGAGCTTGAAACCGAGTGGAGGAACTATCTCCTAGAGACGCCTAATTTCATCATGGGAAAGAATAGCCATCACATCCTATTGTGCAGCGAGGATCTTCTTGCCATGGGGCTAAAGGATAGCCCAAACCTCATCCTTCATATCATGAGGACTTCGGCGTTTTATCTGTTTGAAAAATTCGGAAAGGCCTATATGTTTGCAAACCTTGCGGGAGTTCAGATTATTTCTATGATCTCTCCTACGGAGTTGCCAGTATCACGGGGAATGCAGGTGTATCCGAATCAGACATTTGGTGTTGATACTCCTGCTGGCATAGGATGGGGTGGGTATTTTCAAAATCTCTTAGAGTTTACCAGAAAGTTAGACGTAGCCGGGAACCGTTTTTCTGATGCACAGAAGAAAACTATTGAGCAAGCGATGAATAAGGATCCCGAAAGGGTAGCCAAGTCAGAGGACGCTCGAATTTTTAGGATGCAGCAAATACTCCGCCATGACATCATGTCTAAGGGTGATTAACTGGGTAGAGGGTGCAACTTATTTGCACACGCGGGATTACTCAATAAAAGAGATTGGACTAGTCCACCATAGGCGAATAAATCGTCCTCCCAACTCTCACCAAACACAACCCCCAAATTCCGACAATTAAAACCACTTTTTGACGACAACTCTCTCGAAGCTTGCCTCGCCGTCTTTCGGCGGACACAAATCCCCACAACCTTTTTCCCCATCTTTTGGCCTTGAAACCCATACAATGATGGATAGAATTGTGAGTTATAGCCTAAGGGCAAAAATATCGATTGTTTCTAAGGTTCATTAAGTTTGTGTGTGCGAGATAAAGGATGCCTGCAATCATTCGGTTTGATATCGAGTGCGAAGCGTGTGGTTTTAATTTCTGTGCCCAGCGACGCATCCCATGGCCACGTCGTGTGGCGATGTCTCCTCATTGTTCCTGGCGCGATGTGCCAAGCCGTGAGGGCTTGGTTGAGGCGATGGTATCTGCTACCTATTTTCGGATAAAGACGTTATGTGATAATCCGTCAATCTCAGACGAGGAGATGGATAAGCTCTTGGCCGATGAAGATGATCAACGTCACTGTGGCCGTAGTATGATTATTGGTAGTTGGTTCCATCCAATCATACCGCCGCGTCGTCGCTGTCCTGATTGTAGTTACCTTCAGTTTTGGATGTCGAGGGGACCTGCAACCGAACCCGATCCTGAAGAAGTAAGTGGCATGGGGATTCTATTTGGGTTGGCGGGAATCGTATTAGGTATCCTGATTGTGGGCTGGCTCAGTGTATGGTGGAAGAACCTCTTATCTATTCTTGCCTACTTCACCGCCGGAGGATCATTGTGGGAGGCGCCTCGATTAATTCGACGAGAAGTCCGGCAGCGAGCTGAAGAGGCTCGCAAATTCTCTGGCAAGAATCGCCGGCGGAACCTGCACAAAAAGTTTCCGGATTTTCCTGCGAAATGTCCCTCGATCAGGCTAATGAGGGGATAACAGTCCAACACACCAAATAATGAAGGGAGATTCTTTGCTTAGAATGACTGTTGAGATTATACACCTCTACCAAGTTCCCTCAGCTTTTTCCTAATCCCCCACAACCCCAAATAATTTTGCTGTTGTGTCCTACAGTTCGGCACCTGTTCCTAATTTACTTCGTGGCTTCGCCCCTGCGTAATACTAATGTTCCTCATTGCCTGCCCTGTGAGATTTGCCGTTTGCTATCTCTCCGGGGCGGCCTCCGGCAGCACCAGCATTTATGGCCTATCGCCAGCACCACACGACCCATCGTTATCAAAACCCTTCGTTCTCAGAACCCAACTTCTCAAATCCCGTCGTGAACACCGGCGCTATATGGCATTGCCATATAGTGAGCTGCCTCTCCCAAAATTTCTGTAAAAAAATCCCTATGCAATTATCTTCGCTAGGTGGTATTGCCACCTACTGAAATTCTACTCCCAAAATCGTCATAATTGAAAATTCATCATAAAATAATTTATCCGCCTCCGGTGGATCCGTGTCAATCCTATCAATTAGAGATATTCGATCTTTTTTAGTCAGCTACACAAATGGGGCATTGCAAAATGACCCGGTGGAAGAAGGCGGCTGGTTTTCACACCCCTTAAGGGGGAGAAAATCCATCGCCGAGTACACATAGCTGACTAAAACCCCTCTGCGTAACCAGCGAAATCCGCGTCAAAAAAATCTGTGAAAATCCGTGAAATCTGCGATTAAAAAATTTGTGTTTATTCGTGTTCATTTGTGGTTAATTTCCCTTAGCGGCTTGGCGTCTTCGTGGCGTCCGAAATTTTTGAATATTTTCGAACGTTTCTATACAACTTTTGAATATTTCCATACATTTTTCGAACGTTTCTATACAGTTTTCGAACGTTTCTATACAGTTTTCAAACGTTTCTATACGGTTTTCGAACGTTTTCGAATATTTTCCATCATATACTCATAAACACGCGCCGTTGACCCCTTTGAAGCCGTTTTACGAAAAAATTCGAGTGAATTTCCCCTTGCCTATCTTGCCTAACCGCCCCATTTTAATACCCCTATTTTATCGCTTTATGGTCATCTTCTTTTCGTTCATAGGGCTTTAATTTATAATCTGCCATCTTTTTTGTATAATCTTCAAACGACTTTTTCACTTTTTCAAGATGTTCTGTCTTTTTATTCGGCTCTTTTTTCTCTTCCTTGTATATTTGATACTGCCATATTCCGTATGCTATCCAACCAGCTACCACTATTATCGCACCAGCAATCAGTATTATATACGTAATGTTCATTTTTTACCTCAAAAAAGCTTATCCGCATTCTGCGTAACTGTTTTCTTGTTCTATCAAGAAACCATCTGCTTGTAGAATAATCTATGTTTCCAATTCCGTCAAAACAAAACTCTACCGACCAAGATATCCAGAAAATAAATTCTCAAATAGTCAAGATAGCTTACACCAGTGTATCATTTTATGCAAAATCTACCTTAAAACCTCAGCTCTGCCTTGAAATCAACCTAAAATCCACTTTTTTGAAATATCCAAAAAATAATCGAAAAATACTTGACAAGTTAAACAATTGTTTTATACTTTAGTTTGAAACGTTTGTTTAAGGAGAAACCTAAATGGTTAACCAAAATACTGATTTTCAGGCTAAAAATGGGATTTCAACTAAGGATGTCCGAAATAGGCTGCTTGACGCAGCTGAGAAATTATTCAGTGAACGCGGTTTTGCCGATACGAGCGTTCGGGACATAACCGCCGAGGCCAATTGCAACGTTGCCGCAGTAAACTACCACTTCGGCAGTAAAGAAAATTTGTACACAGACGTTTGGCGCCATCATCTACTTTTGCTGCGAGACAATCAACTCGCAAGCATCGAAAAAGTAATGTCAGAAAATCAGGGCACTCCAGCTCTGGAAGACCTGTTAAAATCATTCGCAGAAGCATTCATTGGCTCATTAGGAGATGAAACCGGAAGCAACCGACTTCTCAAACTCATGATACGGGAAATGCTGGATAAACACTTGCCTCCTAATATGTTTGCAGATGAGGTTATTAATCCCACGCTGAGTGCTATGCAAAAAGCTCTACTTAAAACCTGCCCCGACCTTCAGGAATCAAGGACAGCTCTAATAGTGTTTTCCATCATTGGACAATTGATACATGCAGTAAGGATAAAAACTATGATTGGGCAAAAGGACAAATGGAACCTGCCAATTTTCGATTTGGCTGAAATGGTCGACCATATTATCAAATTTTCGGCAGGCGGGATTCGGGCCTGCACCGGCGAAAAAATAAAATAAGAGAGCAAATGTTTACAGAAAGCATAGTTGATTGAGCTGATATATGAAAATTTTACTGATAAAAAACGGTTCACTTTTAGTATGTATGTTTCTTTTACTTCTATTAACCGGTTGTACGAGCAGTGAAAAGTTTTACGAGGAGGCAAGTTTATCCAGGGATGCAGCTTATCGTCAATGGAAAAGCCAAAGAGAAGACCGGGAGCAATCCCAAACGCTAATAAACGGCCTACTCGGCTTGAAGGATTGCCTGAAGCTAACTCTTGTAAACAACAAAACACTACAGCGTGTCGTTCAGGAAAAGGAAATTGCCCGCGGGAACGAACTGAAGTCGTATTCTGCAATCTTGCCTTCGGTAGGTCTTAGCGGCGATTATACACGGCTGGATGAGATTCAATCCATTGCCGGCTTTACGATGGGAGATTTGGATAATTATTCAATCGGTCTGAGGGTCACTCAGCCCGTCTTTGCCGGCGGCTCAATAATAGCCAGGTTAAATGCCGGAAAACTCTTCTCCCTGATTACCGACCAGACGGTCCGGGCAGCAACTCAAGATGTTATATATACAGCAGAGCGTTCCTACTATGATGTCCTGCTCAATCAGCATCTATACCAAATCAGTGCCGATGCGGTCCGTTCAGCCAAGGCACATCTGGATGACGTAAAACAAAAACAGCAGGGCGGAGTTGCTTCGAATTTTGACGTTCTTCGTGCCGAGGTAGAACTATCCAATTTCCAGGCTGAATTAATACAGAACAAAAATGCAATCAGCGTGTCAAAAATACAACTGCTTAAAGTAATGGGTGTTTCACAGGACAGCGAGTTTATTTTATCAGATGAGCTTGAGTATTTTCCCTTAAATGTAACTATGGAGCAGGCAGTTAAAACCGCCTATCATAATCGACCTGATTTATATGGTCGCCAGTTCGATATAAAGTATCAAAAAGAATTGCTTAATATTGCCCGAAGTCGATATTGGCCGACCATTAGCGGCTTTTATGATAATACCTGGGCAAAACCCGACCCCCACAACAGCATACTGATTGAATGGGGACAAGCCTGGCAGGCCGGTGTTATGGCGACGCTGCCTGTATTCGATGGTTTTGCCAGAGAGGGGGAGATTATACAGCAGAAAGCAAAGTATAAACAATCCCAGATAGACTTAATTGATGCAGAGGAGACTACTTTGTTTGAGCTTACTAAAGCGTTATTAACTATTGAGGATGCGGAAGAATTTGTTCAGTCGCAACAGTTGAACCTTACCAGAGCAGAGGAAGGAAACCGTCTTGCAGATGTTGGTTACAGAGAGGGCATAAATACACAAGTTGAAGTAATTGATGCCGAGTCGGCCTTGACCAAGGCAAAATCACTTTATTACCAGGCCATATATTCGCATATGATTGCTAAGCTTGATTTGCAAAAAGCTATGGGAACACTGACAACTTTTGACGTAGATGACACCGAAGACAAAATTAAGATGAAGAACTAAAACTACGAAAGAGATATTTATAAGCGAAAGTGAGAGCAGCCAGAATGAAGGCAGGTAGAAGGATTATATATTGGATAGTGGCGGCTGTATTGGTGCTTATTACCTTTTGGTTTGGAGTTTTTCATAAGTCCACCAAAAGCCAGGAGCAGGAAAGTATAGTTCCGGTTGAGGTTGAACTTGTAAAAACCGGCCAGATAGAAGAGACGATAGAGGTAACCAGCTGGATAAAGGCAAATAAGGTAGTGGATGTAACCTCAAAGGTGCCGGGAAGAATCGAGTCTTTACAGGTTATTCTGGATGGTCATGATGTAGTTGCTGTTGAGGAAGGACTTGCTGTCAAAAAAGGCTGGCATCTTGCAGTTATCGACCATGATGTTTATCTGGCACAGGCAGAAGCAGCCAAGGCGGATTTACAGGCCAGGGAAGTTGAGTTGGCTGATGCCGAACGCGAAAAGAAACGCATTGTCGCTCTTTATGAGGGAGGTTCAGCTACAGAGCAAAATAAGGACAAGACTATAACCGCTGCAGAGCTGGCTGCGGCAAGGCTTAACTTGGCCAAGGCCAATCTTCGGCTTGCTCAAATAAACCTGCGAGAGTCAACGATTGTTGCTCCTGTTGATGGCGTAGTTACAGCCAAGCATATTGACGAAGGTAATCTCATAAAAGCCGGAGACAGAATTGTTACTATAGCTGAGATGAAAACTGTCAAGATAGTTGTGGCTGTTGCAGAACAGTATGGTGGACAGATTATCGCCGGAACGCCCGCGAGAATCAAAATTGATGCATTTGGGGATAGAGTTTTTGATGCTAAGGTATACTCAGTTTATCCGGCTCTTGATGAACAAACGCACACCATACAAGTAGAAATACGTATGGACAATGATGAATTGCTTTTGAAACCCGGTATGTTTGCCAGGGTTACTTTAATCACAGAGCGTAAAGATAATGTAGTTGTTATCCCCAAGGACGTTGTTCTTGGCGGCAGAATAGACGAACCTTATGTTTACGTCGTTGAAGATGGAATCGCATATAAGCGTCTTGTGAATATTGGAATACGCCAGGCAGATAAATATGAAATAACCGATGGCTTAAGAGCACAGGATAAACTCGTAGTCAATGGAATGAATTACCTGACTGACCAAACGAAGGTCAAGGTTGTGCGATTAGAAGAAATCGGTGTAAGTAAAAACTAAAAAGGTAAACAACAGATGAAACTTGCGCAAATTTCAGTAAACAGGCCGGTAACTACTGCTATGATATTCATAATAATGGTAGTATTGGGGCTGGTGTCGTTGTCAAAGCTGGGATTAGACTTAATGCCGGAGATGGAAATACCCGCCGTTTCAGTTATAACTGCCTATCAAGGAGCAGGACCCGAGGAAGTGGAAACATTAATAACTGAGCCGATGGAGGACACGCTTAGCACTATCTCCGGCGTTGATGAGGTAATTTCAGTATCCAAAGAAGGAATATCAGCGGTAACATTGAAATTTAATTGGGGCGAAAAAATAGATGAAAGCACCAATGATGTGCGCGAGAAAATTGACCTGATTCGGGATATGCTACCGGAGGAAGCAGATAATCCCGTCATTTTCAAATTTGACCTTGCAATGATGCCAATCGCAATTATCGCAATTACCGCTGATGACAGCTATCCCGATTTACAGAATATAGTCGATGACGAAATAGTTGACCCGCTTAAACGCGTCGAAGGTGTTGCTTCGGTAACGCCACGCGGCGGATTGGAGCGACAGATTCGCATCGATATTGACCGCGACAAATTGGCCGCTTTGAACTTGTCGGTCGCACAGATAAATGCGGCTCTCGCCGCCCAAAACATCAGTACTCCCGGCGGTAACATAAAGACCGGTTACAAGGACTATCTCCTGCGAACGCCTGAGGAATTTTCCAGCCCGCAGGAAGTCGCTGAAGTTGTAGTTGCTCAGCGAAACGGCATAGTCATAAAACTCAAAGACGTTGCCGATGTAAGAGATTTTTTCAAGGAGCGGACTTTTGAAGTGCGAATGAACGCCAAAAAGGCAATGGCTGTTTTCGTTCAGAAACAGAGCAGGGAAAATACAGTCAAAGTCGCACAGGCTGTCAGAGAAAAACTCGAGGAAATAAAAAAGAACTTACCGCCTGATGTCAAACCCAAAATGGTAATGGATAATTCCGAATTTATTCTGGCCTCGGTGGGTAATTTGCGTAATACAGTTTTCTGGGCTGCTATCTTTGTCTTTATAGTGCTTCTTTTTTTCCTTAGAGACCTTCGAGCCAGTATTATTGTTGCACTTGCAATTCCCACTTCCCTTATCTTTACGTTCTTCCTGATGTACTTAGTTGATTACACGATTAATGAAACCTCGCTGGCCAGTCTGGCTATAGCCGTAGGCCTCGTTGTGGATAACGCAATAGTTGTTGTTGACAATATCAATCGTCATCGTGCCAAAGGCCAAAGGCCAAAGGAAGGCGCCATTTTTGGCGCAAACGAGGTAGGTGTCGCTGTTATTGCCTCGACGCTGACGACTATTTCTATTTTTGCGCCGATTATATTCGTTGGCGGAATAACAGCGATAGTATTTGGCCAGTTTGCAGCTATTATTGTGATGGCCCTGGTGGCTTCGCTGTTTACAGCCCTTATGCTTGTGCCGATGGCGTGTTCAAAAATGCTGATAGTACGTGATGCGAACTCACCAAAATCTATTTTGGATTCGTTTTATAACCTGGGCGAGAAAGTCTTGAATAAGACAGAAGACCTGTACGTTAGTTTCCTGAAGTGGTCACTGAGCAACCGAAAAACAGTTTTCATTTCCTGTATTATTTTGTTTGTCCTGAGCATCGGGATTATTGGCTTTATCGGTACAGAATTTTTCCCTGAGCAGGACCAAAATCGCTTATCAGCAAATTACGAATTGCCTATCGGCACAAGATATGAACGTACCGGAGCCGTGGCCCAGCAGTTACAAAAAATAGTGGAAAACAGTGTCCCTGAAAGGCGGGATAGCTTTATCCGCTGGGGTGTTTATGGTGGTGCCGGCGGTGGCCACTTTGCTACAGAGGAGGAAAGCTATAAAGGCATTCTGTTTATCAGCTTGAAACCTAAAAGCCAGCGGGACGTTACACCTAGCGGCATTATAAAGAGACTTCGAAAAATCACAGATGACATACCGGGTGTAACAATTCGTTACAGCATGGAGGACCCTGTTGAAGCAATAGTATTCGGCAGTGGGGGCAATTTGGCTGTCGAACTATTTGGCCACGATATGGATTTAGCCCGGCAATACGCAGATTCTGTCAAAGCAGCAATGGAGAAGATTGATGGCATCCAGGATGTTGAAATCAGCAGAAAAGAAGAAAAACCGGAGATTAAGGTCATCGTTGACCGCGAAAAAGCATCGAAACTGGGCCTTGATGTGAAAACCATCGGTAAAACAATAGAGACTTTTTTCGCAGGTAGTACCGCAACGAAGTATCGAGAGGGTGGAGATGAATATGATATAGAAGTCCGATTGCAGGAAAAGGACCGTGACAGAATCGAGGATTTACGTGATGTGTTTATCAGCCTGCCCACAGGCGCCCAAGTCAGCCTGGCGAATATTGCTGCAATCGAGCAGGGCTTTGGGCCGACAAAGATAGAACGAAAGGACCAGGCGCGATATATTACTGTCTCCGGCGAAACCAGTGGCAGGGACATCGGCTCTGCGGCAAAGGATGTTAGAAAAGCCCTTGATGAGCTGCCTGCCCCGCCCGGTTTCAGCTACAAATTTGCCGGTGCCGAGGAAGAAAGGACAAAAGCATTCCGTTTGTTGGTAATTGCTGTAGGTTTAGGAATGGGACTGGTATATATGGTGATGGCTTCGCAGTTTGAATCCCTTCGTGACCCATTTATTATATTTCTCTCAATTCCATTTGGTATTGTAGGTGTGATTATTGCATTAGCGATAACTGGTCAGGCGATGAGTGTGGTTAGCTTTCTGGCGCTGATTATGATGATCGGTATTGTCGTAAATGACGGGATTGTTCTCATTAGTTTCATAGGAATACTGCGCCGCCGCGGCCTTAGTGTTTATGAGGCAATTATGGAGGGCGGTCGCACGAGATTGCGACCTGTGATATGTACTACTGCTACTACGATTCTGGCGATGGTGCCGCTGGCTTTGGCAAGAGGCGAGGGGTCTGAAATGTGGCTGCCGTTTGCGGTAACGGTGATTGGTGGTTTGTTTATCGGTACGATTATTACATTGGTTTTGATGCCTACTCTTTATAGTGTATTGGAAGGTTTCAAGTTCACTGATGCGAGGGGACAATTATGAAAGCTGTTTTGATTGTACACAATGTCGCGATTGATGAGCAGGTAAATGAGATACTGGTCTCTATCGGGATTGATTGCTATACCAAATTCACAAATACCCTGGGCAAAGGCCGGCTTAGCGAGCCGCATTTGAATACCGATGTTTGGCCCGGCGTAAATTACGGCACTTTTATTGTTACCGACCAGGGCAAGAGCAAAGAAATAATGGATAAAGTCCGCCAGATGCGGGGAAAACTGGGCTCCGAAGGTATTAAGGCGTTTATGTGGGAAGTTGATGATATCACCTAAAGTCAGTTTTAGCAGTACTTACCGTTCTATAAGTAGTTTTGAGACTACGAGTTAACAAACGGCACAAATTTTTTCCTGTTTTCAAAAAATCTTCTGGCAAAATCACCCCTAACATCAGATAATATATTCTGCTTACATTCGGTGCATAAAAGTATGGAAACTACCGCAAACTATAAGCCTAATGTTGAAGTTGTTTCCGACACTGAGGAGCTTGCACTGAGAAGTGCTGCACTTTTTGTTGGCGATGCGGAAAAAGCTATAAAAGCGACAGACACTTTTTACGTCGCAATCTCAGGGGGGAATACACCTAAGCGCTTTTTTGAACTGCTCAGTGAAGTATCGAAAGCAAACGCTCTGCCCTGGGATAGAATTCAGTTGTTCTGGGTCGATGAGCGGTACGTTCCACCGGATTCACAGTGGAGCAATTACAAGCTGGCCGCCGATACTTTCTTAGCTAAAGTTGCCATCCCAAAGGAAAACGTACACAGGATACCGACAGAACACAACGATTTCAATGATGCTGCCAAATCCTATGAAGAAACCATTCGAAAGACTTTTGGTTTACAGGAAAATCAGCTTCCCCAATTCGACCTGATTGTGCTGGGTATGGGTGCCGAAGGGCATACTGGTTCGCTGTTTCCCAACAGCTACGCGCCTTTTGATACGGAAGATTTGGCGTGTGTTGTTTATGCCCTGGATGAGAAGCTTAACAGGATAACCTTGACGCATCCGGTTTTATGTGCTGCATCTCACCTGGCTGTGTTGGTCTCAGGGGAAGAAAAGGCCGGTATTTTGAAAGAAGTTTTAACCCACGAGCCGGACGAAGTGCAGTACCCCATTCACACTCTTTGGCCTATCCTCGATAAAGTTACGTGGCTGGTAGACAGCAATGCGGCAAAATTCCTGTAATTGGGGTTTTCTTTCGTTTTTCTCAGGTTTCAAGTTCACTCTGGAATGATTAATTTTGTTCCCGGCCTGAGTTTGTTTGGATTCTCTACTATCTCCCGGTTGGAACCAAGAATCTTTTGCCATTTTTCAGCAACGCCGTAGTATTTGTAGGAAATGTCGGAAAGGGTTTCGCCGCTGCGCACAATGTGAAACCTTTCGGTCTTTATCTCTTTAGATTGTTCATTGTTGACTTGCTTAGCTGGATTCCCTCCAATAGTGGTTTCTTTCCGAGACCCGGCACTGCGAGAGTGCAGAGGAATTCCCATTTTGCGATGCACTGCAGAATTGGATTCAAGCATTCGTGTTTTTGTACTCAGTCCGTCTCGAGTAGAAAGCCAGATGGTAAAAGCAGCTACCAGTACCAAACCTGAAATCATTCCTGTTTTAAAATCTTTCTGCATTTTCAAAGTTATTGGCAAATCTTATTTTTTGCTTTCCTTTCCGGTTTTGCTGCCGAGCAATAATACCGGTGCTGCTATTGCTATAGACGAATACGTTCCTATGATGATGCCGAAGCCGATTGCAAAGGTAAATCCTCTCATACCCTGGCCGCCAAAGATATACATTATCAGCACTACTATAAATGTCGTGAAAGACGTCAAAACGGTCCTGGAAATAGTTTGGTTAATGCTGTTGGTAATCACCTGCGGATTAAGCTGTGCCTTCTTACGGTTTTCCCGGATGCGGTCGAAAACAACAATGGTATCATTAAGTGAGTACCCGATGAGCGTCAGGAAAGCGGCTATCATCGCCAGATTGATTTTGAAATCTCCAATGAGAAGTTTTTCTCCGATTGGCGTTGTCGCGATATAGGTGCAGGCGGTAACGGCACCGAGCGTGATGCATACGTCATGCATCAGCGCTATAATCGCAGCGATGCCATAGCGGACATTCCCGAATCGAACCCAGATATAAACGACGATTGCGGACAGAGACAAAACAATGGCAATCAAAGCCCGTGTTTTTGCCTCCGCGCCGATTGACGGGTCTATCTGTGTTACTCGGGGCAGTGAGGTTTCCAGTTCGGTTGCAGCAAGGATCCTGGCTGTTTCGTTTTTAACGAACTGTGCCCACTCATCCTCGGTTAATTCACGCAGACCCGCCTCAGGCTTGACACTGATATAAATAAAAGATTTCACCGGCTGGTTCGGTTCTATTGTCGTCATAGCCTGACCGAGGAGCTCATAAGGATACCAATCAAGTTTTTGCGTATCCGGTTTGAATCGCAAATCCGCCAATCTCCGGTTGATTTCTTCCGCTGTAGCAGCTCTTTTGATTTTGCATTCAATTTTAACCCCGCCCAAAAAGTCAGTAAGTTCGGGGTGAGAATCTATAATCTGCTGGCTTACTTTTTCTTGCGAGATAATCTCCGGCTGAAGATTTTGCTGAATTTCCAGTTCGTCCGCAAAAGTAGTTAGTATTGTGGTATTAACAATCTCATCAACTCGTGGTTCCGCGATATCGGCACTTGGAAAAGCCGCACTGAGTACATCTTTTACCAAAGATTTGTTCACCTGGCTTGTCGTTATGACAAACTCATTGGGGTTACTTTGTCGGGTTACAAGCAAATTGCTTAGTTTACCTCCAAATTTAGCCTGGGCCTTTTTAATCGCTAAGGTTATAGCTTCGACGTTATGCTGAGTTCCCGGCTCAGATTCAGAAAAAGTAACAGTAGTAACAGCCTTATTTGTTTCAGTAGTATTGATTTCATATTGGTCATTTGTTTTTCCGATGCTGTAAACATTCGCCGCTGCAAGAGCAGAATTATTCATAGCGCCCGCGAATTTACGGATTCTATCCTCAACATCCTGTCTTGTGAGACTAACGCCGTCTTTCAGATTAATTTGGACGGAAGTTCCGCCGGTAAACTCGATATCGTATTTATTACTCTTTACATTATCTCTCGTAAAAAAAACAAAAAGGCCCGCTGTAACAAGCAAAATTGATATGAAGAAGAAAATCGGCCTGGAGCCCATCCAGTTTATATTCGGTTTGTGTATTAAACGCAGCATGACTAAGTGGTCTCTGATAATTCGTTTAGTTAATAAGAAATCGAAAATTACTCGAGTTACAAATAGTGCCGTGAACATACTCGAGATGATTCCGAGCATAAGAACAATAGCGAACCCTTTTACTTCTTCTGAAGCGACCCAGTAAAGAATCGCAGCGGTGATGAAAGTAGTAAGGTTTGCATCGAAAATAGTTCTAAACGCCCTCTGGTAGCCGTTCCTTACTGCTATCCTCAAAGATGAACCACGCTGCTGCTCTTCGCGGATTCTCTCGAAAATCAGTACGTTAGCATCAACGCTCATACCGATAGTCAGTATTATACCGGCAATGCCGGGTAACGTGAAAGTTGCCCGCAGCAACGCCATTGCCGACAGTACAAAGAGCAGATTCATAAGTAATGCCGCATCGGCGATAGAGCCTGCAAGAGTATAGTAAACTGCCATACATAATACGACCGCCACAAGGCCGATTAAACCGGCTTTGATTCCTTTATCACGATTATCGGCACCAATGGACGGGCCTATCGTTTTTACTGAGATGGGTTGCTCTATCAGTCTGGCGGGCAAAGAACCGGCGTTTAGTTTGTTGACCATATCAACGACTTCTGTTTGTGTAAAGCTGCCTGTTATTATGCCCCGCGTGAATATCCTGGACTGGACGTTTGGAGCGGATATTGCAATACCGTCGAGCAGAATACAAAGTGGCCGTTCAATATTTGTCCCTGTAACGTTACTAAATAACCTTCCGCCTCTTTCATCCAGCACAAAACCAATAGCCCTTCGACCGGTGTCGTCGGTTGTAGGGTAGGCTCTTTTCAGGCTCCAATCCCCGATTTTGGTTCCGTGCAGAACTGCTTCATTCTTTTTGTTACTCGCCAGAACATAGAATTTATCGCCGAATGAAGCAAGGAAGACGTCACTCCTTTTCCATTCGTCGATATTTTCTATTTCACACCATATATTTTTATTATCTGAGGCGTATCTGGGTCCTTTTGTCTTAAGCCGTTCAACATAGCCGGCCATCTCGTCGGCGTCCACTTCCGCGTGTCCCCGCGTTGGCAGTACCCTAAACTCCAGTATTCCGGCGCCTTTCAGCATTCGTTGCAGGTCTCTCGGGTCGTCGAGTCTTCCCTGAAAAGGACGATATGCGTCGAAAGCCGCAACTGCACTATCAATCTTTTCTGAACGGTCGGGAAATCCGGCTTTAAGCTCATCGATGGCGGCGCTGCGTCTAATTGACTTGGGGGGCATTTCGAGACAGGATTGTAGCTGATCCTCGGTAAGATTTAATTTATCGAGAGCATTTTTTGCCTCTTTGTATCGGACATTTACACCCGTTTCAGCATTCGTCATCTGTTCGACAACCTCAGCCCATTCGCTGTACATCTTTACATACCTGCTCAGCAGGTCCAGGTTGCCCTCAGAGCCAAGGTAGTCTAACAGAGCTTCTCTCAATTGCTGCTCATCCAGTTTAATCCAATCACCGAGACGCAGTTTTATTTCATCTAAGTCAAGTCCGGCAACGCTAATTATACTTTCCGGGGTTTTAAGCTCGGAAAAGAGCTCATCTCTTTTATCCTTTAAAACCTTGTATTCGTCGTAAACCTCAGCCAGATTGTTGAGTATTACCATTCTATTAGGAGCATCTTGAGCAAATTCTTCGAGATCTTTGGTTCGCTGTTCTGCTGGCTTTTGCAGGGAGCGCAAAATTATCGCAGGATTTACGTTTTCAGCCAGCATATCGCTGCGTGCTTTTTCAAAATTCTGCCGCTTCTGGTGGGTTTCTTCACTCGCCAACGGCATTTGTATCTCAAAACGAGTGCCACCCTGCGGACGCCAAACAAGGTTTTGGATGTTGGCAGGGTCTATTCGCCTTCGCAGGACAGTTATCATCCTTTGGGCCAGGTCTTTCTTTTCCAGCCCCTCAAGCCCCTGGGCATCAATTTCATAGATCAGGCTTGTTCCGCCCGCAAGGTCTATTCCCGGTTTTAAGGTTTTCTCCGGTGGGTATAAAGTCCACACTGCAACAACTAAAAGAACGACAATTAAAATGAATTTCCATAGATTCTTGCTCATAGATTCCTCACTGTTCGTAGAGCAGTTGATACGTTTATGTGTGTCATCTCATCTACTCATTCACGATTTATCCTGTGACATATTCTTTCCGACTGCTGAAGAGGCGATTTTTATTTTCGTATTATTTGATTCATCAATCTTCAATGTAATCTCGTCGCCTTTGATATCCACAACGGTACCAATAATTCCGCCGATTGTCTGAACTCTGTCATTTTTTTTCAGCGACTGAACCAATTTTTTGCGCTCCTGTTTTTGCTTTTGAGGCCCTCTAAAAAGGAGAAAGTACATCAATACAAACATTAGGACAATCCAAATCCACGCGATACCTCCAAAAGGCTTTTGTGCCGGAGTTCTGGTCGCAGGAGCATTAGAGTCGGATGCGACTATCGCTGTTGTAGTCTCTTCGGTAGTAACTGGTTCCGAAGTGATACCCGAAGGTTCCTGGTCGCCTGGGGCCTGAGCCAAGATCCACACATTATCCATTTTTATTTCCCTTTAATAATTGATTATTGATTACTGTTCATTGATAAGATGTTAAATCATCAACCATCAATAATCAATAATCATTTTTAATTGTTCCTTTGCCCAGTCGGAGAATTTATTTTCTTTCAGAACATGCCTTATCCTGGCCATTAGTCTCTGATAAAACCTCAGATTATGCAGGGACACCAAAATCGGCCCGAGCATTTCTCCGACATTAAAAAAATGCCTTAAGGTGGCCCTGCTGAAATTCCTGCAACAGTAACAGTCACAACCGTCTTCGATTGGCGACGTATCGCTTATATATGCACTGTTCCTCAGCCGCAATGAACCATTTTCGGTTTCAGTAAAGGCAAAGGCGTTCCGTCCGTTTCGAGTCGGCAGAACACAGTCAAACATATCGATTCCGGCGCCTACAGCGGTAATAATATCCGCCGGTGTACCGACACCCATTAAATAGCGAGGCTTATCCAGCGGCAGAATTCGTGTCGTACCAGTGACTGTTCTTATCATATCTTTATGTCCCTCACCAACGCTCAATCCACCGATAGCATAGCCGTCGAAGTCCAGTTTAACAAGTTTCGCCGCACAGTGCTCTCGCATTGGCAGGTCTATTCCGCCCTGGACGATACCGAACAATAGCTGGTTAGGGTTATTATGTACCTGCCTGGCGCGCTTTGCCCAGTGTATGGTTCTTTCCACGGCTTTTTTTAGCTGCGAGTCGCTGCAGGGAAACAGTGGGCACTGGTCGAAACACATTATTATATCGGCTCCGAGCCGGTTTTGAATTTGGGTGACGATTTCAGCATTCAGGTATATTTTCGCTCCGTCTATATGGCTGGCAAATTCAACACCGTCATCATCGATTTTAGCCAGTTGGCTTAGTGAAAAGATTTGATAACCGCCGCTGTCGGTAAGTATGGGACCGTTCCAGGCCGTCAGTTTGTGTAATCCGCCGACTTT
>Ga0315545_1002482_pt1 | contig 16629 bp, 10 predicted proteins | sample SalMarSW160210MG_FD_203096 | JGI IMG/M metagenome (GOLD analysis project Ga0315545, IMG submission 203096) | Salt marsh sediment microbial communities from the Plum Island Ecosystem LTER, Massachusetts, United States - Salt Marsh Sediment SW1602-10 ...
GACTTGGGCCACAACGCGCGCCAGCGGCAGCTCGACCTTGTGCCGCCACAAACCGCTCACGATCTCTTCCTGCGGCCGGGCGAACGCATCGGCCGGGAGCTGCACGAAGATAAGCTCCGGCGCAACGAGGACCACGCCGTTGTCGATCTGCGGCAGGACGACGTCGAGCGGCACTCGGACGCTGTCATCGCCGCCGCGGCGCTCGCGCACCTGGTCGGCGCTGAGGGCTACGTCCCCCGGCTTGAAGCAGCCGAGGACGTCGCTCACGGTGAGCGTGATCTCGTCGGCCTCGCCCAATGGCGCCTGGACGTACGGCTCCGTCTGCTCAGGCGCGGCAGCTTCAACCGGCTCGGGCTCAGCTTGTTCTGGCATCTCGGGCTCGGCCGCTTCGGGCTCAACCGGGGCGCGCTCAAGCTCCTCCTCGGGCGGCGCTGGTTGCGCCTCGGCCTCCACGTGGTCGAAGTCCGCCCCCTCGGCGACGGCCGGCCCGGCGACGGCCGGCTCGGCCGCCTCTTCCGCGGCCGCCGTCTCGGGGGCCAACGCTTCGAGGTCGGCGGTGATAGGCCCGCCTCCGGCCACAACGCGGTCGAGCTCTTCCTCGCCTTCGGCCTGTTCGCGCTGGGATTCTGCGGGCAGCTTGAGCGGGTCGACTCCGGGCTCAGGCGGCGCCAGCCACAAGTCCGCTTCCGGCGCGGGCTCGCCGGCGTCCATCTCGGGTTCCTCGAGGTGGGGCAGGATGATCGTATCGGGCGGCGCTTCGAGCGCCAGGCGCCGGCCCATGAGCAGCTCGCGCAGAAGCCAGCACACCACGAGCGCGCCGATCGCGTGCAGCACGGACGCGAGCCAGCTCCCGAGCCCGGCCTCGAGAAGCGCAGGCCCGAAGGCCGCCTGACTCCCCGTGAGCACGTAGCCGCCCGCGGTCAGCACCGTCTCGACCGCTTTGACCCCGACGACCAGCGCCAGGAACTTGGCGACGGGCCACGGCTCAAGATGTCCCACCGTGATCACGGCCGCCACCACCAGCACGATGACGTTGAACGAGATCGCCAGCGGGATCGGCCAGGGGACCAGCTCCTTGATGTCGCCCACGAAGCGTCTGAGCGTCAGAATCGCGAGCGCCAGCACCACAACAAGCAGGCCGGCGATAAGAATCAAGAGACGGCGGTTTGACCGCTCATCCATTGCGTTGCACTCCTCGTTTGCGCGCGTGCTGTGTTGATTATATCACCAAGCCGGGCCGACCGCACCGTATGGGTCGGCAGCCGAGCTACGATGCTCCCGCGTCGGCCCGCGCGTGCCGACGCGGCAGCATCCATCTGTATCGCTTGTTTCCGCACTCGAAGAGCACGTAGCGCGACGTGACCTCGGTGATTGCCATTCCGCTGAACCGGTCGCCCTGGCGCAGCTCGCCCTCGGAGGTGTAGACGCCGACGCCGTTGTCGTCTGCGATCACCCCAAAGACCTTGAGCGAGCGGATGGCCGCCTTGTTCGCCTCGTCCTCGGCCTGTGTCAGCACGCGCACCGGTTCCTTGGCAGGCTCGGGAATGGCCCCCTCGACGGCCTCAGGGTCGGCCTCGGCGACCGGCTCAGGGGCCGACGCCACCGGGGCATCGCTCGATCCGGCGCTTTCGGCCTGGGCGAGCTGTTGGTCAGGCGGCGTCACCGGTTCGGCATCGTGCGGCTCGCCGGCGGGTGGCTCGACGAGCTCGAGCCGCGGCTCGTGGAACGTCTCGATCGCCTCAAGAACCTGCAGGCGGGCGAGCACAAGGTCCGTCTCGGCCGCCTCGGCCTCTTGGTCGGGCTCGACATCTGTGGCGAGCTCGACAGGCCTGTTGACTTCGACGGGCTCACCATCGCCGCCGACGGCCCCTTCGGCTTCGAGGGGCTTGTAGGCAACCTCCATAGGCTGGTCGGCGGCGATAGGCTCGCCATCAGGCGCGACGTCCGGGCCCGCTGGCTCGGCCGCGTCGTGAGCCTCCGCCGCTGGGTCGGCGGGCTCGGTTGTCTCTTTGGGCGCATCCTGGCTCGGCGCGAGCGCGACCTGTGCGCTTTCTTCTCGGGGCCGGCCACCGAGCACGGCGATGCTGAGCGCCGCGGCGACGGCGAGCACTGCGATCAGCCCGCCGAGCAACAACCTCGTGTGTCTGCCCGGATGCTCGGCGGCGGCGCGGTGCGTCAGGATGGGAGCGCCGGGTGCGTCGACGAGCGGCGCGTCGAGCGGTTCTGACGCGTCGGGCACGCCCAACGGAACGGGCGAGCGCGAGGACCGTCCAGGGGTTCGCTTGCCCTGCAGCCTCCTCAACTCGTCCATGATCGAGCTCATCGGCGCTCTCCGTGGCCGAAGCCGTTTCCGGCGTCGGCGGTCACTTATTCAGGTGCGGGATGCCCTCCGGCGGCGCGAGCGTGTAGAGACGCAGCTTGGTCAGCGCGTCGGCGGCGCCCGTCGGCCTGATCGCGTGCTCGGACTGGAACTGGAGCACGGCCGCCTGCGTATCCGGCGTGTACCAGCCGGTCGGGTTCCCGGCGAAGTAGTTGAGTCGTCCCAGGTAGTCCTGCAGCTTGCGCACGTCGAGGCTCAAGCCGATTGAGTCGTCGAGCTTCACGTTGTTGACGAACGTATCGGACGCGAAAAACGTCGCGGCGCCCGCATACAGCTCGCGCGTCACATCGAGCGGGATGATCACCCGCTTGCCCTTGAGCTGCACGGTGGCCGTGTCGCCCCGGACGGCGAGCAGGGCGATGTAGCGCGCGCCGGCTCCGTCGTGGTTGATCTCGATGACGGCAGGCAGGTCGTAGGCGAGCACGTCGTCGAACGAGCACGGCACGCGCGCGCCGCCCATTTGGCACACGTCGGCGATCTGGGTCAGGTTTACCTCCGAACGCCCGAGCCACTCGCGGCGGACGCGCCCGGTAGCGGCGGCGTCGACGTTCCAGTGCGTGAGGAGTTGCACCACCGGCTCGACGATGCTCGTATACGAGGCGCTTGCCACTGTCGCGGCCGTGAAGTTCTTCGCCGGCGGCGTGAACTCGACGTCGGGCTTGGCGTACTCGGTGCGTAGCGGACGCGTCGAGCGCACAGCGCTCAACGACGCGCCCAGTGTCGAGCCGGCACCCTCGTTGCGGATCAGGCGGGCGATGCTCGATGGGCTTGACGCTTCGCGCTCGGCCGGCTCCGGCGGCGCATCGGCCCGCTCGTGCTCGTCGGCGATCGGGATCGTCCGTCGCGACGCCGTCGATGACGCCGGTGCCGGCTCGTGCGATGCCGGGCGGACCGATTCGGCGCGCTTGGTTGCGTGCGCGATGCGCGGCAGCGAGCTCGAGACCAGGCCGAGCACGGCGACCACCACGAACGGGATCGCCACGAGCACGGCCATCGCCACGCGCGGCACGCTGAAGCGCATTGAGAAGAGCGTCGTGACGCGCGAGACCGGGCTGCGCCGGCCCGTGGCTTCCGAAGCAGCCTGGCAAACCATCGCACGCGTGATCCGCCGCGTGCCGCGCACGTAGCCCACCATGAGCGCGCGGTCGCACAGGCTGTTGACCAAGCGCGGCACGCCGCCCGAGAGGTAATACACCTCGTCGAGCGCGGCGCCGGTGAAGAGGATGTCGCCGCGCGAGCCGGCCACCTTAAGCCGGTAGTAGATGTAGTTGCGCACGTCCTCGCGGCTCAGCGGGGTGAGGTGGTAGCGCACGGTGATGCGCTGGCTGAGCTGGCGGAGCCGTTTCGAGGCGAGCTTCGTCTTGAGCTCGGGTTGGCCGACGAGCACGATCTGCAGCAGCTTCTCCTTCTCGGTCTCAAGGTTCGACAGCATCCGGATCTGCTCGAGCACGGCAAACGAGAGGTTCTGCGCTTCGTCGACGATGATCGTCACGTTGTTGCCCTGGCGGTTCTGCTCGAGCAAGTAGTCGTTCAGCTCGTCAAGCAGGTCCATCTTCGTGCGGCCCTTCGTCGGCAGCCCGAAGTCGTGGTTGATCGCGCGCAAGAGCTCGAACTCGGTCAGGAACGAGTTGAGCACGAAGGCGACCTTCGTCTTCTCGTCGAGCTGGCCGAGCAGCACGCGGCACAGCGTCGTCTTGCCCGCGCCCACCTCGCCGGTCACCAGGATGAAGCCGCAGCGCGCGTTGATGCCGTAGAGCAGGTGGGTGAGCACTTCCTTGTGCACCTTGCTCGGGTAGAGGAAGCTCGTGTCGGGCGTCAGGTTGAACGGTCGCTCGCTCAGGCCGTAGAACTCGCGATACATCCCTGCTCCTTTCCGGTGCCGCTAACGCGCTGCCGCCTCGTCGGCATGATACACCCGGTCGCGCTCAATGCGCACCCCGGGGTGCCGCGCGGCCTCGTCGCCGACGAGCAGGCCGAGCACCTCGGCGGCGCTCGCGCTCCCCTCGGGCGTGATGGCGATCGTCATCTCCAGCCGGGTGCCGCCGCCGGGCTCGTCGAACGCCTCGAGCCGCTCGACGTAGCGGCGCACGTTGACCGCCCGCTCGCGCTCGCCGCGCGTGCGCACGACGACCGCCTCGTCGCTCGCCAGGAACTGCTCGACCGCCTCCGGCGCGATCATGATCTCGGCCGGCACGTGCACAGTGTAGTCGGCCTGGTCGAGCCAGGCGCCGAGCGACTCGGTCTTGCCCGTGATGAGCCGGACCGAGCGGATCACGAGGCCGTCGGGCAGGTGGGCCTGGAGCGCCTCGCGAGCGGCGACCACGTCGACCGGCTCCGCCAGGCGGACGTCGAAGAGCTCCGAGCCGGCCGTCAGGCCGAGCGGCAGTGCCGGGCCGAACGAGGCGTCGAGGTGCGGGCTGCACCCCTGCGTCGTGCGGGCCGGCAGGCCGGCCGCGCGCACGGCGCGCATGATGGCGCGGGCCGTGTCGAGGTGGCCGATGAAGCGCAGCCGGCCGCGCTTGGCGAACTCGACCCGGGCCGTGATGCGTTCTGCTTGCTGGTGCGTCATCGGCGTCTCACACGTCGCAGATTGAGCCGCAGAACCGGCAGCCGCCCGTGCGGCAGTCGGGCGTGAGCTCGCCGCGCCACGCGCGCTCCAGCTCGGCGCGCAGGAACGCCTTGTCCACCCGCGGCGAGAGGTGCTCCCAGGGCAGCACCGCGTCGAGCGGGAACGCGCGGTACGCGTAGGCGTCCGGGTCGACGCCGGCCGCGTCGAACGCGCGCTGCCAGCGCTCGAAGCGGAAGTGCTCGGACCAATCGTCGAACCGCGCGCCGAGACGCACGGCCTCGGCCACGACCGGCGCAAGCCGCCGGTCGCCCCGCGAGAAGACCGCTTCGAGATAGCTCTTTTCAGGATCATGAAACCGCAGCTTGACCGCCTTCGAACGAACTCGCTCGCGCAGGAACTTAATCCTGTCTCTCAGCTCCGCCTGCGGCCCGAACCCGAGCCACTGGAACGGCGTGTGCGCCTTCGGCACGAAGCACGAGACCGCCACGTTGACGCCCCCACGCCGCCCGTCGTGCGGCCTGCGCGCGGCCGAGACCTTGGCGATCAGCTCGGTGATCGCCGCCAGGTCGTCGTCGGTCTCCGTCGGCAGCCCGATCATGAAATAGAGCTTGATCAGGTGCCAACCCCGGCTGTAGGCGGCCGTGGCTGCTTCGAGCAACTCGCTGTCGCGCAACGGCTTGTTGATAACCGCGCGCAGGCGCTCGCCCCCGGTCTCGGGAGCAAATGTTATGCCAGTCCGCTTGATCCGGGCCACCTGCTCGGCCAGCTCGACCGAGTAGGTATCGACGCGCAAAGACGGGAGCGTGATGCTCGTGGCGTCGGCCTTGAGCTCATCGGCCAGCGCGGTGACCAGCTCGCCGATGCGCGAGTAGTCGCCGGTCGAGAGCGACGAGAGCGAGATCTCCTCGAGGCCCGTCTGCCGCAGCGTGTTGCGGGCCTGGCCGAGCAGCGTCTCCATCCGCCGCTCACGCACGGGCCGGTAGATCATCCCGGCCTGACAGAACCGGCAGCCCCGGGTGCAGCCGCGCATCACCTCGAGCACGGCCCGGTCGTGGACGACGTTGACCAGGGGCACGACCGGCGCGGTCGGGTAGAGCGCGGCATCGAGGTCGCGCACGACGGCCCGCTCGACCGGCAGCGGCAGGTCGTCGAAGCGGCGGTCGATGGCGGCGACGCCACCGTCGGCTCCATACGTAATGCGGTAGAATTGAGGCACATAGACACCCAGGCCGCCCGTAGCCAGCTGCCGCAGGAGCGCTTCTCTGGCCGGGGGCCTGCTGAGGACCTCCCCGGAGCGCTTCGCCTCGCGCATCGTTTCGAGCACCCGCACGATGGCCTCCTCGGCGTCACCGAGGATGACGGCGTCCAGGTACGGTGCGATCGGCTCGCACGAGAACGCGCACGGCCCACCGGCGATCACAAGCGGTCCGCCGCGCTCGAGCCGTTCGTCCGCCGTGCGCGGGATGCCGGCCAGATCGAGCATCCGGAGCACGTTGGTGGCGCAGAGCTCGTACTGGAGCGAGAAGCCGACGACGTCGAAGTCGGCCAGCGGCGTGAAGGTCTCGAGCGAGTAGAGCGGCACGCCGCGCTCGCGCATCCGCTCCTCCATGTCGGGCCAGGGCGCGTACGCACGCTCGGCGCAGGCCCAGTCGAGGCGGTTGACGAGCTCGTAGAGGATCTTGAGCCCGACGTGGCTCATCCCGACCTCGTAGACGTCGGGGAACGCGAGCGCCAGGGTCACGTCGAGCTCGGCGTGGTCCTTGGCGACACGGTTCAGCTCGCCGCCGATGTAGCGGCCCGGCTTCTGCACCTGGGGCAAGAGCTCGGCTTCGAGCATGGCCACAAGCTGTTCCGGACGCATCGGGGCTTCTCCGTTGGGCAAGCGCGCCGTGCCGGGTCAGGCACGGCGTAGCGAGCCGCAGTGAATCGAGGAAACAGAACAACGGCAGTCCCCGCAGGGGACGACATCATGTAGCCACAGGCGTAAGCCTGTGGAACGCAAGCGAGACGGCAACAAAGCCCCCGCAGGGGGCGGCATAAGGTCTTGTCCCGCCCAACGCTGCCCCGCCACTTCACATGTCGCCCGCTGCGCGGGCTGTGCGTGTTTTGCGTCCCTATGATCCACGGGCTGACGCCCGAGGCTACAGGATGTCGCCCGCTGCGCGGGCTACGGGTTCGCGCCGTCGTTGTGTATCCACGGGCCGGCTCGGGGCGGCCCCTCTCAGTCGGCTTCTCCTAGCGGCCTCTCAGCCGCTTCCTAGCGGCGTTTGAGGTCGAGCGAATACTTGCCGCTCTTGAAGTAGTGGCGCCGCGTGTGGACGCTCTGCAGTATACCAACCGAGCCCATCGTCATCAACATCGACGAGCCGCCGTAGCTCAGCAGCGGCAGCGGCAGGCCCGTGATCGGCAGCAGGCCGATGGCCATCGCCACGTTGATCAGGATGTGCGAGGCGAGCAGCACGACGATGCCCGAGGCGACAAGCCGCCCGAACGTGTCGACGGCCTGCGAGGCGATGCGCAAGCCCCGCTCGAGCAGCAAGAAGTAGACGGCCAGCACAAGGAGGCAGCCGAAGAACCCCCACTCCTCGCCCAGCACGGGGAAGATGAAGTCAGTGTGCGCCGCCGGCAGAAACCGGTACTGCGTCTGCTTGCCCTGGCGCCAGCCGAGGCCGTAGAGACCGCCGGAGCCGACGGCGATCTTCGATTGCTCGGAGTTCCAGCCGCCGCCGATGGTCTCGATCAGCTCGTTGAGGCTCTTCTGGCCGGTCGGATCGGACTCGGCGGCGAGACGCACTCGGAGCTTCTCGCGATCGCCCGCCGTCATGAGCCGGACGGCCAGGTGCCGCTGCGGGACGGTGAGGAACTCGAGCACGCGCTTTTTCTGGTACGGCTCCATCTTGAACCAGAGCGCGGGCACGGCCAACGCGCCCATGAGAACCACGGCGAGCACGGTCCGCTTCCTCGCGCCGGCGACGAACAGCAGCCCGAACAGCGCCGGCAGCATCGCCAGCGCGGTCCCCAGGTCGGGCTGCTTGACGATCAGCGCCATCGGGACCAGGAACAGGGCGAGCGGCACAAGCGTGTAAAGCACGTTGTTGTGGCGGTCGCGGAAGCGGTCGAGCAGGTAGGCGCCGAAGAAGACACACGCGAGCTTCATGAACTCGGACGGCTGGAGCGTGAACCCCATCGGCAGCTTGAACCACCGCTTGGCGCCGCCTGGGCCGGTTCCCTTGACGAGCACCAGCATAAGCGCCAGCAAGCCGAGCGGGTAGAGCCAGACCGACGCGTTGCGAAACCAGTGGTAGTCGAAGCAACTGAGGAAGGCGAACACGAGCAGGCCGGCGAAGGCGAAGATCAGTTGCTTCTTGGCATAATCGACCTCCTCGCGGAGCCGGTGCGCGGCGCTCGAAATCACCACGATGCCCGCGACGACGGCGAGCAGCATGGCCGCCACCAGCAGCCAGTCGAGCTCTCGCAGGGCGTTCAGATCGAACATCGTCCCGGGCCGCCTCCGTGTCGCACTAAGCGCCGTCAGGTCATTATAGGTCGGCGTCGACCCTACCTCAACCAGGCCGCGCCGCAACACGCTTGCTGGGCCCGGTCCCTTCCTGTAGGATCATCGGAACTCGCCCGGCGCTTCTGCGTGCAAACGGGGTACGGAGAAAACCCCCAGGGAGGACGCCTTGATGCTGGAACCGTGGATGCTGCGCCTTCGCGCGCTGTGCCTTCTGTGTCTCGCGGGGTTTCTGGCCCTGCTGGCCGCGCCGGCATGCTCGCAGGAGTCGTCTGTCCGGGCCGAGCTTCTCGGCCTCTACGAGCTGGCCGGCCAGTGGGAGGAGCTCGGCAACGCCCAGTTCAGGCTGGCCGACGAGGCGCCGGTCGAGGCGACCACGCTCGGCCTTGAGCTCTATATGGAGCGCCACGCGCCCGAGACGCGGTCGCTCGTGCCGGTGATGGCCAACGATCCGATCATCGAGACGATCATCCTGTGCGGCGACAAGGCAGTCGGGCACCTCGCCGAGGTGGCTGCGGACACCGCCGCCGATGAGGAGCTGCGGATGGTCGCGCTCTTCGCGCTCGGCCGGATCGGCGGCGAGCGGGCGCTGGGGGCCGTGAAAGCGGTGCGCGACGATCCGGCCTGGCGGATCCGCAACCGCGCCGTCCTGGCGCTCCACGACATAGGGCAGGCGGACGAGATCGTCGCCGCGCTTCAAGACAAGCACTGGAATGTGCGCGCGCTCGCGATCCGCGCGCTCGGCTCGCTCGGCCGCAAGGACGCCATCATCGAGTTCCTCAAGACGGACACGAAGTGCCGCAACGAAGCCGGCATGTTCTGCGTCAGGTACGATACCGACCTCGTCGTGCGCTGGATCGCCGGCCACGAGCTCCAGGAGCGCTTCGTCGCCGTCGGGGAGATCGTCCAGTCGTTTCTCGACGCGCGCGGCGCCGCCAAGGCCACGTGGGCCAACGTGCTCGGGGCGCTTTCAGACGTGCGGGCGACGAGTGCGCTGCAAGCTGGCCTCGACGACCCCGACGAGGCCGTCCGCCTTGCGTGCGTCGACAACCTCTACAAGCAGGCCCGCTACGGCGAGCTTATCCGCGCGCTGCACGACGCCAGCCACACGGTCCGCTGGCGTGCGGCCGCGCATACGGGGTCGTCAGGTGACCCGCTGCTTATCGACGACGTAGCTGCCCTTCTGGGTGACGAGGACGCGGCGATTGCCAAGGACGCTGCGTTCGCCGTCCACACGTTGCGCAACTGGGGCGTTCCCTGGCAGACCGATCCCCCGGGCGACGATCCCAAACGGCAAGCGGCCTGGTGGGCCGAGAACAAGGAGAAGCTCGCCACGAGGGATTTCTCTCAGCTCGGCTTGCTCAGTAAGCCCGACAACGCGGACATCGACCTGCAATACATCAGCCGGACGCCCCGATACGAGTGCGACGCCGAGAAGAACAACCCCGCGCCCGGCGACGTCGTAACGTTCACGGCCCACATCAAGAATGCGGGCACGAAGCCGACGGGCCGCTTCGCCTACGAGTGGTTCATCGACGGTGAGCTGGCGGGCAAGGGCAAACTCAAGAGCCTCGAGCCGGGCGCGACGACGACGCTCGAGCAGACGTGGACGTGGCAGGCGGGTGCGCACACGGTCGGGTGCGTCCTTGACCGCGCGAACACGGTCGATGAGGTCAGCGAGGCCAACAACGCGCTCGAGGAGAAAACGAACGCGTTCAGCGTCGCGTTCACCGTCGAGAAGACGCGCTACGACCGCTCCAACGCCGAGCAGTTCTACCTCCATCTCGGCTCGAACTCGTGGGAGGACTGGGCTCAGCGCCAGATCGCGGTCTGGAACTTCGGCATGCAGCGCTCGGTCACTTTGCTCACCCCCGAGGGCGTCGTCGATCGCGCGCGCCTCGACCGCGTCACTGTCGTTGAGGACGGCTCGCTTTCCGCTGCCGGGGCGATGACGAGCGACCCGACGGCCGACGTGGCCTGGGCCTTCCCGACGGGCGAGCTCGACGACGCGGCGATCTACACGACCAACTATCAGCAGGCGACCTATACAGATGGGCCGCTGCTCCGGGAGATGAGCCGCGCGCGCGGCCTGGTCGACCTCGACGCCATCCGCGTCCGGGGCGAGGATATCGACGTGGCCGACAGCCTCGGCCGGCGCGACGTTGATCGCTTCTTGGGCGTCGAGCACCAGTGCACGCGCGGCATCATGATGGGCGGCGATTACCTGCACGGCTACTCGGCCCATTCGGCCTGCGCGCTGAACGCCCGGCTCAACGTGCGGACCCGCGCCGGCGATGCCGCGGCCGGCGACTACCTGAGCGATCTGCCCGTCGAGAGCACGTTCAAGGTCGTCGACGTCAACGGCGACCCAGTCCCGAACGCCGTCGTGCTGGTGTACCAGAGCGCGCCCGATCCGCGCCCGCGCGCCGAGTGGACCGATCGCGACGACGTGCAGATCGACAACGAGGCGGACGTCGCGCGCGTCACCGACGGCGAAGGCGAGTTTGCGATCGAGGGCAATCCGTTCGGCGGCCGGGCGATCTCGCCGTCGCGCGGCAACACGGTCGCGCTGTTCAAGGTCTGCCTCGGTCACGAGAGCTTCAACGCCATCCTCGACGTGACCGACTTCAACCTAGCCGCCTGGAACGGCCGGCGGCGCGAGGCGCGCTTCACGATCCCGCTGACGCTGTCGCTGACGAACGTGTACGCGCCGCGCACCGTGCGCGTCCACCAGGCGGAGGCCGGCGGACACGTGCTCACGTGGGATCCGCCGCAGCCGAAGGAGCTGCCGACCGACCCTGGACTGGCTGTCAAAGACCCGCGCGTATGGAGCCAGCGGCGGACGCCGGCCTACTACCGCATCTACCGCCGGGCCCGGGCCGGGAAGTGGGAGTCCGTGGGGCGGACCATCAGCACGGAGTTCTCGCCCGGCGGCCCGTGGGACCCCAGCTCGGTCTACGCGGTGAGCGCGGTCACCCGCGGGGGGAGCGAGAGCGTGCGCGTGGCGTCGTCGCCGCCGGTCGGCGACGGCGCGATCCAGATGTTCGCCAGCCTCGACGACACGTATTACTTCCTCGAGAAGGGCCGGATCGTCACAACACGGCCCGACGGCACGCTGCTCGGTGACTCGGATCGCGGCGCGTGGCCCGACTGGATCCGCGATGCCACGGCGATGGCGCCCGGCCCGGGCGGCACGCTCTACGTCGCCGGGGCACGCTGGACCGAGCAGGACGGGGCTGAGCTCACGGGCATCGTCGTGATCGGGCCGCGCGGCGAGCGCGCCGCACGCTACGGCGTCCCCCCGGACGACACGCGCGCGCTCAAGGAGCCGCGCGGCATCGCCGTCGACGGCAGCGGCCGCGTCATCGTCGCCGACACGGGCAACCGGCGCGTCGTGATCTACAACGCGGACGGCACGTTCGAGAGCGAACTGGAAGCGCCTCGGTCCGCGCGCGGCGCGACACCGACGGCCGTCGCCGTCGGACCTGCCGGTCGCATCGGCGTCGCCTATTCGTCGGGCAGCGGAAAGCCTGGGAGCGGCCTCGTCGCGATCTTCGGCGCCGACGGCGAAGTCGAGACACTGGTCGAGCAGCTCGATGATCCGGTCTCGCTCGCCCTCTCGCCCGACGGGCGGCTCGTCGTGGCCGAGGCGGCGTCGGAGCGCGTGCGCGTTTTTGATCTGTCCCGGACCAAGCCGGTCGTTGTCCAGAACCTGACGCAGCGGGGCGGTGTCGCGGTCGGGACGCCGGTTGCTGTCTCGCTCGACCGCTTCACGCGCATCGTGGTGGCGCGCGCGGGCGGCGGCGCGCCCGTCGTGTTCGCTCCGCCGACCGACGTCGGCGTGCGCATCGAGCCCCACGCCGGGCCGCTGCACAAAGAGGCTCCGAACCCGAGCACGATCCTCTTGACGAACCTGAGCAACGAGCCGATCACTGTGCGCCGGATCACGTCGGGCATCGGCCTTGGCGGCGCCGCGCGACAGGTTGATCTCGACGCGGCGGTCCCGTTCACGCTCCGGCCGGGACTCACCCAGCGCATCGAGGCGCTGATCGGCTTCCCATGGGAGGCGCGGCGCGGCTTCGTGCCGGCGGTGTTCCGCCTCGAGACCGATCGCGGCGAGCTGACCGCCTACACCACGGCCGAACTGCACGACCTGATCGAGCACCGCACCGTCGTCGAGCGGCACGCGGCCGAGCCAGGCGACCGCTGGCAGCGGTACGCGGGCCGGTTCGTCGTGACGAGCTACGGCATGCGCTGGCTGGGCGCCGACTTCGCCGTGTCCTCCCTGCCGCAGCTCGACGAGATCAGGGCGTGGACGGCGTCCGAGTACTGCGAGTTTGAGCCTGGCCGCACGGTGGCCGTGCCGTTCGATGCGCTCGTGCGGCTCGACTGGCAGGGTCTGCGCGCCCAGGTCGTCTGTGTGCTCGAACACCAGGATAAGCCGTACGTGGGCGCGTTCGACGTCGAGCGCGCCGTGCCGTGGCGGATGCTCGGCCCGCTCGACAACACCGACGGCGCGGCCTTCACGACGGCGTACTCGCCCGAGGACCGGGTCGAGATCAAGCGCGACGTCGTGATGCCCGACGGCACCCGGCTGCTCTGGGAACGCGTCCCCGACGAGCTCTATGACGAGAACGACGGCGTGTCTTTCCAGGACGCCTTCGGCGAGGCCGACTGGAAAGCCGTCTACGTCACGACCGTGCTGAGCAGCCCGGCGCGCGAGACTCTCTTCCGCGTCGGAAGCGGCGACCAGATCGTCGTCTGGCTCAACGGCACGGAGGTGCTCCGCACCGCGCAGCCCGGCGAGCACGACGTGCCGGTCACGCTGCGCAAGGGCAACAACCGCATCCTGATGAAGATCTGCAACGCCACCGGCGACTGGGGCTTCACGTTCCGCGTGACCGACCCCGACGGCAAACCGTATTATGACCTGATGGCCGGCGCCGATGCCGACTGGAACCCGCCCGACGAATGAGGGCGGCGAACTGAACGCACCGAGCACCCAGGGGAGAGCGTCTCCATGGCAACCGTGCAGCATATCGCGTTCACCTGCCGCGACCGCGTGGCGATGGAGCGCTTCTATATGAAGCACTTCGGCTTCCGCCGCGCGCGGGTCTTCAACGCGGGCCAACCGAACGAGTTCGTCATGACGCGGCTCGGCTCCGTCTGCCTCGAGTTCTTCCAGGCCGGTGAGCAAGCCGCCGCTGAAACGGGGAAGCCGTCGTCGGCCATCGGGTTCAGGCACCTGTGCTTCGAGGTGCCCGCGCTCGAGCCCGTCATCGAGGCGCTGAAACAGGACGGCGTCGAAGTCGGCCCGATCGACGACTCCTCCGACGTCGTGCCCGGCCTGCGCTGCGCGTTTTTCGCCGATCCCGAAGGGAACGAGGTCGAGATTCTCGAGCACTGGCGCGACGAGGACGACCCGCCGCGGCTCCAGCCGCGAGCAGAACCGAACAGCCCTGAACACACAGAGGAGACATGATGCTTGGCACCGCCGACTTGATGCGCAACGCGTGGACGGCGGGGACGGTGATCCCCGCGTTCAATATCCCCTACCTCCCGATGATGGAGCCGACGGTGCGCGCGCTGCGCGATGCGCGCTGCTTCGGCCTCATCGCCGTGGCGCGGCTCGAATGGGTCAAGTTCGAGGCCGGCAGCCCGCGCGACGTGCTGGCCGAGTACGACCGCGTCAAGGACGAGTCGTTCACGCGCCTGCACCTCGACCACGTGCCCGTCGTCGACGAGGATGGGTTCACCGTTGAGTACGATGCCATCATCGCGCAGGCGCTGAACATCGGCTACGGCTCCGTCATGGTCGATGGCTCGCGCTTGCCGTTCGACGAGAACATCGCCGCCACGAGGCGCGTGGTCGACATGGCGCACGCAGCGCGAATCCCGGTCGAGGCCGAGCTCGGTGCCGTGCTCGGCCACGAGGCCGGCCCCCTGCCGCCGTACGACAAGCTGTTCGAGTCGGGCAAGGGGTTCACCGATCCCGACGAAGCACAACGCTTCGTCGCCGAGACGGCCGCCGACTGGCTCTCGGTCGCGATCGGCAACATCCACGGCGCGATCAGCGCCGCCAAGAAGGCCGAGAAGAAAATCGCCGCGCGCCTGAGCATCGAGCGGCTCGACGCCATCCGCGAGGCGACGAACATGCCGCTCGTGCTGCACGGCGGCAGCGGCATCCGCAAGGAGTACCTGCTCGACGCGTTCAAGCACGGCATCGCCAAGATCAACATCGGCACCGCCACGCGCCAGGCCTACGAAGCCGCACTCGCCGAATCGCCCGACGCCGCTCAGGACGCCGTCTACAACGCCGCCCTCGCCCTGCTCCGCGACGAGCTCGAGCTCGAAGGCTCCGTCGAGACGATCAACCCCGCGTCCGGCGTGTAGACGGGCGGCCCGGTGACTGCTGCCGGAACCGGTCGCACTGGCCGGATCGGCCCATGGGCGTCGAGCGTCGCGTTGAGTCAGGCGTAGCGCCCGGCGTATACTCCGGGCGGACTCGGCGGACGCCACGGAGCCCACAAGGATGACGCTCGAGGAGTTCATCACATCGTACGGCTACGTGGCGCTGTTCGTCGGCGTGCTGCTGGAAGGCGAGACGATTCTCGTGCTGGCCGGATTCGCCGCCCACCGCGGCTACCTGTCGCTGCCGGTGGTGATCGGCCTGGCGTGCGCGGCCACGCTTATAGGGGATCAGGTCATATTCACTTTTGGCCGGTGGCGAGGGAGGCCGTTCGTCCAGAAGCACGCGGCTCTCGAGCGGAAGCTCAGGAAAGCCACCGCGCTCCTCGACAGACACCACGCCCTGTTCATCGTGGGGCGCCGGTTCCTCTACGGGCTGCGAACAGTCAGTTCCCTCGTCCTCGGGATGAGCGGCGTGCCGCTTGCCCAGTTCGTGCCCTTGAATGCCCTCGGCGCGTTGATGTGGGCCGGCGCGGTTGCCACGCTCGGGTACCTGTTCGGCGCGGTCTTCGCGGCGTTCGTGACTGAGGTCGAGCACGTCGAGAAAGAGGTCATCGTCGGGATCGTCGTTGCGGGGGCCGTCTTCTGGCTTGCCCGGTTCGTAATGGCGAGGGCGCGAACGAGGGCCTAGGCCGACGGCGAGTGCTCTGGCTCGTGCGTCCGGCCACGTGAGACGTCCTCGGGCCCTGGAGATGAGCCGGCGGGGCCAGGAGGCGCCGCCCTACATCAGGATCACGACGAGCATGAGCGTTGGCTGTAGGGCGCGCCGCCCTCGGCCGGCCTACTCGTTCTCGTCCGGCGGGAGCTCGATCCAGTAGAGGCCGGCGCCTTCGATGAATGCGTAGAGGCGGTTGTCGGTAGGGCCGAAGGCGAGGCGCTTGGCTTCGCCCCTCGGCAGGCCGCGGCCGGTATCGCGCCAGGTACGGCCCTCGTCGCGCGTAACGAGGACGGTGCCGTTCTCGAACGCGACGGCCAGCGTATCGGGCTTGAGCGTGTGCCGCTCAAGTGTGCGCGGAAGCGCGTCCACGTCGGGCAGCGGCCGGGGCAAGCATAGGCGCGAGCAGCAAAGCGATGGTGACCGGCCGGATCATCACAGCAACACCTCCATACGTTCGCCGCGGCGTCATGAATTGAGGACGACGGCTCTTGACGAGAAGTTCCGCGCATAAGGCTGTTGATCCTGGCTTGGCGAGCCCTATAATAGCGTTGCCAACGCAGAGACACCGGGAGAGATTGATGAGCATCGTTGTTGTTGGCTCGATTGCGCTCGACACGATCGAGACGCCGTTCGGCAAGCGGGAGGACGTGCTCGGCGGCTCGTGCACGCACTTCAGCTACGCGGCGAGCTTTTTCCACCCGGTGTCGGTCGTGGGCGTGGTCGGCAAGGATTTCCGCAACAAGGACATCGAGCTGCTGCGCAGCCGCGACATCAACACCGAGGGCCTCCAGGTCGTCGATGGCGAGACGTTTCGCTGGCACGGCGCCTACGAATACGACATGAACGAGGCGAAGACGCTCGCGACGCACCTCAACGTGTTCGAGACCTTCCAGCCCGTGCTGCCCGAGTCGTACCGCGACGCTGAGTACGTGTTCCTGGCCAACATCGACCCGGAGCTGCAACTGAGCGTGCTCGAGCAGGTGCGTGCCCCGAAGCTTGTCGCGTGCGATACGATGAACCTGTGGCTCAACACGAAGCGC
>Ga0315545_1002486_pt1 | contig 16615 bp, 13 predicted proteins | sample SalMarSW160210MG_FD_203096 | JGI IMG/M metagenome (GOLD analysis project Ga0315545, IMG submission 203096) | Salt marsh sediment microbial communities from the Plum Island Ecosystem LTER, Massachusetts, United States - Salt Marsh Sediment SW1602-10 ...
CTGCTTCTTCCTCAACAATACCCAATTTTGAAATAAAATCTGCTTTTGATCTGCCTCTGCAGGCAGCTCGGTAATTGGCACCTACAGATGTGGCACAATTTAATAATTGATTACCAATAACAATTGCGGTGCGGATTTGGGGAAGAGATTCCACTAAGCGAATTACACGCAAAACGAACTGCTGCGTTCTTTTCTTCAGCTCATCTGGTATCACAATGTCAATCGGAAATTGAAAATTGAAAATCGCAAATCATTTTAGAAGCTCCACGATTTGGGGATGTACCTTTTTATTAGCTACTATCGTCTGGAACTTGGCGCCCTCATAGCTATCCAGGTCAACGGGAAAGATTTTCTCACCTTGCCAATTGCTGACTACAGCCCCGGCAGCTTCGGCAATCACGACACCTGCTGCTATGTCCCATAGCTTTGGAGTATTGACAATCGTAGCAATAAGGCCGCCTTTTGCCACGTACGCCATTTGAAGGGCGGTCGTGCCTAAATTGCGGAACCTTGTTCGCTGAATAATCTCACCGGCCCAAGCCGGTACACCTCCACTGCATTCGAAATGACTGTCCAGGCCGATGCTCGAGAATTGGTTTATGTCCTCTTCGCCGGCCATGATTCGTCTGCCATTTAATTGTGCCTCATCGTCTTTAACGGCGGTGTACATCGATTCAGTAGCGGGATCGAAAATTACTCCGACTATCGGCTCGCCTTTGTACACAGCCGCAACACAGACTGCAAACAGGAGCACCTGGTGTGCGTAATTGTTCGTTCCGTCTATGGGGTCTATTACCCACCAGATTGCCTGGTCTCCGCGAGGTGGCTGCTTGAATAGCTTGCCTTGCTCACCCTCTTCAGCGATGAAGCCGTGGTCCGGATAGTTTTCCTTGATTCTGTCGATGATTATCTTTTGACATCGCGTATCAGCCTGGGTTACTAACTCAGTAGCATTCTTCTCCGAGGCCTTGGTGAAATTGATTTCTTCCATAGCCCGTTGGCCGGCCAGCCGAGCCGCCACAATGGCGGTTTCCAACATCCTGCTCAAATCACTCTGTTCTAATACCATTTTTGTAAAGTGCCCTTTACCTTGACATAATTATTAGACTGCCCTATTCTAACGCAGTTATGCAAGCAAGCCAACAGTTAAATAAGCCGAAATTATTTTGCCGGGCATCGTTTCATCAGCGGATTGCCGCCACGGTAGTTTTTTTGGTGGTAGCCGTCTCATTTGGAACAGCCTGGCTGGCGGCAACTGGCAAGTTCGACATAGAACGGCTGCTTGGTCCCTGCGGATTCAAACAAAGATACGGCCTGCCTTGTCCAACCTGTGGAATGACGACCTCGGCGCTGGCCTTTTCGCGAGGTAAAATTTTCGAGTCGTTTTATATTCAGCCGGCAGGAGGTCTATTGTGCTGTGTATTAGTTGTCGTTGCATTTTTGGCTTTATTTACAGCGGTTTTTGGAGTATATTTTTCGTTTATTAAACGCTTTTTTGCAGAAGTTAAATTAAGACACATAATTCTGGCCTTGATAGTTATTATCGCTGCCGGCTGGGCGGTAACGTTGGCTCGCGCACTGGCGGCAAACAGGTAAAGAAAGGTTATTGGAGTTACACAATGATTAAAGTTCTTATCACTGACAAACTTGCACAGGAAGGTATTGATTTGCTCAATTCAATGGACGGGGTCGAGGCCGTTGTTAAAACCGGTATCAGCGAAAATGAGCTTGCCAAAATTATCGGTGAACATGACGGCTTAATCATCCGAAGCGGTACAAAAGTAACCGCTAAGGTCTTGGCTAATCCAGGCAAACTGAAGGGTATCGCGCGGGCAGGCGTCGGCGTAGACAATATTGACGTCCCCGAAGCAACCAGAAAAGGAATCTTAGTTATGAATACGCCTGGCGGTAATACCCTCAGCGCCGCTGAACATACGATGGCCCTAATTCTTGCGATGAGCCGACAGGTTGTCCCGGCCTGTAATAGTCTAAAAGCCGGGGCCTGGGACAGAAAAAAATATATGGGTAACCAGCTAAACAACAAAGTCCTCGGCTTGTTAGGACTCGGCAGAATCGGTATGGCTGTGGCTCAAATGGCAAAAGGCTTCAATATGAAAATATTAGGATACGACCCACTGGCTGCACCTACCGAGGCGGAAAAACTCGGCGTCGAAATAACCACCGACCTCGAAAAGATATTTAAAGAAGCCGACTACATCAGCGTCCACGTGCCGAAGAATCCACAGACGCTGAATATGATTGGGGCCGAGCAAATTAAAATGATGAAGCCCACCGTTCGGCTGATCAACTGCGCCCGCGGAGGAATCATCAACGAAGACGCACTGTACAGTGCACTTGCCGAAAAGCGCATTGCAGGTGCGGCTCTGGATGTCTTTTCCAAAGAGCCGCCTGAAAATGCACGCTTTACCGAACTCGAAAACTGCTTGGTTACACCTCACTTGGGTGCCAGCACGGAAGAAGCCCAGGTCGAGGTCGCAGTCGAAGCAGCTCAGATACTTGTTGATGCAATCAAGGGCGGCCCCGTTAGAAACGCCGTTAACGCCCCATCTATGGCAGGCACTATGCCGCCAATTCTGAGCCAGTATGCCAAACTCGCTCGGCGGATCGGTTCACTTCTCAGCACTATTACACCCGGCCACATCAAGAAAGTTGAAGTTCAATATCGCGGCTCAATCGCCGAAATGGCCATCGAAACTGTGACGCTTTATTTTGCAATAGGCCTGCTCCAGAGGCACTTTGATATGCCGTTGAATATTGTTAATGTCCCTGTCCTGGCCAAAGAACGCGGCATCAGTATCGATGAGACGAAAAACGCCGAGGCCAAGGATGTTGCATCAAGCTTCAGAGCCAAGGTTGTTACGGATAAAATCACAGGTACAGTGACCGGCTCGGTCTTCGGTGAAAAACTCCTGCGTATTATTGAGATCGACGGCTTTAACATAGAAATGACTCCGCAGGGACCGGTACTAATCATCTTTAACGATGACAAGCCCGGTGTCATCGGCGCCGTGGGGACAGTCTGCGGCAGACATAATATCAATATCTGCACTATGGGCGTGGGACAAAAGCCGGCAGAGCAAAAAGCAGCTTTGGCTGTTAGTCTCGATAAGGAACCTGATGCAGAGACAATCGAAGAGATCGTCAATCTCGATTTCGTGAATGAAATTTATGTCTGCAATCTGGACTGATTTATCGTGATGCGTATTGCGTCGTGCGTATTGCGTAATAAAAAAGAATTACCTTAGATTATTTTGAATATTTTTTAATCTGCTCAACAAAATTTGACGCAATACGCAATACGGTATTTGACATGGCCGAAAAACTAATAATCAGCATAAGCGGAGTCAGAGGTATTGTCGGTGACAATCTCACACAATCAATCGCCGCTGAGTACGGCTGCGCCTTCGGCGCATTTCTAAAAGAAAAAAACTTCGGGTCACGAATTACGGGTCACGGGTCACGATTATCCGTGTGCATCGGCCAGGATTCGCGAACCAGCGGTCAAATGCTGAAATCCGCTGTGTCGGCAGGATTGTGCTCAGTTGGTATCAATGTGGTCGATTTAGGGCTGGTAACTACGCCCAGCGTAGGTGTAATGGTAAAAGAGCTTCGATGCAGCGGCGGAGTGGTCATCACCGCTTCACACAATCCAATTCAATACAACGGCATAAAATTGCAGTTAAGTAACGGTATCGCTCCGCCGGTCGATGACGCAGAGCAAATCAAGCAATATTTCCTCGATAAACGCTTTACTCCCGTAGATGCACCTAATTGCGGCGAAGTGACTTCTAATGACCAAGCAAACGATGTCCACATATCAAAAGTTCTTGCAATCATCGAAAAGCAAAAGATTGCCGAAAGAAAATTCAAAGTTGCCCTGGATAGTGTTAATGGAGCGGGTGGATCGGTTGCTAAAAAGTTGCTTGCTGAGCTTAGCTGTGAAATTATCGCTATAAATGATGAGCCGACCGGACTATTCGCTCATACCCCTGAGCCTACTGTTGAAAACGTGAAAGAGCTTTGTGAAGTAGTTAAAGCAAGCAGAGCCGATATCGGCTTTGCTCAAGACCCCGATGCCGATAGATTGGCGATTGTTGACGAAACCGGCAAATACATTGGCGAAGAATACACGTTAGCTTTAGCAGCAAAGTATATGTTCAGCCACAAAACCGGCAAAGCGGCAACCAATCTATCTACTTCAAGAATGATCGACGAAATCGCATCAGAAGCTGATGGCCAAGTCGTCCGTACCGCTGTTGGTGAAGCCAACGTTGCTAACGCAATGCTCGAACACAACTGCATTATCGGAGGCGAAGGCAACGGAGGTGTGATTGATTTGCGAGTAAGCCCGGTCCGTGACAGCCTTGTCGGCATCGTTCTGATCCTGCAACTGATGGCTGAAACCCGAAAGACCGTAAGCCAGCTGGTAAACAAAATCGGCACTTATTATATGAGCAAAGATAAGGTCGCCGCAGACCGGACACAGGCACAGCAAATCATAGACTTGGCAAAAGAGACTTTCACCGAAGCGAAGCTCAACATAACCGATGGCTGCCGCTTTGATTTTGAAGATGGCTGGCTGCACCTGCGACCCAGCAACACAGAGCCTGTGATGAGGATTATAGTTGAGGCAACAGACCCGCGTACGGCACAAAAGTATATCGACGTCGTTTCAAAAATACGTGAGCAAGTTTTAGGTTAAAACGAAATGAATAACCGCAAGCGAGAGACGACGAATAGGCATATCAGATCCATTACGTATATTGGCGCTATAATAAATTTTCTTCTCTCTGTCGTCAAAGTCGTAATTGGTTACTTGGCCGGTTCGCTTGCGCTGATCGCTGACGGGATACATTCGCTTTCGGACTTAACCACTGACGCGGTTGTGCTGGTTGGCCTATGGCTTGGCTCGAGAAAAGCCGACCAAAGTCATCCTTACGGTCATGGTCGTGCTGAGACTTTCGCCGGTGGTTCAATCGCAGTCATTCTGATTCTCATCGGCGGGGCAATGATTTACTATGCCACGATTGCAATAGCTAAAGATGAAACGAATGTCCCCCGCGTTGCAGTTCTCATAGCTGCTGTAGTTTCCATCGTTTCCAAGGAATGGCTTTATAAAATCACACAAAGAGCTGCTATCGAATCTCACAGCCCGTCACTCTATGCCAATGCCTGGCACCATCGCAGCGACGCTCTTAGTTCGGTTGCAGTAGTCATAGGTTTTGTATCATTGTTGTTTGGCTTCGGACATGGAGACCAAGCTGCAGCTATTGCGGTTGGTGTGATGATTATCTGGGTGGGAGTAAAAATAATCAGCGATGCCTTAAAAGAGTTGACGGAGGGTGCTGTTGATCAGGACACGATTGAGCACGTAAAGCAGATAATCAACGCAAACTCGGCGATACACCAATGGCATCAGCTCAGGACACGTATGGTAGGCAGAGAAGTGTTCCTCGATGTTCATATTCTTGTCGATCCGAATTTGAACGTGGCCGCGGCCCACCAAATATCGGAAAGCCTTGAAAAAACCTTAGACGAACAGTTAGCTCGCCCGGTTAATATCACCGTCCACATCGAACCTGATTTGCCCTCACTTAGAAGGTAGGCGCGAAAGACTTAAAACCCAGCGTATTTCCTTTTTTAGGCCTGGTATTATGGCCCCCCTGGTAAAACCGGGGGCAAAATATCTTTCTTTTCTATATTTAGACCTGCTTTCCATGCGTGATTAAAATCTTCAATAATGGCTACCAAAACCTTTGAAATTACGCCTTATATCAAGTAGTATATTTAGTTCTTTTTATTTTGGTGTGACATAGGTGAAAAGCAAAAAACTCAACAGAAAAATACTAATATCGTTGTTTGGCATCATAGCGATTTTTGTGCTTTCAATGCCGGTGCTGGGATTCTATGTCATCAAAAAGAATATTATCGAAAGGGCTCAGGCCAAAGTAAAAAATGACCTGAACACCGCCCGGCTGATATATCAGGATGAAATCGAAATCATCCGTGATGTAATCCGGTTTACCGCTCTGAGATTTTTCGTAAGGGATGCCATCTCAAGTAATGATATAGATACGCTCAAAAAGCAGCTGGAGGAGATAAGAAAAGCTGAATCTCTCGATGTGTTGAATCTCACGGATGAAAATGGAAAAGTTCTCGTCAGATCCCGAAACCCCTTGCTGTATGGTGATAACCAGGCGCATGATGAACTGCTCAGACACGCTATATCAGACAAAAAAGCCGTTGCCGGGACAATGATAGTATCGAGGGATGAGCTTATAAAAGAAGGTCAGGACTTGGCTGAACGAGCCTTTATGAAACTTATCCCAACTCCAAAGGCAAAACCGACCTCGGAAACCGAATTAACAACCGGAATGATGATAAAAGCCGCTGCGCCTGTTTTGGGATATGACGGCAGCCTGGTCGGCGTTCTATATGGCGGCACTTTACTTAATCGAAACTATGAAATCGTAGATAGAGTAAAACAAACGGTATATCAAAAAATAAAATATAAAGGCAGGGACATCGGCACCGCTACTATCTTTCAGGGCGATGTGCGCATATCCACCAACGTCAGGACGGAAGATGGCAGCCGTGCTATTGCGACGCGCGTGTCCGAAGAGGTTTATGAGCAGGTCCTGACAAAGGGGCTCGACTGGGTGGATAGGGCATTTGTAGTATCCGACTGGTATAAAACCGCCTATGAGCCTATTCGTGATATAAACGGCAGGACAATTGGGATATTGTATGTAGGCATATTAGAAAAGCCATTTACCGATATGGAAAGAAACACTTTTCTCGTCTTTCTAATGATAGTCTTAATTGCAACACTCCTGGCGTGTGTGCTTTCCGCGATTCCGGCAGGAGCCATATCCAGGCCTGTCACTAACATGCTGCAGGCAACCAGGAAAATCTCAGAAGGGAACCTCGGATACAAAGTGGATGCGCAAACCGGTATTGAGGAGCTTAATATACTCGCGGCCTCCTTCAATGAGATGTCAACCCGGCTCGATGAAAGAGAACAGAATCTTAAAGTTGCAAACAAGAAGCTGGCTGAACTGAATAAAACTTATTTGGACCTTGTGAGCTTTGTATCCCATGAGCTTAAAGGAATATTAGCGTCAACAACGGCTAATGCCTATTCGCTGCAGGATGGACTCCTGGGAACAATAAATGATGAACAGAAAAGAGCCATTCATTCTATTACGAGAAACCTGGGCTACTTGGCCGGTACCTTGAGCAGGTTCCTCAATTTGAGCAGAATAGAAAAAGGTGAGCTTGAGCTGCACAGGACTGAGGTATCATTAAGAGAAGATGTGTTTAATCCTTCACTGGAGGCCTTTGCCCGCGAAGCAGCCGAAAAACAGATGGAAATTGTAAATAATCTTCAGCCTCAGCTAAAAGCTAAATGCGACAAAGACTTCATGCTCGTAGTGGCAAATAATCTTGTCGGTAATGCAATTCTATACGGATTTAATAAAGGAAAAGTGGTATTAAATTCCAAGGAAGTTGGTGAAAAAATCCAGATTGAAGTTTATAATGACTCCAGGCCTGTTACGCCGCAGGAAAAAGAACGGCTTTTCAAGAAATTTTCCAGGCTTGATACTGCTGAGACTAAGCAAGCTAAAGGCACCGGTTTGGGGCTGTTTATCACTAAGGAGATCATCGCCAAACACGGCGGAGAAATCTGGATTGAGCCGAAGGAACAGGGAAACTCATTCATATTTCAGATAGAAAAGGACATTTAATACAAACACAGATAAATACTCCCATTACAGGAGAATATTATGGCTAAGAAAAAGATTGTCTGGGTCGATGACGACGAGGATATTATCACAGCTTTTCAGCCGCATTTTGAAAAGCGGGGCTGGCAGATACTTTCAGCTTCATCCGCCGAGCAGGGTAAAACTCTTATCCAGCAGGAAAAGCCCGACCTTATTATCATGGATATCATAATGGCAGGAGAACATGGATACGCTGCTATTAAAGACCTTAAGAACGAGCCGGGCCTGGCAAATGTGCCCATAGTCATCTATAGCGGAGTAACTCATAGATGGGGAGAGACTACCGCAAGCCGTTTAGATGCTGTTCGAACTGAAGCCGATGCGTTCGTAGATAAATCAGAGAAACCGAGTGTTCTGATCAACACGGTCGAACAACAACTTGAATGATAAGCAAAGAAATTGTAGGGTGTGCATCGCACATCGATAAAGTAAAGGTGGGCACGGCCCACTCTACAATCTAATTTGTAAAATGAAAGTTCATTAGAATTATGAATCTCGAAAGTTTTTTCAATCCACAGTCAGTCGCTATAGTTGGCGCTTCTCGCCAGAAGGGCAAAGTCGGGTACGAAATCCTGACTAATATGATAGCCGCCGATTATAAAGGCAAAATATTCCCCATCAATCCGAACACCGACAGCATTGAGGGTTTAAAATGCTATCCAGACCTTGCATCTATTGGTCAGGTTCCTGAACTGGTAATTATTATTGTGCCTGCGAAAATTGTCCCGGTTGTTATGCAGCAATGCGCGAAAGCCAAGGTCAAATCAGTCATTATTATCACGGCTGGCTTTAAAGAGGTCGGCAAGGAAGGAAAACTGCTCGAAGAACAAATTATTCAAATTGCAAAACAGGCCAATATCAGGATAATCGGCCCAAATTGTCTCGGCGTGATAGCACCAGCCAATAAATTAAATGCCAGCTTCGCCGGCGTCCTGCCGGCTGAAGGAGTAATAGGCTATGTCTCCCAATCCGGGGCGCTATTAGCAGCGATCCTTGATATGGCCAATGCAAATGATATAGGTTTCAGTAAACTCGTCAGTATCGGCAACAAAGCAGATATAGATGAGCTGGATGTAATAAAAGCTCTCGGAGAAGACCAGGATACGAAAGTCATTGCCGGCTACCTCGAAAGTATTACTAACGGCAATGAATTTGTAAGACAGGCAGAGCGCATCTCTCATAATACACCAATACTATTGATAAAATCCGGAGCAAGCGAAGCGGGAGCAAAAGCCGCCTCATCCCATACGGGCAGCCTTGCAGGCGGTGAAGTCGCTTACGAATCGGCTTTTGCAAGGGCAGGGATTATCCGCTGTAACTCAATAAAACAGCAGTTTGATTTTGCCCAGGCTTTGGCTTTTCAGCCACTTCCCGCGGGTCCCAGCGTTGCAGTTATAACAAACGCCGGCGGGCCTGGCATTATGGCCGCCGACGCCGTCGAAGCAAAAGGCCTTACCTTCGCAAAGCTAAGTGAGGAAACAGTTAACAAATTATCCGCAAATCTTCCCCCTGCTTCGAACCTATACAACCCTATTGACATTCTGGGCGATGCACTTGCGGACCGCTATGAGTTTGCTCTCGACGTTGTCATCAAAGATCCCAATGTCGATACAGTCCTGATATTATTGACTCCACAGGCGATGACCGAGGCCGCAGCGACAGCGAAGGCAATCGTCAAAATAACTCATCAATATTCAGCAAAACCTGCTCTTGCTTGCTTCCTCGGAGCCGAAAAGGTTGAAGAAGGAATAAGGATTCTGCGTGACGGTAAAATTCCGTGTTATGATTCTCCGGAAAGTGCGGTTGCAACAATCAAGGCGATGGCCGATTACGTTAGATGGCACAACAGGCCCAAGAGAGTTGTGAAGCTCTTTCCGGTCAACCGAAGAAAAGTGGAGAACATTATCGAGAGGCATCTGCGGCGAGGCGACCAAGAGATAGGCGAGACCGATTCAAAAGCGATATTGCAGGCATACGGTTTCAAAACGCCCGAAGGCTCAATTGCCAATACTCCCGATCAGGCTGCTAACATAGCCGAGCAGCTTGGCTACCCTGTCGTATTGAAAATCTGGTCGTCGGAGATTGTGCACAAATCCGATGTGGGCGGAGTCAAGCTCGGCTTAAACAGCGCAGAGCAAGTAAGAGATGCGTTCGACCTGATGATGTATCGAATACCAAAAAAGCAGCCGGACGCCAACATTCTCGGCGTGCTCGTGGAGAAGATGTACAAACTCGGAAAAGAAGTTATCCTCGGAATGAATCGCGACCCGCATTTCGGCTCCTTGATGATGTTCGGCATGGGCGGGATAATGGTGGAAGTTATGAAAGACGTCTCTTTCTATTTGGCGCCGCTGACAGCCGAGGAGGCAAAACAAATGCTTATCAGCACTAAAACGTATCAGATTCTAAAAGGCGTTCGCGGCCAGGAAGGCGTTGACATTGATGCAATAGCCGAAGGATTGCAAAGGCTTTCACAATTGGTGACGGAATTTCCGCAGATTCAGGAATTGGATATAAATCCATACATGGTTGGCCCGCCGGGCACAACGCCCATCGCGGTCGACGCAAGAATGAGTGTAAAATAAGATTAGTACCATATCATAAAGTATTGGATGGCATAGATTCATATGGTGTTACTGTAGAAATATTCATGGCAATAGGGTTAAATTCTAAATTCTAATATCTAAATCCTAAACAAATTCAAATGACAGAAATTCAAATCACTAAAACAAATTGTTTTGAAAATTCGAGCATTTAAATTTAGATATTGTTTAGGATTTAGGATTTAGTGCTTAGGATTTTTGATTTCAAGTTTCTGTTTTACCCTCTTACGGGAGTTTCTATGCAAGAATTCAACTGGAAAGAAAAGTATAAAGAAAAAATTGGTACCGCTGCCGCGGCGATGAAACTGATTAAGCCAGGTAACAGCATATTCATAGGGACAGGCTGCGCTCAACCGCAGCATTTGGTCAATGCCCTCGTTGAGCACTCCAGCCATATTTATGACGCCCATATCATCCATCTGCTGACAATGGGAGTAGCACCGTATGCCGATGAGAAGTTCCGTGAAAAGTTTAAGATGAATACCTTCTTCATCGCCGACAATGTCCGCGGTGCTCTGCGTAGAGGCATCGGCGACTATACGCCGATATTCCTGTCCGAGATACCTTACGAATTTGAAAGCGGCCGGATTCCCATTGATGTAGCACTGATTAGCATAACGCCGCCCGATGCGAACGGCCTGTGCAGCTTCGGCGTATCCGTGGACATCGTCAAGTCCGCCGCAGCCAATGCCAGGTACACCATAGCGCAGGTCAACAGCAAAATGCCCCGCACGTTTGGCGACAGTTTCATCCACGCCAACAGGCTCGATATGATGGTTCCTCTTGATGAAGACATCATCGAGGTACCGGTGGCCGAATCCGGTGAGACTCTACAACGTATCGGCCAAAACATCGCCAGGCTTGTCGAAGACGGCAGCACAATCGAGTGCGGCATAGGACGCATACCGCAGGTTTTAGCTGAGTATCTCAAAGACAAAAAAGACCTCGGCATTCATACCGAAATGTTCAGCGACTGGATAATCGACTTAATCGAATGCGGCGCTATTACCTGTGCAAAGAAAACCCTCAATCGCGGCAAGGTGGTCGCCAGCTTTTGCATGGGTACACGAAGGCTTTACGATTATATCAACAACAATCCATTTTTCGAATTTTATCCCACAGAATACGTTAACGACCTAAATATCATCAGCCAGCATGATAAGATGGTGGGAATCAACGTTGGTTTGGAAATAGATTTGACCGGCCAGGTCTGCTCCGACTCTTTAGGCTATCATTTTTACAGCGGTATCGGCGGACAGGTCGATTTCATTCGCGGTTCCGCACGAAGCAGAGGTGGAAAAGCCATTATCGCGATGCCTTCCACAGCAAAAAAGGGCGCTATCAGCAGAATTGTCCCGCATCTGACCGAAGGTGCCGGCGTAGTCACCACCCGTGGAGACGTCCACTACGTTGTCACTGAATACGGCATTGCATATCTTCACGGCAAAAACATCAGAGAGAGAGTTCTTGACCTTATCAACATCGCCCATCCGAAATTCAGGAAAAAGCTCTCCCAGGCTGCCAAAGCACAAAACTATATTTACGAAGACCAGATAGAGGTGGTCTCGGATCAATTGCACTACCCTGAAGAGCTGGAACATTACGATACTCTAAAGGACGGCACGGAAATCTTTTTCAGGCCTATCAAACCGACCGATGAGCCGGCCCTGGCGGAAATGCTGTATTCACTGAGCGATCAGTCCGTGCGGACACGCTATATGACACGGACAAAGGCCTTTCCTCATCGGGACGTTCAGCAGCTAACTAATATTGACTACAAAAATGATATGGCCATCGTAGGCGTCGTGCCGGGAGTATCCGGCGATGAGATTGTAGCGGTAGGCCAATATTTTCTCGACCCCAAGACGCAGGCCGCCGAAGTTGCCTTTGTTGTGCAGGACGAATGGCAGCAAAAAGGAATGGGGACGTTCCTGCTGGACTATATCACTCAGATCGCAAAGCAACGCGGCGTAAAACGCTTCTACGCAAAAGTGCTGCCAAACAATAAACCCATGCTGGTCATATTTCACAACTCCGGCTACAAAGTAAATACCGAATTTGACGGTGAGGTCTATAACATTACATACGACTTGACCGGGAAAAAAGGGTAGACTTAACTTCCTCTGTTGTTAATCGTGAAAGGTAATTAATTGATATGGCTATTATGGACAAGTATACATTTATGGACATTAGCTATACTGTGAAGTCGTGAGTAGTTTTAAAAATATAGATATTGTTATGACCTTGTGTAACAATATCTTTAAATCGGAGAAAAGATATGCTTACTTCGGTAATTAAATTTTTTGAAGCCGTAATAACAGAACAGATATTGGGCGACCCCGTCTGGGCAACAGTAGCCTTGATAGGACAGATAATATTCGGAGGACGCTTTATCCTTCAATGGATAGTCAGCGAATACAAGAAAAAGTCTTATGTGCCGACGGCTTTTTGGTTTATGTCTCTGGCAGGCAGCTTAATCCTCCTTAGTTACTCTGTGCACATAAAAAATCCTATTTTCATGCTTGCATTTTCCTTAAACACGCTTATATATCTGCGTAATCTTCATCTGATTTATAGGGGTGCCGGCGGAGGTACAATAACAGCCGTGAGCAGGACAAACAGTTGAGATGTTAGCAAAGGACATGGTATGGCAGGGAACGAAGTCGATAGCAAAATAACAAGGTGGTTTATCACCGGCGGTGTATTGATGTTAGCAGCAATCAACGCATCCTGGATGCTTTCCTCGAGAACATTAGATAACCATGAGTGCTTAGTTTCGGTTACCGCACGCGAGATGCTGGAAAGCGGTGATTGGATATTACCCACCTGCAATGGACAGCCCAGGATTAACAAGACACCGCTTAGCTATTGGCTTGTGGCGGGTTTAGCCAACTTAACTGGTAAAATTGATGAATTTACTACGCGATTACCCAGTGCAATTTCTGCGGTCTTATCCGCGATGGTCATTCTATATTTTGTAAGCCAATGGCTTTCTTTCAGAATTGCAGCTCTCTCAACGGCTGTTTGGGTGACATCGCTAAGTTATATTCGCTGCTCACATATTGCCAGGCCCGATATGGTGCTTGCGTTTTTCATAATTGTTTGCTTGATGAGCTTCTATTCAGCAATTATCGCCAGCAGTCGCAAGAGTCAGGTTATCTATATGCTGGTTTTCTGGATAAGTCTCGGATTTGGAAACCTTGCCAAGGGGCCGGCGCCGCTGGCATACGTTTTTGTCCCGGTGCTCTCGTATGTTTTGATAAATCGTCAGTGGAAAATGCTTGTAAAATTGCTGCCTATTGTGGGTCCGATTATTGTTATGGTTATAGTGCTACCGTGGCCTTTGGCCATCGCGCATAGAATGAATTGGAATATAATTATATGGAAGCATGAATTTTTTGATCGCTTCTTTGGTGAGTACGCGCGGGGGAACTATACTGTCTATTATTACCTGGGCATAATGTTTAAGTATATCACGCCATGGGTTGCTTTCCTGCCCATGGCTTTTGTTGCCCCCTTTTATAAAATATGGGAGGAAAAGCGGCCGGTAATGAAGTTTTTGTGGTTGTGGTTTGTTGCAGGACTGGTTTTTCTTACTATTGATGCCGGCAAACGTCAGCACTATATACTGCCCTTGATGCCGGCAATGGCTATTCTCATAGGAATCCTGTTAGAAGATTTAGCTTTTGGCAGAAAGGCATACACGAAGATATTCGCAAGGAGTATTTTGAAAGGTCATGTTATCGTGATGGTTGCCGGTGCGATCGGCTTGTCTGTTTATGTTGCCATTGTCAAGCCACAACTTTTGATATCTATCATAATGCTTGGCATAATCATGATAGCGGCGACCTTCATAGTGACCATACTGTTTGTCAAAGGAAAACCTGCCGCTGCCTGCTGTGTAATCTTCAGCGGTATTACTGTTTGGTTTATGGTTTCTTTTGCGTATTTTTCGACTTCATTAGATGAGAACAGATTCTCCCGAGATTTTGCGAAAGACATTGCCAGCATAGTGCCGCCATCGGACAAACTTATCGCCTACCGAGGCGCCTCCAACAAATTTGTCCAGTATTTTGGGAAGGTTGTGCCAGTAATACAGGATAAATCGCTGCTGTATGAGCGTTACGAGCAAGGGGACTGGGTTGTCTGTACTTCTGCCTTTTTGAATGAATTAACACAGGACAACCGATTAATAGAGGTTTACTACAGAGAGAGAACAATGATAAAAATAGATGACATATTCAGGATGGTGTACTACTCCATAGGCGCAAGGACGGGAAAACAAGATAGCGGCGGGTCATTATTCCACAAATCGGAGACGGCAGTAAAAGTCGGAGATAACAGCGAGTTTGAATAAAAGTCTATTTTGCCAGGTCTTCAATAAATTTAATTTCATCCTGGGTAAATTCACGGTCGTCAATAATTGATTTGACGACCTTTATGGTTTGTTCCACATTGTATCCCTGGCTGTTACGCAGCCATGCCGCCACCAGCATGGCAACTCTCTGATCGTCAGAACCGCCGTGGAGGAGAACCGGCAGATTGTCTTTATCAGACATTATAGCGAGAAATTTATCCTGATTCTGTTTATCAGGGAAACCGCTGTCTTTTTCAATAGGCATTTCAATATAATGGATGCCGGCACTTCGGGTACAGGTTGCTTCTTCACTATACCAATTTTGTTCCCGGTGTTCTGAGGGGGAACGGACATTTATTATTGTAGCAATATGATACTTGTATAACAGACGGATATAATCCATTTTCCGCGGCTGACCACTTGTATAGAGCATACCGGGTTTTATAATGCAAAAATCGTTAATATGAAAGTGTCTGACCAACATTAGCACTGCTGCCGCCGCTATTAGCAGGATTACTACTAATCGAGCCGTGTGGTTTTTCTTCTTCATCTTTTTCACCTGTCGTCAGCTCTGCCTGCGGTGGATTTTGCGCACCGAATATATCTTTTTGTTCGTTGACTCGAAATAGACTCTGCTTATCATTTCTCCTATCAGTCCATTGGAGATGAGGATTAGTCCGACAAGCAGCAGCACAGCCGCCAGTCCTGCCATTGGGCCGTGTGCAACCATAATAGGCACGTTATAGATAAACTTATCGTAGAGTATATAAGCATCCATCAACACCGCTGCAATGATGCAGTACATAGCCGTTCTGCCAAAGAAGTGCAGAGGCCTTGCAGCATATTCCATCAAAAATCTCAGTGTTATCAAATCAAAAATGACTTTGAACGCCCTCGAAATTCCGTAATTACTCGCACCTTTCGGCCTGACGATGTTTGTAATAGGTATCTCTACCATTTTTAAGCCGTTTTGCGATAGTAACGCAGGGATAAATCGGTGTGTTTCCCCATAAAGAGTCAGTCCTTTGACTACTTCCTGCCTGTAGGCCTTAAAAGTCGTACCAAAGTCATGAATGTCAACCCCGCTTATCTTCGAAATAAGCCTGTTTGCTATTCTGCTCGGTATCTTTCTAAGTATTATATTGTCCACCCTGTTTTTGCGCCAGCCGCTCACCACGTCGTAGCCTTCTACAATCTTTTCAAGAAAATTAGGTATCTCTTCAGGACTGTGCTGCAGGTCGCCATCCATTGTGATTATTATTTCCCCTTTGGCGGTATCGAATCCCGCTACAATGGCAGGCGTCTGACCAAAATGACGACCAAGCTCCACGACGACCACACTCTTGTCTTTTTCAACAATTCCCTTAAGCAATTCAAGCGTGTTGTCCTCACTGCCATCGTTTAAAAATACCAGCTCATATCGAAGTCCAGTCTGGTTCATTGTTTTGACCAGCCTGTTGTAAAGTTCCTCTACCGAAGCCTCTTCATTGTATAGAGGCACAACTATCGAACATTCGATGGCGGTGTTTTCATAATTGCCCATAGTGCACCAATTTTATTCCTGCTTCTTTAAAATACCGCTTGGCTTCTTCGCTACAAAGAGCCTCAAGTTCCATCTGGCGTTGCCGGACTAATCTGGTTTTGTTCGGGTCAAGCCCTTCACCAAAGCCGGGATGAGTCATAACTTCTATAATTGCCGCGAAATTGTAAGAAGTGACAGCCTTAAGAAAATGTACGTCGATTTTACCGGTATGAGCAATTCCAACAAGAATATCGGTTTTTAACAAATCCGGGCATTGCATACGATTTATTCGAGCCATGGTACGAATTAAACTTGACCTTTTTTCGCC
>Ga0315545_1002487_pt1 | contig 16612 bp, 12 predicted proteins | sample SalMarSW160210MG_FD_203096 | JGI IMG/M metagenome (GOLD analysis project Ga0315545, IMG submission 203096) | Salt marsh sediment microbial communities from the Plum Island Ecosystem LTER, Massachusetts, United States - Salt Marsh Sediment SW1602-10 ...
GACGGGGCTGTTTGGCTATCTCCATGACATCGATGAGTTTCGCGTTCGCTTCGGTGATCGCATTCATAAACATCTCTTCAATGGCGGAGCTTTAACAACAGATAGAAATATTCAAAAGTGGCTGCAGCGAGCAAATGAAATTAACTTGGCAATAATTGCAGAATCCGCAAGGTGGGGCGATTATAGAAGGGACGTACACTCATGGAGTTCCGGCCCGTACGAGTTATATACAAAAGACGACTTCTGGATACCTGAACAGAGCAGATTGTTGAACGATTACTTTCCGAACAGGACGGACATCGCGCTTGAGCACTTTAGAGATATGGGCTTGTATCCCAACGTTGATGCACCTGTTTTCTACATTAATGGCTTATATCCGCCGTGCTGATAGGAACCGTTGACATGGAAAACAGGAGCATCAACATTAGGATACCAACCGCGTCTCTTTAACTGCTCTATAACGGTCTCAGTCCTTCCCGAGAAGTACTGCATGACTAGACGATTAACCTCATTCTGCCAGTCAACGCGTGTGTAAGGTTGAGATGGCCTTACGTAATCTCCCCAGCGTGCGGACTCCCCTACAATAGCTCCAAAAATCTCGTCAGCGCGATCCAAGTAACGCTGGGTAGTTCGGTCCCGTGTCAGGGTTCCTTCATTGTAGAAGTGCTGATGAATATGATCTGCCAGCACAATACGGAATTCGGCATTAGCGGCTAATCGGTCCATAAGGTAGTGGGGATTATAAACTCCCACCACATTCACACGGTTCACTGTGGGTTGCTCTAAGGCCCACTCTGTGTCCCATGGTATGAATAAAAATGGACCTGCCGGATCCCTGCGTCGTACTACATAGAAGTTCCGCGGATTATAGGAGTCGCCCAAAAAAACTGGAGCGTCTCGGCTTCCAGTATAATATATCATTAGCATGTAATCGATCATGTTATGAATGTCGACATATGCCTGTATTGATTGGTAAGCCTGTGATGAGGCCAGGTTTTCATCGGCCAGGTCAAATAAGGTAAACCACCCCTGCCTTGCCTGCTCACCCCCGGCGATAATCTCCATTACGGTACTTGCCCCCCAACCACTGGGGGCCTCCAACATATCATAATCATTCTTGTCACCCCCTAAGTGGTCGGCGACGAAACGTTCGTCGGGCCGCTCGGTCATAATATACATGCCCCAATACAGGCCATTAATGTATACATGGATAGCCCTGCCATAGGGAGTTATGTGCTCCATGTCTCGTACTGTGTCACGGGCAAACGCATCACGGAGGTAGTCAGCATGGTGACTGCCATCCATTCCGCAGTGACCGGTCCACGAATAGTTCCAAATCGACCGCAAAGCAAGAGTATTAAACGTATCGACTTCGGTATCAGGAAAAAGGGGAAATTCCAGTTTAGATACGCCATACTTGCTCCTGAAAATAACCCGCAGAGCTTTCTTGGGATTGTTCTGTCTACTATATGGCCCCCCATGTATTCGCAGACCGGCATTAACGCCAAAGTGATCGCCCGTATTGGGATCTATCCATTCCATGGAAGCAGGCCGTTCCCACTGCTCACCTCTGCCAAGCGGATTGGCATAAATACCCTTCTCGGCTCCAAATATATCGTCGTTGTTTATTACAATGCTTACAGAAGGAACGCTTTTGAGGTCTTCCTTTATAGCCGGTGAGTAATCCGGATTATTAACTACATCCGGATCCATCTCATAATCAGCACGAGTATTTCCCCACCTCTGAGGAAAACCTTCAGGATATCTTGGTTGCTTTAACACGTCGTCCAAGAAGATATAGCTCGAGGTTACTACCTTTGAAGACATCCAACCATATTTATATGCAATAGCACGAAGGCATGTCGTTTCGGTTATAAGAATAGGTTCAGTATAAACTGTGCCATTTGATTCACCATGTTCGCCACCATAGGGCTCACTATAATCAAGAGTATAGTAAATCGTAGCACCTTCGGTTTCACAGTTTAGTGTGACATAGAAAGACTCATCATAAAAGCCTCGTTCTCTGCTGAATTTTGGTTCCTCAACGACGCCTTGGTAAATGCTAATATTTTTACTGCCGGGCGTTGCTAATACCATATACCGCCAATTGTCGGTGCCATCTGGGTATCGGCCGTAGGATATATCCGCATGCTGCTCATCAAAAATGATACTATCGATCAGGGTAGTGCCATCACGGTCGAAAATGCCCACATCCTCCCCAGTAGCACTTAGTTCAAAGCTGGCGTGCAGTCCCGACTGGCCTTCGTTGTCGTCCGCCCATATTACAATGAATCCTTTTGGACTGATGGTAGTTAATGTAGGTACGTTATCCGGAATCAGCCATTTAGTAGGTATTCCCAGATTATCCGTAAGATACATGCCACCTATGTCTATCGACTCATCGCCGGCATTGTAGATTTCAATCCAGTCGTCATACTCACTCTCTGAATCGGTTATAGTGCTGTCGTTTGAGGCCATAATCTCATTGATGAATAAAGGAGGATCCAACCGGCCCAAGTCCTCAGCCAGCAAAGAAAAGGCGTCTTCTTTAGGGGCACAAACTTTACAGAACGTCCTGCCGGGGCCCGCCATAAGCCCAATCGGCAACAACATAATCAACAGAATTTTCATAAAGCTAACCATATAATAAGTCCTAATGATTGTGACATCAAACATGTCTACAGGTTCAGTTTTTTGCAGTTTACAAGAACTGTTTCGGGTGCCCTCTTCAAATTCAAGAAGCTAAGACCCCACAGATACTTTACTATTTTAACACTTGCGCCCCTATTAAGTCAACCTCAAACGGACAAAATTGTCGCTTTTGTTACCTAAGCATGAGAAGCGACACTATAACTGTAGCTCACGGCTCCGACTAGTTAAGCAAAAATAGCAGCTAAAACTGCACTAATACCACTTGTGGTTAATATCTGGGGCTCAAGAACTTGAGAGGGCTTGTTAATTCAATAGTTATTGGTTAGTGAAGCCCCACGGGCATAGCCCGTGGCACCTCACCATTCTCCATAGTAGCACTACTACTGCGGAGGACGGACATCCACGGGTAGAACCCGTGGTTTTCTGTGAAGGCGGGTAAACTCCATGAACTACATAGGTTAATCTATTGAAAGCGCCCTATTTAAATGCAATTGGTATCAGTTATCCATAAACGATCGCATCGATCTGGGGCTAATGTTGATTGAAGGCATGGGCCCCAGTTGTTTTAACTGATGCACAGGCGTGACTGGAGGTTCGTGCTGGATTCGGAAAGGTACATCGATTCAGGGTGATAGATCGAGGCCTTTGACACCGTGAATCGTAAGGTTCGCATCAGGAAGGTTGTCATGGGCAGAACGGATTTTACTTGCCTCAAGGAAACGTACCTGACCATCAACAAAAAGGTAGTTGCGGCTACCCTGCCAGGTCCACCAACCCTTATCCTCATCGATAGGATGGTGGTTGCTAAACCACTCACCGATAAGTATCTTACTCGAAGCGTTAGCCACATTGAGAGATTTCTGCGGAATGGAAGGCTGTGGATTCGTATACGTATCCTCAACACTGCTCATATTATCGATTTGCTCGGGACTATGATAGAAAGTCATTGAATATGAGTAGCTGGTGGATTCGTACTTAGCTGGGTCGGTACGATCCTGTGGACATAATAGAACAGAAGGGTTGTTGACGTCGATATTATCTCCCAAATACGGCTGCACAAATGAACGCCAACCACGACCCATCCATAACCAGTAAAATGGCTCTGTCGAGACCGGGTCATCGGCGCACGGATAAGTATTATTGTTGACATTTAGGTACAGATTCACAGCCACATAGATTTGCTTGAGGTTATGTGCGCACTTTGCCCGCATCGCAATTGACTTAGCTCGCATAAGTGACGGTGTTAATATCGATAATAAAAGGGCAATAATTGCTATGACAACCAATAACTCTACAAGACTAAAGCCAATTCTACTCTCCTTCTGAGTAGTATGTACCGGCTGTGGCAAATCGTAGGATTTCTCGAGTTTAAGCTGCACAGAACTCTAACCGTCACTCAACGGTAACGCTTTTTGCGAGGTTACGTGGTTTGTCAACATCCTGTCCGCGGAGCACAGCGGCGTGATAAGCCAGAAGTTGCAGGGGAACAACCGTGAGCATCGGCTGCAGTATCTCCGGGGCCTGAGGCACAGTTATTAAGTGGTCGGCATGCTGACCGATGCTTTTATCGCCCTCGGTTGCAACGACTATGATTTTTCCGCCACGTGCCCGGACTTCTGAAATGTTGCCGATCATCTTATCATACTGAGGACCAGACGTAGCAATGAAAACGGCAGGCATATTATCAGCGATTAAAGCGATCGGTCCGTGCTTCATTTCGGCGGCAGGAAGACCTTCAGCGTGAATATAGCTTATTTCCTTAAGCTTCAAAGCACCCTCCAAAGCCACCGGATAATTAAAGCCTCGCCCTAAAAAGAGCCAATTCTCTTTATTTACATTTGCCGCAGCAATATTTTTAATATGCTCAGACTGATTGAGTATTTGCTCAATCTTATCCGGTACCTGCACGAGCTCATCGATATATTTAGAGGCTTCGTCGCTGCTGATGTGTTTTCTTCTGCCCAATTCTATCGCCAGCATCGTCAAGACCGCCACCTGGGCGGTAAAAGCCTTTGTACTGGCAACGCCAATCTCAGGCCCAGCGTGCAGGTATACTCCCGCATCGGTTGCCCTGGCGATAGCTGAGCCTACAACATTGACGATACCGAGTACGGTTGCTCCACGCTCTTTAGCTTCCTCAACCGCTGCAAGCGTATCGAGAGTTTCGCCCGACTGGCTAATCGCCACGACAACTGTCTCATTTTCGATGATTGGATTGCGGTAACGAAACTCGCTGGCGTATTCGGTTTCTGTCGGGATGCGCGCGAGGTGCTCGAAAAGAAATTCTCCAACCAGTGAGGCGTGAAAGGCAGTTCCACAGGCAGTTAAGATAAGGTGCTTTGAGCGGGTCAGCTCACGCAAGTGCTCGGCAATACCGCCGAGCTTGATTTTTCCGCTCTGGATGTCAATTCTGCCGCCCATGCACGTGCTTAGTGACCGTGGCTGCTCAAATATCTCTTTGAGCATGTGATGAGCAAAACCATCCAGCTCGATTTGCTCAAGGGAAATTTCGATTTCCTTCAGGTCTTTAGTAACAGGAATATTATTAATTGTTTTGGTATGGAATCCATCTGAATTGATGATAACCATCTCATTGTCGGCCATATATATCGCACGTGTTGTGTGCTCGACAATGGCAGCAGCGTCGGAAGCAAGGATGTATTCGCTGTCACCAACGCCAAGGATAAGGGGACTTCCTTTTTTTGCACCGATAAGTGTATCAGGAAAGTCCGCACAGAGGATTACCAAACCATAGGTGCCGTGGACCTCGCGAAGTGCTCGCTGGACTGCCCATTCAAATTTGGTCTGACCCGCAGTCTTTTCACCGCTGTCATCTTTCGAGTAAAAATATCCGATTAGATTTGCAATGACTTCGGTATCTGTTTCACTAACAAAGGAAAAACCTTCGCTTTGCAGCCACGTTTTGAGCGTGCTATAGTTTTCTATGATGCCATTGTGGGCAACAGCGATCTTACCAGTGAAATCCAAATGAGGGTGAGCGTTAACAAAGTTTGGCTCACCATGAGTAGCCCAGCGTGTATGTGCAATGCCGATTGTTTCATTTAGATCGGGCTGATCCAGAATCTCTTCGAGTGAAGCAATTCTGCCGCTGGTTTTTTTGACTTTGATGCCTTTACTGCCTGAAAGCGCTAAGCCAGCCGAGTCGTACCCTCGATATTCAAGACGTTTCAGGCCTTCTATAAGAATCGGCTGTGCAGTTTTCCTGCCAAGATATGCTACTATCCCACACATTGAGTCATTCCGTAATCACAAAATACGGCATTAATATACTCCTATTGAATGGGGCTACTCATCATACAATGACTCCGAGAAAGTGAAATTTAATAAACCGCATTCTAAACATAACCATTATAGACAGGCCCGTCCCCACTGGCAAATTAATTCTTCTTAATTAGTTTATCACCTAATCTCATTTGACTATTCAACTTTAGAACCGTTTAATTTGGTACGTGATAGTAATTGTCGACTACAATGTTGGAAACGTTAAAAGCGTTTGTAACGCATTCCGGTATATAGGCTGCGACGTAACGCTTAGCAGTGAGTCGATGCTGATCGAAAGTGCATCCGGACTGGTTCTTCCCGGCGTTGCAGCTTTTGGCTATGCTGTCAGTGCCCTCGGCAGCTTGGCTGAAGTGGTAAGGGATGTCGCAAATAGTGGCAAACCACTTCTTGGTATATGCGTCGGCTACCAAATGCTGTTTGATCAAAGCAGTGAACACGGTCTGCACAAAGGTCTGGGATTAATCTCTGGTAGTGTAGTTCCAATACCACCGGGCAGAGTTATACCACACATGGGCTGGAATTGCGTACAGTTGCCAAAAGAAATGGATCTGTTTGCAGGACTAAGTGAGGAAAAACATTTTTATTTCGCGCATTCATTCTATGCAGAGGTTACCGACAGTCAGGCTAAAGTTGCCTTTACGGACTATGGTTTTGCCCTTGCTGCATCGGTGCAAAAGCAAAATATATACGGCGTGCAATTTCACCCTGAAAAAAGCAGTAAAGCCGGGCTAAAACTTTTAGAAAACTTTTATCAAATCTGCCAACGGCAAACAAAGAAATGCTGACAAAACGAATTATTCCATGTCTTGACGTTAAGGACAATCGCGTAGTCAAAGGTGTCAAGTTCCTGAACCTTCGCGATGCAGGCGACCCTGTGGAATTGGGTGCAAGATACAGTGATGAAGGCGCTGACGAATTAGTGTTTCTGGATATTACTGCCACGATTCGTTCTCGTGAAACCATTGTTGAACTCGTTGAAAAGGTTGCTGAAAATGTATTCATACCATTTACCGTTGGCGGCGGCATCCAGACAATACAGCAGATAGATACGCTTCTGCGAAGCGGCGCCGATAAGGTCTCAGTAAATACCGCAGCGGTCCAAGATTCAGAGCTGATTACAGAAGCTGCTGAGCGTTTCGGTAGTCAATGTGTTGTTCTTGCCGTTGATGCTCGTCGTTCACAAACAAAAACAGGAAGATGGCAGGTTTGTGTCAAAGCTGGCTCGGAGCCAACCGATATTGATGTCGTTGAATGGGCTGTCAAAGCTGAAGAATTGGGCGCAGGTGAGATACTGCTTACCAGCATGGATGCTGATGGCACAAAGGCTGGCTACGATAATGAACTCAACAAAGCTATAGGCGATGCGGTCAGTATTCCTGTAATTGCTTCTGGCGGGGCCGGCAAACTTGAGCATCTTTACGATGCAATTGTTGATGGCAAAGTGGACGCAGTGCTTATGGCCTCAATCACTCACTTCGGAAATTACACAATTAAACAAATCAAAGAATACCTCGCTGGCCGAGGAATACCGGTTAATCTGTGATATTGCACCTTTGTTATTCATAATATCGTAGGGTGTGCTCTGCACACCATTATCTTGTATGTTGATAGCCTTTTAAAACTCACGTATTATTTCTAATTATGCCTGATTACCGTAGAATCTTTCGTCCGGGTGGAACGTTTTTCTTTACGGTTGTAACTGGCCAGCGGCGACCGTTTCTTTGCCAACCAAAATCACGTGATTGTTTGCGAACGGCTATTGACAAAGTTCATTCCAGCCGGTCCTTTGCTACATTAGCATTTGTTTTATTGCCTGAGCACTTTCACTGCATATGGAAGCTGCCGGATGACGATCCTGATTTCTCGGTTCGTTTGGCCTGCATTAAGAAAGAGTTTACCCGCCTCTGGCTGGCAGTGGGCGGCGATGAGGTAAGCATTTCATCAGCCAGAAAACGGCATCGTGAAAGGGGTATCTGGCAAAGGCGTTTTTGGGAGCATACAATTCGAGATGAAGATGACCTGGCTCATCACCTAAATTATATTCACTATAATCCTGTAAAGCATGAACTGGTGAAATGTCCGCATCAATGGCCTTTTTCCACTTTTCATCGCTTGGTCGAAGAAGGATATTACCCTTCTGATTGGTTATGCGATTGCAGGGACCAACGCCCCAAACCACCGAGTTTCGATGATATCAAAGATACCGTAGGCGAATAAGATTCAATTATGGTGTGCATAGCACACCCTACCTCTATATAACTAATTGAAAATTACATCATAAAACAGATGATAGAATATCTTGCCCTCCGCAGTTTACCCGTATATCTATAACAGTCGATATCGATTTTTTCAACTCCTGCCGTATGCCCAAAGAGCTCTATCTAAAATCTTTCTTTTTATTATTTCTTTATTTACGCCATTAATATGCGGTATCTCTATATTATTGATTTCTTCTTGGTGGTCTTGGTAAAACTCTTGAAAAAATTGCCTGTAACCCCTCATATAATCTTGTTCCCAATTCGTAATGTTTGCGTGCCTCTGATAATTATAATTTTCATCTAATATTCTCATTGCTTTAAAAGTATTAGAATCGAGGATTGGGTATTCTATAGGCCATTTCAGATGAAATAAAAAAGCTCGGGTTACTATGCTAAAAGGTCGCCTTTCTGTTTCATTCTCATCAATGTCATGATTATTTTCATTCCATAAGGCGTCTATGTTTTCTGGAGTCGGTTTTGCTCTTCTAAGTCTTTTCCATTTAATAACACGTATTAAATTTCCTCTTGTTCTTTCCCCAAACCATTTAAAATAATCGTAATCGCTGAATATAAATGCCCATATTACTATTTCAAAATTCATAAATCGCTCCTGTTTTTATTTCATCAAAAAATATCTAAATATGTTTCGATTTCCCAGTTTGTGACCTGCTTTTTGAACTCGTCCCATTCTCTGGTTTTGATGTCAATATATCTTTCAAAGAGGTGCTGGCCGAGGACCTCATGTATTACTTTATCTTTCTTCAACGCGTTAAGGGCCTCTAAGAGCGATGTCGGCAAAATATCAATCTTCCTCTGAATGAGGCTTTCACCATCGAGCTGATAAATATTTTCTTCGACCGGCTCGGAGGGTTGCAAGTTATTTTTGATTCCGTCAAGGCCGGCCTTTAGCATTACGGCAAATCCCAAATATGGATTGCAACTCGGGTCGGGACATCTTAGCTCGATCCTGGCAGCATCGGGCTTAGCCTTGAACCACTTTGGCACACGCAGAAGCGCTGAGCGGTTCATCGCAGCCCAGGTGACATATACCGGTGCCTCAAAGCCGGAAACCAATCGTTTGTAAGAATTGACGGTAGGACACAGAATTGCACACATCGCATTTATGTGTTTTATCTGGCCGGCAATAAAGCTAAAGGCGATTTTAGACAGATTGTACTTGTGATCCTTATCATAGAAAGCGTTCGATTTGGCCGCAGCGTTAAGCAAACTCTGGTGCACGTGCATTCCAGAACCAGCCATATCCATTACGGGCTTTGGCATAAAGGTCGCATGTAGACCTTGCATTTGAGCGATTTTCTTGGCAGTATATTTCAACGTGACAACCTTATCGGCTATATCCAAGCAGTGGCCATAATTAAAATCAATTTCGTATTGGCCCAGGCCTACTTCATGATGAGACGTTTCGACCTTGATGCCAAAACTCTCAAGTGCTGCTATTATTTTCTTTATTGCTCTGTAGCCTTCGTGCGAGGAAAGGTCGAAATAGCTGCCGTAATCCAGCGGCGTCGTTCTTTTCTCACCGTCGGTTCTAAACAGATAGAACTCCGGCTCTGGGCCGACATTGTAGATAAAACCTTGTCTTGCAGCCTCATCGGCTGCCTGTTTTAAGATATATCGCGGGTCTCCCTCAAATGGTTTACCGTCGGCCCGACAGATATCGCATATTAGCCTGGCGGTTTTACCGTCCTCTGTAAGCCACGGGACCACAGCATAGGTGGCCGGATCAGGCTTTAAGAAAAGGTCACTTTCCTGTATCCGCGCAAAGCCCTCGATCGAAGAGCCGTCGAACCAAACGCCATCGGTCAGGGCTCCCGCCAGGTCTTCGACCGGTATAATGACTTCCTTTATGACGCCCAGAAGATCCGTAAACTGCAGGGTGACAAATTTTATCCGGTCCTTCTCTGCCTGTTCTAAGATTGCCTTAGCTTCCATTTTGGTTTTCCTATATACCTTATTTTTTTCCTGTCATTACGGTCTGCAATCTACTTGACTTAACAGCAGATGAGACAACTGCCTCGCTGTTGCAGGAACTGTTCTTCGAGGCTATGGTTATAAGAATACTACAGGCGGTTCGGACAGAAATCAAGTGGTATGCTTACGTTTTCTGGAAGATGAACTTGTGGGCGTCGCCGTCAACTCTTATTTTATCACCGTCGGCAAATTTGCCGGCTAAAAGCTCCCTGGCAAGCGGATTCTCCAGTCGCTGCTGAATGGTTCGCTTCAAAGGCCGGGCGCCATAGACGGGGTCATAGCCCTCGTCCATAATTTGCTCACGAGCCTTATCTGTGAATTCAAGCTCGATCTTGCGGTCTTTGAGACGCTGAGCTAGGTATCCAAGTTGAATATCAACGATCTTTTTCAGATCCCCTTTTGTAAGCATACGGAAGACGATTATTTCGTCAATCCGGTTCAGGAACTCGGGCTTAAAAACTTTTTTCAGCACGTCTTTGACGTGTGCCTCGATTTCCCAATCGGCTCCTTGCTCTTCGGTTAGTTGCTGAATCTGCTGGCTGGCGATGTTGCTGGTCATAATGATAACGGTGTTTTTGAAATCTACTGTTCTACCTTTTCCATCGGTTAGCCGGCCATCATCAAAAACCTGAAGCAATACGTTAAAAATATCCGGATGAGCCTTTTCAATCTCATCGAGCAGTATCACAGAGTACGGCTTTCGCCGAACTGCCTCCGTCAGCCGCCCACCCTCTTCATAGCCGACATAACCGGGCGGTGCACCGATAAGCCGGGCCACGGAATGCTGCTCCATAAACTCGCTCATATCAATGCGAACCATAGCATGTGGGTCATTGAACAAAAAATCTGCCAGGGCTTTTGAAAGCTCCGTTTTGCCAACACCGGTTGGCCCTAAGAACAGGAACGTCCCTATCGGCCGAGTCGGGTCCGACAGGCCCGACCGGCTCCTGCGAACCGCGTTGCACAGCGCTGAAACCGCTTCATCCTGGCCAACAACACGCTTACGGATGCGCTCTTCCATTTTCATCAGCCGCTCACGCTCGCCGCTGAGCAATCTAACAACCGGTATCCCCGTCCACTTGGATACGACTTCTGCGATCTGTTCCTCGTTGACTTCGTTTTCTATTAGCTTGCTACCGTTTGATTCGACCAGTTGAGATTCTTTTTCCTCAAGTTCCTTTTTGAGATTTGTTATGGTCTCATACTTCAAACGAGCAGCAGTTTCCAGATCACCTTGGCGTTGGGCATCTTCGAATTGAGTTTGCGCATCCTCGATGTTTTGCTTAAGCTGCTTTATCTGGTCAATATCCCCTTTTTCGTGTTCCCATCGCGCGGTCAGTTCTTTGTCCTGCTCCTGCAAGTTAGCCAATTGTTTTTCTGTATTCTTGAGCTGTCCTTTACTTGCCGTATCACTTTCCTTTTTCAATGCCTCGCGTTCGATCTGGAGCTGAACTATCTTCCTGCGGATACCATCCAACTCGGCAGGCAGTGAGTCGTTCTCTATGCGCAGCTTGGAAGCGGCTTCGTCAATCAGATCAATAGCCTTATCCGGCAGCCAGCGATCGGTTATATATCGATTAGACAAGGTTGCAGCCGCGACCAGGGCGGCATCGGTTATTCGAACTCCGTGATGGGCGTCATAACGGGCCTTTAGTCCTCGAAGGATGGCGATCGTTTCTTCGACACTGGGCGGGTCGATTAGAATTGGCTGAAAACGACGCTCCAATGCCGCATCTTTTTCTACATATTTGCGATAATCATCGATCGTTGTCGCGCCGATGCAACGCAGCTCACCGCGTGCAAGTGAAGGCTTTAGCAGGTTGCCGGCGTCGACCGAGCCTTCGGCTTTTCCAGCGCCGACGACGGTGTGTAACTCATCAATAAATAATATGATTTGGCCTTCGGCGCCGATGACCTCCTTGAGCACCGCCTTAAGCCGGTCTTCAAATTCTCCTCTGAATTTTGTCCCTGCGATAAGCGACCCCATATCGAGTGCGACGATTCTCTTATTCTTAAGACCTGCAGGGACATCGCCCGAAACTATCCTTTGAGCAAGCCCTTCTACAATCGCAGTCTTGCCTACGCCAGGCTCTCCAATCAATACGGGATTATTCTTTGTTCGGCGATTAAGGACCTGCATGCACCGCCGAATCTCTTCATCTCTGCCGATAACAGGATCGAGCTTTCCTTTGCGGGCCATCTCAAGAAGGTCGATCCCGTAACGTTGAAGCGCGTTGTATTTATCCTCGGGGCTCTGGTCGGTTATCTTTTCTGTGCCGCGAATTTCTTTTAGGGCCTTTTCAATCTGTTCGGGCGTAATGGAGTTGAGCCCTAAAATCTCCTTCGCATCACTATCTACAGAAGTTAGAGACAGCAGCAGATGCTCGACGCTTAGATACTCATCGCCCATCTTGTCAGCTTTATTTTGGGCATCCAAAACAACCTGGCTGAAAGCCTGATCGGGCATAATTTGAGCACCGCCGGAACCTTGTGGCAGGCGTGATAGTTCGCTTTCTGTCATTTCTCTTATTCGCAAAACATTTGCGCCGATCTTTTTCAAAATCATAACCGCAACGCTACTATCATCGCTGCAAAGCACGCTTAGCAAATGCAACGGCGAGACTATAGTATGCGACTTCGCCATCGCCATCTGCTGAGCGGTGGCCAGCGCCTCTTGTGCTTTGAGAGTAAATTTATCGAATTTCATGTCTGCACCTTTTTGTTTACACTAATTTTTCGTATCTTTTTGATAATTGATGCAAACAGCGTGCCTAACCGCTTTTAGACCGTAATCGATGTTAAAACAGTTAGTTACGGAATAAGCACCTTGTTAGAAGTGTGCCAATTTGGCAGTCGTAAGCCGTGTCGCCACATTAACACCACTACGCATTTATGCCCTTGTGCTCTTGTGCTCTTTGCTTTTATTTTCTCTGGAAACGAGTCACGAGCGACGGATTTTCTTCTTGTCTTTTCCGACAATCCCGATAATAATATTCTGAGCGTAAGCGGGATCAAAAATGAGATACGCTTCACGGGATATGAAAGTTGAACCAGCGGCTGCAATTGGACGCGCCGTTAAGCAGGGCCGGTGAGCTAAACTGCTGAAAAGGAGAAACGAAATGAAAATCCAGCATGTTCTTCTTTTGACCCTGTCTTTATCCCTGATTCCGTTTGCCAGTGCAGTCAGTCAGCGAGAGACCATCAATTTCGAGACCGACCCTCCTCAGGACATCAACGTACCGTTTAGGATGTTCAAAACACACAACATGTGGACGTATTTGCTTCTCGATACCCGCGACGGTCGACTATGGCAGGTGAGCTTCACAGTGAGCGAGGATGGTATCCGGTGTAAACTGCCAATAAACAATTCGCCTTTGGTGGATGAAAGCGGTCGCCGTATCGGAAGATTCACATTGTACCGAACAGAGAACATATGGACGTTTCTTCTCCTTGATCAATACAACGGTGACATTTGGCAATGTCAATTTTCTCTTGAAGACAAGCGATTTCTTTTACCGATACCTGATCTGACACAACAAATAAAAGAACTTTTCGATACGTTGTCCCTCCTTCCAGATAAAGAACGTCTGGAGCTGTTGGACCCGAATACTCCGGAGCATAAAAAAGCGGAGCTCATTGAGAAATTGAAAAAGCTGAAAGAATCCGGTCGAAGTGCTGACTCGACCACTCGACTTCCTTCAAAGAAATGACTAAAAGAGCATTATCAAAATATAGGACTATTTATAACCGGCAGCTTGGCTCGGGCACGGGCTAATGCCGGCGCCGGTTGGCTTTCCTTTGGTTGGTGTTATACCATGTGAAGGATGAGTGGGTATGAACATTGAGACTTTGGGCTTAAAGGCATCTTACGTGTTTAAAGAAACTCATATTCCAACATCGCGAGAAAGACACGATATACTTCGATTGCTCAAACAGTTTGTTGCACCAGCTATTCGTGACCTGGAATCTAAGAATCTGATAAACGGTTTTCATCATATCGTCCACAAAAATATCGATCTCAGGCTTTCAAGTCATGACTGGCTCCAACATGAGGCAAGCATTAGAGAAGTACTTGCTGCTAATTCAATTTCGCCCGACCTCGAAGACTTTAAAGACTGTGTCGAGATGCCACCTGAGAATTACGGCGGCAAAACCGGCGTCCTGCTTTGCTACAACAACCTAGAATTCAACAGTCGGCTTTGTTTGGCCTTGGTCGAACTTATGTACGAAACCAGTGATGAAACCATCCGAAAGAAACAAGAGAGGCTCTGCCCACATCAATGGGTCCACTACTTGTTCAATCAGGATGGTTATCTCAACTTAGATCAAGTACGGTTCGAGTTGAGTGATGCAGTTATATGGCTTGAGAAGTGGATGAACAGTCACACTTTTGTTCAACAGGTCCGTGCTGACACCACTGATATCCTCAAGGAATTACGAAATGTGATTACACAGCTCGAGCGCACGTTCATGTAATAATAGGAACAGCCAACTATGCTACTCTGCGAATTCATCCTTCGCAGCAGCGCTGCTGCGGAGAATGGAGTGGCTCGCTACGTAGCACGAGTTAATGGCTGGGGACAGTGCACAGAAAGCAGTGACTTTCCGAACTAACAAATCGTTGGCTAAGATTTTGGACCCTTAAATCTCATTCATCACTCATTCTTTTGTTTGGCCTTAATACGCCTGCGGCGTATTAACAATCAACCGAAAGAAAAAGCTCATACGTAAAGCGCGTACGCGCTTTACGTATATGATATGTGAACGCGGAAAAATGATTTATGCCAATCATAAATTAAGAAATTTTGGTGTACGGTGTACACCCTACGAACTATAAACTACCGGCACAACAGGTGTGCCGGCTAAACATCGTCCTACGGCTTATCTCTTTGTTCGTTGCTCGTCCTACCAATATAGTTATCTGCAGGTGAATTAGTCTTTTAGCTCACGGATCCAGATGTTTCGGTACCTGATGGGATTGCCGTGGTCCTGGAGCATTAGGGGTAGTTTATCTCGGTGTGGACGATATGGGCCAACAGCGTGTGGGCCTCGCCAGTCGGTGGTGCCTTCGAGTTGGACGTGGTCGTGGACGAGGACGCCATTATGCAGTACGGTAAATGTGGCTTTTCTTACTACCTTACCGCCCTTGAAAATTGGGCGGTGGAAGATGATGTCGTATGACTGCCACTTTCCCGGTTCTCGGCAGGCATTTACAAGCGGGACGGCCCGGCCATAAAGGGACGCACACTGGCCGTCGGGATACGTTTTGTTCTTGTATGAGTCGAGGACTTGCACCTCGTAATTGGACATAAGGTATACACCGCTGTTACCTCTTTCCTGGCTGTGTCCCTTGACTTTTTCGGGAGTAGCAAACTCGATGTGCAACTGGCAGGAGCCGAAGCCCTGCTTTGTTTTAATGGAGCCGGAATCTTTGACTACTTCAGCGTAGCCGTCGCGTACGAGCCATCCTGCTGGCCGGCCTTTAGTATCTGTCCATTTTGAAAGATCTTTTCCGTCGAAAAGCACAATGGCATCGGAAGGGGGCTGGCAGTCTATCCCCGGCTTAATCACAGGCGGCGCAGGCCGATTCATATCATGCACAAGCCATCGGCCGGTCTCTGTCTCGACATATTGCAATTTCTTATTGGTTTTAGTTGTCTGCTCAGTGGAACACCCGGTAAAAGGTAAGGCCGATAGAACGAGCAAAGTTATCGATATTTTTCTGGTCATAGATATTTACTCCTTTCAACATTGCTGAAAAATGAATTAACTATCCAACTAATGTGCCAACATTTAGGATTAAATGAGCATACATTTATATTGTAATATAACTGTAGCGCCAAGGATAGATTATGCAATAGGTAGAGTATTAGCTTAAAATTATGACAGTCTGAAACGAAGCGTATTCTCTATGGATTGTTTGTTTTTTTGGCCTTTTGCCCTATTTTATCTGAACAGAAAAAGAGTCTTGAGCGTATCTTAACTATCGCTCAGGAGGAACATACGTTTTTGAAAAAAATCTGCTTTGGTAAAGGAGTATAATTTATTATTTTGCCTTTCAGATGGAAGTGGGAGTTGAACGACATATAATATTAGCACATCACAATTATTTCAAGACTTACAAGTTGTCTCAAGGTTAGTTGATGCCAGTGAGTAGTAAATGAATATGCATGTAGAGTATCTTTATAATCAAGGAAGGGAGTACGGTGTATCATGTTAAAATGGCTCTTTAGGAAAAAAACCAAGGCTAAGGGCTGGCCAGTAGAACTTAACAAAATTGGTAACCGTTCACAGTATTTTAGTTCATTGAAGTAAACTGTGTTTTTGTCCGATAAGAGTCTTATGGACAAAGACGCTATTATCGAAAAACAAGCAGCCGAAATAAGGACGCTCAAAGAAACTATTGC
>Ga0315545_1002488_pt1 | contig 16610 bp, 14 predicted proteins | sample SalMarSW160210MG_FD_203096 | JGI IMG/M metagenome (GOLD analysis project Ga0315545, IMG submission 203096) | Salt marsh sediment microbial communities from the Plum Island Ecosystem LTER, Massachusetts, United States - Salt Marsh Sediment SW1602-10 ...
TTATAGTTGATGACAAAACTATTTGGAAAATTCGGGCATAAAAGTGTCCAGCCAATTTTTCATGAAACTTGGCTTCTTTGCGAGCATATGAAACGTCGTTCTAATGGTCTCTTTTAGAGACCATTCCGAATTTATGAATACCTGTGATACTCTCCTTCGGACGCTTTTCCATATAAGCTCTATTGGGTTGAGGTGAGGAGAATATGGAGGCAGGAATACCAGAGTTATCCCAATCGACACCGCATATCTTCTGGTCACTTTAGCTATATGTGAACTGAAGTTATCGACCAACACGATTATATGCTTCCCCGGATTACTGCCGCGTATCTTTTGGAGGAACTCGCACACATGCTTTGATGTTGACCTCTCCATGAACTCGACGGTTTCCTTTCCGTTTATTGGATAGAATCCGAAGGTGTTTGCCCTGTACCTGGATGTGTCCCTGGTCATCCTTGGTTTACCGAACGACCAGAACCTCTGCTTGTTATCGGTTGTCTGTGGAGATGCCTCATCCATGAATCCTATTATGGAATCGCTTGGTGTACTGTCCATTGCCCCGCAAATTGACCGTGCCAGCAGCTCTTCAGCGTTTACAGGGCACCTGTAGTCCCTGGGACAAGGCTTTGCGTAGTGCATCCCAAAGCCCCTGAGTATCCGTGCAACGTGCCTGATGCTGTAGGTGATGCCGAAATCACGCCTGATGAGTGCTCTGGCTTGTGATGTAAGCCAGTTGCCGCCGGACCTGAGTTTGTCCTTCAGCCGTTCTTTTTGGTATTTAGTCAGCTTGGGCGGCCTGCCTCCACCGAAGTCCGGTGCGAGCCCTTCGTACCCCCCACTGTTCCATTGTTCCAGCCAGTTGTATCCTGTCTGGTTGGACAGGCACATCCTTTCGCATGCCTCTTCTACACTGTCTCCCAGATAAAGTTGATGGATGAATAGCAGTCTTTCATGAACATGCTTGTCCTTTTCCTTTCGGACAAGCCCCTTCAATTCTTCGAATGGGATGTGTTTGGTGACTGAAACCATACACTGATATATTATGAGCGTACTTCCTCAAATGTTTTTCTAAAAAGTTATGTCAGGTACTATATATTCGTTCAGATGCAACTTGTGGAGCTAGTTGTGATGGTTTATCTTGGAATACAGCATGGAGAAGTTTGGACGAAGCAGATGATGCAACAGGACAATTAGAAAGAGGAGCAACATACTTTATTGCCGATGGAAATTATTCAGCATATACTTTTGATGACGATGAACAAAACGACAGCGATGGGAATCCATTGTACATAACAATTAAGAAAGCTGTACATGCTGGGGAGCATGGGACAAATGTTGGTTGGAACAGTGATATGGGTGATGAGCAGGCTGTGTTTATAGGGGATACTGGAGAACATGCTGCCGGATACGACCAGGTGTGGAGAATACTAAAAAGTTATTATATTTTTGATGGCCAGGTTGGAGGCGGGCCTGATGATTGGAAGGGAGAAACAACCCCTCTTGGCTTTAAAGTTAGTGGAGTGGCAGACAAGGATTTCAGAACCAATACTATGTTGGTTATGATTGGCTATCAATGGTATGGCCCAATCCAACCCCATGATATAGAAATTCGTCATGCGGAAATTACGTGTCGTCCTTATTGTGAGGAAGATGTCCATGATTGGATTGGTAACAAAACAGCTCCTTCTTATTTGTTACGCGGCGGCTATCATAGTGCATCTGGAAATTATGGTGGGGCAACTGACGTGATTATTTCAAATTGTTATATTCATCATGCGCACGTTCTCGTCTGGAACAGCAATGTTGACAATTGGATATTTGAATATAATTGTTTTGCAGAAGCTGCACCTGGTAATTATCCCATTGGTACTCAAAGTGATGGAACCAAGGTTTATAGTTGTAGTAATATGATATATCGTTACAATTACTGGGAAAACTGTGCAAGTGGAACAGCTGCAATGGCCTTTCCTTCTTGTGACAAAGACTATTATGATAATTGCCATTTTAAAAATATTAGTGTCTACGGCAGTGTGTTTTACAATGATGATGATAATGTGGGGGGCGACCTTGGAACATCTGGTGCTGGTACAATAGGTTTCTATCCCAGTGCTTACCAATTCGATGATTCTCTGACAGATATTTATATTTACAACAATGCCTTTGTTAATATTAAGGATAATTTTTACCATGGGGGAGGCCGTAGTGGAATTTATACTTATGACGGCTTTGACTCAATAAATAATTTTCAAGTTAAAAACAACCTTTTCTATAAGATGCAACAAGAGCACGGAGATAAAGAAGATTTTATCTATGGTCCAACTGAGTCTGATTATAATTGGTTCTATAATTGTACCTGTCACGGAGTTGACCAAGCAGCTTGGCTTGCAGCAAATGAGTCTCATGGTCAAAAAGGAACAGCAGACCCATTTGTTGATTGGGTTAATGAAGATTTCCATTTAAATGCTTCAACTGCAAATGGAATATTCTTGCCTGCTCCTTATAATCAAGACATGTTCGGCATTGAAAGAGGAGCAGATGAAAATTGGGATAGAGGTGCAATTGAGTTTGTTGAATCTCCTCCGGTCTATTATGTCCGTTCAGGAGCAACAGGAAATAACGATGGCAGTGATTGGGATAATGCTTGGCAAGATTTGAATAATGCACAAGACCAGATTTAACTCCTGGTTTGGAAAGAGGAGCAACATATTATATTGCTGATGGGAATTATTCACCTTATTTTTTTGACGATGCTGAAGATGGGGAGAGGTATATTTATATTAAAAAAGCCATAGAATCAGACCACGGAACCTATACTGGTTGGCAGAGCAGTTATGGTAATGGCCAGGCAGTTTTTATCATAAATAGTGATGACAGTGCCGACAAACTTGTTTTCTACACCTCATACTACGTATTTGACGGCCAGACCGGAGGTGGGCCAGGTAGCTGGGATTCTGGCCACGGGTTCAGGGTTATTCCTGCTGAAGATGCGAATTTATGTCCTGCCGATGCTAAATTCGAGCTTATTCGTCTTGGTAATGGCTGGTCGCCAACGAACATACCTAACTATATCGAATTTAGGCATATTGAAATAACATCGCCTTATCGTGACAAATACGACGACGAACATGCTATTTTTGAGAATATAAATATGTGGCCAGGGACATTTCCTGATACCAATGATAACAAGGGGCCGCAGTATGTTACTATCAGTCATTGTTACATTCACGATTTGAAGACCCAAATATGGACGGTTTATGCCGGATTTTGGACTGTTGAGTATAATTACTTTGCAAGAAACGATGTTTTCAGTGCTGAACAATACAATCAAGGCTCAGCTTGGATAGATTTTGGCAGCGATGATATAACGATACGATTCAACATTTTTGAAGACATCGACGGCACGGCCAATCTCGATATAAAAAAGAATTACGCCCACAACAACTACCGCTGGGAAATTTATGGAAATGTGTTCTGGAATACTCCAGATGCTAATATAGGAGGAACTGGCAACGGAGTTATTGGAGATACAGGCGATCAAGGTGGACCTTCAGCAACAAGTGATATGAAGGTTTATAACAACGCTTTTATCAATATCAATGCCAATGTGACTTTGGGCGGATGGCATGCAGGGATTTATTTCGGGGCATCTTTATCAACCGGTAATGTAGCATATAATAATCTCTGGTACAATTGCCGTTCACGGGACTTGGGTGGTAACGATTGGTATGAGGGCTTTGATGAACACGATTATAGCTGGTATTATGGAAATACAGAACATGAAGCTCCTTATGACGCTACTCTTGTCGCGTCCGAAGCTAATGCCCAACTTGGTGCAGGTAACCCTTTTGCAGACTGGCAAAATATGAGTTTCAGCTTAACATCTGCAACAGATGCTGGATTGACTTTGCCTGCTCCTTATAATAAAGACATGTTCGGGGTTACGAGGGGAGCGGATGGCAACTGGGATAGGGGGGCGATCGAGTTCGTTTGATAGGCCTCCGGGATTGCTTATTTCATCGATAGCAGTTGATTTTTAATATAAAGCAACTCAAAACGGTGAGAATCATGGGCTCGGAAGCTACCTAGAAAATCATCTGTCCGTCGGGCCATCATTCTGGAGCGTTTTCCTCATCGCCCGTTATTTTTTGGCAAAAATCTTTTAAAAAGCCCTCTTTTATTTTTAGTATGGCATTTGATTTTCTTTATACGATGTTCGGTTTGAAAAAATCAGCTAAAAAAGCAAGAGAAGTTCCTGCTAAAAAAGAAAAGAAGCAATTGGAAGCGGCAAACATCCTATCCTGGCTGAATGGCCAGCTGGCCAAAGAAATCGAGCTTGAGCGAGAAAAATTCAGCTCCATGGCTGGGGATTTGCTGCAACTGGTAAAAGACTTGCGGAAAACCGTGGAAAATATCAGGCAAAAAAGCTTTGAGGCGGGGGACAGGACCTATGCCGCCGTGAACATGATAAAGGACACGTGGGCTAAGAAGGCATTGATGAGCTTCTCTTCTTACAACAGGGAAATACGAAAAGAAAAAATCTCGCCCGAAAAGATAGACTTCCCGGTCTTCAGGGATATCTACCACAACACGGTCAGGCTCATGAACGATATATCGATGATTCCCAGGCAGAAATTGGTCCTGAGCAGGTATTTCGAGCTTGAGAGCAAGAGGATGTCCGAGATCCTGCACTCCCTTGGCACGCTGGTAGAAAGTATGAGGTTGGCAGTCAGCGGTAGCGGCACTCTCAAGGGCGTTAACCGCGTCAAGAACATGCTGGACCGGTTAGGGTCTCTGGGAGAAGAAACAGCAAGGATCGGGAAGGACATCGAAAACGCAAGGTCCGCCATCTCGAGAAAGGAACTCGATATAGAAAATCTTAGCAAGGAGATTTCGTCCATAGAGAAAGATCCTGAGTGGAAAGAATTGGCCCAGCTTGACAAAAAAATAAAAGACGGTATGGCCAGACGTGAAGAGATTGAACTTGAGGTCGCAGCCAAGCTTGGCTCGATGAAAAGGGTCTTCAAGCTGTTCGCTCACGACGCCACCAATTTGGAAAAAGAAGAGAAAAAGCTGTTTGAGGATTTGTCCCACTCCCCTCTCAAGACATTCATGTCCAGCGATGCCAGATCGATTGAGAACATCTTGAATAAATTGGAGCAGGATATCGAGAGCGGGACATTCAGGCTTTCCAAGAAGGACGGCGGCAAAACAGGCGAACTCAAGCATATTCTTGAATCAGGCTGGGTTTTGCTTGCCAGATCAGAACATGCGAAGATGCAGCTCGCCTTTGCCGAGGCGAACAAGAAAAAAGACGAAATAAACGTGATCGTGCTAAAAAGGGAATCGGAACGCGGGCTGGAAAAGAACAGGGCGGAGCTCGACATCTTGCGCAGGCAAGAATCCGAACTCGAGAAAAAGCTCAAGGAAAAGAGCAGCGAGCTGCTTGAGAAGAAGCGTGAAATCTCCGGTTTCGTTCAACATGAACTGGGCTCGGAAGTGGAGCTGGATTGATTGATTTTTAATCGAAATCCCGCTTTTTAAATTCTGGATAACAGCCTGGAAAAAAGTCGAGCTTGAACTCCTTTGAAACTATGACGAACTCATAGTTCCGGATTATATCCGAAAACCTTTCTTTTATATCGAACGTGATGCTCTGGAACTTGTCATAGTTCTCAAGTTCAAAATCAAGCTCAAAATCCCATGTGCCCATAACCCTCTGTGGCCACACCGCTTGGGACAGCGAAGAGCAGTAGCTGACGAACTGGTTAAGTCTTTCAGGTGTCGAGCTGGTCAGATAAACTATCGCCTTGCAAAAGATGTTTCCAATCTTCTTCGGATCCAGATGGACCTTATATGCGAGAATTATATCGTTCTTCTCCATCCTCTTCATCCTGTACTGCACAATCCTTGGTGTGGTTTTAAGCCTAGCTGCAATTTCCCTGACGGGCATCCTCCCATTGTTCGTTATGATTTTCAATATTTTCAGGTCAATATCCTCAACGCTTGTCCGCTTATCGGCTGATGTGTGATAGATAATGCTCTTCCTTCCATTTACCGGCGAATCACTTAGATATTCCCTCAAGTGATGTGCAAGATAAAGTGTTACCGTCATTGCCTTTTCCTGGATGTGCCTGCTAAATCTGTTCATCATATGCTGGACTTCTTGATCGAATTCGTTGATGTTCCTGACCAAGAAACCAACGATCATGTCCCATCTTCCAGTGCACGTAACGACCCACTCGGTCTTTTTATGGTCTTTAAAGTACTTGCCTATTTCTTTGATCTTTTCACTGTTCACATCCCGCAGGCGCAGGTAAAGCTTGTACTTCACGATTCCTAGCTTAAAGTAGTTCGTAAGAGTGTAGAACCTTACTATAGGGCCGCTTTCCATCATCCTGTCGATCCTGTACTTGACAACCTCTTTACTCAGCCGGACCTTTCTGCCTATTTCAGAGTTCGACTGCCTGGCATTTTTATCCAGCTCGTGCAGGATTTTCCTGTCCTTGACATCCAGTTTGTAGCTATTATTAGTCATAATTTATCATAGTTACTCAATATTTAAATATTTTGTTATTTTGATAAAAAAATTAATAAATAATTTTATATTTACTTGGTTCCAAATTTGTAACCAAGAGGTGAATAACTTGAAAGAATTGGAAAGGCTTGTACAGGAACTCAAACAAGGCTCCATCGAAAACAAGACCCCACAAAATGAGGCCTGCATAAAACTTGGAGAGTCGTTTAGAGAGTCCTGCGTGGCAACGGGAGACGCCCTCAGAGAGTCCTGCCTGTCACTGGGCGATTCCTTCAGGGAGTCGTGTATGCCATTGGGGAATTCCTTCAAAGAGTCCTGCCTGGGCCTGGGCAAATTCAAGGAATCCAAAATTCGGCCTGAAAGAAATGGGTGAATCCCCTTAGCAAGGGATAGTCAGGGTGATTTTTCTGATCAGTCCAGATTTTGCTTTATTTAATCTAACTTATGCTTGCAACAACAGATGCAGGTGGTGCTATGCGAGTCCGATGGGATTTAAAAAGGAAATGATGGACCCGGAAAACGTGCACGAGTACCTGAAATTGTGCAAATCACTGGGGATTAAAGACATAGGATTCTTGGGAGGGGACCCCACCATGCATCCAGACCTTTTTGGGATGATCCGCTTTGCATCCAACCTCGGCTTAAGAATTTCAATGTACACGAACGGCAGAAAGCTCTCCGACATGGATTATGTAAAGAAACTGAAAAATTCGGGTGTATATATTGTACAGATAGACATACAGAGCACAGACCCCGAAAAGCACGACTGGATCACAAGGGTAAAGGGCAGTTATGCGGAAACACTTGCCGGGATAAAAAACTGCAAAAAGGCCGGAATAAAATTGAGGCTTTTGACGGTTTTGTGCTATAATGATTGCAGAATTTACAAGGATATAATCGACAAATTCACATACTTGAAAACAGGATTTGTGTTCTTCAGGGAGACACCCCTGATAAATAAGCTGTCTCAGCAGAACGTTCTATCAAACAAGGAAACAGCAGAGCTCGTAGAGAAGTTATACTACTATTCCAAAAAGAAAGGAGTGTCCGCAAGCTTCTACATAAGGATGCCACTATGCTGGTTCAGCAAATCCATCGTCGATGAGATGAAGCTAAACAGGGCTTTTGAAAACCTTTGCCACGCCATGGATGGGAATTCCCTGAACATAGATGTTGATGGGAATTTGCTTCCTTGCGTTAATTGGGCTGGTTATCACATGTTCAATCTGAAAAAGCACGGAAAAACCATTTCACCAGACGAATTCCTAAAGAAATGGAACTCGCCAAGATTGAACAAAATTAGGACAACTCTTAGGGGATTTCCCAGCAAGGAGTGCATCAAGTGCAAGCAATATGGTGTTTATTGCAGAGGCGGCTGCCCTCTTGTTAAATTCGAACTTGGACCCTTTTACAAAGAATACCAGAAACCCTAAGCTCCCAATCCTAAGGCACCAGCCTCTCCGGCGTTCTCGGGAATAAAATGACTTCTTTTATGTCAGGTAGATCAAGTATTTTTTCTATCATCCTCTCCACACCAAAACCTATTCCACCATGTAATGGACAGCCCCAGCGAAACGCATTAAGGTAAAATTCAAACTTGTGGGGATCGAGGCCTTTCTGCTTCATGACCTTCTTTAGCACCTCGTAGCGATGCTCCCTCTGGCCGCCGCTCGCCATCTCCATGCCTTTGTAGTCCAGATCGATACCCCTTGAGACTTTGCCGTCAAGCATGATGTAGAATGGCTTTATTTTGGATGGGAATTTTGTGATGAAATACCATTCATGACCTTTCTTGGCCATTATTTCCCCGAGTTTTTTCTCCTGGGCGTCCTCCATGTCGTCTCCCCATTCCATGGCAACGCCGGATTTTTTCAACATCGTAACAGCATCATCATACGTCAGCCTAAGCAAAGGCAGTTTAGGGATTTTTATTTTTTTACCGAGCATCCCCAGTTCGTATTTGCAGTCCTTGGCGACGCCGCTCAGCGAATGGACGACCATGTTTTCAAGGGTAAGCATCACATCATGCTCGCTGTCTATCCATCCTTGCTCGAAATCCACGGAGATGAATTCGGAAACGTGCCTTGACGTGTGGAACTTCTCAGCCCTGAACGCCTGCCCTATCTCCCAGATCCTGTCCAGGCCCGATGCCATCAGCATCTGCTTGTACAGTTGGGGGCTCTGCCTCAGGAAGGCCTCCCTCTGGTAATATATCACCGGGAACATGGTAGCTCCGCCTTCTGCTCCCGCGGCCTGCACAACGGGCGTGTGAACCTCAACGAAGCCTGCTTTTTCAAAATAGTCCCGGATGTACTTCAGGGCAACGGACTTCACCCTGAAAACGGCCTGCAGTTTGGGGTCCCTGATGTCCATCCATCGGAAATCGAACCTCTTGTCCTTCCCTGATTCTATCTTCCCAAAAACGTCTATGGGTAAGGATGTTGCAGCCTTGCTGATTATCTCGATTTTTTTAGGAATTATTTCAAGCCCGCCTGGAGCCCGCCTGGATTCCACGACTTTCCCATCCACGGCTACGCAGTCCTCCCTGCCAAGTTCGCTTATGAGCTTGAAAATCTTGTCAGCTACCTTGCCCCTTTTGGCGGTTATCTGGATTACGCCCATTCTGTCCCTTAGCAAAAAGAATTGCAGGCCGCCGAGGTCCCTGACCTTGGCCACCCATCCTTTTACCAGGACCTTTTTGCCGCCCTTCACTTCGTTGGAATATGTCCTTTGCATATACACCTATACACCATATAAGCAACTCATCTTTTTATTGCTTATTTCCTAACCAGCCCTCTGAACCAGTCCAACAAGCTGGTCTGCTCTTTTTCACCTTTCAGAATTGACGATGTTATCCAGCTCCTTCTGACCAGGTACTCGGGAAACTCCTTGTTGCTTTGCAGCCATTCCCGCAACCATTCTATAGTTCTCTCATCGGATGTGTAGCCTGTTCCGAAATCCCCGTATTCCTCCTTGAGCTTGGCTATCTCCAGTTCCCTCTCCACCTTGGCTATGATGCTCGCGGCGGAAACTACCGGATGGTCCCTGTCCGCCTTGTGCTTCACTATCAGCTCCGGACCCCCGCCGACAAGCTTGTTCATGAAGAGATGGAACTTGTTGATGTTCGTATCTGGGCAATCTATGTACGCCAGATGAGGATTCAGCAGCTTGATTATGTCAGCGAACTTCATGGCCTCTATCCTGTTCAAGCCAACGCCCTGCTTGCGAAAAGTATCTATCTTACAGGGACCCACTTTGAAAACAACGATATCCTTCGCCAGCTCCTCTATCTGCTTGGCTAGTTCCTCCCTTTTGGGATGGGACAGCTCCTTCGAATCCCTGACCCCTATCCTCTTCAGCTCTTTCTCATTTTCATGACTTACGGAAACGCCAGCGATAACAAGGGGGCCTATGATACAACCTCTGCCCGCTTCATCACAGCCAGCGATAATCTCGCTTCTCATAAACACGACCAACGTCTTAATTTTTATCAAACAGCAATATATTCTTGATTTGGTTAAACTTTTAAAACCACCCTTTCATTATAATAGCAACAGCGGGGTAGAGCAAGGCAAGACCGTTGATTCGGTTTGTCCTCGAAGCCTGGAGTGCTCGTTGGGCTCATAACCCAAAGGTCAGTGGTTCAAATCCACTCCCCGCTATCTTCACATTTCCAATTTTATTAAAAACGAAAACAAAATATGGATATGCTGTATTCAAAGCTCGTCGAGGTTTACGCGAAGCTCGAAAAGACTCCTTCTAGGCTGGCGAAAACCGATGCCGTCGCAGGGCTGCTCAAAGAATCCGATTCTGAGAACCTCCCACGCATAGTTCTGCTCCTGCAGGGGAAGGTCTTCCCCTCATGGAGCGAGATGGTCATCGGGATTGCCGATAAGATGGTCATAAAGATAGTAGCAACGGCAACAGGCTTCCTGGAATCGGAGGTCATTAAGAGCTACAATGAGACCGGAGACCTTGGATTGACGGTGGAGGTCCTGATGGGAAAGAAGAAGCAGCAGACTCTCGGCTTAAAGCACATCGATATAGAGAAGGCCTTCGAGAACTTGCAGAAGCTCGCTGCTGTGGAGGGGAAGGGGAGCCAGGAGGTGAAGATAAGCATAGTCAAGGAGCTGATAATGCATTCCTCACCCGAAGAGGCAAAGTATATCGTAAGGACATCGCTCGGCCAGCTGCGTGTGGGAGTTGCCGAGGGCGTGATCAGAGACGCAATCGCCAAGGCCTTCTTCCCTGGCAAAGAAGGGGATGAGAAGAAAGAGGCCATAAAGGCCATCGAGTGGGCATGGTTCCTCAGACCTGATTACGGGGAGGTGGCGTGCATAGCGAAGGAGAGGGGGCTTGAAGGGTTGAAGAGTGTGGCCCTCGAACTGGGGAAGCCATTCCACGTGTTGCTAGCTGAGAAGGCACCCGGCCTTAAAGAGGCCCTAGAATCCTTTGAAAATCCACAGATAGAAGTCAAATTTGACGGCGCTCGCATACAATGCCATAAGGATGGTGACAAGGTCTGGCTGTTCACCAGGAGGCTTGAAAATGTCACGACGCAGTTCCCTGACCTGGCCGATATGGTCAAGAAGGGCGTCAAGGCCAAGAAGTGCATTATAGAAGGGGAGGCCATGGCTATGAGCCCGAAAAGCGGGAAGCCCATGCCATTCCAGGTCCTTTCGCAGAGGATTCACAGGAAGTATGAGATAGACAGGATAATCAAGGAAATTCCCATACAGATGAACTGGTTTGATATAGTTTATCTGGAGGGAAAACAATTGTTCGACAAAACCTTCAGGGAGAGAAGGCGCCTGCTGCAATCCGTGATAAAGACAACACACAGAAAGTTCCAGCTGGCGGAGCCCCTGGTTACAAAAGACCTGCCTAAGGCTGAGAAATTCTACCAGGATGCGCTGTATGCCGGGCAGGAAGGGGTGATGGTGAAGAACCTCGATGCCACGTACCAGCCCGGAAAGAGGGTGGCCGGAGGCTGGCTTAAGGTAAAGCCCGTCATGGAGACCTTGGACCTTGTAATAACAGGGGCCCAGTGGGGAACAGGCAAGAGGGCAGGGTGGCTGGGTTCCTTTCTTCTTGCCTGCAGGGACCAGGCCAGCGGAGAGTTCCTTGACTGCGGCATGATGGGAACGGGGGTGAAGGAAAAGAAAACGATGGAGACTGACATCACATTCAAGGACCTGACCGAGATGTTAAGGCCTGATATCGTTAGTGGTAAAGGGAATACTGTAAAAATTAAACCAAAAATAGTCCTTGAGATAGCATACGAGGAAATACAGAAATCACCAAATTATGATTCTGGCTATGCACTCCGATTTCCCCGTCTCGTCAAACTCAGGCCGGACAAAAGCCCGGAAGAGGTGGACGACATAGACCGGATAAGCAAGATATACACGCAGCAGAAGGGCGGAAGGTGATACAAAAAGCCTATCTCTTCCCCTCAAGCCGCTTTATCTTGACCTCGACTTCCGTCAACTTCTTCTCATAGTCCTGTATTATCTGCCTGAATGCAGGAGCGTCAATCTTCTTCTTGTAGTACTTGCTTTTGATTGCGCTTTTCACTTCCTCCAGTTCATCTTTTCTTTCACGCAGTTTTTCGACCGTGTCCTTCCTCAGGGCATCAATCTCCCTGAAAACTATTATGAAAACAGCACAGAGTCCGACATAAAGCATAGTATAGGCCAGCGTTACCAGAGTACCTATTATAGGAGAGAACACGAAAGCCAGAATGAAGACGAGACCTGAGACAACGAAAAAGATAGACCAGATCACTATAGCCCTTTCTTCTTGGTTCATATTTTATTATTTCCTGGGGTGATTTAAAAGATATTATCAAATTAACTGCTTAGTTCGATTTATTTCAAAATTTCAAACAGGCCACTTCTTTTCCGCCCCTTTCTTCGCAATGTACGCCCTTTGTATCGCGGAAAAATTTGTAAGAACCGCAAGCAGGACCAGCACGTATGTCAGGTACGTTTTGTCGAGGATTGCCAGCAGGATACCCACGAACAATATGAGCAGCCTCTCCGCCCTCTCCAGCACCCCGCCTTTAAGCTCCTTGTCCACGAGTTCCTTTTCCTTTGCGGCTGACTTGGCATATGTAGTCATCATGGAGCCAATAAAATAAAGGAACAGCCATGCAGTGGCCGGGAGATAAAAGTCCGGCAACGAAACAAAAAGCAAGCCCAGAACTATCAACGCTTCAACATATCTGTCCATCATGGTGTCGAGGTAGGCTCCCAGCTTTGTGACCTTTCCCATGACCCTCGCAACGGCACCGTCCACCATGTCCAGGAACCCGGAAAATATGAAGAAAAGGGCCGCATACAAGAATTGTGAATTTACAAGGAAATACAGCGCGACGAAGGCGGGAACGATGCTCAGAAATGTCCACTGGTTGGGAGACAACCTGAGCTTGCTGAAGACCATGCCTATCTTCACGCTGAGGTTTTCGAACCGCTGCCTGTTTTCGTAGAAGGTCATAGTTATTTCTTGTTTTTCTTTCTATTTAACTTTTTCCAGCATTTGTTGCACGGATGTAGTTCAACATTATATCCGCCGTCGAGCAGCCAGATGTGCCAGGCCTTTCTTATAAACTTGTTGCAGAGCCCGCATTTGAAACTCCTGTATACCGGTTTCTTTTTGGGTTCCCATGTTCTGACGATTTTTAGCAGGGTTTTTGGAATTCATATAATATATCCTATAAATATATCCTATATCACCCATTATATCTTATTCTTAAATCCTTTCAGCCGACTAGCGGCCACCACGAAGACAATTACCCCTAACGCTACGGCCGAGGCAGAAAGAAATGCGAATCGTATTGATATCAGGTCTATCAAAGCACCGGCGTATATGGGGCCAGTTAACCTCCCGACGTACATTGTTGTGTCAACGGTTGCTATTCCCTTGGCCCTGTTGCCGGGACTCGTGCGGGACGCGACGAACGCCCTTGCGATGTTCAGGGAGCCTGCCCTCCCAAGGGTGAAGATGCCTGCAAGCAACGACAGGGATAGGACATCCCGGGCGCTTGTGAAGAGCAGGAATGGCAAACCCATGAGCAAGAGCAACAAAACCAGTGAAAGTTCTTTCGGCAGGCCTTCAAGAAACCTGCCAAAGACGTGGAAACCGAAAACGCTGATTATGGCGGAGATGCCCAGTATCAGTCCTACTTGGTATATGTCGAACCCGATGCCGGTCGCGTACAAGGGTATCCCAAGCCCAGCTATCGCGTCCAGCCAGCCCGTCAGAAACCCCCCCGCAACCAGGAAGATTATACATGCCAGCCTGTGCTCCTTGAACACTGCCCAGAATTTCATTTTTCCGCCCCCCTCTTGTCTCGTTTCCTTTTCCCTGAATAGCAGGGTACTAAGCAGCATGCCTATTACTCCGAGAGCGGCCCAGGTGTAGAACGCGGCCTCTATACCGTACTCCAAGGTGAGCCAGCCTCCGGCTATGGGCCCGATTGCAAATCCTAGCTGGTACATGGCCTCCAAGCTGAACAAAGACCGCACCTTTCTCTTGAATAAAAGCGTTGTAAGGGAGCCGATTGTTGAGTAGTAGAAATTGGCGAGCAACCCAAAAATGAAAAACATGAACACGAAGTGTAGCAGGCCCCTCGAAACCGTGAAAGATATTGCTATGAAAGGCAACAAAAAGAAGACCATGAACACGATCTTTCTCTTGTCCAACTTGTCGGCCAAAGCTCCGCATGGCAAGTTCAGCAGTCTCGATGCGGAGTAGGCCGTGTGAACCAGTCCTATCTGGAAAGCGGAGCTGATATAAGTTGACAAGAAAGAGGGCATAATCCTGTACAGCAAGTTAAATCCGCTTGACCACAAAAACTGCAGCAAGAATATGACTTTTTTCATATTATATTTTTTACGCGTCTCTTATAAGTTCAGCAACAGCAACTCAGCTATAGGCGCCTATCTTTCCCTGTCCCCTCTAATAAATTCTTCCACCATTTCCCTTGCGACGGGATCGGGATACTGTTCTGGCGGGCTCTTCATGCAGTACGCGGATATGGAATAAAGCGGGCCGCCGATTCCCCTGTCAAGGCCGATCTTTGCAGCCCTCAAAGCGTCGATTACGACACCAGCGGAATTTGGAGAGTCTTCTACCTCGAGCCTCACCTCCACGTTCATCGGAACGTTACCGAACTTCCGGCCTTCTATCCGCAGGAAGCATAGCTTCTTGTCCTTGAGCCATGGGACGTAGTCACTCGGCGATATGTGCAGATTATACGGGTCTATCGGCACGGGCAGGATGGACTGGACTGCCTGGGTCTTGCTTATCTTTTTGGACTTCAGCCTGTCCCTAGCAAGCATATTGCTGAAATCGGTGTTACCGCCAACGTTCAATTGATAGCTCGAGTCTATTTTGACGCCCCTGTCCGCGAAAAGCTTTGCCAAAGTCCTATGAACGATAGTTGCGCCTACCTGCGACTTGATGTCATCGCCAACCATCGGCAGGCGCTTATCCTTGAATCTTTTCACCCAATGGGGCGTTGAGGCTATGAATGCGGGCATGCAGTTTATGAATGCGCAGCCTGCGTCCAGGGCAGCCTGGGCGTAAAACCTCGTGGCCTTTTCGGAACCGACAGGCATGTAGTTTATCAGAATCTCGGCGCCGCTTTCAAGCAGCTCCTTTGCAACGTCAACGGGAGACTCGTCGGACAGGACAAACGTCTTATCCTTAGGATGTTCATGCATGTGGGGGGCAACCCCGTCGAGCACAGGCCCCTTTCTCACCTCAACTCCCAGTTTCGGGACATCGGGGTGAAATATAGTGGTGCAATTAGGGTTTGCGAATATGGCTTCGCTAAAATCCTTGCCTACCTTTCTCGAATCAACATCGAAGGCAGCGACAGGTTTCAAATGCTTGATCAGGTAGTCCCCGAAGTTGACATGCATCAGGCCGGGGATGTCGCCCGATTCCTTGTCTTTGTAATATGACAGACCCTGAATCAGGCTGCTGCAACAGTTCCCAACACCCGAGACTGCAAATCTTATCTCTTTTGCCATATATTTTACCTGTATAAAATATAGCCAAATAGATTTATATATTTTACGCCAGTAAAATAATTGATAATCATGTCAAATAATATGTCAGACAAACTGCTGAAGAGGCTGGCCGACCTCAATACGAAAGATTGTCTTTGGATATATATTCTTAGGATACTGCTTGACAAGGAAACGCACGCCTACATGCTCAGACATGAAATCGAAAAGAGATTCGGATTCAAGCCAGGCACCGTGACTGCGTACAGGGTGCTCTATTATTTGGCGGGAAGGGGATTCGTCAGCAAAAAGACGGTCGGCAGGCGGAAGATATACAAAATCACCCCGCTGGGGAAAATGGAATTGAAAACCGCTGTGGAATTTTACAAGAAACAGGTAAAAACTCTGGAAATGTAACCTCTTCCACCCAACAAGCTGAGTGGTCTCCTTGCCGTTTCGGTTAAGTATGAATCTGCTATCTGCTGTTAGGAAACTAGTCGCATAGAAGCGTGAACCCCGCGGCCTTAAGGCCGCGGATGAAGCGCATGTTATTTCTTTTCCAAAAAACAAAAATAAAGCGGGAGCGAATCCGCCCACGCAAAAGCCATACCTGATTTAGCTATAGCTTTCGCTCCTTAAAAAGCAAAAGGAGAGTGTTCTCTATGAAATTCGAACTGCTCAGAAGTAGCCACAGCGTTGGCGAAGCCAACTACCACATGCAATTCACGCCCGCATACCGCAGGCCGATATTTGCCGATCCCCTAGCCAGAATCCTGACCAGGGACTACATCCTCGCTGCGGCAAAACGGCACGGCATAACCGTGTCTGCCATAGGCTTCGGCCCCGACCACTGCCACGTCTTCACGACTGGATGCAAAAACCACAGCCCGGCCCAGGTAGCAAAGCTGCTCAAGGGATTCAGCAGCCGCATGATGCGAAAGCACCACCGCGACCTGTTCTCGGAACAGATGTACGGCAACAAGTTCTGGACAGGCGGCTACTTCTACCGGACGGTGGGAGCTGTCAACTCAGACACCGTGCACGGCTACGTCGAGCATTCG
>Ga0315545_1002490_pt1 | contig 16606 bp, 15 predicted proteins | sample SalMarSW160210MG_FD_203096 | JGI IMG/M metagenome (GOLD analysis project Ga0315545, IMG submission 203096) | Salt marsh sediment microbial communities from the Plum Island Ecosystem LTER, Massachusetts, United States - Salt Marsh Sediment SW1602-10 ...
CTGGTTTTTGCCTTTGAACCTTTTAGCCAAACGAAGACTTTATCTAAGAAAAAGGAGCATATTCAGGAAATACTGCGATCGACAGGATCCTTTATTTCCTAACAAGGCTAAGTGGCCTTCTAGCTTTATCTTAAATACAGAAGAATTAGCCACTGTCTTTCACTTTCCTGGCCGCAAAGTAGCTTCAGCTCCTTTTACTGGCAGAATTGAAGCCAAAAAAGGAGAAGCTCCTTCAGGCCTTCCTACGGAGTAATTCTTATTAAGTGAGCTTGTTAAAAATTAAGCAAAGTTTGTTAAAATGAACGATATTAATTTTTTTGCTGAAACTAATTTTCGGAATATTAAAAAGAAGTTTGGTATTAAGTCTGATGACAGACGCAGGCATGTTTATATTATCGGAAAAACTGGTATGGGTAAGACTTCAATGATTGAGAATATGGCTATTCAGGATATTCAGAACGGGAAAGGAGTCGGCTTTGTTGACCCTCACGGTGAAGCAGCAGAAGAATTACTTGATTTTGTTCCTTCCAGCCGAATTAATGATGTTGTCTATATCAACCCAGCCGATTTAAACTTTCCTGTTGCTTTTAATGTTATGGAGAGCGTTGGCTTGGAGCACAGGCATTTGGTAGCCGGCGGCTTGATGGGAGTGTTCAAGAAAATCTGGCCTGATGTCTGGTCAGCCAGAATGGAATACATTCTGAATAATTCTATCCTGGCTCTGCTGGAATATCCCGGTTCAACTTTACTCGGAGTTAACCGAATGATGTCAGATGTCGAGTTCCGCAAGAAAGTAGTTGAAAAGATTACTGACCCGGTTGTTAAATCCTTTTGGGTGAATGAATTTGCCCGTTATAGCCAGCGATATGAATCAGAAGCAACAGCTGCTATTCAGAATAAAGTAGGGCAGTTTATTTCAGCTCCTTTGATCAGGAATATTATTGGACAGGTTAATTCCAGTATTGATATGAGAGAAATCATGAATAAAAAAAAGATTTTGATTTTGAACTTATCTAAAGGAAGGATTGGTGAAGATAATTCAACTTTACTTGGAGCTCTTTTAATAACCAAAATCCAATTAGCAGCCATGTCCCGGGTAGACATTCCTGAAGAAGATAGGCAGGATTTTTATTTATATGTGGATGAGTTTCAGAACTTTGCCACCGAATCATTTGTTAATATTCTTTCAGAAGCAAGAAAATACCGCCTTTGTTTAAATTTAGCCCATCAGTATATAGCCCAAATGGATGAAACAGTAAGAGATGCTGTTTTTGGAAACGTGGGCACGCTTATTTCTTTCCGGGTGGGCGCAGAAGATGCTGAGTATTTGGAAAAAGAGTTTGTTCCAGAATTTACTGCGGCTGATATTGTTAATCTGGCAAAGTACAATGTTTATTTAAAACTAATGATTGACGGCTTGGCTGGTAGGCCTTTTTCAGCTTTAACCTTGCCTCCTTTTCCGAGTGAGGAAAAATCAAATAAAGATAAAATAATCAAAGTCTCCAGAGAAAAATACGGGACTCCCAGAGAGGAGGTAGAGGATAAGATTGTCAAATGGTCTGGTTTTGGAGAAAGAGTTGTTGATTTGCCCCAAAACCTTCTTTATGATGCTGTTTGCTCCAGCTGTGGAAAAGAAACTAAAGTAGTTTTTAAGCCAGACGGCAAAAGGCCTATTTACTGCAAATCCTGTCTTAAGAAAACAAAATCAGATTCTCAAAAGAGTGTTTCTTTGGAAAAAGCTATAAGCCAGGGTCCGGTTTCATTCAAACCGCAGAAAAAAGAAAGGAAAAAGGTTGATTTAAATGAATTAAGGCAAAGTCTTGACCAGGCTTTGAAAAAAGAAGACGATGATTTTGACGATCTTGAACATGAAGGCCATAGAGGATTTAAACATTAAAGGAAAAAGAGTTTTGGTGAGATGTGATTTTGATGTTCCTTTGGACAAGAAAGGGAATATTTTAGATGATTTCAGAATCAAGAAAGCTGTTCCTACTATTAAGTATCTGTTTAATAAAGGAGCTAAGCCTGTTTTAATGGGCCATTTAGGCAGGCCTAGAGGAAAGATAGTTGAACATTTGAAAATAGAACCAGTAAGAAAGAGATTATTAGAATTATTAGGCAAAAAGGTTGAGGTTTTAGAAAACTTAAGATTTGATAGAAGAGAGGAAGAAAATGATGACCAGTTTGCCAAGGAATTGGCTTCTTTAGGAGATGTCTATATTAATGATGCTTTTGCTGCTTCCCATAGGGAGCACGCTTCTATTGTCGGAGTTCCCAAATATCTGCCTTGTGGAGCCGGGCTTTTATTAGCCAGTGAAGTAAAAGCTCTTTCTATAGAAAACCCAGCCAGGCCTTTAGTAGCAGTAATTGGAGGAGCAAAAGTCTTGACCAAGATAAAAGTTATTAAGGAGTTTCTGGAAAAAGCAGACCATGTTATTATAGGAGGGAAAATAGCTAACTCTCTTTTAGCAATCAAGGAGGTTATTCCCAGCAATCATCTGCCCGAAGAAAAGGTTGTTTCGGAAGTTGAAAAGATTGACCTGACTTCTACCAAGCTTCACCTTCCAGTTGATGTTATTGCTTCTAAGGATGAGATTCATGCCAGGGAAAGAGCCTTGGCTAAGGTGGGTGAGGATGAAATGATGCTGGATATTGGGCCAGAAACCATTAAGATGTTTTCTAAGATTATTAAAGAGGCCAAGACTATTGTTTTTGCTGGTCCTCTGGGATATTTTGAAAATCCTTTGTATGAGAAAGGTACTAAAGAGATTAGTCAGGCAATCGCTGATAATATTAAGGCTTTTAAAATTGCTGGAGGAGGGGATACTGTTTCTGCTCTGGCTAAGTTCGGCCTATTAGATAAGTTTGAGCATATTTCTACTGGCGGAGGAGCAATGCTGGAGTTTTTGAGCGGGGAAGAACTGCCGGGGTTAAAGGCTTTGGAAAAAGATGGAGATTAAGAATTTAAAAAAAGCAGGCCTTCGGATTGCTAAAGCAGTGAAGAAGGGGGAGAAGATAATTATTTTTGGGGATTCTGATTTAGACGGCGTGGCTTCAGTTATTATATTAAAAGAATGTGTTAGAAACTTAGGAGCTAATGCCATTGTTTATTTTAGCGATAGGGAAAAGTACGGCTATGGTATAAATAAAAAATCTGTTGAGGATTTAAAAAAGTATGCTCCAGCTCTTTTTATATCCTTGGACTGCGGGATAGGTAATTTCAAGGAAATAGAGCTTCTTAAGAAGAAAAAGTTTGGAGTGATTATTATTGACCACCATGAGATTTTGGATGGAAAGCTTCCCAAGGCAGATATTGTGGTTGATCCTAAACAAGAAGGGGATAAATATCCTTTTAAGCAGTTTGCTAATGTGGGTATTGTTTTCAGACTAGCCAAGGTCCTTTTAAAGAAAAAGATGACAGATAACCTGAGAAAGGATTTCCTAGAGTTAGCTGCTATTGCTACTATTGCTGATATGATGCCCAAAACAGATGACAATGAAGAGATTATTATAGAGGGATTAAGCTCTTTGAGGGAAAGCTGGAGGCCGGGTATTCAGGCTTTGCTTTCAGTGGAGTCTATTAAAGACCTTTCTATTACCCAGCAGGTGAATAAAATGACTTCTCTTTTAAATATCAGGGATATTGAGAATGAGATGCCAGCTTCTTTCCGGCTTTTAACTGCTTTAAACAGCCAAGAAGCAGGAGAACTGGTTGAGCACTTATTGAAGAAAAGTATTGAAAAGAAGAAAAAGATAAAGCAAATAATTCAGGAGATTGAGGCCAGGATGTCTCGGAGCAAGGATAATATTGTTTTTGAAGGAAGCTCTGACTGGGAATTAATTTTACTGGGCATAGCTGCTTCTATAATTACCCAGAAGTCCCAAAGGCCGGTTTTCCTCTATTCCAAGGGAAAGACTGAAAGCCAGGGGAGTATCAGAGCGCCTTCCGGCTACAATGTAGTTGAAGCAATGAAGGGCTATTCCAAACATTTAGAGACTTACGGCGGTCATGCCAAAGCAGCCGGGTTTATGGTTAAGAATAAGAACCTTGATAAGTTTAAAGAGCATTTAATTGAGTATTTTGAACAATGAAAAAGATTATTATATATACAGACGGAGGTTCCAGGGGCAATCCTGGTCCCTCAGCCATAGGAGTTGTTTTCTGCAACCAGAAAGAGCAGAAGATAAAAGAGTATTCAGAATATTTAGGAGACAAGCTTACTAATAATGAAGCTGAATACAAAGCAGTTGTTTTTGCCTTGAAAAAGTTTAAGCTCTTGTTCGGCAAGGAGCTGGCTAAAAAAACAGACCTGGAGATAAGGTCTGACTCCGAGTTAATGGTTAAACAGCTTAATGGCCAGTACAAAATACTTGATGAAAAGATTCAGCCTTTGTTCCTGGAGATTTGGAACCTGAAGTTTGACTTCACCAAAATAAAGTTCAGGAAGATTCCCAGGGAAAGGAATAAAGAGGCGGATAGGTTGGTTAATGAAGCTCTGGATGGGAAAGCCAAAGAACAGAAGTTAATATAAATTATTCTCTCTAAATAAAAAAGGAGGCAACGACCAATTATGTGTCTCCTCCTTTTTTATCTTAGCAAGATAGTAAGCCGAATTCTGTTTTATGTGATCATCTATCTCTAGGCGAACTACTTTTTCCAAGAGCTTGAGTCGTATCCCGAGTTCTTGGTTTGTTCTTGCACTCAACAAGGATTTAGCCGTTTCACTCCCTGCTAGGCAGGGCATCGTCACTGTTCGCACCTCTATCCTTTTTCAAGGACGACAGCCTTATCAGCTGTTGCTTTTTAGATCCCATTGGGAAATGAGTGTTCGGACTTTCCTCTCCTTTGCAGGAGCGATCACTCATCTTGCTAAGACACTTGTAATATAACAGAAGCAAGCAGGTTTGTCAACCCCCATCTTTATTTTAAAGGCGGGGGTCAAGGGGGTGGTTGAAACAAAAGGGTGAAAATAGTAGAATTAAGATATGGGATTAATGAAGAAATTAGGGCTTTTATTTTTAGCTGGAGAAATAATCATCTTTGTTTTCTTTCTTTATTCAGAGATTAAGGATATTAATAATCTAACTAAGGTCTCGTTTTTTTATTCTAAAAAAGAACCTGTTATGTTTAACCCAGACGAGATGGTCTGGAAACAAGCAGTTCTTGATGCCCAGTGGTCAGAAAGAGACGCTCAGACAGTAGATGTCTTTAATAATAAGTTCTGGCTGGTTGGAGGAGTAGGAGGCAAGGCTCCTGATTATTCCCAGAATAAGAGCGATATCTGGTCTTCTGCTGATGGAGAGAATTGGGAGCTAATTACTGATAAGGCTGTTTGGGGCACAAAAAGAGCTCATGCTTCAGTTGTTTTTCAGGGTAAAATATGGCTCTTAGGAGGAGTTGATGAAAAAGGCTATATTAATGATGTCTGGTATTCTTCTAATGGTTTAGATTGGGTTAAAGCTAAAGAGCCGGAATGGACTCCGAGAAAAGGTCATTCTGCTGTAGTTTTTCGGGATAAAATCTGGATAGCTGGGGGAGTGGATATTTACGGAGCAGTTAATGATGTCTGGTCTTCTCCTGATGGGGAGAACTGGGAACTGGTTATTGATGAGGCTCAGTGGTCAGCCAGGTATGATTTAACCTTAGCCAGTTTTAATAATAAATTATGGCTTACTGGGGGAGTAGTGCCCGGTCTTCCCGGAGAAAAAGATGTCTGGTCTTCTGATAACGGTAGGGACTGGGAATTAGTTGTTGAAGCTCCCTGGGCTGGAAGGCATGGCCACTGCCTCTTAGTGTTTAAAGACTATTTATGGGTTTTAGCTGGCTGGGATGGTGTTGGAAAAGGATATAATGATGTTTGGTATTCTTCTGATGGCCTGGATTGGCAGGAGCTGGCTGCTCAAAGTAATTGGGCTGGCAGAGAAGATGCTAACTGCGTTGTTTTTGATGACAAGCTCTGGATTATGGCTGGTATGGTAAGAAGCGGAGCCAGGAAAAATGATGTTTGGTATTTAGATTATGGAAACAATTGAAATAAAAAGGGAAAAATATCTTCGTTATCCAATAAAAACTCATTTTATTGGTGTTTCTGATAATCTTGATAATATTATCTCCCAGTATGTTCTGCCGGCTGCCAAAAAGAATGATATTGTTGTTCTCTGTCAGAAGATTATTTCTATTATTCAGAAGAAGGTAGTATATAAAAAAGATATTAAAGTAGGGTTCTGGGCAGGGTTTCTTTCCAAGTTTGCTATGAAAACCCCTTATGGATTTTCCGTAGGTAATCCCTATAAAATGCAGGTAGCTATTAATTTAGCTGGTCTAGCCAGGATATTTCTGGCTAGTTTCTGTTCAGGAATCTGCAAGCTTGTTGGAATAAGAGGAATATTCTACAGAGTAGCTGGTCATGAGATTAATCAGATAGACGGGTTTTACGGAGAAGCTTTTCCCCAGTATGCAGATATGGGTATATTAGGCATAAAGAACTGTGATGATTTGTGCAATGAATTAAAGAATAAATATGGTTTTGGTTTTGTAGTAGCTGATGTTAATGACTTAGGAGAAAATATCCTGGGTATTAGTACTGGCTTGGATAAAAAGCTTATCTTGGATATATTAAAAGATAATCCAGCTGGCCAGTCTAATGAACAAACCCCTATAATTATTATAAGAAATGTATAATAAAGTTTTAAACTCCCAAACAAGGAATATTACTTATGCTGCTGGGATATTATCTCTGGCTTCTTTAGTCAGCGGTCTTTTAGGTCTTTTCAGGGACAGGCTTTTAGCTGGTAGTTTTGGAGCTGGCAATGAACTTGATATTTATTATGCTGCTTTCAGGATTCCTGACTTTATCTCAACTGTTTTGGTTATGGGAGCTATTTCCGCTGCTATTATTCCTATCTTCAGCAGTTATCTGGTCCGTTCCAGGGAAGAGGCCTGGAGATTCTTTTCTAATCTTATTAACCTGTTTTTGTTCTCTTTAATAATAATCTCTGTAATCTTGATTATCTTCGTTCCCCAGATTCTTTCTGTGATTGTGCCCGGTTTTACTGGAGAGAAAAAAGAAGCAGCTGTTGCTTTGACCAGGATTATGTTCTTAAGCCCTATTCTTTTAGGTATAAGCAATATTATCTCTGGTATTATGAGAGTGTTCAGAAGATTCCTGGTTACTTCCTTGGCTCCGATTATGTATAATATCGGGATAATATTCGGTATTTTGGTCTTTGTTCCTTTAATGGGATTAAAAGGACTGGCCTGGGGTGTTGTTTTTGGGGCTCTGCTTCATCTGCTTATTCAGGTTCCCATTCTTTTTAAATTAGGGTTTAAGATCAAGAAGGTATTTAATTTCTTTGAGCCTGGTTTTCTAAAAGCTGTTAAACTGACTATTCCCAGGGCAATAGGTCTGGCTGCCGGTCAGATAAACTTAATAGTAATTACAGCTATTGGCTCTACCTTGGCAGCTGGAAGCATTGCTGTGTTTAATCTGGCTAATAATCTTCAAAAACTTCCCATAACCCTGGTTGCAGTTTCTTTTTCTACAGCTGCTTTTCCCTTCTTCTCTTTGTACTTTTCCAGGAATAACAAAGAGAAGCTGATTAATAAATTTTCTTCTGTTTTTAGGCAGATTCTTTTTTTAATTATTCCTGTCAGTATTCTAATCTTTATCTTGAGAGCCCAGATAATCAGGGTTATCTTGGGAACAGGAAAGTTTGGCTGGGCTGATACTCAGCTGACTGCTGCTTGCTTAGGCATTTTCAGCTTTGCTATCTTTGCTTATGGCTTAGTGCTTTTGGTGTCCAAGACTTTTTATTCTTTTCATAATACCAGGATACCAGCCGTGGTAACTATGCTGACTGTGGGCCTGAATATTGCTCTTTGTTATTTCTTTATCTGGATTCTGGGGTTTGAGAATAGTTTTCAGCAGTTTGTGATTGGTTTTCTTGATCTGCAGAGAATAGCAGAAAGTTCAGTTGTTGGTCTTCCTCTGGCTTTGGCTCTTTCCGGCATATTCCAGATTAGTTTGCTTTTAATTCTTCTCTATATTAAGATAGGGGATTTCCGGATAAAGCAGATAATTGAATCAGGAATTAAGATATTAGCTTCCAGTATTCTACTGGGTTTTGCCTGCTATATTGTGCGTCAGGTTGTGGCTGGATTTGTTAATATGCAGACCTTTATCGGAATATTTATTCAGATGTCTTTAGCTGGCCTGGCTGGAGTCGGTGTTTACATTTTAGCTGCTTTTGTTCTAAAGTCTCCGGAGATAAAAGCTTTGAAATCAGTAGTTAGTAAAAAGATAAATGGAGATTAAATCTAAAATCTACGTTTTTATAGATAGCCAGAATCTTAATTTAGCAATCCGTTCACAGGGATGGGTTTTAGATTTTGGAAGATTTAAGAAATATTTAGAAGATAAATATAAAGTTAAAAAGACATTTCTTTTTATCGGCTACGTTTCAGGCAACGAATCTTTATATACTTATTTACAAAAAGCCGGGTATATTGTTATCTTTAAACCGACTCTTAGATATAAAAAAGATGGAGAAATATGCGCTAAAGGAAATGTTGACGCAGAGTTAGTATTGCATGCCATGATAGAATATCCTAATTACGATAAAGCAATTATCGTTTCAGGGGACGGCGATTTCCATTGTTTAATAGAGTATTTAGAGAAAAAAGATAAGCTCGGAAGAATCATCATTCCAAACAGAAAAGCTTATTCTCAGCTTTTATGGAGATTTAGAAAATATATGGATTATATGAATAATTTGAGAGGTAAGCTTAAAAAGAGACCATAAATAAAAAGGGGCGTCGCTTTAAGGACGAAACCTTAAAGACTTTTCCCCTTCGTGATATTATCATTATAGCAAATTCAAAGAGGGTGTCAATAGCTAAAGATTATGGAAATTAAGAATTTTTGTATTATTTCCCATATTGATGCGGGCAAGTCAACTCTGGCTGACCGCTTTTTAGAATTAACTGGTTCAGTTTCTTCCAGGAAAATGAGGCCCCAGTTCCTAGACAGTATGGATCTGGAAAGGGAAAAGGGGATTACTATTAAGCTTCAGCCTTGCAGGATGAAATACAAGGATTATATTCTAAATCTGGTTGATACTCCGGGCCATGTTGATTTCTCTTATGAGGTTTCCCGCAGTTTGGCTGCAGTAGAAGGGGCTGTTTTGCTGGTTGATGCTGGCAAGGGTATTCAGGCTCAGACCTTGGCTAATCTAGAACTGGCTCAGAAGCAGAACCTGGTTATTATCCCAGCTGTTAATAAGATAGACCTGGCTCAGGCTGATGTTGAGCAGGCAGTAGATGAATTAGCCAAGCTTCTTAAGATTGAGCCAGAAACAATTATCAGGATATCAGCTAAGAACGGGACTAATGTTGACCAGCTTCTCCAGGCAGTTATTGATAATGTACCTAGTGCTAAGATAAATAAGGATAATTTCCGAGGCTTAATCTTTGATTCTGTTTATGACCAGTATAAAGGAGTAATTGCCTATATCAGGGTTGTTGACGGAGAAGTTAAGAAAACAGACAAGATAAGATTAATAGCAGGCAAGGTTTCCAGTGATATAAAAGAGATTGGTTATTTTGCTCCAGAGCTTGTTCCCCAGGATAAATTATGTTCAGGAGAAATAGGCTATATTGCTACTGGGATTAAAGAGCCGGGTAAGATCAGGGTCGGGGATACTATTATAGTTCATTCCGCTCCAGCTTTGGCTGGATACAAAGAGCCAGAGCCAATGGTTTTCGCCAGTCTGTATCCGGAAAACCCTGATGACTTTGATATATTGAAAGATGCCCTTTCCAAGCTGAAGCTTAATGACCCTTCTCTGGTTTTTGAGCCGGAGACAAAAGAATCATTAGGCAGGGGATTCAGGTGCGGTTTTCTGGGGACATTACATGCTGAGATTATTTCTGAAAGGATTCAGCGGGAGTTTGATTTAAGTTTAGTTATTTCTTCTCCTTCAGTTGTCTATAAGGCAGATAATAAGTTTGTTTATTCAGCCAGTGACTGGCCTGATTCTGCTGATAAGAAGGAAGAGCCCTGGGTTAATCTGGAAGTGATTACTCCGGGAATGTACTTGGGCAAGATTATTGATGTTTTAAAGGGTCTTAGGGCTGATTATCTGAAAACTGATTATTTAAGCTCAGAAAGGTCTGTTCTTATTTATGAGATTCCTTTAAGAGAGGTTATTGTTAATCTTTATGACAAGATTAAAGGAGTAAGCCAAGGTTATGCTTCAATGAACTACCGATTTATCGGGTTTAGGCCCTCTGATTTGGTTAAGATGGATATTCTTATAGCCGGGGAAAAGCATAGTGCTTTTTCCAAGATAGTTCCTGAAGAAAAAGCTTATTCAGAAGGCAAGGTTCTGGTTAAGAAGCTTAAAGAAGTTCTGCCTTCACAGCAGTTTTCCGTGGCTCTGCAGGCAGTTATTGGAGGCAAGATTGTTGCCAGGGAAACGCTTAGAGCCAGAAGAAAGGATGTTACTGGTTATCTTTACGGAGGGGATTATTCCAGAAAGAGAAAGCTTTTGGAAAAGCAGAAAAAGGGCAAGAAGCTCTTAAAACAAAAAGGCAGGGTTAGAATTCCTGCCAAAGTGTTTCTTGAAGTTTTCAAGACTTGATGCTAAGATTATTAAAACAAGTTTTAGAAATTTGTAAATAAATTATTAACGGAATAAAGGGGTCATCAATAAAAAAATCATGCTGAGGACAATCAGGCAGACTAGGACAATCCAGATAATTCTAAATGTTTTTCTTTGTTTCATTTCTTTATGATAACAAAAAAGAAAAAAAATGTAAAAAAGATTATTTCTTCAGGTTTATTTGTTATTGCTGTCTTGGCAGTAATAATCTTTCTGGTTTCTACTAACTGGAAGATTAACCAGAGAAGGAAAGAGCTTAAAGAAAAAGCTGATATTCTGAAACAGCAGGTTGAGGAGCTGGAGCAGAAGAACAGAGAGTTAAAAGAGAAAAAAGCTGAAGCAGAAAGCAGTGATTATCTGGAAGAAGCAGCTCGGGAACAGCTTGATTTAAAAAAGCCAGGAGAAGAAGTAGTTGTTATCCAGAAAGAGGAGGAAGAAAAGGAAGAAGAGGTTCAGCAGGAAGAAATGTCCTGGTGGGAGAGATTTAAAAGTATTTGGACGCGGGATTAGTATAATGGCAGTACATAACCTTCCCAAGGTTAGGGCGCCGGTTCGATTCCGGTATCCCGCTCAGTCAGCCGGAGTAGCTTAATGGTAAAGCAGTCCCTTCGTAAGGGAAAGATTATCGGTTCAAATCCGATCTCCGGCTCATATATTCAATCCCATTAATTAATGGGATTTTGATTTTTATCTAGAATTATGTTAAATTAAATATATAATACCATTAAGTTATGGATATTGAAGAAGTAAAAATACAAGATCTGGAGGAAAAAGTTCATTACTTAATGGACTGTCTTTGACATTAAGGGCAAAGAGAAGAAATTAAAGGATTTAGAGAAAAAGAATGACTGGAAATTAGGTCAGGAGATATCTGACTTAAAAGAAGAGATCGATGGTCTTAATGGTCTGGAAAAGGAAATAAAGGAGATAAAAGAGATGGAGAAAATAGCTGATGAGGATATGGTTTCAGAGATTCAGGAGAAGCTTAAGGAGTTGAAGCTCAAGATAGATAAGGAAGAGACTAAAGCTTTTCTTTCCGAGAAGTATGACAAAGGTAGTGCTATTTTAGAAATTTATTCAGGAGCTGGAGGAGTAGATGCCCAAGATTGGGCAACCATGCTCTTAAGAATGTTTAAAAGGTATTGTGAAAGCAAGGATTTTCAGGTGAAAGTAATTGACCAGTCATTTGGAGAAGGAGGAGGCCCGGAAGGAAGAATAGGCACCAAATCAGCTGTTCTGGAAATAAAAGGCAGATATGCCTATGGCTTGTTAAGAAAAGAAGCAGGAGTTCACCGTTTGGTCAGGCAGTCTCCTTTTTCTGCTAAGAAACTGCGTCATACATCATTTGCTTTAATAGAGGTTCTGCCGGAGATAGGCAAAGAGGATATTGAAATAGATATTAAGGATGAGGACTTGAAAATAGATAAGTTTAGGTCATCTGGTCCAGGAGGCCAGAATGTTAATAAAAGGGAAACAGCTGTTAGGATTACTCATATTCCTACTAATATTAGTGTTTCTTCCCAGTCAGAGAGATTACAAGGTCTGAATAGAGATAAAGCAATGAAGATTCTTTATTCCAAGCTCTATCACCTTAAAGAGCAGGAGCAGGCTAAGGAATTGAAAGAGATTAAAGGAGGGATTACTTCTGTTAGCTGGGGAAACCAAATCAGGTCTTATGTGCTTCATCCCTATAAAATGGTCAAGGACTTGAGAACAGGGATAGAAAGTTCTAATGTAGAGGATGTCTTGGACGGGGGCTTAGACCAGTTTATTCAAGAGGAGATTAAACATGATTTCAATAAAAAACCTAAGTAAAATATATACTTCCAGGTTTGATCAGAGCAGAATAAAAGCTCTGGATGATGTTTCTTTTGAAATAGGGGAGAAGGAGTTTGTTTCTTTAGTAGGGAAGTCAGGAGCAGGCAAAACCACTCTTTTAAAGATGATTCTGGCTGAAGACAAGCCTGATGAAGGAGAAGTGCTTTTCCAGGGTATAGATGTTAATAGGATTAAGAAGTCCCAGCTTCCCAAGCTAAGGCAGAGAATAGGAGTTGTTTTCCAGGATTACAAGCTTTTTCCCTCCAAGACAACTTGTGAGAATGTTGCCTATATTATGGAGGTAATGGGGGCTAAGCAGGAGGATATTGACAGGGATGTGCCCCAGATTCTGGAACTAGTTGGTTTAAAAAGCAAGATGTGCAACTTTCCTAATGAGCTTTCTGGAGGAGAAAAGCAGAGAGTAGCTATTGCCAGAGCTCTTATTCACAGGCCTGATGTTATTCTGGCTGATGAGCCCACTGGCAACCTAGATCCTTATCATACCAGAGGGATTATTAAGCTCTTGATAAAGATTTATGAGATGGGTACTACTGTTGTCTTGGCTACTCATGATAAAAATGTTATTAATAGCTTGGGCAGGAGAGTAATTACTATAGATGATGGCAAAGTTATCAGGGATGAAGAAAAAGGTAGATTTATTTTATGAAGCTAAAGCTTCTTAACATATGATGACTTCAATTAAAAGAATAATAAGGGCTGGCTGGAGGGGTTTTTCCAGGAACATAGGCTTAAGCATTGCTTCTGTTTTTATAATGGTTATGGTTATATGTTTAGCTACCTTGCTTTTTCTCTTGAATCCCGTTTCTGATGTTCTGATTAGCAGTGTTCAAAAGAAGGTAGATGTTTCTGTTTACTTTAAGGAAGATGTTTCTGAAGATGAGATTATGGATGTCAGCGCGGAAATAGCTAATATCTCTGAAGTAAAGGAAATAGAGTATGTTTCCAAAGATGAGGCTTTAGAGATATTTATAGAGAGGCATAAGGATGACCCTGTTTTGATAGAGTCATTGGCAGAGGTAGGGTATAATCCTTTTCTTGATGCTTTGAATATTAAGGCCTGGGAAGCTTCCCAGTATGAGCAGGTGGCTAATTTCCTGGAAACAGGTGTTTTTCAGGGCTTGATTGATAATGTTGATTATTATCAGAGAAAGCCGGTTATTGATAAGGTATTTGCCTTGACTAGCGGTATTAACAAGATAGGTATATTCTTTGGCTTAGTTCTGGGTATTATAGCTGTTTTAGTGGCTTTTAACACTGTCAGGATAGCTATCCACAACTCTAATAAGGAAATCTCTGTTATGAGGCTGGTAGGGGCTTCTAACAGCTTTGTTAGGGGTCCTTTCGTGATTCAGGGCATTATTGTTGGCTTTATAGCTGCTATTATTACTCTTTTGATTACTTTTGGCTTATGTTATGGCTTTGATTCCAGGATAAATGCTCTGGCTCCGGAATTAAGCATCTTTAACATCTTTTTAAGCAATTTCTTTCTTTTATTCCTGATTCAGCTTGCAACTGGCATAGGATTAGGTATAATATCCAGTTACATAGCTATTAGGAAGTATTTGAAGATATAGCGCAGTAGAGAGTATTGCCGGATCGTCTAATGGTAGGACACATCCCTCTGGAGGATGGTATCTAGGTTCGAGTCCTAGTCCGGCAGCTGACATTTATGGGTAAGCATGAAAGAGATTTAATAAAAGAAGCCGAAGAAATTATTGTTAAAGTCTTAAATTCTGAAAAAATTACTTCTAGCGATAGAAAGAATCATTGGTTTAAACATGCAATTGCTATTGCTCGGAAGATTAAAGGGGATTTTCCAAATATTAATTTAGCTCGTCATCTAGGGAATAGGTATGATAATACAGGTGATATATTAATTATTTCTGGTAGTAAGAAATTTTTTATAGAGATAAAAATGAGCGATACGAAGTCGGGAATTGGAACTAAGGCAAACATAAGTCAAGACGCTCTTACCGAAAATAAGCTTTTTATAGGTAATATCAAAAGCTGGAGTCAGTTTCGCAGAGAAACTAAACACGATAAGTGGGTCAAGGAATATTTAGATAGATTTCCAAAATATAAAAAATCTATATTGAAAATTAATAATCCCGTAAGCCAGATGGAAGAAAAAGCAAGATATTTGAGAGATTTAAAGAAGAGAAAAAACATTAAAGCCAAAAAAATCCTTGAGGATATTCGAGGACGAGACAGACAAGAGAAATTAAGCTATTTAGATTATTTAAAGGCAAAAAAACAGAAAAGCAAGAAAATAAAAAGATTTTTTATTTTAATTTTTTTAGGGGTTCACGATAAAAATGAAATCGAGAAATCAATAAAGCAAGATAAAATTTTTAGGGAGGTACAAAACCTTTATGTGTATTACTCCAATTTATCTAAGGGAAAGATTACTATTCGCGAAGAAGATGTTGGAGAAAAGATAAAAAAAGTAAAGAGTTGCTCAAATTTTAGAATCTTTTTCCCAGAAAATCTTACTCATTGTAAAATAATAGCAACTCATAATAAAAAATCTGTACCATTAATACAGATAGTTTTTCACTGGAAGAATATTGCTCAAGGAATTAAAACTCCTTGTCTTAATATTTTTGATATCACCGGTAAAAAGTTTATTTAAAGGTGATTGGGAATAAATTCTCTAACTCTGTTTTAGAAATTTGCGTGTTTCCCGTAATATTTTCTAGAACTGTTAATTTCTCTTTTGAGGATAATTGTTTTGCGATATCGTAAATAGTTAAATTTGTTTTTAATGGATTGGTTCTTAGATCCATTTTTATTTGTTTGGAAGGGGGGTAAATTACATTTACATGATTTTCAGCGATAAATTTCATCTTGGAAGGAATAACAGCTGCTTTTAGATTCGGGGATTTAACTGTCCCGATAATCCTATTTACTACAACAGCTGGCCCAATATCAAAATCGTTAGTTTTTACATATTGAGGCTTCTTTTTATTAATAGTTATTGGAAAATTTAATTTTCCTTGTGCTATATTGTGAGCCCATATTAGAGGAATAGTTCCTTTTCGTTTATCTGTTAAAAGATGTTTATTCTGGTTCCAAGTAAATCTACCTGTTTTTACCCGATAGTTTAAATCTTGTAAGGTAATTTTGTTATTAAACTCTTTTTTTAGGTATTCAGCATTCTCACTGAATATTAGAAGACCATTGTTTCTAAATAAATAATCTCCTTTATTCTCGCCCTTTTTAAGAATAAGAAGCATAGTTGACTGAAGCGCTTCGTGGAATATCTTTGGATTTTTCAAAATATGTAGATATTCAATGTTTGAATTATCAACTATAAATTTTCTTAATTTTGAGAAATAAGCACCATTATTCATTGATGGAGGAACCACAAAAGCTAAATAACCCCCTTCTTTTAATAAATTTATTCCTTGGTAAATAAATAAACTAAATATATTTATGCGACCATTAATAATATCTTCGAATTTTTTTCTTATTAATTTTGGTGGTGAGAATTCAAAATATGGTGGATTCCCAATTACGAAATCGTATTTATTGCTTTCTTTATTAGTTAAGCTATCAATTTTTTTAAAACTTCCTTTAGGTAATAGCTTTTTACTTATTTTGAGTAAATTCTTATCTATTTCCCAGCCATTTAATTCAGGGTTATCAAAGTAATTTTTTGCTGTAATTAAAAATTCTCCAGTCCCACAGGCAGGATCTAAAACTTTTGGTTTTTTCATTGTCTTGGGGAGTTTCTTTAATAATAGTTCTCTTATGGTTCTTGGTGTAAAATATTGCCCCAAAGATTTCCTATATTTTATATCCGTATTTTCTATATATTTTATAGTGGCGTCTTCAAATTCTTTGTTTTTACTAATTCTTTCTTTTAATTTGTCGAAACTTCTGATGACGCTAATAACTTTTCCTTGAACTTGTAATCCTTTTGTAAAGATTGGTTTTAGATCTGGATTAGCTGGTTGGAGACGGAAGCCATTTTTCTCTTTGTAGATTTTTTTTAGAGTTACTTCATTATCATTAATTAAAGCAACTACAGTTTCACCATTGTCTGCTGTTTGTTGTTTTCTTATTATAACAATATCTCCATCAAATATTCCTTCGTCTATCA